>Ga0080004_1127212_pt1 | contig 119908 bp, 107 predicted proteins | sample WasSprMetagenome_FD_69207 | JGI IMG/M metagenome (GOLD analysis project Ga0080004, IMG submission 69207) | Sulfidic aquatic microbial communities from Washburn Spring, Yellowstone National Park, USA - WS (SPADES assembly) (version 2) | ecosystem: Environmental > Aquatic > Thermal springs > Hot...
ACTAACGTATCTCCATTATCCATCGCATAATACATTGCCGCTCGGCTTAGCGTTATCAAAAATTCATCACCCAAGTATAATGCCTCCTCGCCCCAAAGGAACCCTTCCCGCTTTACGACAGGCCTAGTCGCATAGTAAGTGCCTCCAGCAGCAGCTGCTACAGCTACAACACCTGCAGCGACATACTTTGTATACTTTCGTCTAGAAATCTTTCTCTCTTCACTCATGAAGGAATTTCCTCCTCCTTATTAATTGCAAAGAATTAATATTTAAATTTAACTCTCTTAATGCTTAATACCGTCAAGGTAGGGTTTTTGTTAGCCATCTATGCTTCCTAAAGGTTTGGTGATCCATAATTAATTTATGCCTTTAGGAGGGCCTTCGGAGGCCATTAAGGCTAATGGGCTTTTCAAGCGTAATAAGGTTTCATTTCGGTTGAGAAGGTTTAGGCCACAATCTTCTACCTGGCAGGGTTAATTGAGCCCTTCCTTAGTGATTTATAAATTTTTGGCTATAGAAATCGCTAAGGATATTGTTTAATTTGATTATTCCATTTTTGGCAATCGACATTCTATAAATTTTCCTCCTCCTTCTCTTCTCTCCTATGCATGCTGCAATACGCTTCTTTATCAGAAGCTACGAAAACTATCCCTTTACGCTTCCTCAAGGGCTCTTTTCTCCTAAATTCATCATGAAAAGTTCTCCTGCATTTAGAGTCAATTTCTCCCTAAAGAGCTCATCCCCACATTCTGAACAAAAAAAATCAACATGATGTGTTTCTTGGGGGATATTCATTATGAACACTTTTAATCGAATCGCTTGAATTAAAATAACTTCTTAATTTAATAATCTCTCCTATTTTGTATTTTACATGAAATTTTTCTCAAAAATTTTGATTCAAGTATTTTGAAGCTCTAAAGTTGAAGGTTTCTTTAAGCATTTCAATATTAAGCCTCGATGAAATGGTTATGCTTGAAAGGTCTATATGAATTTATGCCGTATATTTAAAATTTTGCTCTTCGTAAGGCTTTCAGTCCTATAAGCTAGTCATATTGAATTCAAAAATTTGCAAATTTAGACTAAAAGCAGATAAAGCTTTTGCATTTTAATCACCGAAGCTTGAATAGGCAAAGGCTTGTGATTTGGCTAACCTTTAAGCTTTAAAAAGGACTTTTCTAGGCTTTCATATAAAGGCTAAGAATAGCTTGACTGTTTGGCTATTTCAAAAAGGCTTAGGCATAAATATGTCTTTAACCCTACTAACGGAGGCTCTCGGTACTCACTGGCTTGTAAATGGGCTAATTGCTATAGCGATGAATGGTGCAATTTAATGGAAATTCGAGCGTTAAGGAATAGATGCTTTGATCTTCTATGCTGGCATGAAAACTGTAAAGCTAGGCATATTCGGCTAAGCCAAATATAGCATAATGTAGCTCATCAAGGCTTAGCATCCATTAGAGGCCCCAAGCCCAGAAGCCTTAAGGTTCATAGCCTTAATGCAGGAGGCAACCTTGACAGAGCTTATACTTCAAGGAGAATATACTAGAGGCTTCACGGCGCCGAGTTTGTTTTTCTTTAAGCTTAACGCTATAAATTTAAAGGATATCGTCCATATTTTTCAAAGACATGTAGCATAGCTTCAGCATTCTCCAAGGGAACGTCAGGACCTATTTCTCCCCAAGATATTATCCCCCCGTTGAAGTTTCCAAATTTTTTAATGAGGTATTTTATATGCTCTTCTATTTCCTCTGGTTTTCCAAAAGGTAGTAAGCGTTGTCTGTCTATGTCTGGAAGAATACAAATTTTTCCAGCAAATTTTTCAGCGAGCAAATCTACACCTATAAGCGATACTTGAACGTTAAGTGCATCAACGCCTATCTCGATTAAGTCTGGAATTATCTCAAGAACATTTCCATCGCTGTGAAAAAATACATGGCGCCCTCTTCTATGAACTTTATCAAACATTGCTTTATAGCATGGCTTAAATAGCTTTCTCCACTTTTCTGGATTCACCATCATACCATCCATAGTGCCCCAATCGTCTAAGAAGTAGATTCCATCGATATCCAACTCAAGCCACCTCTGTATGAATTCAAGTTTGAATTTAAGCATCCTATCCATTAAAGCCTTAAATTCTCGCTTTTCCCTAGTTATATCTATAAGAGTTTCGATGAAGCCATGAAGCCAGTGAAGTCTTTCGAAGAAGTTTTCGCCATCGCCGAGAATATAGTTTTTCTTCTTCCTTTCTTCCTTAACAGCCTTCTCCATAGAATTGAAATCTATTAATTCATCTGGTATGGGAAATTCATACGAATCAACATTGCTTAAATCCTTTAGAGGATGTTCGATGACTCTGCCAAAAAGCCCCGGATTGATGTTTATCCAAACGCATCCCCAAGCATCCTTAAAGGTTCCTGCCTCGTAGGCCTTCAAAAGCTCAGATGCATGCCACCAATGGTAAAGATCGGCAAAGTCCCTTGGGTAGCGCTTATAAAGAGATAACAGTCCCTCTCCATATCTATTTAATGCTCCAGGGAGGTGATAACAACCATTGGGAATCTTATCTGGACCTTTAAATTCTACAGCTTTAATTACGCGTTCTTGAGGATCCAAACTGTTCACCCAATTAAGACTTGCTACTAATGTGTAGAGAGGGTTGAATTGATAATTTTAACTTTCCTCTTCTACTATTTTTGCCACTCTAACTAGCTTAGAATGTTCCCCTGTTGGAGGCATTTCATCCGAAATTGCTAAGATTAGTCGATCACGGAACATTCGTATCACTTTTCTAGTAATCTTTTCGAATTCTTCCATGCTCACCTCTGGTAGAAAGTGCCAGTAAGGTATTCCGTCTACTAAAATAAGCTCATCTCCAAAGGCTTCTTTTACTTCTTCAGGAGTAACATCACCCGCAGGTTTAAACGTTACAGCTTCAACTCCATCTAATCCCGTTTCTTTAAATAGGGGAAGGAGCGCTTTCACATAACCATCTGCATGTGTAATCACGTACTTCCCAGCTTTATGTAATTCGTCACATCTTTCTTGATACTCAGGAAGATAATATTTTTTAAATAACTCAGGAGATACCATTCTACAGTCCAAGTTATCGGTTAAATTAACCACTTTTATTGGCGATTTTTTAATAGCCTCATAATACCTATCATTATCTTGCTTTATTGCCTCCATTATTCTTTCCACTTCATCTTTATGCCTCCGCAAGCTTATGAATGTCCTTTCTACTCCCATAAATTCTATAAGCAATCTTTGGAGAGGCCTTCTTGGTCCACAACACCATATCATACCTTGACCTCTTAACCAGCTACTCAATTTTTCAAAGGCTTCTGTATCAAACTCGTATCCTGTTCTCTCTAGAAGGTATTCTAGCACCTTAAAATCCTTCACACTTTTGACAGGATACTCTACTATATACCAAGCCCACCCATGTTCGCTGGAGCGTTCAATACTTTTAAGCACCCCTAAAGGCGTTTTATATTCGGTTACTATTTCATTTCCCATTTTAACTCTTTTAACTTCCACCTCTTCCACTTCTGCTTTCTCTCTCCCCATCCAGCTTAGTCCGGAGACCGTCTTTAATGGTGTAGGCATTATCTGCGGTCCATATGGGGGTTGAAGAAAGCCATAAATCCAATCCGCGAATATATATAACCGCATGGCTGCATTTAATCTTTCATAAACTTGTGGTAAATCTAAACCTTCATACTCTTGAGGTAAAGTCCCAACAGTCCTATTTACGTTATACCAATGTTCTATACGTGGCATCCAAGGAATTTTATCTGGTTTCTCACCTTTAAATACACTCATTATCCGATCTTCTAATTCGCTTTTTCTCATTCTTTAAACACCCTTCATCCAATTCTCACATATTTTAACGCCTTCCACAGCATCTTTTCCATAAGCATCTGCACCAATTTTCTCAGCAAAATCCTTGGTTAATGGAGCCCCCCCAACAATCACCTTTACTTTACTCCTTATCTTTGCATCCTCTAAAGCCTTTATCACATTCCCTATTTCTGGCATTGTGGTAGTTAAGAGAGCCGACGTGGCTACTATATGGGCATTTCTACTCTTTGCTTCCTCAACAAATCTCTCAGGAGGCACATCAACTCCTAGATCAATAACCTCGAAACCAGCGGATTTAAGCAATGTAGCCACCACATCTTTACCTATATCATGTAAATCACCCTTCACAGTACCTATCACTACCACGCCTTTTGCCTTAATATTTTGAAGTTTCAGCTTCGGTTCTAAAACTTTCATCCCTTCCTTCATGACTTCTCCTGCTACTACAAGCTCAGCTAAAAAATATTCTCCAGCCTCGTACTTCTTTCCAACATCCTTCATACCTTCAGCCATACCATCCATTAACACGGTATAAGGAGGGATACCAAGCTCCAAAGCCTCCTTAATGGCTTCGGTTATCCCCTCTAAATTCAATTCAACTATACAATTCTTAATTTTATCTAGGACTTCTCTAACCATGAGGCAACACCCTTATTAAAGGTTCTTCTAATGACTATTTAAATTTTTCTACAATCCTATAAAAGCTTATAATCACCATGATGATCGTATTAAATGCCATAGTTTATGAGAAGGCGCTTATGCTGTTATGTGTACGCTTTTAATAATTATAGTTACTGCTTAATCTTTATGAGGGGGAAGTATAAGTTTATTAAAGTTTTTGTATATATGGCGCAGTTAGACCTTGGACTATGTAAGCCTGAAGAATAAAGAACAATAGCATAACCGGTAGTATCAGAAGAATTCCAATAGCTGAAACTGGTCCCACAGGAATTCCAAGATGAGTAATGAACCCAAATAAAGCCACAGGAGCTGTTTTAGTTGACTCAGACGTCAATATCACAGCGAATAAGAATTCATTCCAGCACATGATGAAAATGAAGGCTGCCGTGGCTATCAATCCATGAAGTGAATTTGGAAGTATAATTCTTATGTATGTTTGAAGTTCATCGCAACCGTCTAAATATGCTGCTTCTTCTATTTCTTTTGGCATCCTTGTAAAGAAGGTGAGCATCATTAGAATGGCTATGGGTAAGTTAAATACGGAGTAAAGCAAGATTAGACCCTCTATTCGCCCATAAAGACCTACGGCCCTATAAAGTACATATATGGGGATTATGAGTACTATTGGAGGCATCACCCTTAGCATGATAATCATTGTAGGGCCGTATGCCCCCCCAGTTCTGAATCTTGCCATACTGTAAGCAGCTGATGCACCAATAAGGATGCAGACAATTGTACTTAAGGTGCTAGCTATGATGCTATTCTTTAAATTTAACATAAAATTAGTTTCATTAAAGACTTTTAAGTAATTGTCGAATACAGGTTTAAACAATACTTTCGGAGGAACTATGTAAACATCTAAGGGATGTTTTATGGAAGTAATAAACATCCATACAACAGGAAACAACGATTCTATAGCTATCAAAAAAAGTGCGAAATATAGGCCGAGAATTCTTATATTCTTTCTAGAGATATAAAAAAGATCCTTTTTAGTAACCATCTAAGTTCCCCTTCGTGAATATTTGGTCCAAACTATAAGAAGGATTGAAATCATGAGCAAGAGTATGTACGAAGTTGCAGCAGCTTTCCCTACATCCATATACCTAAAGCCTATTTTATAGATGAATACGGATGCGACTTCAGTTGCTGTCCCAGGTCCTCCCCACGTCATTATGAAAATAGTATCCATAGTCTTGAAGGCATCTATTAAACGAAGTATTAAAATGCCTCCTATAATGGGAGAGAGTAATGGTAATATTATATACCTTAATTCTTGTATAAGAGAGGCCCCATCCACATGTGCTGCTTCTATGTAATCCCGGGGTAAAGCTTGATAGCCAGCAAGTAAGAATAATATTATAAGGGGTGTCCATTCCCACACGTCCACCAACATGACTGAAAATAGTGCCATTCTTGGATCAGCTAACCACATTTGAGGGGAAAAGCCAAGAAGAGAAATTATATAGTTTATTATCCCATAATCAGGGTCGTACAGAATTCTCCATATGGTGCCAACAGCTACCGGAGCCACAACCATTGGAACGAGAGCCAAGGATCTAAATATACTTATTCCTTTTACATCGATACGAAGAGCTAGGAAAATAAGAATTCCTAATAAAAATTCTAGAGTTACAGCGCCTAAGACAAAAATTAATGTCACCCTCATACTATTCCAAAACTCCGGATCTGTAAACGCGTTCAAGTAATTTCTATGACCAATAAAGGAATGACCTAAGTACTCGCCTCCTAGTACCCAATAATGGAAGCTCATATATAATGAGTAAATTAATGGAAAAATGGTAACGGCAAAGATTAATATGATAGCTGGCATGTATAGAAGAAAAGGTATCGATCTTTTCATCTTAAATTTTTCCTTCAAATGAAAGCTTCCTCGCAACCTCTTTTGCTGCTTTAAATAAGAATTTAGCTTTAAAACCGGGTATGCCTGGATGGATGGAATGATCAGATGCGAAGATGTATCCACCTCCAGGGGCCGCTATTTTTATGCACTCTTCAACTTGAGCTTTTATCTCTTCCAGCGAACCGAAGGGCAATAAAGTAGATGCATCCACATTACCTATCAGACATATTTTATTTCCATATTTCTCCTTTATTTCTTTTATGTTCATCCCTGCTTTTCTCTCCATTGGATGATACCCATTTATACCCATATTAACCAAATCTTCAAGTATTAGATTTATGTTACCATCACAATGTAGCAAGACATAGGCACCTTTCCTTTTTAAGGTTTTCACAACTTTTTCTAAATATGGCAAAACTCTTTCCTTAAAAAGCTTGGGTGCTAAAAAGGGGCCATGAATATCTCCTAAGTCATCATTAAGGAAGATTATATCTACACCTTCTTCTAGAAAGCGTTCACCTAACTTAATACAAAAGTTGCATGCCATTTCAAGCAGTCTATTGGTGAAAGATGGTTTAAGTACGAGGAATTTTAAAAAGTTTGCTCCGCCTGTCAATAAAAAGGCTACCGTGAACGGTCCTCCAATTGGGAAAGTTGCTGAGATCGCCATCTCATCTTTAACAAGCTTTTGAACTTCCTTAATCGTATTAAGTCTCCCAGGAGCTTCAGGATCAGGCATTACGTAGCGATTAAAATCCTCCTCTGTTTTTATAGGTCCTTCAAGGTACCAAGGTAAAGTCCTCATATCTGGCGTTATCTTCCACTTTATCCCCCACTCATCTACCTTAATATTCGGTGCTATATAATGATCTTTCCAGCCTTCAGGTGGATCAGAACCCAAGCACATCATATCCAAGCCAAGAGCTTTATGTCCTTTCACTATGACTTCAGGAGTTATCTTTTCGAAGGTGGTGCCTAGCACATTCTCGAAAGATTTATGCTCATAAAGAAAGTCGAAAAGGGGGATTGTATCAGGCTCCTCTAAGTTTATGGCTGATAAAATTCTTTCCTTAGAAGACCCCATTACTGTTCCCACTTTAAGTAAATATACGCTGCCTTCATGGGGCTTAAAATTTAGCACCGTCAAATTTAGAAAAAAGAGGGAGTTTAAGGTTTATAGTCTGGGTAAAGCGGTTTCCCGTAATAAAGTTTATCTATTTTATCCTTTGCTATATCTAGTGCCTCTTGTGCTTTCTTCTCTCCTGATAACACACTAGTTACGGCTTCCCCTATAGCTATCATAGTAGCCGTTGCTTCAGGATTATGAACCCATCTTATACCTGTGGCAAACCACCGGGGGATATAGTCAAAGTAACCGTATTGCCCTTTAAATGTCGGATCCTCAAACACAGACATCCTGAAGGTCCCGGCTCCGCCTAGGAACCAAGTTTTTGCTATCGACTCTCCAGTTATCCATTTTAAGAATTCATATGCAGCTCCTTGGTGTACTGAATTTGCCGCTATGTTTAACTCCCATATGCCTATCCTATGTTTAGCAGCAGGTTTGCCGTCCACCAAGAATGGCTTTCCTTCATGCATAGGAGTAATACCCTTCTTTAATGGGTTGTCAGCAAAGAATATCTGCCCCACCACTCTTGAGACGGATGGATTCCAAAACTTTTGACCGTGCATAAGTGGGTCATTGATGCTCATTGCTACTTTTCCTTCGCAGATTAGCCTGACAGCTTCTGTTTCGCTGTACGTAGTATCGCCTGGAGGTGAGACTTTGTATTCATTTCTAAAGGCTGCATACTCTTCTAAAGCCTCTACTGCTTGAGGTGAATTTATAAGACACTTCGTTGGAATGGTATAATTATCAAAAATTTCTCCACCAAAGCCCCAAAGCCATGGATTAAAATCCATGCAACTATAACCACCCATTAATCCTTGATGGACCCATCCCCAAACTTCACCTTTATAATATCGTTTCACTTCAATGGCTGCTTCACGCACGTATTCCCAAGTCCATCCATCTACTGGCGGTATCTCTAGTCCAGCATCCTCTAAAAGTTTCTTATTATAACAGAATACTCTACCCCCGCCATCGAAAGGCATGCCAACGATTTTTCCTTCCCATTCACATATGTACCTGGCTTTGGGATGTATGCCAGCGAAATCTTCCTCAAATGTGGGGAACGATTTCAGGTCAAGCACCCAGTTATTTACAGTATACTCAGCTATGGCCTCATTATAAATTTCAAAGATATCATAGAGACCCTGTCCCTTCGGTGCAGAAAGAGATAACACCTGTTTTTCATGAAGTGCAGGATAGGGCAGAGTTTCCACTTCTACTTTAATTCCGGTTAGCTCTTCAAATAAGGGAACTAATGATTTTGTCAGAGGATCCGTTACAAGGCCTGAAACTAATCCTACTGTAATTTTTTCGCCAGCATAAGGTTTACCCGGCGTTATCGTTGGTGTTATCGTTTGAGTTATTATCTCTGTTATTGTTGGTGCTGGTGTAGTTGGTGCTGGTGTAATTGGTGTTGGCGTTGGTTTTGGCTTAGTTGCATAATATCCTCCAGCACCCGCAGCAGCGACAACCACGACTCCTGCTCCAACATACTTCAAGTACTTACGCCTAGAAACAGTTTCTTCTTCCTTTTTTTCTTTACTCATAGGGAAAGTTACCCCCTAAACGGTAAATACATTAGGCAATAATAATTATTTAAGTCTTACGGTTAATGCGCTGTGTTGAATGAAAAGGGCTCTTTTCGCCTATGCCTTTATATTAGCCTTCTTATTTATAAGAATTTTGATGCCTCATGATGGACCTGGCAACTTAAGGCTTATTAGGCCTCCCCGTTTAAGTTCTTTATGACATGTTGAGCATTAGGTCTTTGGTTGAGAGGCTTGATGTGTTTGAGAGGAACAAGGTCCCGCTTGAGCTTAAGTTTTTAGGCTTTGCCTTCTACATCCAGCTATGCAGCCTTAGGAGGGCCGCTAGGGCCTAGTCTGAGATCCATAGGGTCTCTAAGACCGCTGTTTGGAAGTGGGTTAGGAAGCTCAGCGAGAAGATAAGCATCGAGCCTCCTAGGATACCTAGGAGGCTCATAGCGTTGGATGAAACGAGTGTAAAGGTAAATGGGTTGGAGTATTGGGTCTACGCAGCCATAGACGTGGATAGGAATGAAGTATTGTCCATGGGGGTCTTCCCATCTAGCTAGGAACGTGCTCGCCACGAAGCTCTTCATAGAGGAGGTCTTAAAGCACTGTGATGGAATGCCTAAGTTCGTCGTGGATAGTGCTCCATGGCTAACAGGTGTCCTTGAGGAGCTGGGGCTGCAATACAATGTGGAGTCCTTTCGAAGATAGAAGCCTAATCGAATCCGTATAAGTCAAAGGCTCCCTTCTGCATTCGACATTGGCATATCTAGCTTCTATATCTCGCCTTAATGCCCCATCAAAAATTGCAAGTATGAATGAGAGATTTTCCCTTTTGATTCCGCTATGATCATGTTCGTGTCGAAGTATGCTCAGAACATATGGCCTCCATGAAAAGGTCGCCTCCTTAACATCCCTTGTAACAAGCGGATAAAAGCAGAGGAAGAGAAGAGATAGTGGGGGATGTTACGGCGATAAGCTTAGGAAATATCGAGAAATAGTTATTCCAACCTCGATCAAGGGCAAAGGGAACTTTCGTTATTCATTACTCTTTGCTTTAAAGAAGACTAGAGGCGGCAGCCCTTGAATAAAAGCAGTTGAGTACATAAAGGAAAAGGTTGAAAATTGCGAATATAAGTACGTCTTAGGAATATTGGATCTTCTTACGGGCAGAGGCAAAGACATCACCGACTACTTCCCAGAAAGAGAGGTTTAATCTTGTTAAGGAAATTCGCATTTGTTTTATCAGCATCCTTGCTTTTCTCTCGCTTGCCACTTAATTACGGTCAAGCTGTAAAAACCATGACGCTTTATCCAACAGCTGATTCATGTGGGTTCTTCTAACCCAGATAATAACTATGGCGGCTCCACAAGCCTCCTTGTCAAGCATTTAAAGTTTGAATGGATTCCAGACTTAATCGAGAATGCCTTTTTAATGTTTAATTTATCCGAGCTACCGGCTGAATCTTCCACTTAATCCGCCGCCGTGGCCTTATACCATGGAACACTCCTTCAGACGTCTTCCCTTCGCGCATGACTGAGGTTTGCCATCCATGGAATATGGAATGCCATCAAAGCCTTGGATAGACGCCTCCGAACAGGTCGAAAATGGCTTACATCCCTCCACCCGGCTAACCGGGTTTTTTAATGGTTTTCCGGTTTTAAGGCCTCCTCCAGCTCCGGCTTAAGCCCCTTCTCGAGCATCCTCTCAAACTCGTAGAGCTCCTGGTTCCTAGCCGCTATCCCGGCCAGGATATCCTCCGCCATATCCGGGTCTCAGCCATATGGCGTCCAGGACCATGCGGACCTCACCCTCATCCCTCGCCAACCGGCATATCCGCTGAACCGTCACGTTGGGGGCGCATCCCCCCTCCCTCAATTTCGCATTGAAGTCCGAGGCCTTCAACAAGTGGACGTTGAGGCGGCCCGCGTACGCGGCCAAGTTTACCCTGCTACCATCCCTTAGGGTAACCTTCTCGTTCGGGTCGAAGGTCGTCCCGGCGAAGACTCCGACCACGCCCTGCTTCACCATCCGACCCTCATTCCTGAAAAATAAGCTTAAAGAAAAGATTTTATATGGATAGCCGGTATGGGTTGAATCCGTCCAGAGTGTATCCATGGGTCAGCGGCCCTTCAGCACGGTTAGATATGTGTCCTTCAGTTTCCCGGCGAGGATCTTCCATTCGAAGTTCTTAACCTTCGCCGCGCCTCCTTCAGCTATTTTCCTCATGGCCTCGGGCGAGTTTAGGAGGTAGTTTATTCCCCATGCCACTGAATCCGGGTTAACGTAAACTTTTATCCCATCGGTGAAGTTCTCGATGTTCTCTCCTAGGCCGCCGACGTCTGAGGCTACGACGGGCTTCCCAGCTGCCCACGCCTCTAGTAGGACTAGTCCGAAGGGCTCGTTCCTGCTGGGGAAGCATAGGATATCAGAGGAGTTAAGGAGCTCCAGGTATTCCCAGTGGGGCACGTAGCCTAGGAAAGTCGTTGATTGGGCGACCCCCAGCTCCCTCGCCCTCGCCTCCAGGTGGTCCTTCATATCGCCTTCCCCGGCGAAGATGAACCTTGCATCCCAACGGTTAGCGAGAACCTTAGGTATCGCCTCGACGAGGAGGTCTGGACCCTTCTGATATACCAGTCTACCCGTGAATAAGATGACGGGGGCTAATGGATGTATGCCATACTTCTCCTTTATCCTCCCGGGATCAACCTTTAACCTGTAGTCATCCGGGTCTATCCCGTTCGGGATCACGTCCACCTTATCCAAGGGTATCCGGTAAAGCCGGTTCAACTCATCCCTCATATAATGGGATACCGTGGTCACCCTATCGGCGATATACCCCCCATACCATTCCTTTCCTGAGATCTCCTTGAACTCCCACCAGTCGCCGAAGACGCCGCCGTGGCGGCCATACTCCGTAGAATGGAAGGAGAGCACTATAGGGTATCCATCGCCTTTCAACTCGTGAAGGGCATCCACGAGGAGCCAGTCGTGGCCGTGGACCAGGTTGAACTTCCCCATATACCTTTCAACTTCACGCAGGCATCTGACCATGGCCTTAGACATGTTATAGGCGAACGCGAGGCTGTTTCCGCCCGGATCGAAGAGACAGGTATGATAGTGAACCCCGTTAATATACATGTACTCCGGCTGACCTATCGCCCTCCTAGTGAAAAAATGGACCTCCCAACCTAGCTTGGCCAACTCCTCCGCGAACCTGGTTGCGGCTACCGCAAGCCCCCCAACCTTAATCGTATACAGGGACTCCCAGGAGAGAACCGCTATCCTCAGAGGAGGAACACTCCCCCATCCATCTGAAACCTCAACCCCTGAAGATTGAGACCTACGTTGAAAGATCGACCGTGCTTCCCATCCACTAGGCTAGCCTCCGCCGCCGCCATGAGCCTTCTTTCGGCACAGTCAATCACTTCGTATAATCGACCCCGCAATGCGAGAAGACGTGTCCGCTGGGTCGCCATCCCTCACCCCATAGATATTCCACTTGGAGGCCATCCCTCAGCCTTAAGGGTTTAAGGGGCGTCCATCGTTCTGGAAAACTCTTCCTATTTGGAAGGCTTAGCCCCGGCTAATGCAGCTGATAACTCGTCGCACCTGGCCTTAACCTCATCGTAGACTTTTCTTCTCAACTCTTCGGGGGGCAACGTCGAATCCTTGAGGCCCTCCATCTTCAAGGCGAGTTCCCCATCCCCAACGATTTCGCTGAGCCAGGCCTGAAAATCCCCCCGTTTCACATGGAATGAAACCGATTGAGGATCGACCTCTAGGAGACGTTGAGAGAACTCTAGAAGGCTATTCGCGTATATCCCTGTGGGCCTATCTACGTCCATATAGAAGTGGAAGGCTTTATCCTTGGGTAAGGGGCTCAATAACTTCGCCGCTAAATTTCGTCCAATCCTCCTACCCGAAGCTCTACTCCCCTTAGCCCTAGAAGACATTACAATATCACCAGTATTCTATTGTGCAGCGGAGGATTTAAACGTTGCTGGCTTGGAACCGTGGAAAAGCTGTAAACCGTCCGCTTAGAGAAGGATTTTTTCAAAAATGCGAGATGGGACTCCCATAGATGGGTCTGTCAAAGCGCTGCTCCTAAGCTTGATAGCCTACTTTTGATGCGGTCGATGAGCCTCCTCCTGAGATCCGCATCATCCCTCCATTCTAATCCTTTTATCTCATCCGCTAGTTTGTCGTCTCCTATGACGTCTCTGATCCATCTTTCGAAATCCCCTTTCTTGAAGTGGTATGATATCGATCTATCCGAGGCGGCTTCGAGCACCTCCAGGAGTTCCTCTAGGGAATGCGCGGATAGGTTTATGTAGACGCCGTCTTCATGGAAGTGGAAGGCTTTATCAGGCGGGAAGACTCGTAGGAGGCGTAGACGTGTCCTCTCAGGTTCACCGAGTTGCTCCGCCACTTTTTCGTAGAAGTCGGATAGGATCCTTGTGTAGGCCCAGAAGGCCTTCATGGGTGGTTGAAGGCTGAAGTATCCGTGAACAAGCCCTGGAGCCCCCGGCTCTGTATACATGTAGTAGAGGTGATCGCTTATCTGGAGAAGCCTCCAAAGTTTAAGGGTCTCCTCGTTTCCGGTCATCTTCACGTAGGGTTCCAGCCTCTTCAAGGCTCTGAAGCTTGTCCGCTGCATGTCGTTGCCGATCCAGGCGTGGGTGCTCCGCTTAATATCCGCCCATGAAATGGTGTTGAAATCGTCGACGGATATCGTGTCCACGGGTGGATGCGAAGCTATAAGCTCTGAGGGGGTCTTGAACTGGAGGTTCTCATGTTTTAGGATCTCCCATGGCAGCCATTTGAGGAAATCCATTATGCCCGTTTCAGGCCATTGATGCTCGCCGAAGGTCTCGTAATCGATGAATATGTTTATGCATTGGCCCGGCGTGGCTGAGAGCCAAGCCGCATATTTATCCGCGGTCAATGGCCAACCCGGCCAATCCCTGGCTGAGAACCTGAAGGCCACATCGTCTGAGAGCCTATAATTCCTCAGGAGTAGGGCTATATCCGCCCCATCCGCCTTATACACGTAGTTGGGGGACCGCCACCCTAGGATCCGTTCAGCCCCCTCGGTAAAAACCCCTTTATACCCCATCTCGGCCAAAGCCTTCCCTATGGAGTTATTATAGATGAACTCCGTGTTCTCGAAGACCCGCGGCTTAAAGCCGAAGATCTCCTCCATGAGGCGCCTGTGGAGGAGGACCTGCTCGACGAACTCCCCCCTCTCAGCGGAGTAGAGGCTGGAGAGGGAATGATAATAAGTCTGATCGAGGAGCTCGACGAAGCCGCTCTCAGCAAGCTTCTTGAAGGAGTCTAGGGCTTCGGGCGCCCAGCGCTCCAACTGCTCCGCCAAAACCCCTGAGAGGCTGTAGGCCACCTTGAAAGGCTTCCTCTCCCGCCGGAAGGTTTCTATGTTCCTAAGGATTATCTCGTTGGCGGGGATATAGCATTTATTAGCCACCCTCTCCAATATGGCCCTGTTCCACCTGTTATCGAAGTAGACCTCGAAGAGCTCCTTAACGCTCTTACCTCTGCCTATATCTTCCCGGAAATCTTTATTAATCCTAAAGGGCTGGTGAACCTCAAAGCCTAGACATATATCAGGCATCTCACATACACCATGCTAAATTCCAAACCTTCGCAATAAGCCTCAGCATCTTAAATTTGAATTACAGTTTACCCTTCTATCCTTCATATATAAAATTCCCCCTTCTCCCCCTCTAAATTCGAGAGCACTGGATTAGACATTATTTCCGCGGCGGCGCCTCAACGCGATCACCCCACTGCCTTAGAAAACCTAAAGATGTGTCGTCTTGGATATGGGCGTGAACCTGATTAAGTGGCAATCTCCCCTGCAACCCCTTTTTCTTCTCTGTTGAGATAGTGGACCACGCGCTGGTTAGGGGGCTAAATGGGGGCGCTTTTCTAAGGCTTCATAAGTTGCTACCTTTGAAGTATAAGGGGCTGTAGCTCTTGGTAGAACCGTCAAGAGTAGAAGCTACGGGAAAACGCTATGGGGAACCACTTCAGCTCGAGACAAACCAAAAAGATAATCAATAAGAGTCTTGCTATTTTATAAAGGTGCAATAATTAAAAGTTATCTAATTCTTATCCATGGTAATGAAAGCACATTAGGTGAAGTGTAATCCGTTACACGTTTCTTTATGACGAATGGGTTGAGAAGTCTGATACTACCATTAGGTAATGCCCACCCTTTTTCACTATAGAAATTATTCACTTCTTCCCATGAATTGAATGGGCCCTGCTTTTCACCATAAACATCAAGAACCCTAATTTTGTCTCCAACTTTATAGCCACAAACATTATGACCTTTAATTGTTTCAATGCTTAGGCCTACTACCCAAGCATCATAGCCATTAGCTCTAAGAAGGTGTGATTGAAATATAGCAAACCCATCACAATCATCGTATCCTCTTTCAAAAACGACTCGAGCAGGAACATATTCATTGACGCTCTCGGAACGATACTTAATATTATCATGTGTATATATACTAACCAAATCCGGTGAATTTAATCTATCAACGACTTCATCAAAATTTTTCCATCTATCCGATTTATAATTACTTGAAATAGAAGAATTCCTCCACACATTTGTTACAAAATCTTTCAAATTAATAAAGAACGGGTTTTCCAACGGGTTATCTCTATCCGGTTCTCTGTCCACATAATACCACTCTAAGGCCTGCAAAGGGGTACAATACTTTCTTTTTTCCATGATTCCTTCACTCAATATCCTGTCAAGGTTTTTCCTAATAAGCTCAGGATTCTTTGACATTAAAATAGAATAAACAATATCCTCTACGGATTCATTCGTTTTTACGTCGCTTTTATCCAAAGCCTCCCTTACTTCAGGCAATTTTTCTAATTCATCCCCTAAATCAGAAAAATTTTGACTAGATTTTATTTCTGTTATGAAAGATTTTAATACTTCTACCCCATATTTTTCTGGTTCGTTTAAGCAGTTGATCTTCAAATCTGTTAGCTTATGATCTTGAATGAGAAACTTCCTCTCCGTAGACCATTTAGCGAAATCTCGATCAACCAACGAGGAATTCATAGCTAGATATTTTGAAACATCTCCGCCCAAACCAAACTCTATATAGCTCCTTTGAACTTCTCGATCAAATCTAGATAAGTAATGTAAAGCAGAAGCCTCCTCATCCGAAACTTTATCATCCGTCAGTATGCCAGGAAAACCATTCGCTCCATCAAGGACTTCCAGCTGGAGTGCCTTAACCATCCCTAAATCCCCATAAAAATTTTTAACACTATAAAGGTAATCAACTAAAGTTTTGTTGTTTTCATTCAACTCATCTAGAACCCCCAACCTATTGGCGACACCGGCATCAATCCCCTTCTCTAAAGCATATTGAACCACAGGATTTAGTGTAGATCCTTGAGTAAAGGTCGACGTTGAGATAGTAGTTGTTGAGATAGATGGAATAACTGGCCGACGCTTATATTCGAAATAATAGTAGCCGATTCCAGCCCCTAAAGCAGCCGCTATTCCCGCGCCAATATACCTCAAATACTTCCTCCTGCTTATACTTTCGTCCATTATTTCCGGCATATAGCATCCCTTTAATAGTCAATCGGGGAATCGAGGATCATTATCTCTTGTCCAGTAGCTTATGAAAGTTGGATTATTTATTTCTCTATGGCAACTAGGCAGCTTCCCTCCCCCCACTAAACATATTTTTTAAGACTTTCGAGGCGCTCCCCAGCCAAAAGGGAAATAATACCATTCCCTTCTCTTCCCTCCAGATTTAAAAGCCTATACTTCAAACCTCGACATACTCCACCTATCCCTCATCCCCTAAACCGTCTAAAAATCCCCTTTAGGCCCCTAGAGAGGCATTCCGCCTCCTCGATCCCCTTACCCCACATAAAATCTTCCGAAAATTGGATGGCCACCGCCCATCGGGGCATCTCCTGTAGCCACTCCCTATAGGGATACAGCCTACTAATATGAATTAATGCATCTCGTCTTTCCACGGTTGAAGTCGGATTTCCGAAGCCGCGATTCCAGGGCCTCCGCCGATCGTTCTCCGCCGTCCCCTGGCCCCTGCTCACTGAGGGGGGAGGGGGGGTACCCCTCCAAAAAATCGTAAAAGACAATCGGAGGAATCCACCTTATATTATGTGAAATTTTTAATATTCAACCCTTCATCCTTCACAACCATTCAAACTTTGAACCATAGAGAAGTTGGGAGAAAAGTTCCCTTTCTATTCACTAGAAGGACACTGGTGGATTGGACTGGAGTAGACTGGGTCAGGGCGCCTCGCCCAACCCTTTCCCGATCTGCTCTCCGCTCTCGTCAGATATCCTCAGGTATCCTTTTAAAAGTAAATGGCGTTGCAGGGTTTCCCTCCAAATTCTCATACGATAATAATAAGGCTTAAATGAATATTAGGGGGCCATAACCTTTACAGCCGTACAGCATAGGAGAGGTAATTCGCATTTGAGGATAGCCTTCTTCGCCTGGGAGTATCCTCCCGCCCTCGTCGGGGGATTGGGCACCTACGCCGAGAACATGAGTAGGAAGTTCGTGGAGATGGGCCACGACGTAGCCGTCTTCTCCCTTAACACGGGGAGCCTGCCCACGAGGGAGGTCGTGAAGGGAGTTGAGGTTCACAGGCCCCTCATCACAGACGCCTCTAAGATATTCCCCTTCATATCCAGGGAGTTGGAGCGTTGGGGGGTCGGCATAAGATTCTTCAGCGACGTCTTTATCTACAACGTCCTCTCGGTTTCAAAGCTCGCCAACGACCTGATCAAGAAACAGGGCTATAAATACGATGTGGTCTGTTTCCACGACTGGCTTAATAGCATAGCAGGCCTTATAGCCAAGAGCGAACTTAAGATCCCAACGGTATTCCACGTCCACTCCACCGAGTGGGGTAGAACAGGGGACGGCTCTGAAATAGTCAAGTCCCTAGAGGAGGCCGCGGTGAGGGAGGCGGACGGCCTAATCACGGTCAGCCACGCCATGAAGGACGATCTCACAAGGCACGGCTGGCCTGAAAGGAAGATACACGTCGTCTGGAACGGCGTCGACCCCGCTAGATATAACCCTGAGAAATGCAAAGTCGAAGATGTAAAAGCCATAAGGTCGAGACACGGAGTCAGAGAAGATGAGAACCTCATCCTCTTCATAGGACGGCTCACATGGGTTAAAGGCGTCAGGAACCTCGTCCAAGCCATGCCCCACATCCTCGACAGATATCCGAACACGAAACTCCTAATATTGGGCAGGGGTGAAGAGCAAAGGGACATAACCGAGCTCGCCTCAAGGCTAAACGTGAGCGACAAGGTAATCTACCGCTTCGAATTCGTCCCGGAGGAGGAGAGAATACTCTACTATGCGGCAGCGGACATCTGCGTCTTCCCCTCCATCTATGAGCCATTCGGCATAGTAAGCCTGGAGGCCATGGCCATGGAGAAGCCCGTAGTCGTAGGAGCGAAGGGCATCGTGGGATTCCGCGAACAGGTCGTACCCTCAGGACCCGACCAGAACGGAATCCACGTAGACGGGGGAAACCCCATGGACATCGCATGGGGCATAACGGAGACCCTATCAGATAAGGAGAGGGCTAAGACCTGGGGCAAAAATGGGAGGAAGAGGGTACTCCAATACTTCACATGGGATAAGGCCGCAGAGCAAACAATAAAATGCTACGAGGAAATCCAAGCCGGAAAATTCTCCGACGAAATGAAATATAATAAATATATATAGAATCCCCGTTTACTCGGCCTATCAACTATCACCGCGCCAGCTCCGGCTTCAACCACTTTTAAGTCGGCGATTCCAGGTCAAACCGGCGGAAACCCCGGGCGTCATCTGAGAGCTTCCGACAGCCTAATGGGGCTTGAACCTCCTCCCTGATCCCATCCATGGCTGATAAGGCCTCCAGCCCATCCATCTAGAAGCTTAAATAAGCCTCCTACAAGGCTATTAAACCCATGGATTGAAGCGGAGTAGGTAGGGCGGTCCACCCTTATGGAGCCAGTCTTCTATGTGAATGGTAAGTTTCTCCCTCAGAGCCGTGCCTCCCTAAGCGTCCTTGATATCGGCCTCCTCAGGGGCTTCGGCGTCTTCGACTTCACGATCACTTATAACCGTGAACCCTTCAGGCTGATGGATCACCTGGAGAGGCTTAGAAATTCCTCGAGGATCTTAGGGCTCGAGCTTCCATGGAGCCTAGAGGAGCTGAAGAGCCTAGTCTACGAGACCCTCGATAGGAATCCTACCGGTGAGCAGGGTATAAGGATCATCGCGACGGGCGGGGAGAGCCCCGACTCTCTAAGCCCCTCCGAACAGCCCAGCCTCGTCATCATAGTTAAGCCCCTGAAAGAGTATCCCAGGGAATTCTTCGTTAAAGGCATAAGGGTAATCACCTTCCCCGCTAAAAGGGAGCTCCCCGAGGCCAAAACTTTAAACTATATTAACGCGGTCAGGGCTTTAAGGCAGGCCAAGGTGGCGGGGGCTGAGGACGCCCTCTACACCTGGAAAGGCCTCCTCTACGAGTGTACCGCATGCAGCTTCTTCGCCGTTAAAAATGGAAGAATAATCACCGCGGGGAGATCCGTCCTCGACGGGATAACGAGGAGAACCGTCCTAGAACTCGTCCACGATAGGATACCCGTGGAATACAGGTTCATAAGAGTCTCAGAGATACCCTCGCTGGAGGAAGCCTTCCTAACATCCTCCAGCCACGAGGTAATGCCCATCACCCTCATAGATAATACTAGGATAGGCGATGGTAAACCGGGCCCGGTGACAAAGATGATTATGAGGCTCTTCGGGGAATACACCGGGAAAGAGCTCCCCCACGAGCCCTAAAACCATAGGGGTGAAGCCTCTGCGCCATCCCATCCACATCGGACTATATGGAGTAGGGGAAATATCCAGCCTGATAGCAAGGGAACTCCTCAAGAAGAAGGGGATACGCATAGTCTCAGCCGTGGACATAGCCGAGGAAAAGATCGGGAAGGATCTAGCCGAGATACTAGGGCTGCCGCATAGGCTAGGCTTAAAGATTGCAGAAGACCTGGGGGAGGGCGTCCGGAAAGTTAAACCCGACATAATCCTCCACGCCACAACCTCCAGCCTCAGAGAGGTATACCCCCAGATAAGCGAATGCCTAAAGATGGGTGTTAACGTCATATCCACCTGCGAGGAGCTGGTCTACCCCTATTGGGGGAACAAAGGCCTCGCCCACGATTTAGACCGGCTCGCGAGGAAGCATCAGGTCTCAGTCCTAGGCACGGGCATAAACCCCGGCTTCCTAATGGACACGCTCCCCATAGTCATGACGTATCCATGCCTAGAAGTGGATAAAATCAACGTTGCAAGGGTTATGGACTCCGGTAAACGTAGGAGCAGCTATCAAAAGAAGATTGGGACAGGCCTCCCCCCGGACGAGTTCAAAGAGAAGGTTGAAAGAGGGGAGATCACAGGGCATGTAGGCTTAACCGTCTCCACCGCCATGATAGCCGACACGATAGGATGGAGCCTAACCCGTATAGTGGAGGAACCGCCCCAACCGGTGTTAGCCGATGAAACCATAGAGACCAGCTACACCATAGTTGAGAAAGGCCTCGTGGCAGGCTTAAAGAGCATCGCATACGGCCTAAGAGACGAAGAGGAGAAGATAAGGCTCAGCTTCATATCCCATGCCGGCGTAAAAGAGGAATACGACTACATCGAGATAGAAGGCAGACCCCACATAAGGATGAGGATAGAAGGGGGAATCCACGGAGACATAGGAACCGCGGCGGTCATAATAAACTCCATCCCCAAAGTCATAGAATCGACGCCGGGACTCCACACCATGAGGGATCTACCCCTGCCGTCAGCCACACTAAACGAGTAGGACAACCTCCACGTAAACCCTTTAACATAAAATTTCCTTAGAAACCCTAAACGAGAAGCGTTCCCGAAGCAATATAACATCTCACAATAAGATTATAAGCTCCAAATCGTGGTGAGCCATAGACCATTACAACCTCCCGGCAATCATATGCTTCCTACTTGAAGGTTCTCCGGCGGAGCAGAAAATATAATATTATGGAAGGCTACATATCCTTACATGTGATGTGGAATGGAGGAAGCTGGGAGAGAGGTTGGAAGGGTAACCCACTACTACCCTAAGATAAGCGTAGCGGTGATCGAATTAAAAGCACCCTTAGCCAAGGGTGACAGGATCCTCATAAAGGGCAGCACCACAAACCTAGAGCAGACGGTGGAATCGATGCAGATAGAACATAAAGATATAGAGAAGGCGGAAGCCGGACAAGCGATAGGATTAAAGGTTAAAGACAGGGTAAGGGAAGGAGACGCTGTCTACAAGATATCCTAAAAGAGACCACTCAACAGCCCTTCATCTTCACCCTTTACATATTCTATTCCAATCCGAATATCTTCCTTCAGAATGCTTAGGGGAGCCTTTGAAAGTAAGGTGGGCCGGGCCGGATTCGAACCGGCGACCTTTCGGTTTCTTCATCCCTTCGGATTTATCAGCCGAACGCTCCTCGACGCCTCGTTAAGGCTCAACCAAGCTGAGCTACCGGCCCTCCCCTCTAGGATTTCAATCCGATAGAAACTATTTAATCTTTCTTATCAACCCTTAACTCATGTAGGCTGGGATGTGCCCTAGATTGGATTTAGAGTCTTTCCTTAGGAGCAGAGGGGTATGGTACAAGTTTATACCTAAGCCTTCCACCATTCATACGGGAGACGCCTCAAGGGTTACCGGGATCCCCTTGAACCGTATCACTAAGAGCTTGGTCTTCAAGGCGGACGGTGAGCCGGTTTTAGCCGTTATACCAGGCGACGCTAAGGTTGACGAATCCAAGCTTGCCAGGGTTTTAGGGGTTAAAAGGGTAGAGTTAGCGTCTTTCGAGGAGGCTGAGAAACTTTCAGGTTATCCACCCGGAGGCACTCCACCAGTTCATCATAAAGGGATAAAACGCGTAGTCTTCGATGTCAGACTAACCGGCTTCGAAACGATCTACGGTGGAGGCGGGGCGAGGGATAAACTCCTTGAGCTTAGATTGGAGGATGCCTTAAAGTTAACCGGAGGCTCTATAGCGGACATATCCAAAGTTTAAGCTAACGCATCCTCGCACTAGCCTTCCGCCTTGAAGAATGCCCCCTACCCGTTACTTCTTTTAAGTTCGTATCTTCCCCAGCCGTACTCTCCCTGGAGCGGTACATATACGACTTTAGTCAGCTTCTCAACCTTCTCTTTTCCTACGTCATCACGGGTTATCAGGGTTAAATCCTGTCCTATCAGGGTGGACAAAGGCCCTATCGGGGCTATAAGCCTCCCAGGCCTATCCAACTGCTCCAATAAAGGCTGAGGAACCCTGGGACACGCCGCCGTAACGCATATCTTATCATATGGAGCATATTCGGGATAACCCTTGGATCCATCCCCCAGCACGGCTATCACATCCAAGTATCCGGCTTTCCTCAGGTTTTCAACGCCAAATTCATATGTATCCCTGTTTATCTCTATGGTTACCACTAATCCTTCCCCGCCTACAAGTTCTCTGGCCAGGGCTGCACCGTACCCCGATCCCATACCCACCTCCAGGAACCTGTCGCCCAAGGATAGGTCGAGGGGTTCATAGAAGAGCGGATAGGTGTAAGGCGCCGAAATCGTCTGCCTCCCATCCCCTGGAATAGGATAGGGCTCATCATAATAGGAGTATCGCCTCAGGGGTTCAGGCATGAAGAGCTCCCTGGGAACTTTCCGCATGGCTTCTATCATCCTAGGGGAAGTCAGATAACCCAACCTGATGTAACGTTCCACCATCCTCTCTCGCTGAGACTTAAAATCTAAGCGAACCCCAGCCAACCCTCTAACTTACCCTCCAGGTGCCACCATCCCACATGATTAGAACGGGATGGCACCCCTAATCCTATTAAATTAAATTAGGATACGATTCCATATGAAATAAAATATCTGGCTTTTAGGCGGCCTTAAGGGCTGTTCCCCTTTCAAACCTCTTCTTGCAGGGATACGTGGAGGAACACTTTCGCATCGTTTATTAGGTTGTCGAGTATGCAGTATTCGTTGGGCTGATGAGCCGTCTCATCTAATGTCGCCCATACAACCGCTGGGAAACCCGCCCTCCTCAGGATGGCCGCTACGGTCCCCCCTCCTATGCCCATGGGCTTCCCATCCCTCCCATTTACAGCCTTGATAGCCTTCAACAACGCCTTCACCGCCGGGGAGTCAGGTGGCGTGGGAGGTGCTGCGTCGGCTCTCTGGACGGTGGAAACGTTTATTTTAACCTTGAATTCCGCCTCCACCTCCCTTACCATCCTATTTATGCTCGCCATCACCTCGTCCACATTAATCTTGGGAAGTATCCTACAATCCATATAGAATACGTCTTCACCCGGTATCGTATTAATATTGGGGACGTTCGCCTCCTTCTTAGTCGGCTCGAAGGTGCTCGTGGGAACCTCGTAGAGCTCATCCCTCTCATCGAATATCCTGTATAACTGGTCGAGCCTGGTTACAAGGTAGCTCCCCGCCTTGAAGCTGTTCACAGCCAGATCAGGCCTGGAGCCGTGCCCCTGCCTCCCTATCGTCTGAAACCTCAGCCATAGTATGCTCTTCTCAGCTATCTCGACCATGGTTCCATCGCTGTTGCCCCCATCCGGGACTATGTAGAGGTCACCCTCCCCGAAGAGGTCCCTACGCTCCGATAAAACGTATTTTAAACCTTTCTCGCTACCCGTCTCCTCATCCGAGACAAGGAGCAGACCGATCCTCCTATGAGGTTTAACCTTTGAATCCCTTAACGCCTTCACAGCCATATATGAAGCCACGAGGCTCTGCTGGTTATCTTCAACGCCTCTACCGTAGAGCCTCCCATCCTTCAACTCCACCTTGAATGGGTCCGTGTTCCACAACTTCAAATCTCCAGGAGGCACCACATCCAAATGTGTTATAATCCATAAAGTTTCACCTCCCGTTGCACCCTCGAAGAACGCCGCTATATTGGGTCGGAAGCCGTTGGGTACGCGTTCATCCGGAGCATTAACCTCCACCACCTCGTCCGGCTCCAACTTTTCCAGCATCTCCTTGACATATTCAGCTTTCTCGTATTCCCCCCTCCCCCCGTTCTCCGGGCCCACGGCCTGGGCGGCCGTCAACCTTCTCTGCATCTCAATTATCTCATCTAAATAGCCGTCTATCCTCGAGGCAACCCTATTAAAGACATCCAAGAGCTTCCACCATCCCTAAAATTGTTTATATCCACCTTCAAAATCAACATAAAGAGTATTTTAAGATTCCCATTAACGTCGCTTATGGATAGGGTCAATCATAACCCTTATAGATGACCTATAGAAGAGAACCCCTTTAGGGGAAACGATGAATATTAGACTATGAAAAATCATTTAAAACAGAGGGAAATTATTTAAAAGAATCCACTATCTATCGTACTTAACAAGTGCTCAGGGCCCAGCTTGGAGGAATCATAGATCATGAAGGATTCGAGGGGGCTTCCGCTCATAGTAGCCGATCCATATCCGCCTTACCAGTATTTAGATAAGGGACGGATAGTGGGTTTAGACCACGACCTAATAGTCAAAGCATTTAAAACTCAAGGAGTAGCCGTGAGGATAGAGCTCCATCCATGGAATGAATGCATCAGAATGCTAGATGAAGGCGTGGCAGACGCGGTATTCCGAATGGCTAAAACCCCTGAGAGGGAGAAAAAGTATCTCTTCTCGGACCTTCTGAGAAAGGCCACCACGGCCCTATACAAGCTCAGAACCTCTAACATAAGGTTGGACGTCGACGCTCAATTCGACCGTCAACTCCAAGGGCTTAGGCTAGGCCTGGTTAAAGGTTACAGCTACGGCCCTCAGATAGACGGGCTTGAGGGAGTCGCAAGGTTTGAAGTTAACGATCAAGAGGAGCTTTTAACCCGCCTCGTAGAAGGAAGCTTCGACTTGGCCCTGATCGACCGCGGCGTCTCCATATACCTTACGGATAAACTTGGACTTAAAGGAAAACTTGAAGAGGTTAAGGGCTTCGCGATTACAAGGGAACTCTACCTGGCTTTCCACAGGAGTAAGGGATACCTACTTAACTCCTTCAATGAGGGTTTAAAAAGGATAAAGTTGGAAGGGTTATATAATCGGATATTCCGGAAGTATAAGCTTACACCCTAGATCCCCACTTAAATCCAAACTAAGGGGTGCTCGTAAGTTAAGTTCTATCCCCTCGGCGAGATGAACATAACCGTTGAAATTAGCTAAGGCTACCGTCTAAACGTTAGGGGTGGCAAAGGACCATATCTGAATGGGGCTTTCAAGTTGTAGATGCCTTAGCCGACTCTACGGCTATAGCCGCCGCAGGGACTCTATCGGAGCCCGGGTCGCAAAGTCGATGGATTCCGCATAGTGGTTCCTTTACTCAGCTGACGGAACCAATAAACAGGGACGTCCCTGATGTCGTTGAATCCTTTGAGGAGAGATAGCGTCGAACCGGCCGGAATATGGGGTCCTCCCCGTACTCCTATATGATATTCCTAAATGCCTCGTTATTATTTATTTATTTTATCTCCTTCTCAGGTGGCGTCTTAAAGCTTATCTTGCTGTGGGATAGACCCATCTGGACGAATATCTCTGCCAGCTTTATCGCGGCTGTGGCGGGCTCGACCACGGGTACCCCTAGCTCCGCCTGGATCTCCTCGGCTAATTTAGCCATCCCAGTGCATCCTAGGACTATCACGTCCGCTCCATCCTCCTCGATGGCCTTCCTGGCCTCCCTGAGTATTGATGCCTTAGCCCTATCATGGTCTTTAAGCTCTAATACTGGGATCTCAGCTGATCTGACGGAGGCTAGGCGGCCTTGGAGCTGGGATGCGATAATGTTACTCCTTATAACGTCCACTGTATTAGATAACACGGTTATGACTGAAAACTTATTCCCCAAGGCTAAAGCCAGGAGCCAGGAGGCTTCTCCCCCGCTCACAACGGGTATGTTCGAAACCTCCCTGGCAGCCCTTAAAACCGGATCCCCAGCGCAGTCGATGGTTACCGCGTCGTATCCATCCCTCTCAGCCTTCTTCACCTCTTCCAAGATGTAGGGTCCAGCATAAGCTTCGTCAGCGGACGACTCGAGGGATACAGGCCCCCTAGGAAGGCATACGACGTCCACCGTGGTGCCCTTCATGGCCACCCGCCTCCTATGCTCCGCCTGCTCGTCTCTAAACTCCTGAGAGGAGTTAGGTATAATCACCTTAATCCGCATGCTCAACACCGGGAAATAACTACATTCCTATTAATATTTAAAATTAAAAAGAGTTTAAGGCCTACGGATCCTCAACCACCCAGCGGGAAAGCTGGGAAAGGTTAAAGACAATGCGCAGGTCACATGGTTACGTAGCTGAAGTTCTCGGGAAGGTCCCGAGCTTCTCAGCTGAACTTGGCCTAGATCTGAACCGGAAAGAGGACAGGTTCAAATGGTTCATAGCATCCACCCTATTCGCTAAAAGAATCTCGGCTGCTATAGCGGAGAAGACCTTTAGGAGACTCATGGACGATGGTTTAGGAGACGCAGATTCAATCCTGAAGGCTGGATGGGATAGGCTCGTGGAGTCTTTAGACTCCGGCGGATATGTAAGATACGATTTCTCAACGGCCACCGCTATCCTAGAGAACGTGAGGAGGCTCAAGTTGAAATACGGGGACCTCGAAAGATTACATGAAGAAGCCCGTAACCCCAAGGACTTGGAGTCGAAACTTATGGAGTTCAAAGGCTTCGGCCCAACCGCAGTTAACATATTCCTGAGAGAGCTCAGGGGAATATGGTCTAAGGCGGATCCTGAGCCTTCGAAAAGAGCCTTAGAAATGGCTGAGGTTTTAGGGTTGGAGCCCCGGGAAGCCGAGAGGTTTGAATCCGGCCTCATAAGGATAAACTTGAAGTTCTGTAAGAGATCAAAGTGCTTGGAGTGCCCGGTTAAAGGCTACTGTAAAAGGAAGGTTCAACCTAAGACCGGCGCAGCCTAGGAGTCCTAAGGTGAAGCCTACACGGCGCCTCCTCATGTCAACCTTCAGCTGCAGAGAATGAGGATGTAGTGTGGGGTTGCCCAACAGATTATCACTTCAACGCTAAACTTCTCCGCCTCTAACCTCAACGGGTATATGAATCCGAATACTCATTCATCATCTAAACAATTACTTGGGTTAATGAAAGGCTTTTAAGCCGCCTTTCGAAACTCTCACCGTGTCAGCCTTGCTAAGCGATCTGCTGATCCCTTTGATTACCGTTGGATTAGGTGAATTAGGGGATAAGACCCAGCTTTCCCTACTCATTTTATCCTCTAAGACTAGAAATAATTCAAGCCTCCTCCTTGGAGTTTCATCTGCTTTCCTGCTCGTGGATGGTGTGGCCATAGTAGCCGGATCTTGGGTTACACAAATCCTACCAAGGCTATGGCTGAAGGCTGGCTCGGGGATCGTCTTCACCATACTAGGTATACTAATGTTAAGGGAGATTAAAGCGTGGAAGGATGGAACAGGAGGTGGGATAAAGCTCGGAAACGCCTTCCTCATGGGTTTTTCATTGATCTTCCTCACGGAATGGGGAGATAAAACCCAAATATCTTCAGCGTTATTGGCGGCCGAATATAATCCTTACATGGTCCTCATAGGCACGATGAGTGCTCTTATCGCATTATCTATGGTAACGGTCTACCTGGGTGGGAGGGCATTGACAAGAATTGATAGAAGGTCGATGATGAAGATAAGCGGAATAATATTCATAATAATAGGCCTATACATGGTATTTATATGATAGCATAGACTGTTGAATGATAAACCTGCCCAATATAAATGGGAACGGTAAGCCCCTCAATCAAATGGGAAACAATGCTCCATTCTCAAGACTCGATGGACCTGACGGAAACCGGAGAGGAAGGAGGGAAAGGACCACTTCTAGGCATTCTCCTCTGAATACGACCCTAGCCTAGATCGCTTTGACCGTGCCGTAAGGACCCATACAACTATATATTATCCGTGCGGGTTTCCAAGAATAAATCAAGCTTTCCGATGTCCAATACGGCCCGGTTGGGGTTCCCCACTGGAGATGATAGAGCATCATCCTCCTATATTCATCGAGCCGTCCCCTATGGACCCTCTCCCATTCCCGTATCCTTATGGCTTCGCAGACCCATTGGAGGCCTACGAATTGATAGGAAGGGTAGTAGATCACAACCGTTCACCCAATTCACCCTAATGTTCTAAAGTTTTAACTCTAAAAACCTAATTAAATAAATGAGGTAAAGCCACGCCGATGTAAAAAGCGGTTCTTAGCATGTCCATGAACAGGACGAACCCCTCTCGCTATATGCGAAGCATGCCTGGGTCCCGAGGAGCACGAGGTAAGATACAACGATGGAAAACCACATTTCATAACCTTATAGGATAGATTCCCCAACGTGATAAAATGGTCGTGTGGCTAGAAATTCAATTGTATAGAAATTAATTTGATTCAACCTATACTATTTTAACAGCTCTTCACGGCCCCCCATAATTTATAAGCTGTTTCAGATAAGTTTAACATATGTATTTACGAAGCCGTTTCCTTCGAAGGTTTCAGCTCCGGATGCCATACCTCCACATGTCTAATATCTGCCTCAGATAGATATTCCGGGAAATACTTACTGTAATAGCCTAAGTCTATGTGATGTACCTGAAGTAATGCCGGGAAGTACATGGCATTACAATACTTGGGCAACCTCCCGTAATTGTCATATACATAGCGGAGGTAGGCCTTAACCGCGTCCACAAGTTCACCGTATTCCTTAGGTATCGGCAGGTTGTATCCTTTCGGCCCGTAAATGCCCTTAGAGCCCCACTTCATCTCCACTATCTCGTCCACAGCCTCCTCCACGTCCCTGTAGGGTGGGCAAAAGCCCTCTATGACCCCGTCTATTCCAACGGGGTTCGGAGTGGCTTGGGGGAACCCCTCCCCCTTAACCTCCTCTATTCTGAATCCCATCAAGTCTATTAGGGTTTTGAAATCTATGGTATGCATTACAAAGGCCCCCAACCCCATGGCATGGGCTGTAAGCATCATATTCTGGAGAGCCATCCCTGCCTCCAAGTTGCAGAGCCATGGGAGCATAGCGTCGTAGTTGAATATAGTCATCTTCTCCCCGTTAAGTAATCCTCTACGAATCCATCTCTCAACGCCCGCCGGCCTATCCGCGACCTCATCCCACATACGCCACCTAAACTGGGCGATCCCTGTTAAAAGCATGTTGATATACTCCCTTGTAGTGTCAGCTACAGGCATAAACACGGTCGTACCAGGCTTATTTACCATGTCGACGAAGGCCGATCCTATAGCCTCCCTGGGAACCTGAAGTCTACCATCTCTAAGCCTAACCAGATTTACACGATAATCTTGGAGTATCTTAACCCTATCAGCCTTCGAAGCGATCCTAACCTTCTCCCGGGGTATAATATCATCAGATAGACCTGACTTATAATAGAATACCCCATCATCGTTCGTATAGAACAGGTGTAAGGTTAGGGAGGCGCATGGGCTAGCAGCCGTCCTCCCTACAACCGTTAAATGGCCTAGAAGGTGACGGATCTCCTCGGTCGTAACCCCCGTGACGCCGGCCCCCGAGAAGCATAGGATGGCTAACTCTACCTCATTCAAAGGGATGGGCGCCTCAGGGGATCTATACCCTAACCCAGCCCTCTTCACGGGCATCTCTCCACCCAGCGGGAACCTCCTCGTCCTCCTCCTAAACATAGTATCGAGGAGGGGAGCATCAAATTCGACGGACAAACCCTTCCAACCTCCAATAAGCTAACCATGAAAAGTTTAAGTGACACAGCTTATAAAAATTAATTAAGTATAAAATATAAAAAATCCGGATGGCCCAATCCTTTCAGGGGATCCATGCCGTATTTAAACGTCTTCCATGGAAGGGCAGTCGAAGTATGGGTAGCATCTAATTGACGCTCTCCTCGGCTGAAGTCGAGGGTTTTTGCACGCAGCCCCTTCAACGCTCTCGGACACATGCATATCAGCGTTTATCTCATCACCGCTCATGAGCTATTTGCAGGAGACTTCACCGCGATATTAAAGTCTTCTTCGAGCTATGAAACCCCTAAGAAGAAACTTAAGAGGTGAATAAACTTAAGGCGATGCACCTATCTCTACGATCCAGATCCGGGAGATTTCACCGGATCCAATGCGGGAATCCTGGTGGACGCTGGTTTTCTAATGGGAGAGTTGAGATGTCCTCTAGGTCGGAAGACAAAATTAAAATAGTGGAAATGAAGGCGTTCCCTTATATAGTTAGCTCCTTCCAGGGTGAATCCATTTGAGCCCGAAGGTCCTGAGCTTACTAACGATAATTATTTTTTCGGCCCTCTTACCGGCTCCCAGCTTGGTAGCACAAAAAGTTAAAGGATTCTATCCAGATGAGATCGTATACTTCGAGGTATCGGATGAGGATTTGGCTGTTTCAATGTTAAATTCCGGCGACATGGACTTCTACTTATGGAGGATCAAACCCGATAAGGCTTCTGAGGTCATCCAGGCTCCGAGAATAGATGCAGTGAAAGGGGCTAGTGGATACAATGACCTGCTCTTCAATCCCGCACCCGTAGCGGGTAGGCTTAACCCCTTCTCCATAAAGGAGTTTAGGCAGGCCATAAACTACTACCTCATAGATAGGGACTTCGTGGTTAAAGAGCTTTTAAAGGGATTCGGTGAACCTGCCGTCACGTCCTTCAGCCCATACTCCCCCGATTACAGTTCCATATCCGACATAATAGAGGCCTTCAATGCTAAAGCCAGGTATGATTATAACCTGGCTGAGCTGAAGATCAGAGACGCCATGTTTAAGGCTGGGGCTATTGAAAAGGAAGGGAGATGGTATTATAATGATTCCCTTATAGAGATAAAGTTTTTTATAAGATCCGACGATCCCATCCGAAAGGCCATAGGTGATAAGGTAGCCTCAGACTTGGAGAGCATAGGATTCAGCGTTCAAAGGATCTACGGCGACTTGCACAAGGCTATGGCAATTATATATGGAAGCGACCCAGCCGCCGGTGAATGGCATGTATACACCGAGGGTTGGGCAACCACCTCTATCGTCAGATATGATGACTCAAATCCTGCATGGTATTATGGGCCGTGGATAGGAAACATGCCGGGCTGGGGTGAACCCGGTTACTGGCAGTACGAGAACCCCGAGCTCGACGACGTAACTATGAGGTTAGCGACGGGGAGATTTGAAAGCTTCGATGAAAGAGTTAGGCTCCTTAGAAGGAGCATTGAGCTTGGATTAGACGAGTCCGTTAGGAGCTTTATAGTAAACACTTTCGACGCGTTCCCTTACAGTAAAGAGAGAGTTGAAGGGTTCATCTACGATCTTTTCGGTGGGCCTTGGACGCCCTGGTTTTATCGAGGAGTCAAGCTTAAAGATGGTCTCGGAGGCACCCTTAGGCTAGGCCAGAAACTTATGTATCAGGGGGCCTATAACCCGGTGGCAGGCTTCCAAGACTTGTACAGTGTAAACGTTGTTAGGGCCGTATCGGATCCTGGAGCTGCACTCCACCCCCATACGGGCATACCCATCCCCTACAGATATACATATAAGGTTGAGACGGCGGGACCCCATGGAAAGCTGAGCGTGCCCCCAGATGCCTTCACGGTCGACCTTGAAAATGGGGTGTTTAAGCCCGTAGGGCGGGGCGTCAACGCAACTACGAAAACGATATTCAAAGTTAAGATGAGTAGATTCCATCATGGACCTCAAATGGCTGTGGCCGACCTCATCTACCCATTCTACTTCATGTTCGAGTGGGGGGTAAGGCAATATCCCGAAGATCCCAAGTTCGACGGCGAATATTCAAGGCTCACGGAGGATGCTCGAAGCACGTTCGTGGCCTTCAGGATACTAGGAGACGATACAGTGGAACTCTACTATAATTACTGGCATCCCGATGAAGCCTACACGGGGACGTGGATCTCGCCTTATTCACCCTATCCATGGGAGCTCTACGCTTTAATGGAGGACGTAGTGGCCCATGGAAGGGCTGCGTTCTCCAAGTCAGCCTCGGCGGCTAAAGGCGTGGAATGGCTCGATCTGACGAAGGGTCCAAGCTTGGAGGCCTTAAAGGAGTCGCTTGAGAAGATGTCCTCGGAGAACTATATACCTGAGGCCCTTAAACCCTACGTCCCGCCCAGCGAAGCGAGGGTTAGATGGTCCGCCCTCAAGGAGTGGTTCAGGAAGTATGGAAACTTCCTGGTGAGTAATGGACCCTACTACTTCTATAAGGCGGACACCGCCGCTAGGCAGGATGTACTTAGGGCCTTCAGGGATTCGAGTTACCCCTACTCCCCCGGAGACTTCGATCAACTTGCATCCCCTAGATTTGCGGATATACTCAGGGTGAACGTGCCAGAGAGGATAGTTCCAGGTGGAGAGGTCTTGATCCGTGTAGGGGTCGCTGTGGGAGGTAGGCCGTCCAATGAGGCCGAGGTAAGCTATCTAATCATAAATCCTGGAGGGGAGATACTCCTAAAGGGAAGGGCTGAGCCATCCCACGATTTAGGTGAGTTCGAGATAAGGCTTAACTATTCGGATACCTCCAAACTGGAGACAGGATCATACCTATTTAAGATCATGGCCGTAAGCTTCTACGCTGCGAGGCCCTCCACAGCCACTAGGACGCTCACCGTGCTCTCCCCCTATCTAGCGCTCTCAGAGGAGCTAATAAGACTCAGGCGGGACATATCCAGCCTCGAGGAGGAGGTATCGGCTAGAATGGATACATTGGCCCTACTATCAGCCCCTAGAACACTGGTATACGCGGCTTTGGGGTTAAGCTTATCGAGCCTGCTCATCTCCATCATAGGGATATCCATCCTCCTGAGACGGATGAAAAAGCAGCGGTAATGACGGTCATCCCTCATTTTCCAAAAAAATAAAAAGACCATTTAATCCTAGTGACGGTTCAATTCCTGTTGAGCAGCCAGCATGTGCACCAATGGCCCTTCCCCACCTCTACCCTTGGAGGTTCCTCAACTTCACATTGATGGACGGCGTAGGGGCATCTGGGGTGGAACCTGCACCCCCCAGGGCTTCCGAATTTGGGAACGTCCCCTCTAATGGGCAGCTCCCTGATTCTACGTCTATTTTCAGGGTTTAGGGTGGGCACGGCTGCTACCAGCGCCTTAGTATAGGGATGGGCCTGGTTCTCCACTATCTCCTCTGATGGACCTTCCTCTACTATCCTACCCAGGTACATCACAGCTATCCTATCGGACACGTAGCTTGCCACAGCTAGGTCGTGAGTGATAAATAGATAGGATAGATTCCTCTCCGCCTTCTCCCTCAAGAGTAGCTCTAGGATTTCAGCCCTCGTGGATACGTCGAGCATGGATACTGGCTCGTCGGCTATTACGATTCGAGGCCTCAATATTAAGGCCCTGGCGATTCCAAGCCTCTGCCTCTGGCCGCCGCTCAGCATATGGGGGGGCCTGGTCAGGAACGCCTCTGGAGGAGTTAAACCCACCTCCCTCATAATGGATTCTATCATGGGCATCCTCTCCTCATATGGGATCCCATGGATGATAAGGGGTTCTTCTAAGACATTTTTACATGTGAATCTTGGATCCAAAGAACTGTAGGGATCCTGGAATATGATGGAGAACTCCCTCCTCACGGGCTTGAGCGCGTCGCCCTTAAGCCCTCCTAGGTCTATCCATCCTTTATAGTTCCAGAGGTCGTCTAGAGGTTTGCTTCTCCCAGACTTATATAAGATGAGGCCGCTGGTGGAATCGATCAATCTCACGAGAAGCTTTCCAAGAGTGGTCTTACCGCATCCAGACTCCCCTACGAGTCCGAGGGTTTCCCCCTCCCTCAGGTATAGGTTCACCCCATCAACCGCCTTGAGAACTTCGGCGGGCTTACCCAATAAGGCCCCTAGCAGGCTTCTGGATAGCAGAAATTCCTTACGGAGGTTAAAGGTGGCTAATTTTGAGTCATGGGGAAGCCTATCTAGGAACTCCTCCAAACGCTCCTCCTCCACCGATAGCAACTTCATCTCCTTCGCCATAATTTCTCCCCAGCCCTATGGCACCAAACGTAGTGGCCCTCCTCCACTTCAACTCCCGTAGGTTCCTCAACTTCACATCGATGGACGGCGTAGGGGCATCTGGGGTGGAACCTGCAGCCTGCCGGGGGTTTTCTCAGATCGGGTGGTGTTCCTGGAATATATTCCAGGGGGCGCCTTGCTCCCAGCTCAGGTATACTGGCGATTAGGCCGTGGGTGTATGGGTGTCTCCAATTCATGCAGATTTCCTCTAGAGTTCCATATTCGGCCATCCTTCCGGCGTACATAACGGCCACGTAATCCGCCAGCTCCGATACTATGCTTAAATCATGGGTTATGAGGATAAGGCTCATCCCGGTCCTCGCTTGAAGATCCTTTAATAACTCTATTATTCGTGCCTGAACTATTACGTCTAGGGCGGTGGTGGGCTCGTCAGCCACAACTATCTTGGGTTCCATTAAGAGGCCCATCGCTATGACCACCCTCTGCCTCATCCCCCCGCTGAGCTCATGCGGATACATATCCTTCACGTGGGATCCTAGGCCGACAAGCCTCAGAGATCTCTCCACGAGCTCTTCAACTTCCCCTCCCTTGAGTTCAGGCTTATGCACCGTGAGGGTCTCAGCCATCTGATAACCCACTGTATAAAACGGGTTCAGGGAGCTCATGGCTTCCTGGAAGATCATAGAGATCTTCCTCCATCTTATTCGCCTCCGAAGCTCCCATTCAGATAATTGAGTGATATCCTCATGGTCTATAAGTATACGGCCTCCCACTATCCTTCCAGGTGGCGGTACTAGGTTTATAAGGGAGTATCCGAGGGTGCTCTTACCGCACCCGGACTCCCCTACAACACCCAGGGAGAAGCCCATATCCAAGGTAAAGTCTACGCCGTCCACAGCCCTAACAGAACCCGCCCCAGTCTCATAGTATGTCTTCAAGTTCTCAACTTTTAGAGGGGCCTCCATCACGTTACCTCCTAAGCTTTGGCTGGAGGATTCTATCCAACGCGTTTCCTAATAGGGAGAAGGATAACGCCACTAGCGCTATTAGAATGCCCGGAGTTACAACCCACCACCAGTAGTTATTGACGGCCGCCCCCGCTATTTGGGCGTCGTGTAGGATCTTACCCCACGTCACTATCGAGGGATCCCCCAGGCCTAGGAAGCTAAGAGCAGCCTCAGAGATTATGGCTGAGGGAACCGTAAGCGCAGCCTGGGCAAACATGTAAGGTAAAAGTTGGGGCATTATGTGATGGAGGATAATCCACGTATCCGATGCCCCCATCGATCTAGCCGCCTCTACGTACGCCTCTCCCCTAAGCTGTATAGCCATGCTCCTAGCAACTTTACATACGCCCATCCATCCGAAAAGGGCTAGGAGGAGGATTATATTCCATATACTGGGCTTTAACAGGAATGAGAGTAATATAAGTATTGGGAGGGCTGGGATGGACATCATGAAATCCGTGAACCTTTGAATCACCTCGTCTACCGCCCCAAGGTAGAAACCGCTTACAGCGCCAAGTATCAGGCCTGAAAAGGTGCTTACTGCGGCCGTCAAGAGGCCTACTAGGAGGGCTATAGGCGTTCCCCACAATATGCCCAACAGCAGGTCGCGCCTATAAGAGTCCGTACCTATTAATCCATGGACCTTACCTCCTATCGAAAGCTTAACGGCGTCTATGCGATCCCTCTCATCGAATCCCCTAAGGGAGACCCTAAGCCTATACCGGCCCTTAAGGGGCTTCGCATCTTCAAGGTGGGACCCGGATGCTATCTCGGAGAATAGTACTTTCTCAGGCATTATCCCTTCAATGGGTTGCATGAGCCCGGTCTCCTCATATATGTACCCGGAAAGCCTCATCTTCACATCCGGATCCGTGGATAAATAAAATCTCGTAGCAGCTACGTAGGGGGGTTCCCCGGGGAGGCTTGGAAGCATCTGATCCACCAGGGTTATTTTGGCGCCATCAGGTTTCTCCCATGTCACGTGGACGGAGGGCTGCCCCTTATGATAGGTGGCTGTGATCGATAGGATCAAGGATGATGGGAAGTCGTCGTAGTGGAAGTCGTATCTTATGGTGGCTTCTATATCGTAGATGCCGGATGCCTCCCCTAATGGAACCGCCTCCGAACCCCTCGACTCGATTACGCTGGTTTCAGGTACGTTCTCCCCCGTGAATAAGGTAACCCATCTAGGGGGCGTTGACGGGGGGTTGTCAAGCCATAGGTCGAGCCTATTCCATTTCTCCATCTCACTTATTGGGACCATGGCTACGACGTATAAGGAGACGGATAAGAAGAGGAGTATCATGGCTAGGCCTGTAACCCCCGCCTTGCTCCTCGAAAGCTCCCTTAGTATCCACTTTAGGCTCTCCACCCTGGCCATGAGGCTCATCCCATCGCGGCTCTGAACCTGGGATCCAGAAAAGCATAGGTTAGATCCAAGAGGAATATTAGGAGGATATAGAGGAATATCGATACGTACGTAAGCCCGAGTAAGACGGGTACATCCTGCACGTTTATGGCTTCCCAGAAGAGGAGACCCATCCCCTTCCAGTTGAACACCGTCTCGCTTATTATAGCGCCAAAGATGGAGAATACTATTGAGAATCCCGCTATAGTGACTATCGGCGGTGAGGCAGCCCTCAAGGCATGCCTATAAGTTATTATCCTTTCGGGGATCCCCCTAGCCCTAGCGGCGAATATATAGTCCTGCTGGAATATCCCTGCGATGATGTTCCGAGTAATATAAGCCATTCCGCCGAAGCTTACAAGCACCATGGTGCCTAGGGGGAGGAGCATATGCCTCAGCACATCTAATCCGTAGAGAATGGGGTTCTCCGGCGGTGGGACGCTTATGAAGCCTCCTGGAGGAAGGATCCTGAGCCGGGTTGAAAATATAAGTATCATGAGCATCCCCGTCCACCATAAAGGTAGAGAATAGGATATCATGGCGAAGCCGGTCATGGATCTATCTAGGAGCCCCCCAGGCCTCTTACCCATTGAGAGGCCGATGGCTAAACCAGATAAAACCGAGAGGATCGAACCTGTCGTGAACAGCAAAGCGGTTCTAGGAAGCCTCTCGAATATAATATCCTTAACCCTGGTGGATCCCGAGTCACTCGTTAAAAATTGAGCTGACCCGAAGTCCCATGTGAGCACTTGTAGCAAATATTTAGGCATCCTCTGATAAAAGGGTTTATCTAATCCCGCGGTGAGGATTCTCTCCTGGGCTAATTCATCTATCCTCCTCTCGATCTCCTCCCTAGGTAACCCTTGGAGCTTCGGGTTTAGAATAACCTCTTGTCTAGCCCCGCGTCTAATCTCCGCGATAATCAGCCTATCCATGACGCCGAAGCCTCCTACGAGCATCAGGGTGAAAGTGGTGGCGAGCAGGGCTATGAAAACCAGCGTAGCGGCCCGCCTCAGAAGGAACCGGAGATAGCCCAAAGTTATCTCCCTAGCCTCCATGATATCGAAACTTTACTAGATAAATATAACGGGTCCAACCTAAGGAAAGAGAAAAACCTTGGAGATGCATGCGGCCGATAGGAGCGGAATAGGGTTGAGTAAAGCTTCCGAAGGCAGACGGGTAGCCCTTCTCATAACGGGGTTAGGTTCCTTCCTCGTCCCGTTCATGGGATCCGCTGTTAACATAGCCATCCCGGTATTGGGGAGGGAATTCGAGGTCGATGCGGTTACTTTGGGTTGGGTAGCCTCCTCCTACCTCTTAGCGGCAGGGATCTTCATACTCCCCCTTGGAAGGCTGGCTGACATTCATGGAAGGAAAAGAGTATTCACATACGGAATAATAGTTTTCACAATTTCATCCCTTTTATGTGCTGTTTCCAAATCCCCGATCCAGCTCATATCCTTTAGATTCCTCCAAGGTATAGGAGGGGCCATGATCTTCTGTACAAGCGTGGCGCTCTTAACTTCTATCTTCCAGAGGAGTGAACGGGGTGAAGCCTTAGGGGTAAACGTCGCAGCCATATACTTGGGCTTATCCATCGGCCCCCTCATAGGAGGCTTTTTAGTCCAATTCTCCGGATGGAGGGGAATATTTCTCGCAGTTATACCTCCCGGCTTAGCTGCCACGACCCTCACATGGTGGAGCTTGAAAGGGGAATGGGCTAAAGCTCGGGGAGAACGCTTCGACTTAACGGGCTCAATATTCTATACTTTCGGGTTAGCCTCCATCGTCTATAGCCTCTCCACGCTTCCTGATAAGTCGGGTTTACCCCTACTCCTAATCGGAGGATTAGGCCTAGTATTCTTCATCCTATGGGAGGGTAAAGTCACCAGCCCTATATTAAATCTGCATATATTTAAGGGGAACCCAGCCTTCACTTTCTCCAATCTAGCCGCATTAATAAGCTATTCAGCTACATTCGCCGTAAGTTTTCTTCTCAGCTTATACCTCCAATACATCAGGGGTTTCCCACCCCAGAATGCTGGCATCATCTTAATGTCCCAGCCGGTTGTGCAAGCCATCCTATCGCCGTTCGCAGGTAAACTTTCAGATGTCATAGAGCCTCGGATCGTGTCGTCCATAGGCATGGCTATAACGACTATAGGCCTTGCAGCTCTCGCATTCATCGGCGGAGAGACGGCCCTTGCATTCGTCATCGTTGAGCTTTCCATACTGGGCTTCGGCTTCGCCCTGTTCTCCTCACCAAACACTAACGCGGTTATGAACTCGGTTGAAAACAAATTCTTCGGCGTCGCTTCAGGCATCTTGGCAACTATGCGTTTGATCGGCCAGATGTTAAGCATGGTAATCTCCACACTTATACTTACGTTATACCTTGGAGAAACGAGGATAACGCCTGAACATTATCCGGCGCTCCTCGGGAGCATTAAATTGGCTTTCCTGGCTTTCACGCTCCTCTCGGTAATAGGTATACCCGCGTCCTTAGCAAGGGGTAAGATATTGACGAGGTAATCCCACTTTAAAAAAGGGCAGCTCCTTGCAAGGGTTACATGGAGGATGTTAAGATGCAGCTATAGAACGTGGAAAATAATATAAGAAATAATATAAGCTATGGAGGGCTAATGAGCCGTATTAAAAGGATGATTAGAGGATTGGATACTAGTGGAAGTAAGAAGGAGAAGGAAATAGTAAAGCTATTTTTATTTGAGATTTATTTTTATGTATGTGTTTTTCGATGTAAGGATTTCTCTATATGCTCAGATTCGATCGAATTTTTAAATATTAAGCGCCTCCTCCTCCGCCAACCCTTTATCCTTTAATCTCTTCAACGCGAGGCTAACCTCCCAAAGGTGGCAGTTAAGCACCCTCCATATCTGAGATAGCCTCATCCTTCCATGAGCCTCCAAAAGCGATAGAATCTCCCTCTCTAAATCCTCGATGGAACGGGTGACCGCCATCGATGCGTGAGGCCCCTTAACCACCCATTCCCTATCCTCATAGGATTCCCTCATCCCTGCATTCCCTCATTTATAATTGTTAGATTGCTCGAATGGGGTTATTAAGCTTAGAAATGTGGAATTCACGCCATATGAAAAGAAGGTTAACTAAGCCGCCTCGGCTATTAGGAGATTGTTCCTCTACGAGTAATATGAAGCATCGGGGATAATGGGTTTTCTTATAGCCCCGTCTCGAGTATCCCTTCGATACGAGTTGGGGCTAGAACGCGGGATGATACAGGTAGACCTCATAGACCCTGGGGTTCCCTCGGCTATATACCCCCGTCGGAAGAGTTTCCCTCCCCTTTCGGGCCAACTCCCCCAATTTCACTCTTTCATTATCGTTTTGGGAGCACTCTCGTAGCTTCTCCTGAGGCTCTGGAATCGCTCGGGGGGACCAGTATCCCTGATAGGCCGTTGGCGACTACTTCAGGTAGAGGCACATTTATAGAAGGTCACGACTGGTTTTCCGCAAGCCTACACCTCGGCCGCCGTCAACCCGAAGCCTTCCCATAAGCTTGGAAAACAGGAGACATCGCATCTCTGCGTAGAGGAGCTCGAGAATGCATCGAACCTACGGGGCGTAATGACAAATCTCATCTTCTCGACGGTTTAGGTTTCGACTTCCCCACATAAGGATCCTCTCCCCCAGATGGATCCTCCCATCCCCTCTCCCATGGAATAAGGGGCACCTGTCCCTGTCGGGAGGGGTTTGGCGGGCCCGCGGGGATTCGAACCCCGGATCTCCGGCTTTCAGCCTTATCCTCTAATCATACTTTTGTCCGCAGGCTTACGCAGCCCAAAGCTTCAGCGTCCTAATCCAGGCTAGACTACGGGCCCACCTAATACTATGCGAACATTTACATAAAATCTTTCGTATTTACCCACTGTAAGGGATGGATTAACTCCAGTTATAGGATTTATCGGAAGGCAGAGTTGCAGTATTTTAGAGTTCAGAGTTTTAATATTTCGAAGAAGATCGAGGCATTCCGTATTGGGAGGGGGTTGTATTAGGTTGGATGGATCGATGGAGACGGAATTAAGTTTGTGGCAAATTCCCAAAAATGGAAATTTAATCTTTTATTGACGACTCATCGTGGAGAGTCTTACATCTACAATATGGTTAGTGTCGAATTCGCAAATCTTCGTAATGGGGGCTCCTGTGGATCTTATGTCCTGCCATGTTCACGATTGTTCAGGTACTCCTGTTAATAATTGATGTTCCCTTTTATACACCTAAATTTCCCCTGCAAAACCTAAAAATCGGTGATGGTATAGTTTTAGCCTAAAATAAGCCTTCACCCTATTAAATCTATAGGTTTCCCTACAAATTTTAGAAGGGGCACGCCTACAAGGGTTGTTAAAATTATTAACGTTAACCTCTCAAGTGGGTAAAGCCAGAACACTATGTACCAAACGGGTTTAAAGGCCGATGCTGGGGTTCCCTGGAGGACTCCCATAATATTCTCGTAGAGCAGGTTACCCGTCAAGTGTTGCCCCATCGTTCCCACGAAACTTATTAAGGCAACTCCTAACGTGATCTTAGCATCGTGAGGTTTTCTGATCCATCCAGCAGCCCTATATGGAATCGGGGATGCCAATAGGATGAGGGCCAATAAATGCATCCATGCGAAGAAGATGTGGAACTCGAAGTCTAAGAATTTGACAGTTACGAAGTTCACGGTATACGGGTGGGCCGTGAAGAATGCCAGTAAGGTCATGTATATGGCTAAGGGTATACCCCTATTCCTGTTCGACAACGTTCCCGCTATCACAGTGTTGACCGTCCCCGGGAGGAAATCTAATCCTAAAAATATGATCGGCCTTCCCAAGATGAAGGATATGAACGTCCCAACTATGATGGCTATGGAGCCATAATAAGGTCCTAAAATCATGCCGTATAAGGGTGGGAGGATATCCGCTAAGGTGAAGGCTCCGCCGGAGACGCCGAGGATCGGGAATGCGGGTACCGTCCTGAGTGAGGCGTAAATCACGGCGAGGGCTGCCGATAAAACCATGCTTTTAGAGTAAGGCTTAGACATGGCCGAGGTGTAGCCTCCTCGATCGATGGAAAGGTTTTTAGAGTCTCCATAAACTATAACCGTAAGCCATATTCATATAAGGCTTGGTGGGGTTGCCTGATGCCCATTGAGAAAACCGATTATATATGGATGGATGGAGAGTTCGTTCCATGGGATGAAGCCAAGATCCATGTTCTCTCCCATGCCCTCCACTATGGTACAGGGGTCTTTGAAGGGATCAGAGCTTACTGGGATGGCGAAAACCTCCTGGTGTTCCGGCTTGAGGATCACGTCCGGAGGTTCCTGAACTCCCTTAAGATCCATTTGATGAGCCTCCCATATAGCTCAAAGGAACTCATTGAGATAATTCTAACCCTTCTAAAGAAGAATCGTTTAAGAACGAGCTCATATATAAGGCCCATAGCCTTCAGGGGCCTTGGAGAGTTCGGATTAAACCCCTTTGGATCCCCAGTCCAATGCGCCATCGCAGCCTTCCCTCTTGGGGCATACCTGAAGGGTGAGGGTGTTAGGGTATGCACCTCCACGTGGAGGAGGATACCCGACGAGTCCATGCCTTCAACCGCTAAAACCTGCGGGGCCTATGTAACCTCCACGCTGGCTAAGGCTGAGGCCTCCATGAGAGGCTTCGATGAGGCCATCCTCTTGGATAGTAGGGGATTCCTATCTGAGGGGTCAGGCGAGAACATCTTCCTCGTGATCGACGGCGTAATATATACTACTCCCATATATGCATCAATACTTCAGGGCATAACCCGTAAAACAGTGATCGAGATCGCCGAGGATGAAGGCTTCAAGGTGGTCGAACGAGACATACTGAAATCGGAACTCTATACATGCGAGGAGGCCTTCTTCACGGGAACAGCGGCTGAAATCACACCGATCCTAGAGGTAGACAATAGAACCGTGGGAGACGGCTCCATCGGGAGGATAACCTCAATCCTGAGGGAAATCCTCTCCAAAGCGGTGCTGGGTAAGATAGAGAAATATGAGAGATGGGTAACGCCCGTGTACTAGCAATTATTAATTATTAGCAATTATTAATTATTATATTGAAACCACCCGTCTGAGGCTTCAAAATTCATTGTTCAAAACGTTTACCGGCCTGATGGGAGACTTGAAACTCCTAGTAGGAGCATTCTGGCGGAGACTAGGATCAGGGTTACCCCGAACAAGATTTTAAGAGTGGAGGGTTGGAGTCTATAGGCTATACGCGCTCCTATCTGGGCCCCGAGACAGGCTCCAACAGCTATTAATATGCCGAGGTTGAGGGATACCTGCCTTAGAGTCCAGTGAACTATTAGTCCGGAGGACGAGGTAAAGCATATGATGAGCATTGAAGCGGCGACCGATAGATGTATGGGTACGCCTACGAGAAGGTTCATGGCGGGGACCATTACTACACCCCCTCCTATGCCTAGGAGGCTTGAAACGAAGCCTGCCGCGAAGCCCGCCGCTATACCCGGCTTCAGCCTCACCCTATACTCGAAGGCTCGCCCCCCTGCATCTGTTAAGTTCCGCATATTGCCTTTATTTTGAGGGTCTTCTCCCCTTTCCCGGTGAGCTCTAGAGGAGGTCAGCATCCTAGCCGCCGTAAGCCATAAGAACATCGAGAAAGCTATTATAAGCCAGGATGATGAAATATACTTGGTCATATATGCTCCTAGGATGCTGCCCGGCACGGTGCCCAAACTGAGAATCACAGCCAACTCATAGTCTACAAGTTTCTCTTTGGCGTAGGCTAGGGTTGAGGATATGGCTGTGAATAGGATGATGAATAGGCTTGTGCCCACCGCCGTCTTGCCTTCCACCCCTAAACCTAAAACCATTAGAGGAACGTATAGGGATCCTCCCCCTATTCCAAGGATAGAAGATATGATTCCTATCCCTATGGAAGCCGCTAAGACCGCTAAAACCTCGAGCATCATCATGTTTTGAATCCTTGCCTTCTAGGCCACCAGACATAGCTGTGAGAGGGGTCTACACCCAACTCCTTAAACAGCAATCTCGCCCTCTCATCCACCATGTATCTTCGATCTTTAAATAGATCTCTCCCTTCACCGTCTACAGCCACTATTAAAGGCCCCAACTTCTTCACCTTCATGCTCCACAGGGCTGCGGGCATGCCTAGATCTGTCCAGTGAACCGATTCAATTGCCTCTATCTTGCTGGCATAGTACGCCCCGGTACCTCCCGTTGAGGCGAGGTATACTCCCCCTTCAGAGGCCAGAGCCTCCACAGCCTCGCCTCCCATCGGCCCTTTGCCTATCACAACTTTAACTTTAAGCCTTTTAACCACCTCTGCGACGACTGAGGTGAACCTGGAGCTCGTTGTAGATCCCGCGGCCACTACAACCCATTTATCTCCTATCTTCCTAACTATGGGGCCGCAATGCCATATGGCCATTCCTTTAAAGTCCACGGGTGGGACCTCACCTTTAGATGTCAGATTCAATAACCTTTCGTAGCCTGAATCCCGTACGGTGTGGACTAGACCTGTGAGGTACGCGGTGTCGCCTACTCTAAGCTTCTTCAATGCTTCACTGGATGCGGGGGTATAGATCGTATGCTCAGGGTCTCTCATCAAGCTCTCCTCCATTAAAGTTCCAAATATTCCACCTCTCCGTTCGGTTTGATCACCGCCCCAGCCTTTCTAGCTGCCCAGCATTGGAAGGAGACTGCCACAGGGGTGGCCGCCGTATGGGATCCGCAGAGCTCCACGTGGACGTCTAGGGCGGTTGTGGACCCCCCTAGACCCATAGGGCCTATCCCCATCCTATTTACAGCCTCGAGAAGCCTTAGCTCAAGCTTCTCCAAATCGGGATCCCCATTCCTGGAGCCGATCCTTTTCAGCGATGCCTTCTTCGAATTTAAAACTGCAAGCTCCCCGGTCCCACCGATCCCAACCCCAAGGATATATGGTGGACAGGGCTCCCCGGACGCGCTCCTCACCGCGTCTAAGACGCAGAAATATACCGCTTCCATCATAGGCTCGTTGGAAGCTACGTAGCATAAAGTGGTCTTCGCCTCGGATCCCAAGCCTTTGGGGACCGCTAGGATCTTCAGATCTTCGCTCTCAGAATTAAATTCGAAGTGTATGTGAGGGAGGCACCAACCCACGTTCGTACCGGGATTCTCCTTGGTGAATGGGTGGATAACGTTGCTCCTCAACGGTATCTCCCTAGTGGCTCTCTCGACCCCCCGATAAACTCCCCTCTTTAAATCGCCTTTAACCCTACTCCCTGAACCCATCTCTATGAAGAAGAGAGGGATGCCCGTATCCTGGCATACCGGCACACCCCTCTCCTCAGCTATCTTTATATTCTCGAGGATCACCTTAAGCTGAGATTTAGCCAGATGATCTCTCTCCCTCGCGTAAGCTTCCTCTAATGCCCGTACGACATCGCCGGGAATACTTGTTACAGCCCTCCTTAAAAGCTCGAATGTAACGTCTCCTATCAACTCCTCAGATAAGGCCAAGCATCCATCCACCTCCCCCTTCGCCGCAACGCGTCATAAAGGCTCTAATGGAGAAAAACCTTCCCGCTATTTAGAGTTTACAGCATCGACACTTTATCCACCCCCTATAACCATGTAAGTTTAACTTCACCTCGATACAAGGTAAAATTTACAATTTTACATCCAATACTATTAATCATCAGTAGCGAGCTCCTTCCATCTATATATGTCTCCGAGTGGTCGAGGGAGCTTATTTGCCTACTCTTGGATTGGATGTAGGAACTGGATACTGTAAAGCTTATACCTCGAGCGGGAGGGTCATGTTTCCCAGTTTGGTCTTGATGCGGGAACGTAACATTTGGAACCGTATAAAGCGTAGGCCCATGATTCTATTGGGTGAGGAGGCCGAGGAGGCCATAAACGAGAGGGGGCGTATAATTAGGCCCGTCTCAGAGGGTAGGATACTCCACGAAGAGGCCTACATCCTACTCGTTAAAGATGCCTTGGAGAGGTTGAGGCTCAAGCCTGAGGAGACCAGGGCTGTAGCAGGCACATTATCCCGTGTAACAGAGGAGGAGCTGAATAAGCTGGAGAGTCTATTGGAGAAATCCGTGGGTCTAGCTGAAGTTCAGATATATCCCGCATCGCTGGGAACCTTGGTCTCGATGGGGTTTGAATCAGGAATAATATTGGATATAGGAGAGGGGGCTACAAACCTTCTAGCCGTGGAGGATAGGGAGATCGTGGATTTCTCCACCACCGTAGTGGCTGTGGACGCCGCGTTAAACGCGGTAAAGGCTCGTTTATCCACGGAATTTGGAGTGGACCTGAGAACCGAGGAGGTAAGGCTGCTAGCAGTCTCCCTAAAGGATAAACTTAAAAAATATACTGCGTCGGGCGTAAAGGAGTTTACGTCCGGTGAGATAGGAGAAATGATTAAACGAGAATCGCTATACTTCGCGGAGGAGATAGCTGAACTGATGAGGGTCTTTCTGAGGAAGGCGAGCACGGGCATGCTCGAGAACATAATCATAACCGGTGGGGGGACATACTTCTTCGAAGAGCCTTTAAGGTCTCTACTCCCTGAAATATCTTTCAAGAAACCACCCGATCCATCCTTCGCGAACGCTGAGGGCCTCTATAAAATAGCTGAGGCAATATTCCAGGAGCCCCCCCAAAGGATCCAGCCCACACCTGAACTTACGCCTGAACCTTCAATATCTGGGGTACCTGAAAGGATAACCATAACCCCCTCGGAAGGATCCTATGAAGACAGAATCGTCTAATTCCTGACCCTAAACTGGAGCCAAAATGGACTACAATATTTATGTTGAATTATGGATCGCGGCAACCTAAATTATAGGTTTTCAAAAAGGCTACTTTTATTCTGTTCCTCTGACAATTCCCCAATAGGTTTATATTCACGTCGAATCCAAAACGTCTGGTCTGAAAATTTTACCCGCCCTCTGTGCGCTATATTTTATAGCTTCTCCAAGTATAATCCTGGGTCTAGGACCTTCTACAAATACATTGGGTTGCAGCTCTCCTACTGGTCACGGTTGCCGTTGACGTGATCTTCGCCGTATCTGGTACCATATCTGGTATAATTTTGATGATGGCCCGCTTCGACCTAAACTTGATAGAATATGAGCAGGCAGCTAGCGTATCCAAGGCCAGCCCCATAAACGTATTCAGGTATATTACGTTACCCCTTAGCAAATGAGGGGTCCTCTCAGCAGGCATATTATGATTTCTCCTGTCTTGGAACGAGCTTATAAGGACGCAGTTCGTCGTTAAAGGGTTGGGGACGCTGACAACTTTTATAAAGGCAGTTAGCAGCCAATCCATTAACTGCTAGATGGTTTGCAGCGGGAACGGTGGTAGCCTCAGTTTCATTTCTAGGACTAATAATATTGGGATACCTCCTTACCAGAACAGAATAAGAGGGATAACCATCCCCTCCTAAAACCAACTGAATAGCTGGTTGAACGATCTTTCAAGATTTATCAGGGGCTCTCTAAATCTCCTCTATAATGTTTCTGTACTAGAAACTCTTACATCTAAGGCCACTTGATATCGGAAGGGGCCTACCTCCCTTATTACGCGTCCACCTTCAATTTTAAATTCGACGCCTCCTAGGCTCTCCCTCAACTCCTTTAATGCACCTTTAACGGGGTCTTCCCCCTTATCGGCGTGTACGAAGCTCTGGTAATGGATCACTCCGCCTCCGGGTTTAAGGGCATGTAAAGCCGGTGTAAGGTATTCCCTCGCCTTCTCGGGCAGTGGCATCAAGATCCGATCGAAGCATCCCTGAAACAGATTGTATGCGATCGTCTTGGAGTCTCCAAGGATAGAGATCACCTTCCCACTCACCTTATTTAATATCGTATTTATCAGCATGAGTTGGACGGCTTCAGGATTCAGGTCGACGGAGTAGACCTTCACATTCCTCAATCTCTTAGCGATCAGGATGGAGAAACCTCCAACCCCCGCAAACATGTTTAGCACAACTTCTCCTTCACCGACCATGTCGGCAACCCGTCTCCGCTCATTGCCTAGTCTAGGCGAAAAGTAAACCTTGGCCACATCAACTTTGAATATGCATCCATACTCCCTATGATAAGTGACAGTCCTCCTCTCCCCAGCCAGCCACTCTAGGTTTCTAATACGGAAATCCCCAGTAACCGGTGAAGACTGCCTTAAAACAACCCTTAGATAGGGTGCCTCCCTTAAAAGCTCCTCACCTAGTTCGCGGCTTAGAGGCTCGGCCCGGTTGGGTATCTTGAGGATGGCAATATCCCCGATTACGTCTATGCTCTTGGATATTTCCCTCGCATATTCGGCGCCTAATACTCTACTGGCGACGTTGAAGATTAACCGGCTCTTACGGGGCATGGTGGACCACTAATATTTTATTCGATGAGTTGTTTTCCTAAAACTTTATTTGAATAGACGGTTTTATAATTCGAAGGGATAGAGCATGGACGGTCAATCCGGTCAGGGTAGAAGGGCTGTCCTGAGGGTTAGGGAAGCTCTAGCTAGGGATGTTGGGAGAGGAATAGCCAGGGTTGACCTGGATGCGATGGCTGAACTGGATATTAAACCGGGGGATATTATCCGGGTTAAAGGGGGTAGAGCCACCGTAGCAAAGGCTATGCCGGGATATCCCCAGGATAGGGGGAGGGGCATAATCAGGATCGACGGTATAATTCGGACCAACGCTAAGACGGGCATCGATGACCGTGTAGAGATAGAGAAGATCGAGTGCCCGGAGTCCACCCAGGTTACCCTCACCCCCACGGAGCCTATAGAGATGGCTGGGGGCACGGAGTATCTAGCTAAGATCCTTGAATCCACCCCGGTTTCGGTGGGGGATCGTTTAAGGATAAACTTCTTCGGGATGCCCATAGAGTTTATCGTTGCAGATCACCGTCCGAGGGGCGACGCCGTGGTGATCACCGATTCCACCCGTATAGAAGTGGCTGAGAAGGCGGCCGTGGAGGCGAGGAAGGTCTCCAAAGTCACATATGAGGATATAGGTGGCTTAGGCAGCGAGCTCCAGAGGGTTCGGGAGATGATAGAGCTGCCCCTCAAGTACCCGGAGTTGTTCGAGAAGCTTGGCATCGAACCTCCTAAGGGCATCCTCCTCTACGGTCCACCGGGGACAGGTAAAACCCTACTGGCCAAGGCCGTGGCATATGAGACCGACGCATATTTCACTTCTATAAATGGTCCAGAGATCATGAGCAAATACTACGGGGAATCAGAGGCCCGTCTGAGGGAGATATTCGAGGAGGCTGAAAAGAACGCTCCAAGCATAGTATTCATCGACGAGATAGATGCGATTGCTCCTAGGAGGGAGGAGGTTACAGGGGAGGTGGAACGTAGAATAGTGGCCCAGCTTCTAGCCTTGATGGACGGTCTAAAATCGAGGGGTCAAGTGGTGGTCATAGGCGCGACGAACAGGCCTGACGCAGTTGATCCAGCTTTGAGGAGGCCTGGAAGGTTCGACAGGGAGATCGAGATAGGTGTACCCGACAGGAACGGCCGCCTAGAAATCCTTCAGATCCATACCAGGGGCATGCCCTTATCCGAGGACGTAGACTTGGAGAGGCTTGCAGATGCAACCCATGGATTCGTAGGAGCCGACCTTGCAGCCCTGTGTAAGGAGGCCGCTATGCGTGCCCTGAGGAGGGTGATGCCCGAAATAGACTTGAAGTCTAAGACGATCCCCCCAGAGGTTTTGGAGAAGCTTCAGGTAACCATGGGAGACTTCTTGGATGCCCTGAAGGATGTTGAGCCCTCCGCCATGCGGGAGGTTCTGGTAGAGGTGCCTAACGTGCGCTGGAGCGATATAGGGGATCTCGAGGAGGCGAAGCAGGAGCTGATAGAAACCGTGGAGTGGCCCCTCAAATATCCAGGCGTATTCGAATACGCTAAAGCCTCTCCCCCTAAGGGCATCCTCCTCTACGGTCCACCCGGGACAGGTAAAACCCTACTGGCTAAAGCGTTAGCCACCGAGAGCGAGGTGAACTTCATCTCCGTGAAGGGCCCCGAACTCCTCTCTAAATGGGTTGGGGAGTCCGAGAAAGGGGTGAGGGAGACCTTCCGTAAGGCTAGGACGGCTGCGCCCGCCATAATATTCTTCGATGAGGTCGACTCCCTGGCGCCGAGGAGGGGCGCAGGATACGCCGACTCAGGCGTCACGGAGAGGGTGATAAGCCAACTCCTCACCGAACTGGACGGACTTGAGGAGCTACGCAATGTGGTAGTCTTAGCGGCCACGAATAGGCCCGATATAATAGATCCGGCTCTGCTGAGGCCGGGCAGGTTCGACAGGCTGATATACGTTCCTCCCCCGGACCTTGAGGCTAGAAAGGAGATACTTCGAGTACATTTAAGGGGTAAACCCTTAGCCGAAGATGTGGATGTGGATAAGCTGGCCGAGCAGACTGAACATTATGTAGGGGCGGATTTGGAGGCCATATGTAAAGAGGCCTCGATGATAGCCATAAGGGAATATATAAATAGGGAGAAGCCCGATAAAGGAGTTAAGCCCAGCTTCAAAATAGAGATGAGGCACTTCGAGGAAGCCCTGAAGAAAGTTAAGCCCCTAGGGAAGTCCAGGCTCGAAGAGTACGAGGAGTGGGCTAAAGCCTTTGAAGGGTCTTTCCACTGACCCCTTTAAGCAAGCTTAAAATGGGGCTGAAGATGAGTACTGGTTTGAGAGGCTTGGAAGAGATGGGTGAAAGCACTTCAGAAGGCATATCGTATATATGCGTGAACTGTGGATCCAGGGTAACCTCCGAGGAATTGGAGCTTACACCGGAGATTAAATGCCCTTTCTGCGGCTACAGGGTCCTTAAGAAGATGAGACCTCCGATAGTTAAGAGGGTTAAAGCCCGGTAAGACTCCATTTCTCCTGCTGGGGGGATCCCGCATGGCATCTCGAGACAAGTATGAGAGGATAATGGACATCTGTAAGAGGAGAGGGATCATGTGGCCCTCCTATGAGATATATGGCGGTTTAAGCGGCTTCGTGGATCTAGGCCCGGTGGGCGTCCTTATAATGAACCGGATAAAGGAGGAGTGGAGAGACCTATTCGTTAGAAAGCAAGGCAACGTGGAGATATCAACTCCCATACTGGCTCCCATGATAGTATTCAAGGCTTCAGGCCATCTCTCTCACTTTAAAGATCCCATGGTGGAATGCAGCAGCTGCCACAGGAGGTTTAGGGGAGACCAACTCATATCCCAGGTCGGCGGCGAACCCCTTGAAGGCCTCTCCCTGAAGGAGCTCCAGGAGAAGCTTTCAGAATCAGATGTACGCTGCCCGGAATGTGGGGGGGAGCTCTCAAAACCTAGGTATTTCCTGACCATGTTCAAGACGGTTATAGGACCCTATAGGTCCTCCACGGGGTACGCTAGGCCTGAGGCGGCCCAGGGCATGTTCGTAGACTTTAAGAGGGTCTTCGAAGCGTCAAGGGAGAGGCTTCCAATAGGCGTAGCCCAGATAGGGAAAGCTTTGAGGAACGAGATATCCCCTAGACAAGGCCCGATCAGGCTTAGGGAGTTTACGATTATGGAGTTCGAGTTCTTCTACGATCCCCTAGAAGATAAATGTGACAGGCTTATAGAGGTCCTAGATCGGAAACTGAGGATCGTGACATGCGATGAGAGGCTCTCCGGGAGGGAAGAGCCCATCGAGGCCACCGTTAGTGAGGCCTTGGAGAAGAACTATATTCGCTCCGAATGGATGGCTTACTTTATGGCCTTATCTACGGCATTCCTCGAGGGGCTTGGTATACCAAGGGATAAACAGAGGTTCCATGAAAAACTTCCATATGAAAGGGCTCATTACTCGAGGCAGACGTTCGACCAGGAGGTCCTCCTAGATAGGTGGGGGTGGACCGAGGTTGCAGGGTTCGCCCACCGATCCGACTACGACCTTAAAGGGCACATGAAGTATTCAAAGGTGGATTTAACGGTCTACAGGGCTGACCCCCCTCCAGGGAGGAGGATAATACCCCATGTGGTTGAGCCAAGCTTCGGGGCTGAGAGGCTTCTCTACGCCGTATTGGAGTACGCCCTAACAGAGAAGGGAGACAGGGTCATACTGGGTCTCCCGAGGAGAGTGGCCCCGTACCATTTAGCGGTCTTCCCCCTCTTAACCAGGGAGCCCCTGGCGATCAAGGCTAGAGAGATATATGAGTACCTGCTCGATAACAGGTTCGACGTCTATTACGATGAGAAAGGGTCTATCGGAAGGAGATATGCCCGGGCTGACGAGATAGGTATACCCTTAGCGCTCACAGTGGATTATCAAACCTTGGAAGATGAGACTGTGACCCTCAGGGATCGGGATACGTGGGGTCAGCTGAGGGTTCCAGTAAATGGTTTAGATGAAATACTCTTAAGGTATTACAGGGATAATAGTATCGATTTCAAGGGCTTAGAGAAGATCGTAGGGGGCTTGCCGGTAAGTGGTGTTCCCCACGGAGACAGAAGCTACTGTTAGGCGGCGTATCCTCCAGATATGTCAGGAATACGCGAGGTTGATAGTGGATATAGTCAGGGAGTTGTTCCAGATAATAGATGAAGCGTCGATGGATAAGATGAGTAAGGCGAGGATCCATAATGGAAACCTTTACTCCCTACTGGAGGAGTCTAGGGAGGTGAAGCTTAGGTTATTCGATGAGATATCCTCCGTTGGAACCCTCCTCCTGAATAGGGAGGCTTTTCTAAGGCTGATATTCGAGTTGGAGAGGATAACCGACAACGCTGAAGCGACCGCCTACAGGCTCAAGTATATCATAGATGGTAAAATAAAGGCGGATAAGGCTTACCTTAAAGACCTCGCAAATTTCTCAGCCAAGGTTTTAGATGAGACGGCGAGGGTTAGGGATATAATAATGGCTTTGATGTTCAATCCGGAGAAGGCTTTGGAGCTCAGCGGAATCGTCGAGAACCATGAAAAGGAGATAGATGTATCCCATAGGGAGCTGGATCTTAAGCTTCTAACATCGGTGAGGAACGTCTCCGTACTCCTCCTCTTAAGGGACATAGTTGATCGTATAGAGGCTATAAGCGATGTGGGCGTCGACGTGGTGGAGCTTATAAGGATGCTGGCGATATATGGGTGAGACGGATATGCCTATAGCCAGGGCGGAGCTTATCGGGGCCCGCCTCATAGTCTGGAGCCACGAGGAGGGAAACCATCTTTACAGGCTAGGGTTCTTCGGTAAACCGGTGGGGGTCTCCAAGCCCAAGCCTGCAGAGAGGTTTGAAGCCCCTTTAACCTTGGATTTAATGGAGGGGATCTACCTCAAGGAGAGGGGTTTAATCGACGTATATGACCCGGTTACCGGCGGTAAGGTGGGTATAAGGCGTATGCTCAGGCTCGCTGAAGCCAACTATAAGAACTTCTCTAAATCCTATAAGGTTTACCGGGAGCTGAGGGATAAAGGCTACATAGTCACGCCCGGCATAAAGTTCGGCTCGGACTTCGCCGTATACGAGAGGGGGCCGGGGATAGACCATGCCCCATACATAATCTCTGTGCGGGATAAAGGCGATGTGATGGACCCCTCAGAGATAGTTAGAGCGGGGAGACTTGCAACCACCGTGCGTAAACAGTTCATAGTAGCCATGCCGGACAGGGATTTAAGATTCTTCCTATTCAGATGGTTTAAGGCTTAACCTGTGTAGAGCACACTCAACGGTTAATGTTTTGGATTTATGAGTTTACCAGCCGGCCTGCTGGATCAGCCTCCATCTATCCATGAACTTCTCCTTCATCTCCACGTATGGTTTGGGGATCTCCCCGGGCTCTTCTATCGATGAGACTTTTATAAGGTTCCTCTCAGCCTCCCTAAGCGACTCATATATTTTTTCCTTCATCACCACGGGGATGAGGGCGCCTATTCCAGGCTGTTCCTCTATAACCTTAACGGGCCTCTGATATATCGTCGCCCTAAGCTGGTTCCACCATTTAGTCTTAGACCCCCCGCCGGTTATCCTGACCTCGGATATCCTCTCCGGGAAGAGGTCCTCGAACAATTGAATATATGAGTCTTCGAATAACGTTAAGCCTGTAACTATCGCCCTTATCAGTCGCCCCTTAGCCCTTACATCTGGGATTTCATCTGGCCAAATCCTGATCATCGAGGCCCCTAGACTCGCATCATAGAAGGGGCTCCTATCCCCTTGGGGGAAATAGATGGGCTCCTCGCCGGGCTCTATGGGCTTGGCTAGATCCATCGCTTCAGCCACCGATAAGCCCATGATCTTCTTAGCAAACCATTCTAGGACGCCTGCAGTCACGGGAGCCGCACCTGCCAGGTAGCCTCTAAAAGGATGCTTATGATAGTATATGGCCTTATTAGGCTTCATCTCCCGGCTCACATATTTTATAGCTGTGGTAGTTCCGCAGGTGAAGCCGAAGTCACCCGTCTCAAAGCAGCCTATGGCCAGGGCTGCGGCGTTTCCATCGGTCATCCCCTGGTAAAGCTTAGCCTTTCCGACGCCTATCTTGAAGGCGAAGCTGCTCTCAGCCTCTCCTATATATGCTCCGCATTCAACTATCTCCGGGAGCAGCTCCAGAGGCACGCCCGCATCCATGAAGACAGGTTTAAACCAGTTGGGCCTCTCAAGGGTTATATCCTCGCCGAACTTGAGCGCGTTGGTCCAATCCGTCTTCACGTCAACCCATCTCATTCCTTCGGGAATATGCAAACGGTATAGAAGCCAGGTGGTGGGAGATAGGATCCACCTAACCCTCTTAAAGGCTTCAGGATTACCCTTTTTAAGTCTTATAATCTTCGGTAGAGGGGAGGTCGCCGACACGGTTTCACCCTTCCATGAGAGTTCCTGGGCTGAGGGGAACCTAGATAATTCGTCGGCCTCACTGATAGCCCTCTCATAATACATCTGAGGCGGGAAAATCGGCTTCCCATATTCGTCTACGAGGAGAGCCGTACCCGACGTGCTCTGAATCGTTAGAAGCTTCTCAGGATCCCCGGCCACCTCATCTGTTATAGCGGATTTAGCTGCATATTCTATAGCCTCAAGCCAATGGTCCGTTTCCTGCCGTTCTATCGGGGCCCTCCCGGAAGAGATCACTTCGCCCTCGACCGTATAGCACTCCATTCTAACTCCCGTGGTGCCCACATCTAAACCTATCAGAACCGTCATCCCTGCGCACCGACCAGCAATCCTATATTAAAGCGGCATCTATAAATAAGGTTAACCTAAGAGGAAACAGTAGATAAAGTGGCTGAAGACTACTCCAAAGTAGATAATACGGCTAAACGTCTAGGCTCCACGTTGAAATCTCCTTCTATATATTTCATCCTTCGTTCCGTTGGCGGCTAAAGATTAGGTTGACCGATAAGGTACGGATAGATAGATGGAGATGAAGTTCATAATAGGATTCCAATCCTAGAAGGCGCCTGGTTTAAACAACTTGGCCATCCCCTAATTTCTTGATGAGATTAGGAGAAAGCTTTAATGGAGACACCATACATGTATGTAGGGTGGTGGGATGGTAATGGAGACGAAGTTCAGTGAGCGTGAACTGGAAGAGATTATGTATGGTCATAGAGCGGATCCTATAATTACCCTCAAAAATACCTTAAGGGATTTAATAAAAGAGCACCCATTCCTTTGCCTAGCATTCACACTCGCGGTAGGAGTCGCCATAGGGGCAGCTATGGCGGGGACTAGAAGGGCCCAGTAAGATCTTGCCTTAAATTCAATCCGACCATTTCCTGAATGATCCGACTGAATTCAAGTCAGGTTTCTAGGAGAAAATTCCGTAGGTATTTAAAACCCTCTAGGAGAGCCACATGTAGTATCCACGTATTGGCTTTCTCCGATAATGCTTTCCTAAGGTTTAATTAGGTTTATCCGTCCAATGTTGCAGAGGATGTTGGAGGTTTGCGCTTGGAAAAATCGAGGTCAATAACGGTGTTTGAAGGTAGGCTCTTCAAAGTTACTTTGGACAAAGTGGAGCTGCCCAATGGCGTAACCGTTGAGAGGGAGACCGTCCACCATAGGGGATCCGTGGGGATAGTGGCATTAACAGATGATGGGAGAATAGTCATGGTCAGGCAGTTCAGACATCCAGCCGGGAAAGAACTATTAGAGATACCAGCTGGCACTTTGGAGCCTAGTGAAGACCCTGTCCACTGCGCCGCGAGGGAGTTATCCGAGGAGACAGGGTATACCGCCGAACACCTAGAACCTTTAGGGGAGATTTTCCTAGCTCCCGGATACTGTACCGAAAGAATACACCTATTTCTTGCGAGGAGCCTGAAGACCGGGAGACAGCTAACGGACATCGATGAGAAGATAACCGTCGAGCTTATAGACGCCGAGGATATAGCCGATAAGATTCGTAGAGGAGAGATCGTCGATGCTAAGACCATTTGTGGCATCTACCTGGCGAAACATCTAAAAACATGTAATTTTAACAATGTCAAACATCAATATAACCCGGAGATCTAGGGGGGCCGTCTCCTATACGACCACTAGTATAGTTATATCGTTCACATTGGTTCCAGTGGGCCCCGTTATTAATAGGTCTCCCAGTTCCTCAAAGAAGCTGTATGAGTCGTTTCTCAGCAGATATTCTTCAGGTTTTAAACCCCTCCCTTCAGCTTTCTCATATGTGAAGCCGTCCACTATGGCTCCGGCAGCATCGGTCGGCCCGTCTAAACCGTCGGTACCGAAGGATAGGCAGGCTAAACCGTCTAAGCCCCTCAGCCTAATCGACGCTGAGAGCATGGCTTCCTGGTTTCTACCCCCCCTGCCTCCTCCCTTAACCGTGACTGTGGTCTCACCTCCAAGGATTAATACGCAAGGCTTAGGGATAGGTCTATCCGATTCAACTACCTCCCTTACGAGGGCCGCATAGAATAGACCCGCCTCCCTTGCCTCCCCCTCCATGAAAGAGGTTAAATGCAACGCGTTAAGGTTCTTACTCCTGTAGAAGTCCATCAGGGATGTGCATACACTCCTGTTAGAGCCAACTATGAGATTGTGTACCTTTCCAAAACAGGGGTCTCCGGGCTTAGGCGTCTCGGCCTCTATTCCATTTAAGCCCTTAAGGATTAAGTCCTTCACGGTGGAGGGGGCTGAATCCCATATTCCATATCTTCGGAGAACCCTTAACGCGTCGCCGAACGTCGATCCATCCGGGACGGTGAGGCCTGAAGCGATTATATCTAGTGGATCCCCCACGACATCCGACAATATTAGGGATAAGACTTCGGCTGGATAGGCTCTCCTGGCGAGCCATCCACCCTTTATATGAGATAAATGCTTCCTGACGGTGTTCAACTCCGAGATTCCCGCTCCAGCCATCATTAAACTCATGGATACCTCTGCTTTCTCTTCTAAGCTGACCTCTCCCCGGGGCAAAGGCAGCATAGCGGATCCCCCGCCGGATATCAGGCATATAATGAGGTCATTGTCTCCCGCCTCGTCGACTATATGAGCTATTTTTCGAGCTCCAGATAAACCCCCCTCGTCCGGGGTTGGATGCCCCGCCTCGTTGAGGAGGATCCTACTAACCTTGAATCGATGAGAAGTCCCCTTTAACACGTTTACAACTCCCCCAGTCAGCCATTCACCCATCAGGGATTCCATGAACTCAGCCATGCGGCCGGAAGCCTTCCCAGCACCAACCACGTATACGTGATTATACTTGGATAGGTCAAATTTCAAGCCATCCACCTCTAGAATGCTTCCTCTAAGCCTGACATGGCTCGCCAAGAAGATTGATGGATCGCTCGCATTTAGGACGTGGATCAACCCATCCAAGGCAATCCTCCTAGCCTCCCTAACCTTAGGGGTAGCGGAGTTCCCTAGAAGTCTATCTAATGAGTTCAAAGCGGCCATCTCGAGACTCCCTCGCAGTTCAATCTTATCTTACGACGTGGATTAGATATTCAGGCAATTAGTTAAAATAGGCTTACGATCAGATATGGGCACCATTTAGAGGGAGAGATTGATGATAATCCTTAATAAAGTCACGTGGAGCCGGACGGCCGCACCTCATCTGTTAAGGGAATTAGATAACTCCCTATAGGATGGGAGATACGTAAAAAATGAATCTCAGGCGATGCTTCCAGTTAGCAGGTAGCTATGGATCTAAAAGGGTTTTAAGCCGTTCCAGACGATTAGTATTACAAGCGATGTTTCTCTTTCAACTTCGACTTAACGTTAATATCATAGAGGTTCATGATTTCTAACGGGTATACACGATGGCCGGTACAGGATTAGTATATAGTAGGGAATACCTCAGGCATGATACTGGAATTTTTCATCCCGAGTCTCCTTCAAGGCTTGACAGGGCTTTGGAGGCCCTTAAGAGAAGTGGTATCATGGATAAAGATGAGGTTTCAATGGTGAAGCCTAGGATGGCGACTATAGATGAGATGCTAAGGGTTCACGATAGAGACTATTTATATCATGTCAAGTCTGTATGCGAGCAGGGTTTTAGGGAGCTCGACCCTGATACACCTGTGAGCAGGGAGAGCTTCAGGGTCGCCCTCCTAGCGGCCGGCGGCCTCTTAAAGGGATGTGAAGAGATCTTAGCGGGGAACCTCCGTAATGCCTTCGCGTTGGTTAGGCCTCCAGGCCATCATGCAGGGGTGAGAGGGCGGGCCTTAACCGCTCCCACGAATGGCTTCTGCATATTCAATAACATAGCGGTAGCCGCTAAGAGCCTCATCGAGGATAAGGGATTCAAGAGGATCCTTATTTTAGATTTGGACTGCCACCATGGGAACGGCACCCAGGAGATATTCTATAAGGATCCTTCCGTATTATTTATAAGCCTGCATCAGAGCGGGGCGACGATATATCCCGGTACCGGGTTTCCATCGGAGATAGGGGAAGGGGAAGGTAAGGGGTTCAACGTGAACCTTCCACTACCTCCGGGTTCGGGGGACGATGTATACCTTAAAGCGTTCAGGGAGGTGGCTGAAGGGCTGAGCGAGCTCTTCAAACCCGAGTTTATACTGGTCTCCGCTGGATTCGACACCCATAAGAGGGATCCCGTGACCCATATGAACCTGACCTTAAGCGGGTATAGGGATCTGTATAGTTCAGTAGTGGGTTTGGCTAGAAGCCTATCTCACAACCGTTTAGCCGTGACCCTGGAGGGCGGATACGGCGACTTCTTCGGTGAATCAGTGGCAACTGCAGTTGCATCGATGGCGGGCTTAGACTCAACCCCTACTGAGCTGGCTACCGAAAGCAGCGATGCGATCAAAAGGAAGGTGGACAGCCTCATAGAGGAGGTTAAGGGGATCCTGAGGCCTTACTGGGCTTTATGAGCGTCTTGGAATATGAAGGAGCAGCACGTGTCGTGGATCATTGGCTTCAACCCTATCCCGGGCAGCTGCCTATAAATTTCTTCGCTGGGGTAGGCTAACCCGTTTACCCCAGCTCTCACCGCTAAGGAGTCGAGGGCTCTCCTATATGCTTTTAATGGGCGCACGCATCCCAACGCGATGGGAACATGCGCCGCGGCAACCCTGGCATGCGCGATTATCTCGGCCACATCCATGGGATCCGGGGGCTTAACCTCCTCCATGGGCGTACCTTTGAAAGGAGTAAATACTATGAAGACTAAGGCTGCAGGATCATAACTCAACGCCACTTCTAAGGCCCTATACTCCCCTAGGATCGCCCCATAGTATAATCCGACGTTGATGTGGGGGACGAAGCTTAAACCAATGGATGACATGAACCTCATCATCCGCTCATAATCCTCTACAGTAGCGCGTAGATGGTAAATCTCCCGGATGATGAGATCAGATCCCATAAGGTCGAAGGAGACCACGTCCACCCCTGCATCCGCGAGCCTCTCCAAAGTCTCAGGAGAGGCTAAACCTGTATGGACGACCATCTTCAACCCTGTTTCACGTTTCACCTCCCTTATCACCTCTATGAAGCCGTTTAGGGGCACGGAGCCCTCCGGGGAGCAGCCGCCGCTTATGAGGCATCCTGCTCCACCACGCCTGTGAACCCCGAAGCACAGCTCCCTAAGCCTCTCAGGGGTCGGTGTAGGGGTCATATATCCTAGAAGCTTGCCAAAGCAATGCTCACATTTTAAAGCGCATGCATCGCTGGTTATAGAGAACGAGGGAAAGCCCCGGGGCTTATAACCTTTATTAGGAGGGGAATATGGGCTGAAGCTTGGATAATATAGGTGGAGTTCGTCGCCGAAAACTTTGATGCGATTCCTAAATGCATGATCGAGGATGAACCTTAACCCTTCCAACTCCAGCTCAATCCTTAATTAATGCCTAGTGAAGTCTATTTCCTTAAGGGAGCTGCCCAAAGACCATGGGAAACCCAGAGCTTATAAGATTATCCATTGGAAGCGCCGTTAAGTTAGGCCTTTTAAAGGGGAGGCTGGACGCGGATCCTACAACATTGTATATGATGACTTATACAGAGGGGAGATGCAGCGCGAACTGTGCCTTCTGCGCTCAGGCGAGATCCAGTAAGGCCCCTGCACTCATGCTCTCAAGGGTTACGTGGCCACCCTTCCCATTCGAAAAAGTATTGGACCGGATTAAATCCGAGGATTTTATGGAATGCTTCAGGAGGATATGCGTCCAAGCTTTGAATTATCCTGGGGTGGCCTCAGACCTGATCGGGATCATCAGGGGTATCAGGGCTGTTTCAGATAAGCCGGTATCCCTCTCCTGCCAGCCCATGAGCGAACGCTTCATAAACGACATGGCGGAGGCGGGGGTTGATCGCATCTCGATAGCTTTGGACGCGGCATCCAAGAGCTTATTTCAGAGGATTAAGGGGGAGGGCGTCGACGGGCCATACCAGTGGAGGAGCCACGTAGAGAACCTGCTAGCAGCAGTTAGGATACTCGGAAGAGACAGGGTTACGACGCATCTAATCGTAGGCTTAGGGGAAACCGATCGGGAACTCTTAGAGCTGGTTCAGAGCCTCAAGGATTCAGGGGTGAACCCCAGCCTTTTCGCGTTTACACCCGTTAGAGGCACCCCCCTAGAAGGGAAGGGGCCGCCGCCCATAGAAAGGTATAGGGCTATCCAGCTGTGCTGCCACCTTTTGTTGAAGGGGAGGATAAGGGGGGTAGACATCACATATAACGGTGAAGGGATGCTTACGGGGATTAAGATGAGCTCTAGAATAAGGGATCTGGCAGACTCCGAGGCCTTCATGACCATGGGATGTCCTGGATGCAATAGGCCCTTCTATAACGAGGAGCCTAGAGGCCCGATATATAATTATCCAAGACCATTACTTGATTCGGAGTTTAACGAGGCGATCAGAGCCGTAGAGAACTATATGAAGGCCAACCGGTCAGGACGGCGAGTATGATCTATTATTTTTTCGAGATCCATCACGACGTGGTAGAGGTTTCCCTCAGCCCTAACCTTTAGTGGATAGCCTGCCTTCTCGAAGAGCCTCAGCATACGCTTATTATCGGATAGGATCCAGGCTGTAAACCCTTTTACCCCCCTCCTGATAGCAATCTTCATTAAATAATTGAATAGGGCGGTGCCTAATCCTTTACCCTGCCATTCATCCTGGACTGCTAAGGCCACCTCCGCATAGTCTGTGGAGGGATCCAATATGTATTGGCCTATCCCCACTATGTTCTCCGTAGCATTCTGTTTTACAGCTACTATTGTCATCTCATTTTTATAGTCGACGTTCACGTACCTAGCGGCGGTTTTCATGGTCATGGCTTTTAAGCCTCCGAAATATCTATGGTATATTGTATCTTTGGAGAAGCTGTAGAAGAGCTCATGCTTCATAGTTACGTCGGATGGCTTTATAGGCCTTAACAATAGGCGTGTTCCATCTCCTATCGTAATATAGGTCTCCAGTTCCCTGGGGTATCTGGACTTCGGATATTTGAAGTCTTCGGGGAGTACGTAATGCCTTCTCTTAGCCCATGCGAGGAGGCGCGACCTAAATTTAGGGTGAGCTATCTCTATCAGAGAGAGGGCCCTCTCCCGTATGGTTCGCCCATGAAGGTAGGCTATCCCGTACTCTGTTACCACGTAATGTACATCCCCCCTGGTTAATACGACTCCGGCTCCCTCGCTGAGCTGTGGGCGGATCCTAGAGATATTCCCTCCCTTAGCGGTTGAAGGGAGCACCGTGATGGGTTTGCCGCCCCTAGATCTAGCGGCCCCCCTCATGAAGTCAGCCTGCCCCCCTAATCCGCTATAGAATACGTGGCCTAAGGAATCCGAGCAAACCTGGCCGGATAGGTCGACCTCCAAGGCCTGGTTGATGGCCACCATCTTCTCATGCTGGGAGATTATGAATGGATCGTTCACATAGTCTTCTTGATGGAACTCCACCATTGGATTATTATCTATAAAATCATATAGGCGTCTGGTCCCCATCGCGAATGAGGCGACGATCTTACCCTTGTTCAAGGTCTTACAGGCGTTAGTTATTACCCCCTCCTCGACGAGATCCACTATACCCTCAGTGAGGAGCTCTGTATGGACTCCAAGATCACGTTTATCCTTCAGGAATTCGAGCGTTGCGTCAGGTATACTTCCTATCCCCACTTGGAGGGTGGATCCATCCTCAACTAGGCGAGATACATATTCTCCTATCTGTTTTGAAACCTCATCCTGGGGAGGCCTAGGGGCTTCAAGTATCGGCTCCTCATGCTCCACCACCACGTCTATATCATCGACGTGTATGAAGCTGTCACCCAATACCCTGGGCATCCTAGGATTTACCTGTGCTATCACCATATGGGCAGCCTCAGCCGCGGCCTTTGTGATATCCACAGATACTCCTAGGCTGCAGAACCCGTGCTCATCTGGTGGAGAAACCTGGATGAGGGCTACATCTATATCTACCCTCCCAGCCCGGATGAGTCTAGGGATATCCGATAAGAATATCGGGGTGTAATCAGCCTTCCCCTCAGCCACCGCCTGCCTAGTGTTCACTCCGACGAAGAAGGCGTTAAGCCTGAAGCGATCAGTGTATATAGGCTTAGCATACGGAGCTACACCCAACGTATGGATATGTAATATCTCGTTGTCGAGGAGGTGCTCCCCACGTTCCACCAAACCTTTAACCAAGTATTGAGGTTCGCCGCAGGCTGATCCCACGAATATTTTATCCCCTACTTTTATCAGGTCTATGGCCTCATCGAGCTCCCTAAGCTTCTTTCTATACGAGGACTGCCATGAAACTTTACTCTTGTAAGATGCCTGAGCCAGCATTCACCCCCTCCTTCAATGGTCTAGATGCTTTCCCCCTTTATATAAGTCTGGGGCGGGCTTATAGGCCACGGTGGAAGGTGATGGATCCCCCTCACCCCCCACCTTAGAGGAAACATTCCCTCCTATCGAGGAACCTTCTTCTGACGAGATATTAATAGGCACCCCTTTAAGCTCCAAGTAATTCCCCTATGTCGAGGTTATCCCAATAGAGTTTCTTTAAAGTTTCTATTCTACGGCTATCACTGGGGAGTATCCTACCGCGTACTGAATTAGCTATTTGCAGCGTGGTATACGTGTCGTAGGGTACTAGTATTATCGGGATCGACAGCTCATCAGCCCTAGGTAGGATTTTTATGCTTGGGTAGATGCCTCCGGTAAGTATTATCCCTGAAACCTGGGCTTCCAAGGCTGTCAAAGCGAGATCCGTGCGGTCGCCGCCGGTGATTACCACGGAATTACGGGATCTCCTTATGAACTTGGCCGCGTTCTCTACTCCCATAGCCCCGATCACGACATTTTCTGCAAGCTTATCCATCCCGGTTTCCCCAGCCAAAACTTCGCCCTTCAGTTCATTGTTCAGGTCTCTAATCGTGGGGGATAGGAGCTCGCTTCTTTCGGGAACTACGCCTGAAACCTCGATCCCGTTCTCCCTTAAGATTTCCTTGTATCTCGTCCTAGCCCGATCGACCTTTAGTTCAGGAACCCTATTGAATATTACAGCTTCCACCTTGGAATCGAATCGCCTACAATAACTGTCTAATACGATTATATCGTCTATTATCTGGTCATTCTCGGGCCTCGCCACTAGGACTATTCTAGCATTTATCAGGCTTGAAAGGATTGGCGCTGAAGCGCCTATGGAAGCTCCGAAGGATAAACCCTCAACCCCCTCCAAGATTAAGAGGTCGTGAAGCCTAGTAAGCTGCCCTACGCGTTCCCTTATCTGCCGGACTACTCCTTGCATATCGATCCCGTTTATGTCCAGCAAATCCTGGGAGTCGACGTGGAGGATTGGGGAAGCCTCCTCAAGACTTATATTCAAGAAGCTCTTCATCACAGCAACGTCTGGGTCTAAACCCTCAATAGTAGTCTTGGATGAGGCCACCGGCTTAAAATATCCCACATCCATACCGGTGCTTAAAGCCTTCAAAGCCATGGCGAGCGATAAGGTTGTCTTACCATCTCCACCTTTATTTGAAGTTATGTAGATTATCCTACGCATCTAGGGTCACTTTCCAACATCTTAATCTATTGCCCAAATATAATATATTACAATCTGATGGTTATTTTAATATCCAGGGCTTTACAGCCTTCCCCCTTGGAATATACGAATATGGGATTCATATCGAGTTCAACTATATCTGGAAAATCTGTTACGAGCCGCGATATAGCTAATATGGCCTTAACAACTGAGTCTACATCGGATGGAGGCTCCCCCCTCACTCCTTTCAAGAGGACGTATGCTTTAGTACTCTTAACTATCGAGTAGGCCTCCTCCAAAGAGATTGGGCATAAACCGAAGGCTACGTCTCTAAGGAAGTTAACGTATATCCCGCCTAATCCAAACATTAGGAGGGGACCGAATTGAGGATCCCTAGAGACTCCCACTATAACCTCTTTCCCGGGTTTAGCCATCTCCTGCAAGAAAACTCCCCTTATACGGGCTTGGGGCATCAACAGCCTACACCGATCGATTATTTTCCTGAACACCCCTCCGACCTCATCCAATGCCTCTACACCTAACGCTACGCCGCCTACATCGGTCTTATGGAGTATATCTGGAGAGACAACCTTCATAGCTATGGGGAACTTAAGGGATGAGGCTAACTCGAAGGCTTCTTTCTCATTAGTGGCTACGCCACCTTTAGGCGTATCGATCCCATAAGCCTTGGCGACCTCCAAGCACTCATCTATGGAAAGGTTCACGCGGCGTTCAAAAACGGCCCTTTCAATTATCGATTTAACCCTTCTTTTATCTGCCTGAATGAAAGGATATGTTTCAGGCGCATACGAAGTTATGAAAACTCGATATTTAAACATTTTTTCAAGTATGCTTACGGCCAACTCCGGAAATGGCAGGTTGGGTATCCCCATTCTAGCTAGACGTCTGAGGGGCTTGGATCTATGGTCGAGCCCCATGAATACCGTGAATAAAGGTTTATCCACGGTCTCTGAAACCCTTAAAATTGCCTCAGCTATCCTATCGGGGTCCGTCATCGCCTGAGGCGTTAAGATTGCGATGGCTGCATCTACGTTATTGTCTAACAAACCCTCTTCTAGGGCTATGTAATAGCGTTTATCATCCGCATCCCCTAGGACATCCACAGGATTATGGCAACTCGCTTGAGGGGGTAGGCTCCTCCTGAGCCTCTCAACGGTTTCAGGGTTCAGAGAGGCTATTCGCAGCCCGGCCTTCTCGCAGGCGTCCGCGGCTAAAATGCCTGGACCGCCGCCATTAGTAACTATGAGAACGCGGTCTCCCCTAGGCAGAGGCTGTTTTGAGAAGGCCACCCCTAAATGGAGGAGCTCCTCCAGGTTCTCCGCCTTTACAACACCTGCCTTCCTAAATGCTGTTTCATATGCCACCGCCGAGCCTGCTAGGGAGCCTGTATGGGAGGAGACGGATCTTACGCCTGCCTCAGTGACCCCGGCCTTTATGGCGGCTATGGGTTTCCCCATTGAGACACTTTTACATACTTTTATAAACCTCTGCCCATCCTTGACGCCTTCGATATAGAGGAGTATAACCCTTGATGAGGCATCCCTCCCTAACGCCTCTATGAAGTCTGATTCGGTTAGATCAGCTTGGTTTCCCAAGCTTATGAGGTGGGAGAAGCCTATCCTCCTACTCTTAAACCAGTTGATGAATGAACTGCATATGGCTCCACTTTGTGAGATTACGGCGATCTCCCCTCTTAGGGGAGCCGAGGCGGTGAAGGAGGCGTTGAACCCTGATGCAGGACTCACTATGCCTAGGCAGTTGGGGCCGAGCATCCTCATCCCATGGGCTTTGCATATAGAAACGAGTTTATGCTCCAACTCTGCCCCCTCCCTTCCGGCCTCGCTGAAACCCGCCGTTATCACTATGAGCCCTTTAACACCTTTTCTCCCACATTCCTCAGCCGCCTTGAGCGTTAAAGGAGCAGGCACAGCCATCAAGGCCAGGTCCACGGGCTCTTCAACAGATAGGATCGATGGATATGCGGGGATACCCAGGATCTCAGATGCATTAGGGTTTACCGGATATATTCCGCCCCGATATTTAGAATTAACTAGGTTCTTCAATACCTCATATCCTACTTTACCTGGGTTACGGCTTGCACCTATCACGGCTATGGATCTGGGGGCTAGGAACTCGTCAAGCATCTTTCATCATTGGGACTATTAGGTAACCCCTAAGGATTAAATGTATTCCTAATCAGAAACCACAAATAATTAATTTAATTACATCTTAAAATGGGGTTTTAAGGGGATCGCTGGGATCCCCGGAGCTCCTCCACCTTCCTCCTCAGGAGCTCCACCACCTCCGGGTTGCTCAGCGTGGTTATATCTCCTACATCCTCGCCTTTAGCTAGTCTCTTTAGGATTCTGCGCATTATCTTCCCGCTCCTCGTCTTGGGGAGATCCTCCGCGAATATTATTCTTTCAGGTCTAGCGGTCGGACCTATAGCCTTCTCCACGAGTTTCACCAGCTCTCTGGCTAGGTCTTCGCTTGGCTCTCTCCCTTTAACTACTACGAATGCCAGGGGGACTTCTCCTTTTATGGGATGGGGTAATCCCACCACGGCGCTCTCAGTTACGGCTTCATGCTGATTGATGGCGTTTTCAACCTCAGCCGTCGCAAGCCTGTGGCCTGCAACCTTTAAGACGTCGTCTATCCTTCCTGTCAGCCTAATGTTCCCGAACTCATCATATATCCTGGCTCCGTCGCCTGTAAGGTAGTATTTCTCCCCGAACCGGCTGAAGTATTGATCCCTGTACCTCTGCGGGTCTCTGTATACGTCCCTCAGCATCCCCGGAGCGAAAGGCTCTACTTGTACGAGGTATCCCTCGTTCTCCTCCTTTCCTTCCTCGCTCAGTATTTTATGCTCAGTTCCTGGGAAACTCCTTCCAGCTACCGTAGGTATGAAGGGACCTATTCCAGGCAGGGAATTTATCAAGGTTCCACCGGTCTCGGTCTGCCACCACGTATCTATTATCGGGCATCTTCCCCCGCCGATGTTTTTGAAGTACCACATCCAAGCGTCATAGTCTATGGGTTCACCCACAGTTCCGAGTATTCTTAAGGTGCTGAGGTCATGCTTCCTAACCCATTCTTCACCCCATCTCACGAACATCCGAATAGCCGTGGGGGCGGTATAGAACACGGTGACACCATACTTCTCCACGATCTCCCACCAACGGTCTGGTTTCGGATAGTCTGGTGCCCCTTCATAAACTATCATTGTGGCGCCGTTCATCAAAGGGCCATAGCATCCATAGGTGTGTCCTGTAATCCAGCCTATGTCGGCTGTGCACCAGTATACGTCCTCGTCGTGAAGGTCGAAATCCCACTTAGTCGTCCAATAAGCTTGGGTTGCATAGCCGCCCGTGGAGTGTACTATCCCCTTTGGTTTACCCGTTGTACCACTCGTATAAAGGGTGAAAAGGATGTCTTCGCTATCCATAACCTCAGGTTTACATTCAGGGGATGCATCCTTCATGAGGTCGTGCCACCAATGGTCTCTTCCCTCAACAATTTTGACGTTGTTGCCCGCCCTCCTCACCACCACGACGTCCTTGACGGTGGTCCCCTCTACGGCCTCGTCAGCTTTCGATTTAAGGTCTGATACTTCCCCCCTCCTATAGTAGCCGTCGGCCGTGACCAATACTTTAGGCTCGGCGTCCAGCAACCTGCTTTTAAGGGATTCGGCGCTGAAGGCGGAGAATACAACGCTGTGGATGGCTCCTATCCTCGCGCATGCGAGCATGGCTATATGGACTTCGGGGATCATGGGTAGATAGATCCCGACCCTATCCCCCTTTTTAACCCCCAACTTCTTGAGTACGTTAGCGAACTTGTTAACCTCCCTGTACAGGTCATGGTAGGTTAATATCCTGTTTGGCTCGTCGAAGGGCTCCGGCTCCCATATTATTGCAGCTTTGTTACGCCTCCAAGTTTCAACGTGTCTATCAACCGCGTTGTAGCATACGTTAAGCTTTCCGTTTATGAACCATTTATAGTATGGGGGCTCCCAGCGGTAGGGTTCATCCCATTCCTTGAACCACGTAAGCCCTTCCTTGGCTAGTCTGCTCCAAAAGGCTATTTTATCTTTGGCAGCCTCTTCGTAGATGGATTCATCGTTAACCCATGCTACCCTCTTCATTTCTTCGGAAGGCCAGAAATAACTATCCCTTTTCGGATCCTTTACGACCCATACTCCGCCTTTCTTCACCATTATTATTCACCTTTGCCGGTTATTTCTACTGGAGTACTTCTCCTCCGGTGCGGATAAAGGATAAATATATTATTTAAGCATTTTCGAGGGAAGGGATGAAGTTGAGATGTCTCGAGGGTTATCTTAAGGGAACCTGTACCTCCACTTGGATATTATGCCGTGGAACGGGCAGTACCATTGGTTCGATGGAATCCAGTATAATAGATGTCCACAGTAAGGGCAGAGATATGCCCTAGGAGGCGTTTGAGGCTTTAAAGGTACCAGCTTATAGGCGGGGACTGGTACTGGGACTGGATAGATCAATGCCATTACGGATCATCTCCATCCTATTCATTTTTCTAAACGGTTTAAATTAAGATTTTTGATGCATACTGCTCAATTTTAACACAATTCCCTACGGGTCTTATGCTCCGAAACGGTTCAACGCAGCCGATAAAAGGAGAAAGGAACCGGAGATCATCGATGCCAGACCTAAATCCCTAAAGCTTCCACCGCCATCCCTGACGAGCTGCACCACAAGTTTAGGGGAATATCTCACATCCTCTACGTAGAACCAGTTCATATATTCTACTCGGTATCCTATCCCGCTCCCCTCACCAGCGTCTTTCAGTAACCATCCATAATTTGGTTCTCCCAACTCATACCATGCCCTAAGGTCTTCGGTCACCACCCAGGCGTTCCATGAGCCTGGATGTTCAAAACATACCTTAACATTCGACGGGTTAAAGTCTCCTCCCGGAGCGTTCCATAAAGATTCCGGGAAGGTGGAGTAACTCCAATAGGTGAAACTCCATCCCATCCAATCCCTATTTATACGGTTCACGTAGATGAGCCTAGTCAGAGATGGGGTAGGCCGCCACTCCCCCTTCTCCTCATCCCAGATATAAGTGCCTATTACGTATAGCTCAAGGTGGGCCTCCTTGACACGCCATCCCTTAGGTATCTCCGAAAGATCGAACTTGAGTAAGCCCCTCTCATCGCTGGGCTGCCCCCCATCAGTTCTAAATCCGGAAGATACGATTAAAGGCTGCTCTATGCTGGAATAGTCGTTACCCCTCATTATGGAGATATTATTGGAAAGGCATGGTTGGATCACGACGGTTTCCTCTGGAGTGCCAGCTAAAACTATAGATATTGGGGCGAGCATTAATACGATCCCCATCGTCAAGAGTATTCTCTGCACTGTTCCCCCATGCATAATGTTACGCCTCTACACTCATCGAGTTAAGTAAGCTGCTAAGAGCAGAAATAATCCTAATAGCGTAGATGCGAAGCCCACAATAAGCCAGGCAATCCATGGTTGAAGGAACTTTGAGAGGAAATAATAGAAGCCTATCCATAGGAATATGATGCCTGCCGCTAATACTATCACTCCCGCTAGGGCTAAGATTATGATCCTGAGCAGCCTCATTAATCCCTTCCTCACACCTGTGACGAAGGCCCTCTGGATTTGCTCCGCTAGGATCCCTAAGAGCCTATTTTTCCATGGGCCTCTGCCGTCTGAGGTCATCTTCTTCACCGCCATCTACCTCTTGTCTAGATGGATATATAAAATTATCAGCCTTAAACTCCACCCGGATATTGGACAGAGCCGTGTAAGTCCGATTGGAGGCTGCTTGGATAACCCTAATAGACTTCACGGAGGGGTTAGCCGTCCATTTAACCTGCAACCTGACTTTTACCCCCCCAAAGGCTCCTATCCGTCTTAAATATGGGGCGGTAGCACACGCCGTAATGGATTAAACCATCCCTCCCCTCAATCGACATCCTCCTTATCACGGCCTCAAGCTCCAAGCCTTCTCTTAAATCGTCCTGGTTACAGTCCACGAGGAATACGTAGCCTTTCTTGATTATATCATACTTCGATAGCAGTCTCCCCCTTAAAGGTACCTTCAGGTACTCGACTAGTCTAGCCTTTGTAGGGAGCTCATGGATCACCAGGGGGCCCTCGCATTCCCATTCGAGGCATTTATCTCTAGGGGGATAGTAGATCCTCCTACAGCCCTCGCAGATCTGCAGTTGGATGACCGAATCAGTTAATGGCTCCACCTTCCCTATGATCCTTGGATAAGGAAGTGTGCGTTTCCCATCCGCAACGTGATACTTCATATATTTCTCGTATAGAGGAATGGTTATCTCATATCCACGTTTTATATAATCTTCAACCCCTGGGACACGCCCCCTCCTCTCCGGGAGGAGATCCCTGGTCTTAAGCCACATTGCTATCGCATATGCCCCTGATCCATAGGAGACAGCCAGCACATCCTCTCCAGGCTTAGCCTTGTCAAGGATCGAGGCCGTTCCTATCATGGTTGAGGCGGAATAGGTATTACCTATCTCTACCACTTTAAGCCACGGCATCACCTTTTCCTGGATCTCCTCCTTCGTAAGCTTCGCACGTTCCCGTACATCTCCTTCAACTATATACTCCCCGGGGGATTCTAACAGGGTTCTACAAGTCTTAAGGGGCATATAGCCTGAAGGTTGATGAAACGTTATGTAGTCGAAGTCTGAGAGGCTCAGGTCTTTATGCCTCTTTAAAAGCGTGGATATTGCCCCCGTCACATGCCTTATATATGATTCAACGGTTGTTTTCCCGAAGTGTCGTGGAACAGGGTAACCTTCCCTCCTCCAGAAGTCCATAAATAGGCTCGAGTAAGGGGCCATGTCCACTATCTTAGCTACGCTCTCCTTCTCGTTTCCTAGCAGGAAAGCTGCCGCCCCTGCCCCGGTAGCGTACTCCAGCGGATCCCCTTTCGGAGCCTGAGCGATATCCGAGCCGATCGCTAAGCCATACTTAACCTCACCGGAAGATATCTGGGCCCTGATAAAGTTGACTGCTTGAAGCCCGGCATTACATGCGCCCTCTATATCTGAGACGTATACTTTCGTACCTATGCCCATGAACGAGGCGACATGCCTCGCCGTGGATCCCACAGCGTAAGGCTTAGACTCGGAGCCTACGATTACAGATCCTACATTCTCAGGCTCAACTTCCCCCATGATTAGAGCGTTCTCAGCAGCCTCGGCTGCTAAGGTCGTGGCATCCTCATTTGGATCAGCCACCGCCTTATATCTAAGGAGGAGGCCATCTCTGACCTTAGCCATCAACTCCTGAAGATCCTTTCTACCCTTCTCACGCCTCTCAACTATCTTTAAAGTATCAACTCTACTAACGGGTACATATACGCCGTATCCTACGATACCTACATCGGCCAATCCCATACACCCCCTCTCCCATTAAAGGATTTCGACACTAAAAATCTATTGAGCTGTACCGCATCTATCGCAGAATTTGGCTTTAGAAGGAAGCCTCGCGCCGCATCTAAAGCAGAATTTCCAACCCTCCTTTTCTAGCCCTTCCTCCTCGACTCTCCTTACGAGATTATTAACCTTAATATAATTATAAACTTTCCTAGTGACATCGGCGAAGCTCACATAGGAGCCTGGAGGGACATCGAGTATCTTCGATAAATTTTCATCGACCATGATATCTTTCTTCGTGAAACTATTCATACCCTTTCCTATAGCTACTCGAACTAAGAGCTATAAAAGTTTGAGGGTTTTGGGCGGCTTCACTTGATGAAACCTCCATCCTGACCGATGACGATCCTAGTCGGTGTACTGTTGCTTACCTTTACCCCTTCCCCATATTCATCTTCCTATCAGTTTCCCACCGTCCAAAGGGATTGGTCATATCCCTCGGCCTCTGTTAGAAACCATCTAATTATGGATGGATCTCTCGAGCGCCTTCAAGAATACGCTCTGATGGCCATTTATCCTCTAGGATAAAAAGGATAATGGTCAACCAAAAAATATATCTTTCAGAAATTATTAGCCTTTAGGGGGGTCCACATGAATCTAGCTAAGCTCAGGGCCTCTATGATAGGTACTTTAGCCGCGCTGATAGGCCTATCTACCCTTATCCTAGCGGTCATTCTTTCCCTGCTGGGCATTATGAACCTCGCTGCATTAATCAGCTTCGTAGTAATGTTTAATGTGATTCAATGGCTCATTGCTCCATACATTATAGACGCGATGTATGGGGTAAAGGAGATGCCTGAAACAGTAAGTCCCAGGCTCCACGGCATGGTCCAGAGGCTTTGTAGAAAGATTGGAATCCAAACTCCCAAGTTGATGCTCTCGAATATCCCAATACCAAACGCCTTCGCATATGGCTCCCCCCTCACGGGCAGTAGGGTGGCATTAACCAGGGGGCTACTTGAAACCTTGGAGGAAGAGGAGGTTGAGGCAGTAATTGGCCATGAACTGGGACATATCAAGCATAAAGACATGCAGGTTATGATGTTCGCATCGGTGATCCCCGCCATATTCTATTATATAGGATACTCCCTGATATACTCAGGATGGCAGGGTGGATATGGAGGTAGGAGGGATAGAGACCAGGGAGGGGCTGCACTCCTAGGCCTAGGAGCCTTAGCGGCTTATTGGATATTAAACCTTTTCGTCTTGGGCTTAAGTAGGCTCAGGGAGTACTACGCCGATAGGTTAAGCGCGGAATCCGTAGAAGATGGGGCGAGAAAGTTGTCGGAGGCCCTGGCGAAAATATCATCTTACACGGGTAAAATCAAGCGTAGATATGGAGGATTAGGCAGCCTTGGAAGCTTCAAGGCATTATTTATAGATGATCCGGATAGAGCGGAGATCAATACGGAATTACTCGCAATGGGGGCACCCCGTGATGAAGCTTTTGTCCGTGAAATACTTGAAAGGAGGGTTACCTTAACCGATAGGATAATGGAGATACTCTCAACCCATCCAAACATAGTGAAGAGACTTAGAGCCCTCCAGGAGCTGCGGAGATAGGTTCGCCCATCCAATAATATGATCAGCATTCCTAGATGAACGAGTTCGTGATGAACACATATGCCCCATTACACTTAAGGTATTAGCTTTAGCCTCGCAGCCCTACTCTCTCCTAAGGGCTTCCACGGGGTCTAGCCTGGCAGCCCTCCAGGCCGGGTAGGCTCCTGAGAGGATGCTTAGGACTACCGTGAAGATCCCTACATAGATGAATATTTCAGGTCTGAATATCGGTGGGGTATATGGTATGGCGAAGAGCTCCGTATATGCATGCTCCCTGAACTTTCCCATGGCCAATGAAAGGACATGGGCTAGTATTACTCCGAATATGTTCCCGATGGTACCGCCTATCACTCCTACGATCGCGGCTTCTCCTAGGAACAGGCTCATGACATCCCTGCTCTTGAACCCTAGAGCCTTTAATAATCCTATCTCTCTAGTCCTCTCCAAGACGGATGTGTAAAGGGATGCTAGAATACCCACTGCCGCGACTACGAGGGATACGGCGGCAACGCCGCTCATCATCAATTCTATGGAGCCCATCACGTTCTGGGCTGTCTGAATAATCGTCTTAGCCGAGTATATCTCCAGGCTGGTTGTATATATCCTCCTTATGTCTTCAACCACCTTATCTACAAGGTTTTGATCTTCAACTACTATGAATATGCCGTCGTAGACGCCTTTCCTCTCGAAGAGCGAGTTCGCCGCTGGAAGCGATATGCTGGCCATCCTGTCGATTGGGATGAAGAAAGTTGAGGTTCCCACGTATTCCAGTATGCCCTTAACCCTAAACGAGCGTTTCTTCAGAACCTCCCTGCCCCCCTCTTCGCCACTATAATATATGGTTATTGATTCGCCATAGGATGCGAAAGGCCTAGACTCCCCCGAGGGGTCGGCCACAGAGTATCCTAAAAGGATTCCCGTCGAATCCTGGTAGCCTATGAGCCTCCCCTGGCAGACCCTAATGCTTGGAAATATCAAGGATAGCTTTGACTGGTCTATACCGATGATAGGCACCTGCCTGGATTCCCCGTGGGCCTCCATCAGGACTAGGTTTTGAATGAACGGAACAGCTTCTAAAACGCTTTCTACATGGGAAAGCCTATCCCTCACCGTTTCCGTCATCCTAAAAGAACTTGAGGCTGGTAGGACTATCACGACGTTCGCCCCTAATAGCCCGAATTGTCCTACGACATACCTGTAGGTCCCCGCCGTCATGCCTCTAAGGGCGGTGACCAGGCTGGCCCCTATGACCACCATCAGGATCGTTAACGCTGCCCTAACCCTTCTCTCCATGAGGGCGTCGGACGATAAACGAATTATATCGGTGAACCTCATTTTAGGGGCGCTCCTTTATATTCGTCTCCTCCCTCTCTACGCGCCCATCTCTGAGGTATATTGTCCGTTCGGTGGCCTTGGCTACTTCCGGGTCATGGGTAACTATTATCACGGTCGTGCCCATGACCTTATTAATGGATTTTATGGAGGATATTATCTCCTTACCCGTCCTTGTATCAAGGTTTCCGGTGGGTTCATCCGCCAAGATTATTGAGGGGCTTGTAACCAGCGCCCTGGCTATGGCAACCCTCTGCTGTTCGCCGCCGCTGAGCTCCGTAGGTCTCCTGTGCATCTTATCCTCTAATCCTACAAGCCTTAAGACTTTAAGGGCTTTAACCCTACGAACCCTCGGGGGTACTCCTCCCGCCACTAGGGGGAGCTCCACGTTCTTTAGGACTGGAACCCTTGAGATCAGGTTGAAGGCCTGAAAGACGAACCCAACCTTCTTATTCCTAAATTCAGCTAGCCTATCATCGTCCAATTTGAATATGTCAATACCATCTATCAATACTCGACCCCTACTGGGTCTATCTAGAGCTCCAATCAAGTTGAGTAGTGTGGACTTTCCGCTCCCCGACGGCCCCATAATAGATAATAATTCCCCCCTTTTAACGGAAATGTTCACATCCTTAAGGGCTGGAAAAACAACGTGGCCCACCCTGTATACCTTATATAGGCTCAAAGTCTCCACGCAGAGCTCTCCATCGGGGTTCAAGTCTATACCACCTTCAATGCCTCCTTTTCCAATCGAGGCAATGGAAAGGAGGCCCAGAGAGATAAATCGTTTACTCTGAAATTGGATCTCTAAGACCAATCATATAAAAGCCGCCTCTATATTTATAGACGAGGAAAATGAACGGTAAGCCTCCTAAATACTCCTATAATTCCGCGGTGGGAGATGCATTAAACCTATATAGCTTCACCTTAAATACTTGGGTAAGTTAAATACGTTGAAATAGAGATGTCGTCCGAGGGAAGTTAGATGAGCGAAAAAGGGAATTATGTAAGCTATCAGGCCGTGATCGGGAAACAGGTCGTCGACATGAGAGGAGCTCTTATAGGTGAGGTAAGCGATTTAGCCTTCGACTTCAAAAAACCCGAGATAATCCTAAGGATTAAAACTAAAACTAAGGAAGGATTAGAGGTATCCTCCACAGACATACTCTCCGTGGAGGACCTGATCCTCCTGAAGAAGGAGGTTAAACTGCCCAAAGTGGAGGCTGAGATAGCCCCGCCGTCTACGATACCCCCTCCCCCGGAGGCTAGGATCCCTGAGCCTGTCCCGACAATAATATGTCCAAGCTGCGGTGCTAGAGCACCCAGCCGGGCCAAGTATTGTCCGAAATGTGGAAATAAGCTCAGGTAAAATATATAAGCCCCGGATGTTAAGCCTCCCCCTCTCAGGTGTCGTGTTTGGAGATCGGCCTACTCACTAGGAACCCTAATTCTTGGTGTTCGAGTAGGCTGATTAAGGCTTTTTCGGCTAATAGGGTTAAGCCTTTTCCATTCAGTTTTAGGGAGATATCGGTCTACCTCGGGATTGAAGAGAGATTCTATGTTAGAGGCTTAGACTTAGCCGAGAGGGTTTCCGCAATACTTGTGAGGCCTATAGGTAGGGGATCCCTGGAAGAGATAATATTTCAGCTAGACGTGTTGCATGCCCTTAGGGATCATGGGATCCCCATAGTGAACAGCCCAGACGCGATAGAGGTGGCCGCAAATAAGTATAGGATACTCTCGATGCTGAAATTGAAGGATTTACCGGTTCCGGAGAGCATAGCCACCGAGGATATTAGTGAGGCATCGAATTATTTCTCGAAGCTTGGAGGCGACGTCTTAGTTAAACCTATATTCGGTTCGAGAGGCGTCGGAATATCGAGGATCAGGGATCAAGACTTGGCAGATAGGATATTCAGAACCTTAAGGTTTTATAGACACGTCCTATTATTGCAGAGATTTATTCCACATGGCACCTCCGATGTTAGGGCCTTCATAGTCGGCGAGAGTGTCATAGCGGCCATGAGGAGGAGGGGAGACACATGGAGAACCAATATAAGTCAGGGGGCTAGGGCTGAGCCGCTAGAGCTCTCCGGTGAGATGGAGGAATTAGCCTTGAAGGCTGCCGGTGCCGTAGGCTGCGAGATAGCCGGGGTCGACCTACTGGAAGGACCGGAAGGGATTAAAATTTTAGAGGTTAACTCCCAACCTGGCTGGAGGGGGCTGCAGTCCGTTGCAAAGGTGGATATAGCCGGGGAGATAGCCAAATACATGATACAGAAAGGAAAGGGCACGGTTTAGTACTTAATTCCATCCATGAAAATAAATATTGAGGGAATTAAGGGAAAAATTCATACCGGGCTACTTTACCATTTTAGATGCGACTTCTTGGGCTTTTATAGCGTCGTCCACGGTGACCCTCGGCTTCTCCAATCCTAATATACATTTTATGAAGTGCTCATCTAATTGGTAATGCCCCCATACCCTTGGACCGGGCTCCTGGAATCTCCATTCCTGTCTGGTCGGATCTTCCTCTGTGAGTATCAGCCTGTCGTTTCCCTCCGCATAAAGGGAGCGAGTGTTATCACCATATATTTCAAGCCTGCTTGAAGTCTCCGGCGGTGTTACCGTGCAGCTGTAGTGGACGGAAGCCACCACTCCATTGGAGAGCTTCATCAAGCCCATCGTATTGTATCCTATTATTCCACCGAATTCCTCCTTTAGAGGGGTATAATTAGATTTCCATTCCACAGCCTCATATTCGGCGTTGAAAAGCCACCTCAAAAGGTCTATGGACCAGACTGACAGCGTGAAATCCGGGTATCCGCCGCTCTTTTCCTTGTCCCATGCCCAGGAGTCGGCAGGCCACTGGGCTGCTAAAACCTTAGCCCCTATCGACTCTTTGAAGGAAGCCGCCACTACCTTTCCCAATGCCCCCCCGTCTATTAGGGCTTTAGCTTTTACATAGTTCGGCGTGAAGCGGAAATTTAGGACGGGCATCAGGATCACGCCCGCCTTCTCCGCCTCCCTTTTAAGCTCTTCAACCTCCGAAAGCCTAGGTGCTATCGGCATCTCGCAGAGTACATGCTTCCCGTTCTTCAAGGCCTCTGAGGCTACTGGAAAATGGAAGGGCGTTGGGGTAGCTATGACTAGGGCATCGACCATGGGATCCCTAATAAGCTCCTTATAGTCCAAATAGTATTTAACTCCATACTTCTTAGCGAGCTTCGCGACCCTTTTCTCAGTTCTAGCTCCTAGTGCGACGAGCTCGGAACCAGGGATTTCCCTGAATGAAGGCGCGTGGGCCTGGCCACCGACGAAGCCGGTTCCTATAACGGCTACACCAACCCTCTCCCTTACGGCTGGCATACAAACACCTCTAAATATTTCAATTATTTATACTAACATCCAATTGTATATAAAACATTCGCACCATCTTTTCTAAGAAAGGTTTCACCCTCCTTTATGGATAAAATTTATATTCGCGCCGGCCCTATTAAGGTTGGGGAGTCCTTTGCTCTTTAAAGAATTTTTAGTTTTAGTCCGGAGAGGCGTGGAGGAAATTTTAAGCAAAGCCGTAGATTCGGTCTCAAAGGCCGCGGAGCAGCTGGGGAAGGACGCGGAAGTAGCCTTCCCTGGGACGGTTTATGGTTTACCATTAATCTATGCACTTACGGGCCGAAAGCTCGGATCTCTAGAAAGTCTCCGCGGCGAACTCGTATCCACTAAGCTGCTGGCCATGAAAAAGGATGAGTTGACGAGCCTATACAATTCAGGTTTAGCCGCACTGATGGCGATGGAGGTATCTGAGGCGGTGAACTTCTCCACGGTGAAAGCCTACCCTAAACCCTACGTGGGGTTTATATCGGATACCACCTTTAGGGAGCTCAGCCTCAGCCTAGCCGATGGAACCGTACCTGGAATAGCAGTTCTAACTGGTAGGGCAAGCGGAGAAGAGATGCATAGCCTACTAGGAGAGTTAAAGGATAGGAATATCCTCGTGTTACTCGCAGGTCCAATTATAAAGGGCGTGAAGGAGGCGGGCTATGAGCTGGGCTTGGAATCCAAGCTCGTCCCCCTAGGGGAGAGTTACCCGAGCATAGTATACGCGGCAAACCTCCTCGTGAGGACGCCCCTAATGTTCGGAGGTGTGGAGGCTGGTAGACGCGAGGAGATACTTAGCTACATGAAGCATAGGGTACCAGCCTTCATGATACTCCTCAGGGAGTTAAGCGAGGTCACAGCCCCAATCATAGCAGGGTTCGCCGGATTAGGAGTACCCGTCATAACTGATGCGGATATCCCGGAAATTCCACGCCTAACAATCAAGGTCGACGATTACATGAAGAGCGTGGAGGTGGGATGCGAGGTAAAAGGGATAAAATATAAACGCGTCGTGAAGCCACCTATACCAGTGGATTACGGTCCTTCATTTGAAGGTGAAAGGATAAGAAAGGAGAATATGTATGTTGAGTTTGGAGGAGCTAAAACCGAGGCCTTCGAGCTCCTGAGGATTAGAAAACCAGGCGAGGTCAGTGACGGCCATATAGAATTGGTTGGGCCCGACCTCGAAGAGCTAGCAGAAGGCTCACCAGCGCCCCTGGGGATAATAGTGGATCTAGCTGGGGAAGGTGTGGAGAGGGATCTAGAGGCTGTCTTGGAACGTAGGATCCACCAATTCCTTAACAGATGTAAAGGATTGATGCATATTGGATCTAGGGATGAAATATGGATTAGAATCAGTAAAGAAGCCGCTAAGGCCGGATTAAAAATTAGGAATATCGGAGATATACTGTATACCATGTATCACTCCACCTTTCCAAGGATAGTTGAGAAGGTCCAGGTCTCGGTTATAACGGATCCAATTCAAGTCTCCAAGATGATAGGGGAAGCCAGGCGCCTCTACATGGAGCGTGATAAGAAGGTTAAAGAACTAACCGAGGAGGAGGTTGACGCCTTCTACGGCTGCACCCTCTGCCAATCCTTCGCCCCAACCCATGTATGCGTGATAACGCCCGAGAGGGTATCCCTCTGCGGCGCCACAAGCTGGCTTGACGCTAAGATATCCTATAAGTTGGACCCCTCAGGCCCCAACTTCATAGTCCTCAAGGGGAGATGCCTAGATCCAGTAAAGGGGGAGTGGACAGGGGTGAACGAAACGGTCCTAGATAAGTCCCATGGATCCACCAAAAGGGTATACCTCCACAGCATATTCGGTTTCCCGCATACTTCTTGTGGATGCTTCGAGGCCATAGCTTTCTATATACCTGAAGTCGATGGGATAGGGGTAGTCCACAGAGGATTTAAAGAGGCTACTGTTAACGGCATGACGTTCTCCACAATGGCAGGGTTCTGCGGCGGCGGTAAACAGGTGGAGGGCTTCCTAGGCATCGGGGTCAACTACCTAAGATCTAAAAAGTTCCTCGTAGCGGACGGGGGCTTCAACCGAGTTGTATGGATGACGAGTGAGCTGAAGGAGCGGGTTAAGGAGAGCATTCCCAGAGACCTCTACGATAAGATCGCCACGGAGAAGGATGCCTCCTCCATAAGGGATCTCCAAGTCTTCCTAAGGGAAGCAGCACATCCCGTTGTTCAACGATGGGATAAGAAAGCTTAAGGTAGTTAAATTAAGGGTTAAATATTATAAAAGGTTAAACAGGGATATGAATTAAGGGTTGGTTCCCGTCATGAGGGAAGGCATCAGAGTTAAAGTAGGAGAGCTGAAGTCTCAAATCGGAATTTTGAAGGATCTAGAAGTATCGATCGGGGAAATAATCGAGGAAAAATGGGAGGAGGCCTTAGGACCTACCCCCTTCCCATCCATAGCGGATCTACGGAGCTGGGACCTGAAGATCCTTGAACGGTATAAACCCTTCTACATGCCGTTCTGCGACCTATGCTGCCTCTGCACCATGGGGAAATGCGACCTCACAGGGGATAAGAGAGGGGCATGTGGTATAGACATGGCTGGACAGCAGTCGAGGATAGTATTATTGGCCTGCTGCATAGGAGCCGCAACCCACACCAGCCATGCGAGGCACCTCCTAGAGCACCTGATCTCGAAATATGGCAGCGGCTATCCCTTGGACGTGGGAGGACTATCGGTGGAGGTTGAAGCACCTATAACGAGGCTTGTATGCGGAATCCGCCCTGAAACCCTTGGAGACTTAGAAGGGGTTCTAGATTACGTAGAGGAGCAAATAGTCCATTTACTCTCGGCGACCCATACCGGACAGGAGGGATCCTATAAGGATTTCGAGTCTAAGATCTTCCATGCGGGAATGCTCGATCACTTAGCCATGGAGGTCGCGGATATAGCTCAGATATCTGCCCTAGGCCTACCTAAGGCCGAGCCGAACCCTCCACTAGTAGAGATAGGATTAGGGATTATAGATCATGCGAAACCCGTCATCCTGGTCATAGGCCATAACGTCCCCCCGGCGGCTGATATAATGGACTACATGGAGGAATTGGGGCTTCAGGACGCGATAGAGCTCTGTGGAATATGCTGCACAGCCCATGATCTAGCCAGGTATAATCCAAAGGCCAAGATAATAGGCCCGATATCCTGGCAGCTGAGGTTCATCAGGAGCGGGGTCCCAGACGTGATCGTGATAGACGAGCAGTGTATCCGCTCCGACGTCCTCATAGAGGCCATGAAGATTAAAGCTCCTCTAATAGCGACGAGCGAGAAGGATTGCCAAGGGCTCCCAGATAGGACAAGGGATCCACCGGACGAGATAGTGAAGGGCTTAGTGGAGGGAGATACTCCTGGCGTATTGATCCTCGATCCGGGAAAGGTGGGCGAGGTGGCGGTGAAGGCCGCCTTGAAGGTGGCCCCGAAGAGGATGAAGTTCAAAGCCATACCCGATGTGGAGGAGCTGATAGAGGGGGCGAAGAAGTGTAGGAGATGCGACGACTGCAGGAGGAGCTGCCCAAACGACCTGGATATACCATCCGCCATGGCGAGGGCGGCCGGTGGAGACCTTGAAGGCTTAGCCCGGCTGCTCGACCACTGTATAGGATGCGGGAGATGCGAGAGGGCCTGCCCGGCTGAGCTGCCAATCCACAGCTTCATGATCAAGGCCGCCGAGAAGGAGATCAAGGAGGAACGATATAAGATAAGGGCTGGGAGGGGGGCTGTACAGGATGTGGAGATAAGGAACGTGGGGAGCCCCATAGTATTAGGAGAGATCCCCGGGGTCATAGCCTTCGTGGGGTGCGCCAACTATCCCAGAGGAGGGGTGGAAGTGGCTGAGATGGCCGATGAATTCGCCATGAGAAGGTATATTGTAACGGCCACCGGATGCGCCGCGATGTCCATGGCCATGTATAAGGATAAGGAAGGGAAAACCATATATGAGAAATACCCTGGAAGCTTCGATGCAGGTGGCGTCTCCAACATAGGCTCCTGCATCTCAAATGCCCACATAGCTGGCGCGGCGATAAAGATAGCCAGCATCTTCGCTAAGAGGAGACTTAGGGCGAACTATGAGGAGATAGCGGACTACATCCTAAACAGGGTTGGGGCGGTAGGTGTTGCCTGGGGGGCGATGTCCCAGAAAGCAGCTTCGATAGCCAGCGGCTTCTGGAGGCTGGGCATACCGGTCATCGTGGGACCTCACGGCTCCAAGTATCGTAGGATGCTTCTCGGAAGGAAGGAGGATGAGGAAAGCTGGAAGGTATACGACGCGAGGACGGGCGAAAAGGTCTATGTTGGACCGGCTCCTGAACATCTATTCTATGCCGCGGAGACCAAGGAGGAGGCGATGGTGAGCATAGCTAAGCTGTGTATGAGGCCTAATGACACTCCTAAGGGTAGGGCCATAAAGCTGACCCATTACATAGACCTCCATAGGAGGCTATATGGGGTAATGCCAGATGACGTATACCTCTACGTGAGGACTAAAGCGGACATTCCCATAACGATAAAGGATGAAGTGCTTCAACTCCTCGAGGAGAAGGGTTGGAGGGAAACGGTGGTCCCGGATCCAACCCTCCTGCCCAGGCTCATCAGGGTCCAGAAGGGTTGAGCTTTGATGAGGCAATTCGAACCATGGCAGATAGCCGAGATACCGGGCCCGAAGAAGGCATTAATAATCCCCAAGCCGGGGGTTGCCGCAGCCCTCCTTAAGAGGAGTGGGAGGCCGTTGATGGTCGTAGGAGGGGAGGCCGTGGAGGAACCGACAGCGGATAAACCTGTCCTAGAGCACCTCATCCGGATATCCACGGCGGGGGGGATCCCCATGGCCGCGACGATGGGAGCGGCTAGGGGGCTCATCGAAAGGGGGGTCAGATTGGCGGGCTACATGTCCGCCATGGAGATCGCTGAGAGGCTTAGGGATGGCTCGTGGAAGGGATTTGACGGGGCCGGTCCCTACGACCTGGCGGTCTTCGTAGGCCTGCCCTACTACATAGAGTGGCTTATATTGTCGGGATTAAAGCACTTCGCTAAAGGTTTAATAACCATTTCCCTGGACAGGTTCTATCAACCCCACGCCAACTGGTCCCTCCCGAACACCCCTCGCGATGAATGGGTGGAGACCCTCAAAGCCCTGGCTGAAGCCCTGGAGGGGGGATGAGAGCTGTCCATGTTCAAAGATATACCCGTGGACGTAGGGGTGATCTATGAAGGCGAGAGGATCAGGAAGCCGGACATGTACGTGGAGCTGGGCGGCCCAAAGGTCGATCATAAATTCGAGCTTGTTAGGGCTAAATCCCTAGATGAGGTTGATGACGGCAAAGTAGAGGTTATAGGACCTGACCTCAAAGAATTAGAGGAGGGTAAAAGCTACCCCTTCGGGATCTACATAGAAGTTGCGGGTAAGGAGGTGGAGGAGGACCTCGAAGGCATCATAGAGAGGCGCATTCACGAGTACTGCAACTACATCGAGGGATTCATGCACCTAAATCAGAGATACGACATCTGGCTTAGGCTTAGTAAGAAGTCCTTCCAGAGAGGTCTAAACTCCTTCAAACTCATTGGTAAAGTCTTGGAGAGGCTGTTTAAAAGCGAACTCCCGATAGTGGAGAAGATCCAGATAACCTTCATCACGGACCCAGCTAAAGTGGAGGAGATGGCGAGGGTTGCGAGGCAGGTCTATGAGGCTAGGGATGCCAGGGCGAGAGGATTGAAGGACGAGGAGGTTGACGCCTTCTACGGCTGCACCCTCTGCCAATCCTTCGCCCCAACCCATGTATGCGTGATAACGCCCCAGAGATACGCGAACTGCGGGGCGATAAGCTGGTTCGACGGTCGAGCAGCCTCGAGGGTAGACCCTAAGGGGCCGATATTCCGGATAGAGGTGGGGCAAGTATTGGATCCCGTTAAAGGGGAATACTCAGGTGCAAACGAGGCGGTTAAGAAGAAGTCCCTAGGTGAGATTGAGCGCGTATGGCTCTACACAGCCTTCGGATATCCCCATACCTCCTGTGGATGCTTCGAGGCGGTGGCCTTCTATATTCCGGAGGTGGACGGGCTCGGGATCGTCCACAGGGACTTCAAAGGAGTGGCGGTCAACGGCTTACCGTTCTCAACCCTCGCCGACTCCACGGCTGGTGGAAGGCAGGTAGATGGCTTCCACGGCCTATCCATAGAGTATATGAGGTCTCCTAAGTTCCTCCAGGCCGATGGCGGCTGGAATAGGATAGTCTGGATGCCCTCCGCCGTCAAGGAGATGGTCGGGGCTTTCATACCAAGGGAAGTGGCGGAGAAGATAGCCACGGAACGCGACGCGACGACCATAGAGGAGCTTAAACGTTTCCTCGAGGAGAAGGAGCATCCCATCGTGAAGAGATGGGTGAAGGTCGAGGAGCCCCCCGTCCCAGCGTCTAGGGAGGAGGTGCGTGAAGCTGAACCCATGATGGAGTTCCCGCCGGTATCCTCCCTACCGATAACCTATGGTGGCTTCAAGATAATCCTCAAGGATGCCAAGATAACCGCTAAGAAGATGATTATAAGAAGGGTTAAGGGTAGGGGTGGTTCCACTGGAGGAAGTTAAGGATATAGGCCCCAAGATTCTCGGTCTATTAAGGGACGTCGAAGAGCTAGAGCTCGAAGATGTTGAAATAAAGCTGGGGGACTTGGAGTTCCTCCTGCAGCCTCCGACTTTAGCCACTACGCCTCTACCCGCTAAACCAGAGGCCAAGCCTAAACCGGAGAAAATAATCGAGGAGAAATTTACGCCTCCAAAGATGGAGTATCCTGGTAGGATTGTGGAGGTAAGGATTGGAGCCACCAAGTCTGAGGGAGGTACTCGGAGTAGGTCTATAGTCATAGGTGGTGAGAAGAACCCGCCATTCTACATGTTTGAGGCTCCTCCACCTAACCTCCCTGCGATATCCATAGACGTCTTCGACATGAAGATCCCCCTGGCCAAGCCTGTTAAAGAGCATGTCGGAGACGTCTTGGAGGATCCCGCCGCATGGGCTAAGAGGGCGGTCGACAAATGGGGCGCCGATATGATAAATTTACACCTGGTCAGCGTGGACCCATTACTTAAGGATACTCCGCCCAGGGAGGCAGCTAAGACCGTGGAGGAGGTTCTTCAAGCGGTGGACGTCCCAATAGCCGTAGGGGGATGCGGGGACCCGGAGAAGGATTTGAAGGTCTTCGAGAAGGTGGCTGAAGCCTCTCAGGGTGAGAGGATACTCATAAACTCCGTGACCCTGGATATGGATGTTGAAAAGATGGCGGATATCGTGAACAAAAACGGCCATACGGTTATAGCCTTCACCCCCATGGACATGGATAAGGCTAGGGAGTTGAATCGGAAACTTTACAGTTATCTCCCTAAAGACGTTATAGTTATAGATACTACTACCGCAGCCCTGGGATACGGGCTCGAATACGCCTTCACCATAATGGAGAGGGTTAGGCTTGCAGCCTTGATGGGGGATGAGGAGCTTCAGCATCCCATATCCTCGGGCACCACAAATGCCTGGGCTGCGAGGGAGGCCTGGATGAAGATGGACCCTAAATGGGGCGCTAGAGAGCTTAGAGGCCCGATATGGGAGACCATAACCGCCTTAACGCTCCTCCTTGCGGGGGTGGACTACTTCATGATGATGCACCCGGCAGCCGTTAAGACCGTTAAGATGGTGATAAGGGACCTCACCTCCGAGAGGCGGGAAGTGGGCGCCCCCATCCTGAGATGGGTCTCCACCAGGTTTTAATGGAGGGATATACCCTTGTCTAGGAGATCCCTAAGCCCCACAGAAGTCTATAAGCTCCTTCCGAGAACCAATTGCAGGGAATGCGGGGAGGAGAACTGCATGGCCTTCGCCACGAAGCTGGTCAACAGGGAAGCCACCCTGGATAAATGCCCCCCGATCCACGAGAAGGGGCGAGAAGCTTCATTAAAGACCCTCTGGGAGCTCCTTAAACCCCCCGTGAAGGAGGTCTCTATAAGCTCGAAGGAGGCCACGGTAAAGATAGGCGGCAAGCTAGTCATGTACAGGCATGAGTTAACCTACCATAACCCTACAGCCATAGCCATAGATGTATGGGATGACATGTCCGAGGAGGAGCTCTTAAATAGGGTGAAGGAGGTGGAGGGGCTCTCATACGAGTACATAGGGAGAACCCTTAGGCTGGATCTAATAGCCGTGAGGTCCACCTCAAATGACATGGGGAGGTTCGGCGAAGCCGTTAAGAAGATTAAGGAGAATACAAGGCTCCCGCTGGTTCTATGCTCCCTGGATCCCAACGTGATGGAGGCTGGATTGGTCTCTTACGGCGAGGGAAGGCCGTTAATCTACGCAGCCACCAGAGATAATTGGAGAGACATGGCCGACCTCGCCCTCATGTATAGATGCCCTTTAGCGATTTCATCGCCGAGAGACGTGGATGGGTTAAAATCTTTAGCTAGGACCCTGGTCGAGTACGGGGTTGAAGACCTCGTACTAGATCCTGGAACCATGTGGGACGGCAATCTATCCGACACTATAAATAACTTTACGATGGTCAGGAGGGCGGCGACAAAGATAGGCGACGAGCTTCTAGGCTTCCCGTTGCTAGCCGTCCCCGCCACCGTCTGGATGAGCGAAGGAGAGCTGCCTGAAATTAAGGCTTGGAGGGAGGCCTGCCTAGCCTCCATGCTGATGGTGAGATACGCCGACCTCATGATTATGCACAGCATTGAGGGGTGGACGATCCTGCCAACCCTCATACTCAGGGAGAACATATATATAGATCCGAGGAAGCCCGTAGCCGTTGAGAGCGGGTTGAGAACCTTCGGCTCTCCAAGCGAGGACTCGCCAGTCCTAGTTACCTCGAATTTCGCCCTCACATATTATACGGTTGCAGCGGACTTGGAGGCGAGCGGAGTAGGCTGCTACCTGGTGGTAACGGATACCGAAGGCCTCTCCGTGGAGAGCGCCGTAGCAGGCAGAAAGCTGACAGCGGATAAGATCGCTGAAGCCCTGAAGGCTTCAAGGGTCGAGGAGAAGGTTAAGCATAGGAAACTTATAATCCCTGGGAGGGCTTCCAGGCTCAGCGGTGAAATTGAAGAGTTAACCGGGTGGACCGTACTCGTAGGCCCGATGGACTCCTCCGATATACCCAAGTTCCTACAGGAGAAGTGGAGTTCACAGCCTTCCCAGGAATCGGGGCAGCTCCGATGAGTCCTCCGGTCCCACGATCACGCGCCATCCCGTGGCCTCCTCTATCTCACCGCTCACCGGGGACAATCCCCTAGGTATTATAAGCCGTCTATGCCTTACAAGTTCGCCTAGACGATGCTCCTCAAGGTATTCGCGGACCATATCCGGTTTTATCAGCTTCCCAGCTAAGGCATTTAAAACCGACATACCGCCTGTGTCCAACACTAAGAGATAACAGTTTATCCCTGATCTATGAAGGTCCCCGGAGACGATATAGAATGTTAGGGCATAATTAGTGGTTAGAAGTATTGGAGAAGTCTCATCTGGGCTGCCGAAAGTATAAAGCCCCGGCTTCACCTTCGCAGGTGTTCTAGGATCGGAGTAAAGGGCTTGGCGTAGAGTGTATATGGGAAGAAGGTTCTCTATCGACCTTGATTTAACGATAAGCATATCCGCATATCTCATGAGCAGCATGGAAGAGATCAGGGATTCCCGTATAATCCCTTCCTCAGTGTTCCTAACCTCCCTCCACATAGCTGCTGGAACCCCTATGAGGGGATATCGAAACTCCTCTATCCCATGGGAGATGGCCCCCATCCGGGCCTGTATAAAATTCCTGAGGGCTTTAAACGGCGACTTCATCGACGAAGCCGGCGATAAGGCTATTTCAACGCCCCTATCGATGGCCTTCCTAGCCATGCCTCTAAGCGATCCTAGATCCTCGTCCTCCAATACTAACGGACAACCCCGATCCAAAGCTATCTCCAAAAATTCTTCGAGGGTCTCTTCGGTAGCAGCGTAGAGCAGCGGCCTACCTTCGACCTCTTCAACCGATTTAACGACAAGCCTGGGGTTATAACAGCATAGGATTAATGGGCCTGGAAACTCTTCTGAGGCTAGTTTCGCTGCCTCTGCGAACCTTCCCTCCTCCCCCGACTCCTCCCTTAATGCTACAGCCTCTATCTGGAAGACTTCTCCACCCCTCTCTATTGAGAGGCTGGACGCAGCGCCTAGCTCCTTTAAGAGGCATCCCCGCTCCTCTAGATCGCTTATCTCAATAGCTATCACCGTTGGATTATAAAACCTCGATTCATGCCTATGCAGGACGCGTTCCCCTCCTATGGCTGCGCTCCTCTCCCTTCCCTTTATAAGTATCTTCTTTATAGGGGGAGATACTAAGGATTCAAGCTCCGTTTTTTCAGGCTCCTCGATATATGGACATTCTCTGGGTTCCGCCGAGCCCTCCATCAGCTTTAACGCGAAGGCCATACATGTCTCAACCCCACATTCACCGCAGTTCCTTTTTGGGAGCAGAGCATAAATCTTCAGGGGAGACCTAGGATGAGCCATTTCTGAGTTCACCTTCCGCTGCGAAATCTGCTAGTAGACTCCTTAAGATGCTCAAGGTCCTCGGGTGTAGTATGGCCAGCAGGTCGGCTCCTGCCAGGTATAAGGCTAAACCCGTATGGGCTTCCCATAGAGGGCCCATCAATGTTGGGTTGGGGGATACATCTGGATCCAGAGCCTCCCTAGCCTTCCAGGCGCCCTCCAAAGCCCTCAGTATCGCCATGGGAAACTGCAGGCTTTCATCCCCTCTTAGGGCGTCCAGCCTCATCTGCTCCATTGTGGATACTGAATATTCTATCCCCAAGCCTAGGGCCGCGCTTGTGGGATCCATGAGGAGCCGGGTCCTATCCAACCCCATATCTAATAGTTTCTGGTTAATCGTCCTCTGAGATGTAGGGTCGCAGTCGGTTTCAGCCACGATCGAGTGATCATATTTTAGGGCTGCCTCGACTAAAACCTTATAGTCGCCTCCTAAGGTTGCAGGCGCCAGCATGCACCTCTCCCCTTCCGCCGCTTCGGCAGCCATGGTCAGCAATTCAGCCGAGCGCTCGGCGTCAACAGTGCTTATTATAAGTGGGAGCTGCACCTCATCTAATAGTCGGTGGATTAAGCCTTCCAACTCGTCCCTTAGATCAGCGCTGCAGCCTTTAATTCCTTGAAGCTTCAAAGACACCGCCTCGGCCCCCGAGTCTAAACAATGCTTAGCCCATTTCACCGGGTCTCCAACTAGGCTCCCCAGCTCTTCCCTAATGATCGAAGGCAAGGGTTCCGGTGAATCGTATACTATGGAGGCTAGGATGGGTTTCTTAGTCTCGCTGGAGTAGAAGGGAAGCGCCCTGGCCCCCCCAACCTTCAAGCTGTGACGGCTCGAACCCCCCTCTCCACGGGTGGATCCTAAGACAACTTCAACTATCCTCCCAGGGAATGATGGTTCAGGGACCCTGAAATCCGGCCTGAGAAGCTTAAAGAGATCCTCCAAGGCGGCCTCCCAAAAATTAATATATAGATGCTCCTAGATAAATCATCCGCAGCAGGTTAAACCTGGCCGCAGGTAAAAGTTTTGGCCTTAGTCGTATCCGTCTCCGGTAAAGGTGGGGTCGGAAAGACGGCTGTTACGGCGCTGCTCCTAAAGCTCCTGATGGGGAGGGGGAGCATCCTAGCAGTCGATGCCGATCCGGCTACGAATCTCCCCGACGTCCTCGGGGTTAGAGTCGAGAAGACCGTGGGGATGGTGGTCGACGAGCTTAAAGAGAGGATTCAACGGGGAGACCTCGCCTCGATGGTCTCGAAGGAGGGGATACTCGAGGCATGGATATACGAGATCCTCGTGGAAACCGAAGGCTTCGACCTGCTAGCCATGGGGAGGACTGAGGGGGAGGGATGCTACTGCAGCGTAAACTATATGCTAGCTAGGATAGTGGATTCCCTATCGAGGAACTACGATTATACCCTGATGGACATGGAGGCGGGGCTGGAGCATCTGAGCAGGAGGACCGATAGGAGTGTAGATTTAATGCTCATCGTGACGGATCCATCCAAGATGGGTTTGGAGACCGCTAGAAGGATAAAGGAGCTCGCCGAGGAGGTTCATATAGAGGTTAAACGCATCGCCCTTATAGGAAATAACATTCCAGAAGACCTAAACAGAAGGTTAGAGGAGGAAGCCTCACGGATAGGCCTGGAATATATAGGGAGCATCCCCCCAGACCCCAAAATAATGGAATATAACGTCCAGGGAATACCCCTACTGGAGCTTCCGATGGAAAGCATCTCCTTAAAGGCTTTACAGGTTATAGCTGAGAGGCTTAAGATCATTTAAGCAAAGTACGATCTGCGCAGCCAAAGGAATCTAGGGATAAAACGGAGGTTAGATTGACCGGTTAATGGATTTTACTAGGAGATAGTCGATCATCAAGGATTTGCAAGCCTAGTTTAGGAAACACATCCTTTATTTAATCTTGGAGCTCTAGATGCCGGCAAGATGGGGTTCGCCTTAAATTCCTAAATAAGGCGTATATACGCTTTCATCCTCGACTCGACATCCCCGAGAGATCGTCTCGCCGTCATCTCCATGGCCTATAGGCACGTTTAAATAAATCGCATGTCAGCATAATGGCTTGGGGGAGAGTCATGTGTGAATTTAAGGTGTACTTAAGGGATAGCCTTAGCGGGGACCGTTTGGTGGCTGAGGAGATTGTGAGGGTGAAGAGGAGGGGGGATAAACTCATCTTAAGCGATATATTGGGGGTTCGAAAGGTTTTCAATGGGTTTATAGATGAAGTCGACGTCTCGAAGGAGCATATACGTATATTGGATGACCCGTTCCTAGCTAAGTTGGCTGAAGTTTTAGGGTTATACTACGGGTATCTGGAGGGCGAGGGGAAGGATAGGCTGGAGGAGGCGGTCAAGGAGCTAAACGATGCTTTTCCGCGGTTAATAGGCGAAGTCAAGGGTTCATAGATGAAGGTCGCCGTAGCTGGTAAGGGTGGGGTAGGTAAGACCTTAATCTCCGCTACTCTAGCTAGGATTTTAGCTAGGAGAGGTTTCGAGGTTTTGGCGATAGACGCTGACCCATCCATGAACTTGGGGTCCGCGCTTGGGATCTGCACAGAAGCCCTAAGGAATATTACTCCCATATCCCAGGATGACGAGCTCATCGAGGAGAGGACTGGGCCTATGGGGGATATATTTAGGCTTAACCCGTATGTAGCTGACATAGTCGAAGAGAGGAGCGTCAAGGGCCCGGATGGGGTTAGGCTTCTCGTCATGGGCACTGTGAGGAGGGCGGATGGGGGGTGCATGTGCCCCGCGAACGCCCTGGTGAGAGCTTTAACGAGGCACATCCTGCTTCGCCAGGGCATGTTCCTCATAATGGACATGGAGGCTGGGGTGGAGCATCTAGGTCGGGGGACGGCTAAAGGCTTTGACACCGTCCTAGACGTAGTGGAGCCCAGCGTTAAGGCTTTGGGAACAGCGCTTAGGATAGAGGAGCTGGCCTTAGATATGGGGGTGGGAAACGTGGAGTTCGTGGCCAATAAGGTTTCAAGCATCGAGGATTTAGAGTTCATCAAGGGAAGGCTCGGAGAGAATAAGTCATTACTCGGATGGATACCCTTGGATCCAATGGTCATTAGGGCGGACATAGAGGGGAAGTCGCTATTGGATTACGCCCCTAGCTCTCCTGCTCTGAGGAGCATCGAGGGGCTCGCTTTAAACCTCGTATCGAAGTTTCTCAGAGGCTCATAGCCATCTTTAAGACTTCAAAGTTTACCTTACCCGCTGAGTATACCCTGCCATCGCTTAGGTTGCAAAGGGTTAAGGCCGCGGGTGCGAAGAGCGCTGGATCTATCCTGTAGAAGTCGTAGCCCGCATCCTTGAAGATCTCGAAGAAGGGTTTCCCGTAGTCCCTAGAGGAGGATGAGGGCGCTTTATCCACTATCTCCCGAAGCTCTAAATCCCTCTTATCGGCCTCAACGATATAGAAGGTTTCACCTCCGTAGAGGAGGACGTCGTTGGTCCTCCCCATGGCTATCTTGGAGTCGGGATGGGATGGCGCCACGGGTGCTATGCCCGCGGCATGCCTGAAGAGCCTGGGGTTCAAACCTAGGGTTACAAGCCTATGCATCCCCGTTTCAGCTATCCTTCCGGAGATCTGCACCGATCCCGCTATGCTCGATGTGGGGGTGACCACAGCGTAGAGCCTATCCGGGTTCACGCTACATTTCTCAGCTATATGTCTTAGGGCTTTAAGCGTCGGAAGCCTGTCCGATTCCAGGACGACGACCGCCTCATCGGCCTCATCCTTATATCGTATCTCCTCGAAGATCTTCTTCGGCTTCAGGGCTAGAGCCCTAGCCGGACCTGAAGCCATTGCATAGTAGTCTTCAACCTCTATCCTCCAGCCTGCAAACTGGGATCCGAGCAGGGCTTCGCAGGGCATGCTCGTCTCAACGAATACGGTCGGCAGGGTAAGTCCACCGTATTCACCTAATCCCATAGTAGCCTTTCCTATGCCTCCCATGCATATCTCGGTTATTAGGAGGCCCGCCTCGAAGCTCCCCTCAGCCTCCACGCCGGCGTCTATGATGGTAGCCCCATCGCCATCAGTCTTCACGGTTACACCGAGCTCCAAGTCATCCCCCATAAGCCTATCCACTATCTCCATGGCCTTCCTGTTCACGCTTATCTTAGACTCCTTCAACGGCTATTCGACCTCCCCTATAAGTCTTTCACACCAGGCTATATGGGAGTTCTTCCCTATATTTACGAATAGTTTACCTGATCCTCCTTCGTTCAAGTCTCCCTCGAATACGTAGAAGGGCCCCTGGATCGATGTATCATCGACTTTAACTTTACCTCTGACCTCCGATGTTCGGAAGCTGGGGAGCACCGTTGGTAAATAACCTTGGATTATCACCTTGCCCCCCGTCATCTCGGCACCGGCCCTCCCCTGGCAGTCTCCGCCGATGAATATGACGCCATCGACCATATGGATCCCTGGGAAACATCCAACGCCGCCATCAATCCATATTAGGCCTCCCCTCATCCAGCATCCAACCTCGTCCCCGGCATCTCCCTTGATCTTGATGACGCCACCCTTCATGCCCTCCCGGCTTCCTCTGTAAGAGGATCCTACGAAGTCCCCGGCGTCTCCTTCAACAGTGATCTTCCCTCCAGACATCCTTGAGCCGAGCCAGGCTCCCGCGTCTCCTTCAACGGTGATCTCCCCCCCTCGCATGGCCTCCCCCACGTAAAGCCCGGCATCCCCCTCTACTTTTATCCTCCCGGACTTCATCATATAGCCTATCCTCCTAGCCTTGCTTAGATCCCCTTCGATGGTTAGATCTCCGCCATCAACCTCTTCTATCTTGAAGATGTCTCCCAGAAGGGTCTTTCTATTGCCCTCCCATAACTCTAACCTGTATATCTCGTCCAAGGGTCTTCCATTAAGGTTATCCGGCGTTAGAGGGGACATATCTAAGGGGACCCTAAGGCTCCTCTTCAATTTCAATATCAGGCCCATCTTACCCTTAACCCCCAGCCCTTATCACTTGTGGCCTCCTCAAATAGGAGTCTGGAATGGGATAATTCCCGAACCTTACGGTATAGTATTCCTCGAACCTCTCCCTAACGTCCTCCTTAACCCTCTCCATCAAATCTCCTTTGACCCAAGGTTTAACCCAGAAGGTTCTTCCGAAGACGGTCTTAACGATCTCCCCATCTTTGACCACGATCTCCCCCTCTTTGATGGTGTAGGCCGTCCTCCTAAACGCCCTCCTAAGAAGCCTATACTCCTTGGATGGATCCACTTTCTCCACGTCCATCGCGTATATGGCTATGTCCGCGTCGGCCCCAACCCCTAGGTGTCCTTTATCGGTTAAACCTAGGGATTTAGCGGTAGCAGCCCTAGTGACTATTGCGATCTCGCTCAGCGTGTATTCCCTGTCTATTCCTGGGAGGATCAGCCTCCTTCTAGCCGTCTTATTGATCTTGGACAGGGTCTTATCCCGGGCCTTCCTGCTCATGAGCCATGCGATCACCCTGGGATACTCCGTGAACGGCCCTCCATTGGGGTGATCCGTAGTCATGTGGATCCTCCATGGATCCTCTATTAGAAGGGCTAGTTCTAAGCCTATCCCCCATTGGATGGCGTTGACGTAGTTGCTCCTCCGATACGTGTATGGGACCACCCCGGCTCCCGTTTCAACCTCGACGTCTGCGTTGGCCCATTTGTTACCCGAGAGGATGTGAAGGAGATACTGGAACGAGCCGTCAGCCGTCATCGTGGTTGTATCTCCGAATATGATCTGACCTATATCCAACTCTGCGTGACCCCTCCTGTTTACATAGCTCGATATCTCCTCTGCTCCAGATCTCACGTTGACCCATGAGGAGCCCTTCCTGCCCGTAAACTGGACATGGGTTACATGGATATTGCGTGGACTGCCTGACGCCTGATCGGCCACCGTCTCCATGGTGGCTATAGTGGTCTCGTAGTTGCCCACCCTGGCCATGTTGTTCGTGTGGACATGTATTGGATGGGGAAGCCTAAGCATCGAGTTTATCCTGCATAGCCCCTCTACGATCTCGCGTGGGGTGATCTCGAACCTGGGGACCGGATCGTCTAACCCTATTATGTAGCGGCCCCATCCCCAGGCCTCCACCCCTCCAGGGTTGACGAGCTTCACCGCGTAGCCCTTGGTGGCCTCCAACATCCAGGCTACGAAGCCTTTACATTCCTCTATTCTACCTTCTCTTAAGTAGTCCATTATGAACCAGTTGTTGCCTAGGAGTGTGAAACATCCCTTATCTATCATGGGGATCTCGTTTAGCTCTTCATGGGTATGCCTCGCCTTAAGCGGGGGAGTGGCGGGCTCGAAGACAGTTGTATAGCCCATCTCGGCGTATCTATATCCCGTCGTATATGTGGATGGTATCGAATGGCCTACTCCAGCCCTCCTTTGAGGCCTCCTAAACTCGTAGTCCCTGTAATGGTCTTCAGGCCTCATAAGCCTCCCCGTGTTCACTTTGCTTCCAGCTATATGGGAGTGTATATCTACACCTCCCGGCATGACAATCATCCCTGAGGCGTCTATGACCTCCGCTCTCGAGCTTACATCCTCCACTATCTTACCATCCTTGACGGCTATGTCCATCCTCTCGCCATCCACGTGATTCAAGGGATCAAATACCGTCCCGTTCCTGATTAGGAGCTCCAAACGCCTTAACCCCTCAGGATTTTAACCCTCTCCAAGAGGGAGGAGAGGATCTCCACATCCGTCTTCACATCCTCCGGGGGTTCAACAAGCCTCTTAGCCTCTAATGGGACCCCGTCCATCCTGTAAATGGTTCCTGGGGCTTCGACTCCCAGTACGGCTGTGGGTATGACTACTTCCGAGATCTCGGCTGTGGCGCTCCTATACGGATCTAGGGTTATAATCGGTATCTCCATGAGCCTCCTCGTTATGCCAGCCGGGAAGTGGGCTGCCGGATCGGAGGCTACCACAAGAGCCGCGTCGCATTCGCCCCTCCTGAGTATGTCGATGGCCGTTGTGTCTCCAGGGTTATAATATGGATAGCCGCGGCTGTAGTCAACTCCGAAAGGGTAGCCTGAAAGCCAAGTGGTGACCTCGTTTGCGCCTGTAACGTTGAAGTGGCCCCTCATAGGGAGTATTGTGAACTTGGTTCTGGAGTTTAGGTCCCTTACAAGGCTTAGGGCTGCATCTATGTTCCTGGACTTGCCCCGGCTCATGGTGAGGCCTACGCCGTAGAAGAGGGCTCCGAACTCGCATCCGATCATGAGTTCAGCCATCCTCTCTATCTCCGCCACCGGGACGCCTGCAACCTCCTCCTGCTCCAACTCCTCCCCCTTGACTGCCGCTCTCAAGGCGGAAAGAAGCTCGTAGTCACCGTTAGGCTTCACCTGGATAAAAAGATCCGCGAGCCTAGCTGTATCAGTCCTCCTCACGTCTACGACTATGAGGGTCCTCTCCCTTCTAGACCTCCTGAAACGTCCGCGGGACATCACCGTATATCTCGCCATGTGCCTCGGATGGGCGTGCACCGGGTTGGATCCCCAGTAGACGATGAGGTCAGCCCTGTTCTTCACCTCGCCTAGGGTGGATGAGGAGATGCCTATGTCATGAACCCCTATGAGGCCTGGACCATGGCATATCGACGTATTATTATCTATTACTCCCCCCAAAACCTCAGCTAACTCAACCCCGATGGAGACAGCCTCATTACAGGTTAGACTCCAACCCCATAGGAGCGGGTATCTAGCCTCTGAGAGGATCTGGGCTGCCCTATCTAAAGCTTCTTCGAGGCTGGCGTCTCGTAGGATGCCGCCCTCCCTTATCATGGGGGATTCCAGCCTCTCCCTGTGGTCCATGAGCTTACTTGTGGACAGGGTGCACGCGTTCCTCGCGGATTTTATATGGTTGTCCTCTATCTCGACTATTAGATCGTCGCAGCAGCATCCGCATACGGTGCAGACGACGTCTCTAACCTCCATCCTCAACCCCTCCTAAGCTCCTCTAGGAGCTCCTTCAAAGGCTTTACTTCCTCAATGACCGCCGGCTTCAACTCGGCATCTAAACCTTTGAGGGAGGGCATCCCGCTGCTCTGCGTATCTGGGCAGGTCAACAAGTTAGCCCAAGGCCCGTAGGGTATGAAGGCTATGCCCTTATGGGGAGCCTGCCTCGACCTCACAGCCCTCAGAGTGGCGGATCCATAGGCTGTGGAGACCACTATCCTTGAACCCTCCACCACGCCTAAAGCCTCCATATCATCCGGATCCAGCTCGCATATGGATGCGTTTTCCAAGTACTCCCCGGAAAACTTCCCCAGCTCCTTCCCTATGCCTTGCCTCAGACTTCTCCCGGTAACCAATTTGACCCTCAAATTACACACCTTCACCAACAAATAACTACTGGCGATAAATGTTTACCTAACTTATTTAAGGCTAAATATTTTGCCCCATTAAAGGGGTTTTCCACATAGGAGCTGTTAACCCGGAAGCCAACCCGAACCTCCACAGGCTGCACCGTTTATCTTAGGCCCGGGATGAGCTGTAGGCTCTCGAATATGCCTGAGGCGGCTACAGGGAGGCGATGTGGAGACGAAGGCACCTCCTGAAGAAAACTTATATAATTCTCTTTTAAGCTCTTTACTGATTCAAAGGCTGGGATAAGTAATGTCTGAAAGGAAGGCGGATCGGTGGGGTATAGCCCACATATACTCTTCATTCAATAACACCATAGTCCACATCACGGATTTAAGCGGAGCCGAAACTATAGCCATAAGTTCCGGTGGGAGACATGTGAAAGCAGATAGGCTTGAGGGTACTCCCTATGCAGCCATGCAATCAGCAGCTGCGGCAGCCCAAGCCGCGAAGGATAAGGGGATCACCGCCCTACATATAAAAGTCCGGGCGCCTGGAGGCCATAAAGCTAAAACTCCAGGGCCCGGAGCCCAGGCAGCCATAAGGATGCTAGCTCGTTCAGGCTTCAGGATTGGGCGAATAGAGGATGTAACCCCGATCCCCCATGATGGTACCAGGAGACCTGGCGGTAGAAGAGGTAGAAGGGTTTAAAGCGGGCTAACATAGAGCAGGCCCCTGGCATTTATCGATTTCCAGTATTGACCGTTTGCTTCTACCGGGCACGGCTGCATGAACGCCGAAGCTTATATAACCCTAAAGATCGCCAGTATGATTGGCAACGAACATCCGGGCCGTCCATTATAGGTTGTCAATTAACAGTCATTCTTCTAAAATAATTGGATAATTGGATAATTGGTACGGCCTCTCCATGTGCAGCTATTACATTTCTCCACATCACGTCTACTAAGGGATGTTAGTAGAGGTGGTAGAATTTCATTATCTGGCGGGGCTCACGCTATTTTTTCTTTAATGAGAAGCCTTGAACTTAAGTATGGCAGCCACCCCGCCGAAGGAGCGCAGCAGCATGACGCCTTCATCCGTCTCTGTGGATATTACCTCTACCCTTGATCCAGCCTTTTCAGCGAGCTCGATGAATTCATCTAGGAGCTCCTTTACCTCCTCTACTCCTAGAGTATTATTGGAGCATTTGGGGCAGTTAGCGGCTACTAGGTCCTGTTGGAACTTGGGAAGTTTATGCTTCTCCATTATGTGATCCTCACCGTATCCACATGCCTTACACCTGACCCATACATGGATTTGTGAGAGCTTCTCCGAGATGAGCAGCATATCCACGGTGTTGGACTCAAGGTGCCTCCTTACATCGCGTTCGCCGTATGCGGCTAGGCCTGTTTCGTGCCCCACCTCATATAGGAACCGTTGAACGAGCTCCTTCTCTTCGCTGTACCTTACGCCCTTCAAGATCTCAGAGGATCTTGAAACGACCTCCTCTACGCCATTTCTACCTACATATGAGGTGTCAACTATTGCCAGCACCTTCTTTTTAAGCATATAGTTCAGATAGTCTCCCTCGGCGAAGTCGTATTTTGTTGGCCCTGGACCGCCTAAGATTAAACCTTTTAAATCCTCTATTCCTAAAAGTTTCTCATTCACATGGTTACCTACCCTTCTAAAGTAGCTATTTATCTCCATCTCCCTTATACGCTCGAACCTTCTCGCGGATTGCCCGCCCGTCTTATGTTTACCCCCCACACCTGAATGATATTCCTCTAGGATGGTCATCCTCCTCCCCTTCAACGTCGCTAAGGCCGCCTCGCTGGCATCTATCACCAGTATGCCATATGTTTCCTTCTCTTTAAGCTGGTCCAGTAACGGCTCCACATGGAATCTGCTGTCGCACCTGTAAAAGTATATGTTAATAGGTTCGATGGGTTCTATCTCGTAGAGTTCCATACGCTCGCTTCCCAGGCCATTCTGAGGTATGGCGCCGCAGAATATCACCAGGCCATTTTTAGGAGGCGCCCTATATAACTTGAGCCTCTGGATGACCTTCTCAATGGCCTCCTGGACATTCTTCCTCGTAGTCCTAGACTTAATGTTTGAGGCTGTGCCGTATTCTTCTCTAAGGTTAGCTAAAACTTCATGAATACGCCTTCCAGGAGGGATATAGAGGGAGATGAGCTCAGTCCCCCTCCCCTCCTTCGAGGCTAGTTCATCTAATATCCTCTTGAGCCTAAACCTTGAAACGGATTCTGCCTCCAGCAACCGAACATCCCTTTACCATCTTACCTACTCGTGGAGCTCTTAATAATCATGTTATTTAAGCTCATTGATCATATCCACATGCACGGGCGTTAATAGCGATTAAATAAAGGGTGTTCGCATATGAGAGAGGTATATAATTAGGTTCCATGGGGTGGAAGTCGATGAAGGTTTCTGTGAAAATAGGAGGCTTCGCATTCGGAGAAGAGTTAGACGCCTCGCTCCTCAAGGCATACTCAGAAGAGATAAGGAAACTCAGCGAGGAAGGGCATCAAATGATAATCGTAACCGGAGGGGGAAAGACGGCTAGGAGATACATCGATGCTTCCAGACTCCTCGGGGCCTCCGAAGCCTTATGCGATGTGTTAGGCATAGAGGTGAGCCGGGTTAACGCCCTCCTCCTCATTTCAAGTTTATGGGACATCGCCTACCGGAGAGTCCCTAGGAGCCTGGAGGAGGCGGTGATCGCGGCAAGGCCCGGGCGGCCGGTGGTCATGGGGGGGCTTCAGCCGGGTCAGTCCACTAATGCGGTGGCTGCCTTAGTAGCAGAACTCGTAAACGCCGACATACTTGTAAACCTTACAGACGTTGAAGGCGTCTATACCAGGGATCCTAAAATATACAGGGATGCAAGGCTCCTAGAAGAGGTAACCATAGAGCAGCTGGAGGACATCCTTTCAGATCAAGATATAAAGGCGGGTGGATACAAGCTTATCGACCTTCAAGCTTTAAGGATAATTAGAAGGGGGAGGATCAACACGATTATAGTTTCAGGTTTAAACCCTAGAAATCTTAGAAGAGCAGTTTTGAACGAGAGGATAGGGACAAGGATAGTTTTTAAGTAGAGTCGACCTTAGGGAGGATGAGGTTGGTTAAATTATCTGAAATATTTGCCTCCAAAAAACAGGCGGCCTTGATAGAGCATCTGCTCGACAACAGGGGGAGATTCTATAATCAATCAGCGCTCGCCTCGGCTTTAGGCGTATCTTCTTCGACTATAGCTAGGCTGATCGAAAATCTAACTAAATTAGATATAGTTAGATATGAGAGGTTTGATATGGGGGTGAAAGTTATAACTTTGAACGATGCCTCGGAGGTCTCCCAGCTTCTCTTAAATTTTCACTCGAAAATTAAATCTTTGAAATCTCATCGGTGAAAAATTAACACGGGAAAACCCAAAAATCGAGCAGGGCCATTCCCCATTCACCTTATATATTTTTAATCTACGCCTAAATCGATTAGCCCAGGTTCATCACCCAGATTTAGAGGCTGGAAACTTGAGATGCAGGTTTAGGATAGGGTGAACCCACGCGTTGAGGATCATTAAGAAAGACCTACGGCACAACATGATAAGTTTAAGTTTAGAGAATATAGATGACTTATGGGTTCTATATAACGTGTTAGAGCCCGGAGACCTCGTGACCTCTAAGACGAGTAGGGAGATTAAAGTTGAACAGGGGAGGCCTTCCAGTGAACGCGTGGCAATGACCCTAACTATAGAGGTTACCGGTGTGGAGTTTGATGCAAGTTTGAATCGTTTAAGGATCCATGGCGTCATCAGGGAATGCCCTGAAGAGTATGGGATCAAAGGCTCATATCATACGATAGCGGCTGCGCCGGGCACCTCCATGAATATAAGGAAGGAGCGTTGGCGGGCTCACCACTTGGAACGCCTCGAATCAGCTGTAAGAAGTAGGGAGCCCATTATAGTGGTCTCCTTGGACAGCGAATCCGCATGCATCGCTTTAATCCTATCGTTCAAGGTTGAGGTGAAAGTGGAGATTAGACCGCGACTTCCGGGAAAAATGGATGTGGAAGCCCGGGCTTCGGCAGAAAAGAAATTCTTGAGGGAGCTCGCTGAGTCCTTGGCAAGAGTAATCGAGAGTGAGCCTCGGGCGAAGAGGATAGCCATCGTAGGTCCCGGCTTTTTAAAGCAGCATTTCAAGGATCTCCTAGATAAAGAGTTTCCCAATGTAGCATTGAGGGTTTCAGCTGTGAAGGGGGGGAGCTCAGGCGGGATCGCCGGGGTTTACGAGGCTTTGAGGTCGGGGGCTTTGGAGAAGCTTCTCAGGGATTCGAGGATCGCTGAGGAGGTCTCGGTTGTGGAGAAACTCTTGGGTAGAATCGCGTCTGAAAGGGGAGACTTTGCCTACGGGTTAGATCAAGTAGCAGAGGATGCTTCCTCAGGAGCGGTGGAGATGCTCCTTATAACCGATTCACTACTGAGATCCTTCGAGTTAAAGGATAGGGTGGAACAAGTTATAAGGGATGTAGAGGAGAAGGGGGGTAAAGTCATGATTCTAAGCACGGAACATGAAGGTGGAGAGAAGCTCTCATCTCTAGGTGGGATAGCCGCCCTATTGAGGTATGAGAGGCATAGATGGGGGTGACGTGTCTTCGCAGAGTTAAATCCTTTCCGAGTGATCGAGAAGCCCAGCCGCATACCGGATTTAATAACGGTTAAGTATAGCAGGGAAAGATGGAGGCTGCTCACTGAGCTGAGGGGTAAGGCGGCAGGGATCCTGGAGGCCTTAAGGAGATTCAGCTTTGAAGGATTCATACATGGAAGCATAGCTAGAGGTGATGTAGACCGTTACAGCGACGTAGACGTGATACTCCTGGCGCCCGCCTCATCCCAGAGCCTAGAGCTATCCCTGACCTTAAACGGCTTCAGGATCTATAGCCGAAGGATAACCCAGGCGACCCCAGGGCATACGCCTAAAGGCCACATCTACCTAGACGCCTATGAGAAGATATCGGTGACTTTCCCTTTAATGGCATTCCGTCCATTAGAGGTCGAATTTTACAAGTTTGGAGGTATGGCGGATATAAAGGCTTTATCGGAATCTTTGAGGGTTCCTGGATGTACGAAGAGATTAACCTTAATCGAACCTACAATAGATGGACACCTGGAGTCAAATATAATAGGAAGGGAGGAGGAAGTAGCTGAGAAGTTAGATATACATCCTGAAATAGTTAGAGAGCGGGTTAGGGTGCTCATGAGGAGGGACCGCATAGGGAGGACGGGGGTATTCCTAAAGGTGGATGTGAGGGATGATGAATCCTTCGAGGGCGTATTCGAGAGGTTGATTAAAAGTAATCCGGCGTTAAGGCGTACATATTTGAATAGGATAAGAGGTTAAAATTGGGGGTACACGAACCATATGGCAGCTTCCGATTATATTATACTTTTTGTGGCATATTTAGGGGCTTGGCTCATCCTATATGTCGCATCCAAAGCTTTGAAGGCGGAGAGGAAGGGTTTAACGGTTGGGCCTTTCTACGCCATGTATAGAACCAAAGCCTTCAACAGGATCCTTGAAAGATTGGGTAGGCGGAAGGGTTTATGGCGTGTGCTTCTGAATATGGCTACGGCCTTATCCATCGGCCAGATAATATATATACTTCTCAGCCTCACGAGGAACATGCTCCGACTCGCCGGAGGAGTCGAGGGAGCCTATCAAATTATGCTCCTATTACCGGGGCTAACCATAAGCTGGCATAGTCTACCCTATATACTGCTCTCCTTAGCGGTCTTAGTCGTAAGCCATGAGGCAGCCCATGGAATAGCTACCATAGTCGAAGGTATCCCTGTGAAATCGAGCGGGATATTCTTCGCTGCGGTTTTTCCAGGCGGCTTCGTAGAACTCGACGAGGAGAGGCTTGAGGAGGCGGATCCGCAGGCTCAACTCAGGATATTCTCAGCGGGCTCCGCTGCGAACCTTGCGCTGGGCATGATCTTCCTGCTCCTCATGATGGGCTTCCCATATACGTTAACCCCATTCTATGAGACGAAACCTGGAGGGGTGATGGCTGTTTCCATCATAGAAGGAAGCGGGGCGGCCCAAGCTGGTTTAACGCCGTGGACCATCATAACCGGCATAAACGGTACGGATATCCGAGATGTATCCGGTCTGATGGCGTACATGAGGTCTACAAATCCTAATCTAACCCTCGCCTTATCCACCGATACCGGCCAGATACTTGTGAAGACTAGCCCACACCCCTCCAACCATAGCGTAGGGATGATAGGGATAATCCCATTCGAGTATTATCCACCGAAGTTCTATTGGATGCCGAAGCAATTACCTTATCACATATATGTAGTTGAGTATTGGATGAACACCCTCCTTATAAGTATCGCATTGATAAACATGCTTCCCCTTTATCCCTTAGATGGAGGTAGAGTTCTGGTTTCAATCCTGAAATTATTAAAGTTTAAAAACATTAATAGGGTAAAGCTCATCGTAAGCATATTTTCAGCCGGGATACTTGCTGCAAACCTGGTTTTATCAATGTCAAGATTCGGTTTCGGAAAGATCTAGTTAGGAATGACAGGTAAAATCAACTGCGACAAGTGTGGAAGATACCCCATCTTTTATCGTAGGCCATATGAGGGGATCGTCTTATGCCGGAGATGCTTCAAAGATAGTATAGAGCGTAAAGTTAGAAGGACAATATCAAAGTATAAGATGTTTTCACCCACCGATCATATTGGAGTTGCAGTATCGGGTGGAAAGGATAGTTTAACCCTCCTTTACATCCTTAGGAAGATAGAGGAAGGCTATCCTGAAGCCAGGATCACCGCTCTGGCCGTGGATGAAGGCATAAAGGGATATAGGGAGGAGGCTTTAAGACTAGCCGAATCCTTCACCGCCAAACTAGGTGTAAATTTGAGGACCATCTCTTTTAAGGAGCTATACGGTAAGACCATGGACGAAATGGTGAATGCTCTAGGCCTGAGGTTTCCATGCTCATGCTGCGGTGTCCTTAGGCGTAAAGCCTTAATAGAGCTCGCTTCAAGGATTGGAGTGGATAAAATAGCCACAGCCCATAACCTTGACGACGAGGCGCAGACGGTTATCCTTAACTTGATACATGGAGATCCCTTAAGGATACTCATGACAGGGCCCACCCTCGATGGAGGAGGCTCCTTCATCAAGAAGGTGAAGCCGCTCTTCCTTATACCGGAGAAGGAGATCTCTCTATACGCGTATCTCACGGGGATACCTTTCCAAAGTAGGTCTTGTCCTTACGCTTCAACAGCCTTGAGGAACGATGTGAGGGCTATGTTAAACCTTGTGGAGGAGAAGCATCCCGGGACCCTCTATACCATAGTTCATTCGGCTGAGAAGCTGAGGCAGGCCTCCTCTAAGCTCTTCCCGAAGAGGACAATGAGGTGTAAACTCTGCGGTTCCCTTTCGACCTCGGAGATATGCTCTTCATGTAAGATCCTGAAGGATATTTAAATGGAAGGATTCGGAGGGTTACGTGAACTTTATATTTGGACTACGGGAATCTATGAATTGGGTGGCGGTGGGGGATCGGGGAGCTAGCCGTTCCCTGTAACCCGAAATCGGCTATATGCGGGGATCCGTTAACCAGGGAGGCGGTGACCCGACCCAGGGTAGGCCTGGACATATCAACTTTGAACTCCTGACCCGTCGGGCCGGCGGAGGGGCGTCCCCCTCTGAAGGGAGGGGGCGACCTCCTAACCACCGAAACCGGTTAGGCTCGGGAGAGAGCAGCCGTAAGGTGGACGCTCAGGCGCTGGCGGGAGGCCAGGGGGGAGGAGATTGTCCAGAAACCGCTCTGGAGAGGGTCATCAACTCTCTTGGGATGCCACCGCCGCCCTACCTATGCGCGGGGAGCATCGATTCGAGATAGGAATATGGAAAGGCCCATTTCGGCTGGAAACTGGAAAACCCGAGTTCCCATTAAACATTATCGAAGGGTATTGAAGGGAGTGGAGAGGTCCAAGGGAGGCTGATGGAAGGACCATCAGAATCCTTTATAAATATCCTAGAAAACTTGTAATTCGAAGGTGTAATGTTGGTTGAGTAAGGCATCCGTCGAACTTAAGATATTCGATAAATGGCCCCTCGAGGAGATAGAGGTTAGAGACCCTGGTTTAACTTCATATATCTCCTTGAAGCCGAACCTTATGCCCCATTCAGGGGGCAGGCATGAGCATCAAAGGTTCAGGAAATCCACCGTAAACATAGTGGAGAGGCTCGTTAATAATATGATGCGGCATGGGAGGTGCGGTGGAAAGAAGATTAAAGCGATCAACATCGTTAAGAATGCCTTTGAAATAATCCAGTTGAAGACAGGGGTGAATCCCGTGCAGATACTCGTGAGGGCTATAGAGAACTCCGCACCATGCGAGGAGGTCACGAGAATAGTATACGGTGGAGTTGCATATCCGGTCTCAGTGGATGTTTCGCCTCAAAGGAGGATAGACTTAGCCCTTAGATTCATGTGTGAGGGGGCTAGGCAAGCCGCCCTAAACAATCCTAAGACTATAGATGAATGTCTGGCTGAGGAGATAATCCTGGCTTCGGAGAGGGATTCCAGAAGCTTCGCCGTAAAGAAGAGGGATGAGATAGAAAGGATAGCCCTCTCGTCAAGGTAAACGCTGACAGCCGGGTATAGGTGCATCGGAGGAGAAGCCGATCCATAAAAAGATTTTCTCGGGTTCCCCGGGAGCTGGTTAATATGTCTAATTCCTTCCTTTTACACCCTGAGGCGTGGCGTACGCCCTTGATTAAGTTACCGTTAGAGGGTGAGAGGGTTGGCTGCGAAGTATATGTTAAGCTTGAGACGGTCAATCCTACGGGCGTCCATAAGGATAGGGAGAGCGCCATGGTTGTACGGGACATGATAGAGAAGGGGTTCCGAGAGGTAGCCTGTGCAAGCAGCGGGAACGCGGCCATCTCCATCTCGGGATTCGCCTATATGCATGGGTTCAAATCCCACGTATTTCTAGGCTCAGATACTCCGAGGGAGAAGCTTAATCTCCTAAAGGTCTTCCAGCCCTCGATACATAAGGTTAAAGGCGATTACCTGGATGCCGTCGAGGCCCTCCTGGAGTTCATAGATGGAAAAAACGTGTACAACGCGAACGCGGGATACTGCGAGGCGAAGATTGTAGGAAACTCATATATAGGAGAGGAGATAGCCAAGGAGTTAAAACCCGACTACGTAATATGTCCTACGAGCAACGGGACGCATTTCGTAGGTGTGGGAATGGGTATCCTCAGATCTGGTTTAAAGCCTAAATTAATAGCTGCAACTGCTCCGAAGACGGAGATAGCCCACAGCATAAAGGGATTCTACCATTTGGAGGAGCCCAAGATAACGGAGTTGACGAAGGCTACGGATGGAAAAATTGTAGAGGTATCGGATTCAGAAATATGCGAGGCCACTAGAAGGCTGATTAAGCAGGGAATAGTCGCGGAGCCAGCTTCAGCCGCCTCCATAGCCGCGATCCCCCATCTAGACTTCGACAGAGGCGACGTAATATGCTGCACCATCACGGGTAACGGAATGAAGTATCCCAATGTATTACGAGGAATACTATCAGGTCAATAAAAAATAAACTTTGAGCCCCTGCCTAGGAAATGAGCCCTAATCACCGTATTCCCCCCAACCATTATTTTAATAAGGTAGAGGCTGGGGAACTCAAATCAGCCGATAAAGGTATATTGAGGGCAATTAGCCGAGCAGTATTAAACATGATTAAAAGAGACATATGGAGGGGGACCTGCTCTGGATGGAATCGTCCTCATCCCTATGACGATATAGCCCGATTGCAGAGCTTAGGTTCGTGGAGGAGAATAACCGTATAATAGTTGGCGGCAATAAGAAGCCCTTCTAAATATTTAATATGAATAAATAGGAATAATAACGCGTAAAAGATGAGTTTAAGGAAGTTAATGGAGAAATCCCTTTAGCCTAAGCTTAGAATAAAGCTTATCAAAGAAAACTGGTCAGTGTATCTTGGAGGTTGAAAAGGGGATTAGGGAAATTGAAAATTACAGTTTTACTCATAATGTTTCTACTCTTATCAATGCGAGTTTACTCCATGGCATCCGGAGATACCGAGGTTCCGGAGAGGTGGGTTAAAACCCCCACGTTTAGGCTCTTGATGAAGTCGACGGCCGATTGGGCAAGGGTAATGTTCGACGACCCGGAGGGAAGGAACACTAATGGGATAAGGATTTATGAGGTCAAGGCCTACGGATGGGTTCTTGGAAATGATGGGGACGATGTAATAGATGTGGGGAAGGATCTCACGTGGTATGACGTATTGTATAACGGTACCTCCACCGTCAAGACAGGCGATATCGCCGCTTTTTTTAAGCAGAACGGTGACTTCGATTATACGGAGATGTATGCCGATATAGTCTTCGAGGTGGACGAGTCGAGGGATCAAGTCTACATATACCTTATGGTTGCAGGTCAGGGCACCACCACATTCGAACTCATAAACAAGGAGACCGGAGCCGTTGTTTGGAGGGACATTGTAACGGGCATAGGTGGTACACAGCATATTCAACGGTTTATTCCAACAAGGCTCTTCATTAGATCGGTTCAGGTTGAATCCATAACCGTCTTATCCCTCGCTCTAATAACGGTCTTCATAGCGATCATATTTAATATCCCGAGATTTAGGAGGGGCCCGGCATCGAGGAACCTAAACAGGGTACAGCTTTTAACAGGATAACATCATATATAAGGAAACGACACCCTATACTGGTACTCATTACCTCAATAATCTTTCTTCTCCCCAGGATTGGGCCGGGTATACCCATGGGCGTAGACTCTACAAGCCATCTATACAAGGTCATATTCATGGTTAAGAGCTTTAGGGAGCATGGCTACGTCCCCTTCTGGACCCCCGACTGGTATGGGGGGACACCTTTACTCCTCTTATACCCGCCCTTAACCTACTATATATGCTTCATATTATCTCTAGGAGGATTAGACCCCGTCTCCTCATATAAGGTTGTCGAGGCTATATTCTACTTAATGGCCCCCTATTCCATTTACATCCTCGGTAAGGAGCTAGGTCTAACCGAAACCGAGGGATGGATAGCGGCGCTGCTCCTCAGCTACAGCCCTGCTATAATAGATAATATGCTCTTCTATGATAGGCTTCCCACGGTACTGTCCATCCCTCTACTCTGCCTCTACCTAGCCTATTTCCATAGGAGTTATAGAGATAAGTTCCGTATCCGACCATGGATAGCCACGACAGTGTTTCTGGCATTACTGATATTAGTTCATCATCTCTCCGCTTTGATCGCCGTTTTAATCTCTATTATAGCCATTGCATCGTCCCTATTCGATTTTAGGAGGATTATACGGGGATCGGTATCTCTGATCTCTAGCTGCGCGGCTTCTCTAGGCATATCATCCTTGTGGCTGATGCCTTTCCTAGATGCGTCAAAATTCGTCTCAGATAATCCTTTCTATAACCGTAATGTATTGGATTTATCTTGGGGGAAACTCTCCTTCTTCGTAATGGAATCCCTGGTAAACTTTGGTCCCCTCCACTTTATATTAGCCATGATAATGCTAGGCTTACTCATCTGCAAACTGTTTAAGAGGGGAAAGTATTTCTTCTTAGGTTTCGTATCCATCTTCTTCTCCGGATTAGCCTTATTCGAACTGGGATTAAACCTTAGTGTGCCCATCTTGAAGATGGCCTCCCAAAGCATCGTAGCTCTTCTATTCATTATCATGATGGCGGTATCCATCATTTCAACGAGGAAGGTGAAGAATCGGAGTTATGGTTTCCTCTCTCTATGGTTCCTAGTATTCTTATGGTTCGGCTTAGGAGGTTTTATGGTCCCATTCGTGAGTGAGAATTCACCTCCATTCATGAAATTTCCTGTAATACCTTATATTTGGAGCAAGCTTGACGTTCACAGGTTCTGGCTTTACCTCTCAATACCAGGAAGCATTCTAGCGGCCCCACCCCTCTCTAAAACATTGAGGAAGGCTAAACTTAACAGGAGATGCAGATGGATGGCTTCCAGTCTATTACTGGTCCTCGCGGCTGGAGGATTCGTAAAGGCGGCGTGGACTCTCACCCATCCCATCAATGAGTATCTACCCAGGGATTACACCATCGCAAACCAGGATATTCCTGAGGGAATAATACGATACTTATCTTCTGATCCATGGAACGGGAGGATTCTGGCGGTCCACTGCCCCTTCTGGATATACCTCCTGCCCTTACACGTGGATGGTAAGATGCTGGTTGACGGCTGGTATCCCCAGGGGAAGATCCTGAAACCGTTATACGATATAAACGATTATAGGCTTGACGACCTTGAGGCCGCATCAAACGACTCTGAACGGATTAGCTACTGGAGAAACCTGATAAATGACTCGGAGATACTGGGTATAAACTGGATATTGATAGGTGGATCTAATGAAACCCTGAAATCCCTTCTAATCTCCGGCAGTGGGTTCAGAGAGGTTTACTCGGAACCCTACGGGGAGGGGAGCATAACCATATATAGATCGGTTGTAAGGCATAGCCTTGTAAGCTGGGAACCCTACCTCCCCGGGGAGATAACCTATATTAGAATCGCGCCCGACAGGATCCGGCTTGAGTTTTCGGGGGATTTCGAATCCCTAAACGTAACCGTGAGGGAAGCATATTTCCCAACGTGGAATGCCAGAAGCGATGGAAGTGAGATCGAGGTTTCCAGGGATGACCTTAACTTCATCTCATTACACCTTAACAGATCGAGTTATGGACTAAAAGGTGAAGGTGGGATTGAGATGTATCACGTCTATGATTGGCGTTTACCCATTTCATTATCGCTGGTCTCTTTAACATTCCTGCTGACCCTCTCAATATACGCGATAGTTGTGAAGAAGAGGGATGAGTAATCAGATAATAATGAATTAAACGTCCGCCTCCTCTTCATTCCCGCCGGGGTTTTCGCCCTCTATGAGGGCTTAAACTGGCTTAGAGGCTGAATATTTGAGCATCCAGGCCTACTCCTCGATCACACTATAGCTATTATCTCACCGCCTATCGCCCCCTCTATACTCTTTAACCCCAAATTCAAGCATCTTACCTTCGACGTTGGGACTAGTGGGAGTAAACCGCATCTATGGGAAGTGGCCGTAATAAGGGTCCCGGGGACCTCACCTATCTAGGTGAAGAGGCCGTCGAGGGGCGGCGCGGCCTAGGCCTCCACGTATATCAGGATGGATTGAACGATTCATACAACTGGACTATCATCCATGTTAAACAGGAGGTTTCCAGCCTCTCTTGGGAGTCTCTACACCGCCAGGGTAGGGCTATGGATCTACGTCAATTCTTCATATGTATATTTTGATGAGACGAATGATCCTAGGAATGGGTTTACCATGAAATCAACATTAGCCGTGAGTACGAGGCAGCTGGATGGGATAAGCCTAAATATGCCTCGTTCACCCTACTATTAGGATGCACGAAGTTGGCCCCTGGATATTACAACGGATATTACGCGGATATATCCATCCTTGTAGCATGCAGGGGGGAGGTCTAACCCCATGGCCGGTAGAGGATATGGATGGCTTACTCAGCTTCTCTCAATATTCTTCGGCGGGGTAGCGTTGGCTTCCATAATTGTAGCGGTCTTAACGGCAACCCCCCCATACGTTGTGGGGGAGAACCTCGTCCTAATGGAGATCCATCTCCTCCCCGGATTTTATTTGAAGCCTATAACCCTCTTCACATACTCCTTCTTCCTCATGTTTGCCTTCGGATTATATTCACCTCCAACACTGAGGAGGGTTAGGGGTCTACCCCCCTTAGTTTTAAGGTTTTTCTACGTTGTGGCTTGGTTCACCCTCCTGGCCACCGGCTTCGAGCTGGTTTACCACATGGTTTTATGGTCTGCAGCCCTATCGGTTCAAGGCCTTCAAAACCCCGACATAGTGGTGAACATATGGCCGCAAAATGAGCTTCCGATAAACGTCGTATTTTCAACCAAACTGGTGGTCATGATATTCGTAATATCCGTGATGGTAATAGATTATCTTCGAAGAGTTGAAAGCTCACCCTCGATCTCTAGGTCGGGTTGAATATTTATTAGCTAACTTCCCCTCCGCGTAGACTACTACAGCCAAATAGGAGATTATCCATATAATGAAGAGTATCTCCCCTATGGATTCGTGGAAGACCCTTAAGTCTATAGTAGTATATGCCACGGCGAGGATTATCAGGAATATCCTTAGGATATTCGTTGAGAAGGTTCCTAGGGCGCCCACCATTCCATATAAAGCTTTCCTCTTTAGAGGGGCCTCCATCTTAACCATCAACATGGAGAGCACCAACGTATAGATGAGCATGCTCATTATCCCTGTACATGGCCAATTTATCTCTAAGAGGACTGAACGTTTCAATCCTCCTACCAGGAGAAGGTTTCCCTGACTGTAGATCCAGGGTGGATCCATCGGGGAAAGTGGATTTGATGAGATCTTAACGCCTGAGAGGCCGATCAAGGCTACAATGACTCCCACTATAATCGATGCTAAGGACGTTAACGGTCCTAGGGATTGATATGGGAATGCCGCGTCCAATCCGAGGATGAATGCCATCCCGAGGAAATATATTATCGGCGTCACCACTTCTCTCAAGGCTTTAAACGTATACGCCGAGGCCAGCATACCGGCTAGGGAAACCGCTACTACTATGTATTCCCAAAGCCAGGTCCAACTTAGGAGATAGGGGGCTTCTGGGACGCTTATCCGATAGCCTACTCCCCTTATCACGTCTTGGAGCCCCGCGAGGTATACGAGGAGATAATATACGATTAATGTCGAAAATGATATTATCCATGAGGCCTTCCTCAAACCTTTAAGGTTGAGGTTTAGCCTGTTCCGGGCTTCCCTCCACTCTAGGATTAGAAACATGAGGCCGAAGAGTATGGGGCCCCTCCCCTCATTCCATCCTAGAACGAAAGAGTTGGGATCCGCTACTATTAATGCGAGTATGGGTGAGATGGAGAGCAGTAGTATCCTATCCTCCGATTTAAAGCTGGATGGAAAGATTATCTTCGACGAGGATCCCTCCACATCTAATCCGTTAACCATCATCTACGTTAATAACCGGATATATCAGGGTTTTCCATCTCCCTCATCGGCATGGTACATCCGGTAATGACTTCTCTTGTAGGATCGGGTTGGGCGTTCTAGTCTTAAAGAAATATCTCGTCTCTCCCATCGTGTCCACGTCTAGGCTTCTAACATTGACCACTAATGGGAAGTTTTGTACGGCATCTCCGATTATTAGGCAGTGTCTAGGGGGGAGTTCTTTAACTATCAGCTTCACGCTCTCCACGTCTATCTTCGCTACCCTGGAGATAGCCTCCAGATCCCTGTCGTTAAGGAAATTGAATAGAAATATATTGTCCACCTGTCTATATATGGTTTCTTGTATGCTGCTGGGCTGGTTCGTTATGAACGTTGTGAATAGGCCTAGATGCCTCATACGGGTGACGATGTCGTCCCAGTAGGTGTCCCTCAGGTATAAATGGGCTTCTTCAGCGAACAGGAAAATCGGCGATATAGCCTCTTTTGAGAGGAGCTCTTTAAGTTTCCCTAGCAGGAGTTCCACTAGCATCCTCCTGTTGATGGCTGACTGATTTTTCAGGTTTATTATTAATGCGCCTCCATCCCTAATTGACCTGAAAAGTTCCAGCGTATCCACCTTCTCTAATGGATCATCGGTGAAGATTCCTGAATCCATCATCGTGTAAAGCCTCGATTGGATCGCTTCCCTTATGCTTTCATGGCATTTCCAACGGGTTAGGGTTCCATTAAGCTCCTCGAGGGTTAGCTTCCCGTTACGGGCGTTTTCCCTCCAGATTCTGATGAAGGTTCTCGTGGAATTCCAAGGCAAATCCAAAGCATATATGAGCATGTTCAGTATGGGTGAGAGGCCCATGTCTTCCATGTCGAATTTAAGGCTTTTCCCGGGGGTTAAGGTTATTATCTTATTAACATATTTATGTTGGGGTTCACCCTTTCTCGTGGCGGAGAGGTTCACATACTCTCCATTTATATCCAATACTAGGCATGGAGCTCCATGTCCCACTAAGCCTAGAATTAGTATCTTGGATAGATGGGATTTTCCGGTCCCTTTTCTCCCTGTTATAATGTTCAATCGCCCATCCAGGGCTTCAGCATCTATGGATACCCTGCCTTTCTTAATTGTTTCGCCTATCTCTATGGGATGGGCCATCTCCTCCCTGTATAGGAGTTTCTCTATGGCTAAGGGGTTTATCGTAGAGTAGTTCCTCGAAGGCACGAAGCTCCCGTACGGCGTCGGCCTCCCCTTCTCCACGATGCCTCTAACTTTGCATATGGTCAGCTTTGTATCCTTCAAGATTAGGAGTTGGGAGTTCATGTTAAAGGGGTCCAGCTCATCCCCTTCCAGCCTAGTGGATAGGCCATCCCTCAATATCTCCTCAAACATACCCGGTATATTTGCATACTTCACCTCCATCACTTGGAGTATGAGGCTCTTCCCGGCTTTGTTATCCTCTATTATTAGGTAGTCTCCGGGATTTGATCCCTCGTTCGGTAAAGCTAATAGATGGTATTCGTCCCCTTCTTTTTGTAGGATCTTCATTGTATAGCTTCTCCTCCCGAGCTGAAGGGACCGAAGAGGGCTTTTCTGAGGTCGAACTTCAAGGGTATCTTTAAGCCATATTTACCGGTCAGGAAGCTGTTTATGGCTATGACCTCGCTTTCAGTAAACTTCGATAGTATATGGGCCAGTCTGAGGGTTTCCGGGTATCCCTCTTCCAATATCTCGTTGCCTAGGAGTATGCCTAGGGAAGTCTTCGGATCCGGTATCGGCGCCCTCTTATCCACGTCTACCCTAAAGGGGAAGCCTTCCTCGGCTAGCTTGGCCACTAGCACCTGCCCCATGAGCTGGACTGGATGTTCGGGGAAAAGCTGCCTCACGTAGCGATCCACATCTATGAAGCATGGCCTGCGCTCCTCCTTGATCAGTGATGATATGTTTATGCCGTTGACCAAAAGTTTTGTGGATTTGCTTATGGCTATTATGGTGTTCTCGTTTTTCCTGGATTTCTCAAGCAGCTCGGATAGGTGCCTTGAAGGGTTATCCGGTGTTCCGGCTGTAAGGGACCCATCTAGGAGGATGATGGAGTCTCTGAAGGATCTGGCAGCGTTGAGTTGGAGGCTTCTCTCGAACATGTTTCTGAGCCTTGAGAGTATAGGCGTCTTCCCATGCTCCTCTTGAAGGTGGGGTTCCATAGGGGCCTCTTGGAGATGGAATATTAATGGACCGCATCTTATGAATCTATATGAGTCATCATCTTTCCAGACTATTGATCCCCTAAGGGCGTAGATAATTCCATTCTCGGTCTCTCCAGTTTTAGCGTTCGAAACGTCTATTCCCACCACTCGTTTCGGCTCCCTGATGGGCTCTAAAATGATTGGATTAACGTGGTTCCTCGTATTTACATGGATTCTATGGATCTCCCTTGGGCGGTCCTCTCCACGTCCTATGGATTCCCCATCTCCTAGGATGTTTATTTCTTGGATGGAGTTTAACGAGTTTACGCTGAGCTCTATTAGAGAGTCTGGGATAATATTCTCGGGATGGAAGAGTAAACTACTTATTTCTCCTTTGCATATTATTTCTTGGGTGCGGTGGATATTCAAGTTTGTTCCCCCCTCGTGGGCTGCGCCCACGACCGCCGCACCTCCCCACTTACCTCGTGGGTGGTGAGATAGTTCATCTCCCTCCTGCCTTATCCCCCCATTAGGATCTCCTCCACCTTTCTCAGGCCAGAGGAGGTTATCTTATACCTTCCCTTGTCCACCCGCTCCACGGTGTTCGTCTTGGTTAACTCCGTCAGGGTGTTCCTCACGGTTTTCTCCGCTTTGTTTATAGCCTTGGATATCTCTAGGGATTCGATGGATTCATCGCTCCTTTTGCCAAGTTTATAGCTTAGGTATGCGAGGGTTAATATGAGGAGTATCGATTGTTCCGTTGACGGTAGGGTCTTGACCATTATTAAGTCGCCTTCAGGGGTTAGCCTACAATACTCCGGGATCCTTTCCATTAGCTGCTTCAAATCTGGAGTCCATATCAGCTTTGAGGCGACCTCCATATGGGGATATATCCTATAGAGGAACTGGGTTAGGGCTTTAAATACCTCGTCTACGTCGCCTTCGAACGACTCCCTTAGATTCTCGTATTCGACTTGAAGCTTAATCTTGGCCTTCAATTATTTAGCCTCCTTTAGCTTCGGCGCCAAGTTCCTAATGAAGTGGTCTAAGCCTAGGGTGGTTATCCTGTATTCGCCTTTTCCCACCCGTTCCACCAGGCCTTCCGTGGTTAGCTCGCTGAGCCTTCCAGCTATGGTTCCAGGGCTTCTCTTAGTCGTGGAGAGTATGTCGCTTATGAACATGGTATCCCTCTCGGATCTTCCTATACTATGGGCCAGGCGGGCTATGACGAGATATAATAGGATTAGGTCTCTGTCGGTGAGTTTATCCGCTGGGGCCGTCGCCACCACGCCTTCCTCTGTTATCGCGACAAGTCCTTCGCAGGTTTTTAGAAGTTCCTCGAGGTCTACGGTGAGGGTTAACTTCGAGGTGAGCTCGAAGCTGGGTAGAATCTTGGAGAAAAATTTTATAATCTCCCTTAGGACTTGATTCACATCCCCCCTTATTGTCTTCTCAAACCCTAAATATTTTATGTACACCTCCAACTCCTCCTCGGACATCTAATCACCCTATTCTCATGGACTTAATGAACTCTTCAACCCATCTTCTACCTGCTGCGGTAAGCCGATAAGAGTCGTCCTCCTTATAGACCAGCCCCTCGCGTCTAAGCTCGCTGAGCCTGCTGGCGAACCCTATGGAGAGGAGGCCGCTCAAGTTTAACAGTCTACCTATATCCCTTGGCCTTAACCCTCGGCTCCCCGAGGAGTATAACAACACGCCTAGAGCCTCCCTGGCCGTCATCTTCCCCTTAGGCGCCACTATTATTGGGCCGTCGGGGGTGTACTCCACTACCCCTGCCAATAGTTCGCTTTCACCCGAGCCGGCCCCCTTAGTTGCGATGATGCTGTCGATGACGTCTATCCATTCAGGGAACTCCTTTAGTTTATCCACTATCTCCTCGAAAGTTTCTCCCTCTAACTCTATGTCGCCGTAAGAGCGCTTCAGCGTCACCTTCACCCTCATCTCTCGTCTGATAATAGTTGCACGAATCCATACTTAAAGTTTTCGTATAATGTACACGTTACGTATAACACATACATAACATCCATGAATGGGAAGGGGATCAGTCAATCTTTCTCCTGATATAACCTCCAACGACGGGGCGATGCACCTCCGGATAAATCCGGCGGGTAGGCCAGAAATACCTTAAAAGTCATTTGAAAGGAGGGCCAGCTATGGAAGGCTTTCACTTCCCTTCAACAATTAATCATCGCATGGGCCTAGGACTATTACTGTGAAGATTTAAAATCTTTCGGTGCATCGTCGTTTTCTCCACCCTGCCATCTCTTGTAAATGTTATGGGGTATCTTAAACTGATCTAGGATTTTCCCGACTATATAGTCCACAAGCTCCTCCAGCTTATTCGGTCTAAAATAGAAGGCTGGCATCGCAGGAAGTATTACTGCCCCGTTTTCAGCTGCCCTATACATATTTCTGAGCGCCGATAAGGTTAGAGGCGTCTCCCTGGGAACCAACACTAGTTTTCTACCTTCCTTTAAAGTCGCCTCGGCTGCTCTAATAATTAGATTGTAGGGAAATCCTAGGGCTATCCCGGCTAGAGTCTTTAAGCTGCAAGGCACAACGACCATACCGTCGGTCTCGAATGACCCGCTGTTCAGGGGGGAATTCAAGTCAGACTCCTCGTAGCATCTAAACGCTAGGCTTCGGAGCTCCTCTAACCTCATATTGGATTCTTCCCTCAAGATTCTCTTTGCGGCTTCTGAAACTACAAGGTGAACCTCAACCCCCTTCTCTCTCAAAACGTTCAGGAGTCTCACCGCGTATATCACTCCACTGGCCCCTGTAACCCCTACTATCAGCCTATTGACCAAAACTTCCACCACTAAGCTCATATTCTAATATGATTTCCCCTTTTAACCTATTTCTAGAAGGGGAATTGAAGGGTAAACGGTCCAGGTCCATGGAGGCTGACGGCTCATCCGCATGGAGGCTACTTGAATTTGAATATAAAGATCCCGCCATGAATCTGGCGTTAGAAGAAGCGATAGCCAGGAAAGTTGGATCGTGTAAATCTCCGAATACTCTCAGGCTCTGGGTAAATCCCCCTTCTATAATCCTAGGCTGTCATCAATCTGTGGATCTAGAGGTGGACAGCACCGCATGGAGGTTTGTTCGAGTTCCGATAATCAGGAGGTTTACGGGTGGAGGTACGGTCTACCAGGATGGCGGGAACCTCAACTACTCTATATTCATAAAAATTTTAGGAAGCGATGGGATAGACGTTCAAAGGAGTAATTTAGAGTTCTCGAAGATAATCTTAGGCGCCCTTAGGAGGTTAGGCTTAAATCCTATTATAAGAGGTTACGGCGTATTCGTTCGAGGCCTTAAAATCTCAGGCAGTGCGGGGAGCCTCCGGTGGAGATGTCTACTCCATCACGGGACGTTACTTATAAATTCAAACCTTGAATTGCTGAATAACCTTCTAAAGGCGGGAGATCCTTTAGGAGGACCTCGTAAGGAGGGATACGTGAAGAGCATGCGCGTGCCCGTAACTAATTTGGAGGAAGAGTTAGGTCGGCCCATCCACCTCCGAGAGATCAAGGCCATCCTTAGGGAGACCTTCGAAGAATTATTCTCTACCGAGGTAAATCCAGCCCAACCATCGGCTGAGGAGGTTGACCTAGCCCTCTCCCTATACAGGAATAAGTATAGCAGGCCTGAATGGAATCTTATGTATTGAAGATTCGAAAGCCTTCATTTTAAACTGCTGAATCACCCTTAAATAGACCCTGAAAATGATCTTCAGTTTAAATCTTAAGGGGATGTTGAACGTGGCGGATGAGATAAAGGTCGACGTGGCAGTGTTAGGTGGGGGACCTGGAGGATACGTCGCCGCCTTGAAGGCTTCACAACTGGGTGGTAAGGTGGCCTTGGTGGAGGGAGAGGGTTTAGGAGGGGTATGCACCCATAAGGGATGTATCCCTACGAAGGCTTTACTTCACTCGGCTAGTTTGATCGAACGGATAAAGTCTTCAGGCCTCCACGGAGTATCTGTAAGCGATTTTTCAGTGGACTTCCCTAGAACGATGGATAGGGTTCAACGTATTGTGAATAGGTTGGCCAAGGGCGTAGAATATCTTCTTAATAAGAGCGGAGTTGAGGTTGTGAGGGGTATAGGTCGAATTAGGAAGCATGGCTTATTAGAGGTTGCCTCGACGGATAAAGGTGGCGAGGTAGAGATTAATTGGAGACGGCTGATCATAGCTACGGGATCCCATCCCTTTAAGGTTCCGGTTCCCGGAATCGATGGGGAGAACGTGATAACCAGCGACGATATATTCAAGCTTAAGGATCTCCCTCAGAGCGTTGTAATCATAGGCGGTGGAGCGGTAGGGGTAGAGTTCGCAACCATAATGAGCGGCTTGGGTTGCGAGGTCTCACTGGTCGAGATGATGCCTCGATTAATCCCTTCTGAGGATAACTCCGCGGGAAATCTCTTGAAGAAGGAGCTGGAAAAGAGGGGCGTAAGGGTGGAGGTGGGCGCCAGGGTTACCCGGGTTTCTGAGGGGGACGGCTTGAAGAACGTGGAGGCGACTAAAAGATCGGAGAAGCTGAGCTTAGAGGGGGAGGTCGTGTTATGCGCGTCGGGGAGGGCTCCAAATACTGAAAACATCGGGTTGGAGATCTTAAGAGTTGAGTTGACGGATAAAGGCTTCATAAAGGTTGATGAAAGGATGGAGACCAATATACCGGGGGTATACGCGGTAGGCGATGTTGTCGGCCGCTATCTCTTCGCCCATACGGCCATGCAGGAAGGCTTGATAGCGGCGGAGAATGCTATGGGCGGCCAGGCATCCATGGACTACAGGGTTGTCCCTAGGTGCGTGTACTCCCAGCCTGAAGCCGCCTTCATCGGGATCTCGGAGGATTCCGCCCGCGAAGGAGGATATGAGATAGGCGTAGCAGAGTTCCCGCTTATCGCCAACGGACGAGCCTTAACCCTGGACTCTACCACGGGTATGGCTAAATTAATTTATGGCAAGAGGTTTGGTGAGCTTTTAGGGGCTGTGATCGTGGCACCTGAGGCCAGCGAGCTCATCCATGAAATCGCCTTGGCCATGCGCCTCGAAGCAACCGTAGAGGACTTGGCGGGTATGATCCATGCCCATCCCACTCTAAGCGAGTTACTGAGGGAAGCGGCTTTAAGGGCCTCGGGGAAGCCCCTCCACGGCTAATTAGATGAATAAAAAATTTTCGGGGGGCCGAGGAGGGCTAGGTTAGGTCGACCCCCTCTATTATCTTCTTTAACGTCTGCATGAAACGGGATGCGGGTGCTCCATCCACTATCCTGTGATCGAAGGAGAGCGAGAGGATCATCATTGGTTTCACCTCTATCCTTCCAGCCTTTACTATGGGCTTCTCCACTATCCTGCCTACTCCTAATATGGCGCATTCAGGCGGATTAATTAACGGAGTGAACGTATCTATATCGTACATTCCAAGGTTGGTTATCGTGAAGGTTCCATCGGAGACATCCCTCCTCTCCAATCTGTTTTCCCTAGCCTTCTCCGCAAGTATCCTAACCTTCTCGGAAATCTCTGAGAGGGGAAGCTGGTCAGCGTTATGGATCACTGGTACTACTAGCCCCATATCCGTAGCCACGGCTACTCCAATATTGACGTCCTCAAATATTTTCACCGAGTCCCCTTCGAAGGGGGAGTTTATGATCGGATGTTCCTTCAA
>Ga0080004_1086287_pt1 | contig 119736 bp, 124 predicted proteins | sample WasSprMetagenome_FD_69207 | JGI IMG/M metagenome (GOLD analysis project Ga0080004, IMG submission 69207) | Sulfidic aquatic microbial communities from Washburn Spring, Yellowstone National Park, USA - WS (SPADES assembly) (version 2) | ecosystem: Environmental > Aquatic > Thermal springs > Hot...
ATAAAAAACTAACCCTCCCAACTACTCTACAAACAACAAATCTAATCTAAATAAATAAACCACACAAAAACTCCCACCCATTAGATAGAGAAGAGATCAGATATCTCCAATTCTGATTCCATATAGAAAATCATAGATCTCTATTATTAAGATAAGACCTTAGTACCCTCTGTTGTTAACACGATTAGTATCGGTGTTATCGAGTCTACAACTACTATCAAATAGCTGCTTTTTCTAGATCCTTCTCACCTAAGGTGAAAGTAACAGCTTCAAGTAGTTCCTTGCCTGTCAAGGTAGGCACTTGAACAAACTTGAATAAACTTGAGCAAACCTCTACTTTTAGCCATTCCAAAATCTATACCAAACCTCTATATACAGAAGTTATCCATAGTCTCGACAAAACCTATGTAAATACTCTTAACATTGTACCTCATGGGATTCTCGTAAGCATCTTAATAGCAAAAATAGTCTTTCCTGCACATAGATGATAGTATAAGGAAGAAGGATACTAAGATCAATACCTTCTCCTATTAACATATCTAATGTATCTTCCCCCAACACGTATCTTAGATTATTAATTTTAGAGGTCATACAAAATATACACTTAGATAGTTTATCCTATGTAGTGGTGTCTATAGGTAGGAATTCATATATATGTGTTAATAGGGAGTAGATACAATATGAAAGATGGAATAGAAAGCATATAAGTTAGGTACTATTGTATAGGGTATCTCTTTAATGTATAGAGTCTATTTATAGATACAACTATTAATTGGTATACTAGTGCATCAACTTATAAAGTTGCGAATCATTTAGAAAACCGCATTGTAGCGGTATTTTGTTAGAGACTTTAACTACATTGTTTTTTCTACTTATGTGCTAGATTTTGTATTTTAGAGTGTGTTTAGATTAGTATAGTGTTTAGAATTAAATGTTCAAGTATCTATGTATAGAATATAGGGGTATATCTGATTATGATGTATGTAATCGAGTTTATTAGAGTACTTTAGATCTATGTGGAGTCTTGAACTGATGTAGTTAATTGATGTAGTGTGAAGAAGCTCTATAGCCTATATTATGCCTTATGGTGTAGTTAAGTGTCGCTTAACTTTACAACTGTAAAATTAAGCAACCTCGATGTAAGTTCTTGAGCTTATGGATGCGATAAATATTCATGAACCTGAAGTCTGTAGATTAAACTTGGTGTAGGTGTACTTTATAAAACTTGAGGATATATACGTGTAATAGATAGAATTCCATTAAGTAACATAGGTTGAGAGATGCAGCTTTTCATCGTTTGTATATAGTTGTATTCCATCTTTTCTCTATAGCCAGGTCCTTATAAGCTGTTGTTGCAGCTATTCTCCCCCATCCCATGGCTTCTATAACTGTTCCTTCACCGATTACTATATCCCCTCCGGCATATACTCTAGGCATTGAGGTTCTCCCACCATCGTCCACGACTATTCTCCCTTTGTTATCTGTTTTGATTTCGGGAGTAGTCATAGGTATTATTGGGTTGGGGTAGAACCCTATGGCATTGATAACTGTATCAACTTGTATTGAAATTGTTTCACCAGTTGGTATAGGTTTCGGTCTCCCTGTTTCGTCTAATTCTCCTAAGCGCATTTTCATAAGCAGAACTTCGTTCACATTACCTTCAGGATCCCCTTTGAATCCTATTGGTTGTACTAGAAAAATGAACTTAACCCTCTCTTCTTCAGCGTTAGCTATTTCTTCAGCTCTAGCAGGCATCTCATCCCTAGTTCTTCTATATAGTACGTAAACTTCTTCAGCACCTAATCTAAGAGCAACTCTTGCTGCATCCATAGCAGTGTTACCACCACCTATTACAGCAACTCTTCTACCTCTATGTATAGGAGTATCGTATTCTGGGAAAAGGTATGCTCTCATTAGGTTTACTCTTGTTAAGAATTCGTTTGCTGTATAGATGTAGTTGAGGTTCTCCCCAGGTACTCTAAGCATCCTCGGGTGTCCAGCCCCAGTCGCTATGAATATTACGTGGTACTCCTCTAGAAGATCGTAGAGAGTCATCGTTTTACCTACTACAACACCTAGTTCTATGTTAATCCCTAGGTCTTTCATATAGGAAAGCTCGTCCTTTACTATCTTCTTCGGTAATCTAAACTCTGGTATACCGTAAACTAGAACTCCTCCAGCTTCGTGTAGAGCTTCGAAAACTGTTACCTCGTATCCCTGCAAAGCCATGTCTACTGCGAAAACTATGCCTGCAGGACCAGAACCTACGATAGCAACTTTCCCGCTCTTCTTCCCTACTTGGCATGGTTCTATGTATACTTCGTGTTCCCTAATCCAATCAGCTACAAATCTTTCAAGAGCTCCTATAGCTACAGGTTGCCCAAGCTTAGCTAGTGTACAGAATTTCTCACAATATTTTTCCTGAGGACAAACCCTCCCTGTTATAGCTGGTATAGGTGTACCTTCCTTAAGGATTTTATATGCTTCCTCGAATTTCCTCTCTCTGATAAGCTTGATGAATTTAGGTATATTAACTCCAACAGGACATCCTTTGACACAAGGAGCATTAGGACATTGAATACATCTAGAAGCTTCTTCGATAGCCATTTCTATGTTATAGCCTAATGCAACTTCGTTGAAATCTTTTATACGTTCTTCAGCAGCTCTTTTAGGAATAGGCACTCTAGGCTTCACTTTAACCATGGAAAATTACCTCATCTTTTCAGCTATCCATGGGGTTAGCGAGCTCTTGAATCTAGCCAAGGCTTCTTGTTCTTCCATTCTATACATAGCAAGTCTTTTTATTAGCTCATCCCAATCAACCTTATCAGCTTCAAATTCTGGTCCTTCAAAACATGTAAATCTAGTTTTTCCATCTACTGTGACTCGACATGCACCGCACATACCCATGCCGCAAACCATTATCGCATTGAGACTTGCTATAGCCTTAATACCGTACTTCCTAGCGATCGAGCTACAGGTTTTCATCATAGGAGCAGGACCAACCATCCAGATTAAATCAGGTTTTACTCTGTTTTCAAGAATATTAACAAGGATATCCGATGTAAATCCCTTGAACCCTTTGCTACCATCATCAGTAGCTACGTATACTTCATCGCTTACTGCTCTAATTCTATCCTCATAAACAAGTAGATTAGATGTCCTAGCACCTATAATTGATATCACGTAGTTTCCAGCTTCTTTAAAAGCTCTGGCTATTGGATATGCCGCAGGTACTCCTACACCACCGCCGATAACCATTACACTACCAAATTTATTGATATGTGTAGGATTTCCTAACGGACCTGCAATGTAATAGAACTGTTCTCCAACTTCTTTCAATCCTAGTTTATATGTGGATACACCAATCTCTAGAAATACGAGCTTAATCCATCCTTCTGTGGGGCTCCAATCTACAAGTGTTAAAGGTATTCTCTCCCCTCTCTCATCAGGCATAACTATTACAAATTGACCAGGTCTAGCAATTTTTGCAATCCTAGGAGCATAAATATCCATTTCCTTAATATTAGAAGCTAATACATTTTTACGAAGCACTTTACAATACATTAATCATAACCTAAGGCTATAGTACACTAAACTTAATTCGAGAAATTGTTAGAGACAATAATTTCTAATTAAAAACTTAGCTTACATAAAATTATATAAGGTGTATAACGAATGTAATGATATAAGAACTTTTAATCTATATATAGAGGTAATTTATTTATTAGTATGTACACTGATTAGTGTATTTCTTGAGGTACAAACTGTTTTAATAATGATATTCCCTGCAAGTTCAAGTATTTAATATTTAATTCCCCAACACTAGAGGAGGTTGTGAAGATGTAATCAATATATACTTTACGAGGTAACATTGAATTGTTTCGATATTGAAGGACAATAGAGTTTGTAACATAATAGTGCTAGATTCAGTGTTTGTAAAACTAAAAGATTAGGATACCAAAAGAAATCTGTAGAGATTTTACGAAGTCACTTTTTCATATAATACACTATGATATGTAGCTGTTAGATCTGTTAATCCACTAGTCGATGTACTAATTTATCTCGATATACGCTTTTTATTCGTTCAAGTAGATGATAACATTAGGTATTCCAATTTTTTGGATTGTTTAGTAGCTGTTCTAGATCTATTCCAATAGGTGCTATATCATATTGTTTTATGCTATGAATAGATTTTACGCTATTTCAGTTATATATTGTAGATTTGTTGTTTTCTTAATAGAGTTTTCAACTTTTGCGAAGGTATTTCTACCGAGTTAGTGATTAGGTTCGGTGTGTACTAACTAGTTAGTTGATTAGTGTATATAGTACTTATTGATATGGTCTAGCTTGGTGCGAAACTACTTTGTATCTTAATAGTTTTAGCATGGTTTGATTTTAGTTCCTGTTGAATTGTTTACAGCTTTGTAAACGTTTAGGGGGTCCATGCCATTGAAAACTATAACATCTATACAGCTACGTTTCACTATTTGTAGTGCTAGCGGATCTAGTAATTCGTATCCTCCTGCTTCAAATCTTTGGCTTACGATCTCTTTTAGCTGTTCTACAGTAACTATGTCTAGCTTTTTAGCATTGCTATACTTTTTAGGATCTTTATCGTATACACCGTCAACATCTGTTGCATATAGAATAGTCTTTATACCTAGGCTTTCAGCTATAACTGCTGAGACAGCTGATGTTGATTGGCCTGGTTGTAGACCTCCAGCAATAATGATTTTACCTGTGTTCCAAGCTGTTAAAACATTATCTATATTTCTTGGTATAGGTGTATAAGCATCATCACCTATGGCTAGCGCTAAGAGAAGCGCATTTACTCTTGCAATCTCTATACCTATCATATCTGCTTGAGCATCGTTTAAACCTAAAGCTTTAGCGCTGCTTATGTAACTTCGAGCATACTTTCCACCACCGACAACAACTGCAACTCTATAACTTTGTCTATACAGATCTACTATGATATTCGCGTAGGATTTAATTAATTGTGGATTATCCGGGTTTACTATTTTCCCAGATATTTTGACAAGGATCTTCTTACTCAATTCTAGCCCTAATGTCTAGCAGAAGACACGGATTATAAGCGTGTTTAACGGATTTACTAAATGCACTGTTTTGCATAGTTATTTTATAGTGGGCAAAGAGTTACGAAAGTTATTAATTCTGATAAGTTCTATAGAATACTGGATGATGTTAATCCCGACCGCTCCCGATAGATGAGGATGTGGCGGCTGTCTGACGTATATTCAATGATTAGAGTTTTCATATTTCGTATTTTTAACGAGCGCACAGTATCATGGTCTAATGAGTTAGAAGCTTTTACAACTAAGAGGTGTGAATCATGGGTATTAAGATGCTTGTCACTTGTGATACAGGTTTTGAAAAGATATTAATCGATGAGCTTAGAAGTACTGCGTTGTTCAATGTTATCAAGGTTTCTAGTGGTAGAGTTTTTATAGAGGTTCTAGAGGAGGAGGGAATTGTAGGCGTTTTTAGGTCTAGAATAGCGAATAACATCTATATTCTGCTCCATTCAGAAGAAAACGTTAACGATTTAGAGGCTATATACAGGATTGTTAGAGGGATAGACTTCACCAAGTTTATCGAGCCTTGGCAAACCTTTGCTATAAAACCTGAGAGAATAGGTGAACATAGTTTTACTAGTATAGATATTGGCAGAGTTGCAGGACAGGCTGTTATTGATAGTTATCTCGAATCACGTAGAGCAAGGCTTAAAGTGAATCTCGATAACCCTGATGTAGAGATATACGTTGAGTTAAACGTAGATAGGTTAGTAATAGGGCTTTCTTTAACCCGCAGTTCTCTCCATAACCGTAGATACAAACTCTTTGCACATCCAGCTGGGCTAAAGCCTACGATAGCGTTTGCACTCCTTAAGATCTCTGGCTGGACTCGAGGTAGACCTGTTTTAGACCCTATGTGTGGAGGGGGAACTATAGTTATAGAGGCTGCCCTAGCTTCTAAAGGTATTGAAATACCTTGCATATCAGTTGAGAATATAGATGTAGGTACTCTAAATAAGTTATACCCTAGAGCAACCGAACATCTATGTAATCTATGTTTGAAAAACTATGGAGAAGCTGATAAGGTTTTCGTAGGAGTAGATACGAATCCGAGGTTTGTAGAGGGGGCTGTAATTAATGCTAAAAATGCAGAGGTAGATGATGTAACGTTATTTCTTGTTGGAGACCTTAGGGAAGCTGTTCCTAAGCTAAAGAGTATTGAGAAAGAATTCGGTGTAGAATTTGATATAGCTGTATTCAATCCACCTTATGGTCACAGGATGAAGCCTGGGGCTCTAGGAAAACTTTATGAAGACGCCATAAGAACAATGGTTGCTCAAGGTTTTAAAACAGTGGTATTCATAACATCTGCTACCAAGGTTAGTGAAAGAGTTTTAACTAAATTCAATAATATCGAGGTTGAGAGGTTTAGAGTCATACATGGTACATTACCTTCATATGTATATCGCCTAAGAATACCATAGTCTTGATCAGCTCGTCATGAGCTCTTCATCGTTGTACTTAGTCTGGAGCGGCGTCATCACCTAGCATATAACGTAGATTATCTAAGATATAAGCATTTTCCTGCTAACGGTATTTGATGGTATCTGTAAACACTTGTAATTCCGTTGGCGGATTGAGCCTCGGTCAAGTTCAATGTCGCAGGATTCCCATCCAAGTTTAAAATATTTCAATTCGATGTTGATTACTTCTATAACATTTCTTTCAAGAAATCTTCCACCACCTTTGATACCCTAAAAGCATTAGGGCTGTTTCGTGGCTGATGTTTAAGAGTTATATTTATAATCTCTGACCATGTTTATTATTGTTGGTGCTAATGAGGGGCAGGCGCCCCAACAAATCGGTTTAACAACTCCCGAGGGGTGTGTACTGTTCACTCCAATGCCCAGTGATCCCACTTTAGAGGTAGTAGTGCTACTTGTGAAGGGGTGGGCGAGGAGAAAGTCCATAGATACAACAAATGAAGATAAATTAATGAGAATGAACATCTAGGGACGAACGGTTCAAATGTCTAATTCTTCTACCTGTGAGTGAGTCTCTAGATACTTCCATAGATATAGTCTCTTAGGCTCTATCTCTATGCCTAGCTTCTCAAGGTTTATGTACAAGTTTAGCAGAGCTTCTTCATCGCTCTTAGCTTGCTTTGGTGGGTATTTAAAGTAGAACATGGAGACCCATTCAGGTGAACCTTTTACTCCTTTATCCCTCAGAGCTTTAGCGAGTCTTACTGTATCTATTAGTATGGGGGTTGCCATAACTTTATCGTCTACAACAAGTTTAAGGTCTATAGTTACAGGGATTCCCATGAATGTCTTAGCTTTAATGTAGATGTAGGAGACTTTAGTGTTCCCTAGGAAAGGTATATAGCCACTAGGGCCAGCGAATATATTGTTTAATAAGTCTTCCGGTTTGGGTTGTGTAGAAGCGACAGCCATGGTTTTCGAAATCTTTTTGCTTGTTAATCTTTCCTGAGCAAGCATGTTCTTGAAGTCTGTGTTTCCGCCAACGTTAAGCTGGTAGGATTCTACTATCTCTGCACCTCTCATAGCTATTAAACTTGCGAGGGCTCTGTGGACTATTGTAGAACCTAGCTGTCCCTTTATATCGTCTCCAAGGATAACAGCGTTGTTCTCTTCAAATATTTTTTTGTACCTAGGGTCACTAGCTATGAACTCCGGTATACAGTTTACAAATGCTACACCTGCTCTTGCCGCAGCTTCAGCGTAAAATCTCGAAGCCTTAGCACTTCCAACTGGTAACAGGTTTACAAGTACATCAACTTTGAAAGCCTTTAGTTCTTCGATAAGCTCTTCAAGCGTTGGCTCTGGATAATCAGCAGGTTTAAAGTCTTCGACCATATGTTCTGCTACTCCATCCAATACCTTGCCCATCCTCACTATAACACTTGTTCTAGGTATATCAATTAGCTTCGGAACCATGTTAGGATAAGCGAATATAGCTTCTGCTAAATCTTTACCTACTTTCTCCTTTGACACGTCTATAGCATAGACTACATCTATATCGCTAGCTCTATAACCTCCTATACTCTCATGTATAACACCGAAGAGACCATTATTATTCTTTGCGTATATGATAGCTTGGATAAACATAGCTGCGATATTACCTATACCTATAATTCCAACTCTAACCATATTTACACCCATAAATATTTACAGACACAAATATACATACAGTAGCAGGATATATAAAGCTTACTGCATATATAAATACCCAAAAGATATCTAAGGTATGTGTGGGGGGTTTTGGAGAGCTCTAGAGCTTTAAAGAGGTTGATAAGAAAACTTACAGTTGAAACGCTTTGGATATACGTAGTTAAGCTTCTCATGGTCTACGGACCTATGAAAGCCTACGATATAAAGAAGAAGTTGTGGGAGTTCTTTGGATTAAAAGTTTCCGCTATAACGGTTTACAGCGTTGTCTACAAGCTTTGCAGTGAAGGAGTTCTTGAGCAAGTTAAAGTGGGAAACGATGTTGTTTATAGGGTTACAGATAGAGGTGTTGATGAGTATAGGAAAGCGTTACAGTTCTTAGAGAATATATTGTCGAAATTCAAGACGTAGTTACCTACTTGTTTTAAGGTATCTATTTCTTAGTCTTGATATCAATCCGCTTGTCCTAATAGGTACAGCTATACATGATCCTAAAGTATGCTTAAGATGTTGAATAGATAATGCTAACAAAGTATAGGTTACACAAATAGCTTCTCCTCGAACTCTAATAATAGCTCTCCCGGTATTTGGTCTATATGAAATTACTTCGATGCTACATCTATGTCTAAGTACTGGACCTAGTAGAGAGTATATGGAGTTCTTTACATAATTTGAAAGTGTCTTATAATCGTTGTTATCGAAGCATAGGAACTTAACCAATATGTATCGTTTAACCCTTCTATATCTCTTGTGTGTAAGAATACTTATACCAAGTTCACTGACGAGAAGTTCAATGTTTCTATATACACGGGATACAGTAAGGATTATTATAGCTATGGATAGTATAGACATTGTCAAGGCTATCCAGATCAACACGTTGTAGAGATCCATTTATATCACCTATTGTTTTAGCCAGTTATATACGAATTCTCTTGGGTATAGTTCGAGCATAAGCCTGCGCTCTCTTTTTGAGAATCCTATCGCAAATAGGATTAGATCTATGTGTGTTATTAGGAGAGTTTCTCTAAGAGAAGGGCTTGCAGAACTTATCACAACTCCCACATCTTTTTTAAGAGCTCGATCAATTATTTCGCCTAGAAAGTAGAACTCTTTCTCAATATCTACACTAAGCACTTCCTCAACAACTTCAGCGATAAAAGGATGTAGATGGATCTCTACATACTTTCTACTTGGTGACTGAACCATAAAGTTTATTTGCTGTTCATCAACGTAACGGATGCTCTTTGGAGTCATTACCACTGATAGTACTCTACGAACTTTGGCAAGTCTTCGAGCTGATGCAATATCTAGGGGTATACAGCCTACAGCTAAACGTTTTGATGAATTGATGCAGTTCTCAACACTGTTACTATCTACGAATAGAATCTTCCTTGGTACTACGATAAAGTTCTTCCCTAAATCTAAAGTTGGCAACATGTTCTGTAAGCATTGATCTAGGAAATCCTGGTCTACTCCTAGTATTGAACATGTATCAATTTTTAGATGTTGAATAAAGTCTTCGCATTTCGTGTAAGCTAGGTAGAGATTAGCTTGCATTATTTGTAGACCCTTTAATAAGGTCTTCGATTAGCTTTCGAACATCTTTAGAAGATCTCTTATAGGCGAAAGTTATAACAATTTTTATAGCGTCATCACCATCGTATAGAGTTGCTGAGCCTAGGTATGCATCTTGTTTACTTAACCTGATGTAGATCTCGTTTGATTTTCTATTGTATCTAGAATCAAGTGTGCTGAGGAGAACATTTTTATCCCCTTCGCTCATCAGGTTAAACATATTTTTGACGAAATCTATAGCGTCGTCTCCTTCTAGAACAACTTTAAGCCTAACAATAGGATTACCATAGTAACCTACTGTAGTCTCTTCAACTATGGAGATTCTATTTCTTAAACTAAGTGGCAGTATATTCATTATAGCTTGCTTAACTTTATCAATATCCTCGGTAGCATGTCCGTGTGTAGATATTAAAACTCTAGCTATAGCTATCTCTGTACCTCCCATATCTATAACCTTTAAATAGTTGCAACTATTTTTATAACAGAGTTATCTGGAAGTATATAGTCTTTGCCAACCCTCTGCTTAGTTTTAGCATCTATAGCATATAGAAAGTGCTTGCCTAGGTCTGTATGCACCATGTAAGCAAGGTCTAGAGCTGTTGTACCCTTGGGTACTAGATATGCATCTGGAAGTACATTGCCTTTACTATCAGTGAAGGTGTTAGGATCTTCGACAGGGTATACAACGATCATGTTCAAAGCATTTAAAACAGCTTCATTTATCGCCTTCTGTACACCAGTACCACCGTAGAGCTTCATGAGCTCTCTTACAAGCTCAAGAGCTTTCAACTGTTGCTGGGTTAGACCTGATTTATCTACTATCTTAAAGTCTGGATCTCCAGGTAAGTAATCTACATACCCTTTGGCTGTGGCTTTCCTGAGGACTAGCTCTCCGAGAGCGGAGACCGGGACTATAATCCTATCGGGAAGACGTTTAACAATATTTTTTAGTATATCCCTAGCCTCAGGTATATCAATTTTGTTAGCAGCTATAACAATAGGCTTAGCTATAGTTCTTAAAGTGTGTATAAACATTTTTAGCTCTTCTTCTCTCCATGTAGAAGGTTTGATAGAGTCGAGTTTAGTCATGGCTAGCACCTTTGCAACATGTTCTCTTTTAATGGATAACCCTGATAGCCTCTGAGTAAGTGCATCGATCATTTGCCCTATGTTCATATGGTCAAGAGCTCTTGCAAACCTTGGCCAATCCCGCGATATTATCCCGTACATCCACTCTTCATACTCATTCTCTATAGCTATGATATCTTCATATGGGTCTTTGTAACCCGGTTTAACGTACCTCCCGTCTTCATCAGTTGACCCAGCTATATCAACTATGTGTATAAGTACATCCGCTTGCCTAATAGAGTCTAAGAACCTGTTCCCTAATCCTCTACCCTTTGACGCATCCTTGACAAGCCCTGGGAGATCAACAAGAACTACAGGTATGAATCGTTTACCTCTAGTACAGATAGAGGTTATAGGAGTGCACTTGGGAAGACCTAACTCTACATGGATACACCTTCTCCTTACATAAGCTATACCGCTGTGAGGTTCAAGTGTAACAAAAGGTCTGTTCTCTATAGGTACAGGTATCATGGTTGCTGCAGAGAAGAATGTAGACTTACCGACGTTGGTTTTACCTAGTAAACCTATGGTTATCTTCGGTGCTCCTATTTTCGACACCTAGATTCACAGCCTCAATACAGCTTAAAACCTGTAAACGTTAGTCCTAGCTAGACTAGTGTAGCTGAGAAAATGAATACATATGGTGGGCTCTATGGCTAAATCAGCTTACCACTATATAGCCTTGCTGTGGAAAGAACCTACAGAAGAGTATGAGAAATTCGTAAGACAGAGACTTGCTGAATGGCGTAGAGAACCATCGATTGTTAGAGTTGAGAAGCCTACCAGGTTAGATAGAGCTAGGAGGCTAGGGTATAAAGCTAAGCCAGGTTTTATAGTTGTTAGAGTTAGAGTTAGAAAGGGAGGGCTAAGGAAACCTAGACCACGCTCAGGTAGAAGACCTAAGAGGATGGGTATCTACGGCCATGCTCCAAGGAAAAACCTGAGGTTGATAGCCGAGGAGAGAGCGGCTAGAAAGTACAGAAACCTAGAGGTGTTAAACAGCTATTACGTAGGTGAAGACGGGTTATACAAGTATTACGAAGTTATATTAGTAGATCCTCATCACCCAGCAATACTAAGCGACCCTGATATAAACTGGATAGCAAAGCCGAGCCAGAGGGGTAGGGTATTCAGAGGAAAGACATCAGCGGGTAGAAAAACAAGAGGTATGATAACGTTTAGAGGTCTAAAAGGTTCTCATAAGTATAAGTGGAAGAAGAAACAGAAGGAAAGAGAGCTAAAGAAGAGACATGAAGCAAGCCGTGGTGCTAGACTAATAGCTCCCAAAGAGATTTATGAAGAGCTTGGAATAGAAAAGTAGTTATCAGCTACTGTGGTCACCAGTTATCGAGAGGGTCTATGTAGAGAACTATAGGAGTTTTACAAGGAGAAACCCTCGTTACAGCGATACCTTGTCCAGAGATGTTCATTATATAATCTATAGCTTTTTTTGTAAGGTTTAGATATTGCTGTAATCTCTGCCAGTAGCTCATAGAGGGAGTACTCATAGCGATAAAAACTCCACTACTATTTACAATTGTATCGATGTACGGATAAAGATCGTCTATTCCTTGGGTAGCCATAAATAAGGCAAGCCCTAGACCTCTACTGTACCTAGCTAACATATTTACAAGTTCATCTCCTATAAAAGGTATTACATGCCAAAGCTCGTCGATGACCACTACACTATTAGGAATAGATGTTGAGGATGTGCTTAACGTTGACAGTAGATAGTTCAATATATGTATCACAGTTGCAACGCTTTTTGTTCTATCCCTAATGAAGAGATGCTTCAAATTAATAATAGATATCTCTCTTTTTTTCACTGTAAGCATGTCTAGAATTTTATGGTTGACATTGTGACGACTAGGATATACATTGAATAGCGTGGATAAAGTATCTATAGCTCTATTAAGCTCTTTATCATATACTTCTAACCCATAATGCCAATCACTATCAATGCTAAGGCATCGCGTACATATATCGGCTAAGGTTCTTATGAGGTATTTCTTCGATTGGGTACTTAAAGGGTATACACTAGAGACGCTATTAACAACAGTATTTATCATCTCAAGTTTTTTAGGAGAGGTATCGTCGCAGTAGCATAGAGGTAAAGGCTCTTCTAGAGGATTTAAGAAAGTTAGACCGTTATTTCTATATATCGACAAGAGATCCCTATATTCATCCTTTATATCGAATATAAATGCATTAGCATTGTACAATTTTACAAATCTATTGACAAGACTAGACAAGGTAACAGATTTACCACTACCACTAGGACCTATAACAAGTACATGAGGTGTAAGTGAAAGCTCTACATCCCAATAGATACTAGCTCCTGATATTGCATCTATACCTATGTACACACCTGAGGTATTATGTACTAAGGGTATGATTGTTGTTGGTGGTAATGAATCTAGAAGCATTTGTTTTCTACGCAAATTTTTCTGCACGAAAATTAAGCAATGTTAAGGCTAGTTTATCTTCTACTACAGGCTCTAAACTTAAGTTTAGTATATTCTTAGCGTTCGAAGGCACCTTCTCTAGATCTCTCAAGTTTATAGTGTTTGGACAAACTAGTGCTACAATACTCAATGTTTTAACAGGTTTAATACCTATCAAAATCTTCTTCCTGGTTTCAAGAATTTTCTCTATGTAGTTACGAAGCTTTACATTAGTTTTATCTACAGATAGCTCAATTAATCTTGTTTGAAGATCATGGTCTATCTTTTTGAAATACTTATCTGAATCGATGATCTCGATATCTGTCAACAAGATTTGTCTACAATTTTCAACTTGTAGTATTTCAAGGAACTTCCGTAGATTGTATACGTAATCTAGTTGAGCGAGGTCATGTATACTTAAAGACCAGTTTTTAACTTTGTATAACACTATTATAACTTCGTTATTACATGATAGGATACCAGGTTTAACGTATTTACACAGGCTTGAATTAAAAGTATCGTTGCATTGAATAACCTTAGCTAATATACTACTTAGCGATCTGGTTAAAATCTTCATATACATTGCTAGGTACTTTAATATCACTGCTTCTAATCCCCAACATCTTAGCTATTTTTAAAGCGGTATTGATAACGATAGTTAGGATATCCTTAAAAGTGAAGGGTATCGTATACCGATGTACATAACCTGTAGCCTCAAATATCAAAATCTGTATCCCGTTATCGCTTACAATGTGACTCCAATCTATAGCGATACTTATTGCATCTCTACTTTGAGGTTTAATGAGAAATATGTTATTCTCGGCAATTGCAATACCCCAAATATTTCGGCATCGATTATCAATTTTGAGGAAAACCTTGGATTCAAATATATTGAGATAAGCATTCTGCAGCTCTATGCATTTTTTAGGTAGTACAACTTGGCAGGTTCCATGATCATAAATAATATTTGGCTCAAAGATATCGTCTTTGAATACTAATCTAGGTTTGTTAAAAACATGCAGGGGTAAGGATATATACCTCCCCTCAACCTCTAGAATTAGTTTAAGAAGCTTACTGCAAGAACTTAAATCAATGCACATTCCTTCTATGATAGTGTTACTACATATAGCAGTAAGAGAAGGATACCGAAAACTTAATGTATTGCTGATTTTCTCAAGTTCATCTTTATTTAAACATAGTTTATCTTGATTGTACTTAAGAAGCTCATTAACATCAAGTTTAACAAGGTTTACCTTACCGAGATGAACCCCCCATTCTACGTTGTTATAGATTTTTACTGCATAAAGACTAGGTAACGCTTTAGCGTACATCGATGTTTTAGCTGAGCTATAGCTATAAAAGTATTTTATAGGGACTTTATCATCACTAATATTGGGTTTACTTACAATTATGTGTTTATCATTTATTTGAATAATTTGAACTTTATTGATTTCACTAGGCATTTCTATAAATACTCTATAAGGATTTATTTTTAATTCAATGCTAGGTATTAAAACATCATTTACATCAGAATTCTCAACTCTTAATAAGCATTGATTTGTTTTAACCCTGATTAACGAGTTTTCGTAAGCTGGATTTATCATTAGTGGTGTAAGCCCATTGAGTATATATAATGTGGAACCAGAAGAACTTTGTAAAACCTTTACCTTGGGAACTAAGTCCAAAAGCTTCTCGAAGTCTAATAAAACTATGCGCCCCATTCTATCTATGCATAGAACTAGGTTTTCCTCTAGTGGAACACAGTTGGTGAAAAGCTTAGACATGGTAGCTATTTTCTCTATGTATAGATGAGAAGGATTGATATCAATGTAGTATAAATCTATATAGTTTTTCCTAAAGACCATGAACTTATCCTTCGCTAACACTACCGAGCTAGCATCGTTTGTAGGGATTCTTGCATAGGTAGGGGTACCTTGGATGTTGTAGATATAGATGCTATCATCGGTAACTACAGCAATGAAGTTATAACTAGAGTCAGTAGAATATTCTACAACGTTTTGCCATCGAACTCTATTTAAAATAATTGAGTTATTATTCTCGAGATCCATAAGTATTAGCATACTATTATTATCCAAAGCGAGAATATTACCATCGTTAATAAAGGCTATAGGCTCTACATCTTCTACCTCATAGTATTTATTTAACTCATCAGGACTAGCAAGGTTTAATATGAATCCTTTCCTTCCAAATTTTATGAAGTACACATTGTTCTTTATATATCCATATATCTTAGAGATATCAATAGATCTCAAGCGGTTCTCAGCATTCAATTCAGTACTAAATCCGTATACATGACTACTAATAGCAGTAAAAATAGAACTATCTATACAAACAAATACATTAAACAGTTCGCATTTACTCACGTTGTATTTTTGACAATGATGTAAACTTTCAATAGATATACCGTTATTTAGTATGGCAATTCTTCCGAGGATCCCTTTATCGTTTAAAAATAGTGCATAGTTGTACTGTGGCTGAAATGCTTTAACATAGAGTTCGTGTTTTGATAAATCTTCGATGTTGATAGTTCTATGGGGTATAACCTTGTAAAGCTTCAGCACCTTATTCATAACTTTATCTATAGCTATTACAGAAGAAGAACCTAATGTAAAATAGTTGCAGGTATTGCACATTTTTTCTTCAAAATTTTGCTCAGTGTTCTCTAGAGCTATCGAATAAACGTTGAGAGCACCATCATTACATACTTTGATAAATGGGCTTAAACCTATGTTCAAGTCTTTAGTTAAGGTGTTATAGATAATTGGGGGATGCGTAAGTAGTTTAGGATTGTTGAACTCTATTAAAATCTTTTCCCTAGTTCTATAGGTTTTGAGCTTGGTGAACGGATCTATAATAGGCTTCCTTAATTCTATAATTATAGGTTTTTTCAGACCCCTAAATATTAACTAAGATATATAACGTTCTTGGAATTCGTTTATATGTTTTTTAACTAAAATAGTTTCTAGAAAACGATATAGACATTGGTGTTGACTTTGAGTTCACGTGAAAAACTACTAAAGATTTTGGTATCTCTTAGAAATAGAATAGCTTCTCCTAGTGATATTATAGCGGCAACAGGTTTACCACGCTATGAAGTTTTAGCCGCTTTCCACATATTGGAAGCTCTCGACTTCGTAGAACCTGTATATATTCGAGGAAATTACAAGTTATATAGGTTAACTAATGAAGGAGAAAAAATTGTTGATGTGCTGAACAGCGGTAGGAAGTTCAAGATAGAGATAAAGCCTATCGAAGGTAGTATAGATAATGTGAAGCAGGTTGAGGTTGGGGTTCCAAGCACCATTAGCAATACTGAGATGGCATCAGAAGCATCGTAGAGCAACTCAAGATTAACTATACGCAAAGGTTTTACGATAATCTTAGTGGAAGTAGAACTTATGTTATATAGTAAGGTCTCCTTTCTTGGGGGGATTCCCCTCTAGCACTACGCATATATTGGTCAATTATATTCTTTATTTGTGTTTCTACAGTTAAACCTTGTTGATCAAGCTCGGAGGTCTCTATACCTAAGTTCCACACTTTATTGAGAAGATCTATAATAATCTTCGCAGCAGTATAATCCACATAGTTCATTTCAGCAATGCTTCTCCATGCTTCACCAAGGAGGCCTACTGCCTTTAAACTATGAAACTTAGCCCACCCTACTATTATACCATTAAGTCCACTTACAAGACCTCCACTTAGCGGTATAGCTCCTTTCTCGACATATTTATGTATGGTTTGAGAGTCTGTTCCAACAACATAAACATTTCTAGTATGAGATGTAGTATCAGAGACATAGGCTGCAGTTGCAATAAGCTCTTTTATCCCTATTTCCCGAAGTTTTCGTGTTAAATACTTACCTAAGCTATGCTGGCTTCTATCACTTATTGGCTGAACTTCTCCTGTTATTATTAACAATCCTAAATCACCTTTCTCTGCAAAGCTTATCTCTACATGAATATTATCAGCGCTTCCATCATTATACGATATGAGGTGTGCAGGAAATCCATAGCCATATATTCTAGCTATGGGTTTAGCCTTAAAATAGTACTTTAAGTAATCAGCAACAGTTTTGCCTACTAAACCCATTCCAGGGAAGCCGGAGATAGCTATTAAGTTCTTTATATCTTTAGGTATCTCGTTTACCTCATTATAAAACCACATGATTTAACACTACTTCTAAATTTGCAACACCGAAATTAAAAATATAAATAAACTAGTAGCTAAGTTAAATATAATTTGATCTAATATCTAATCTCTAAGTATGGCGATATCAAAGTCAAATTTATTACAATCCTTAAAGAACGCATAGCATGTCCTATTAAACGTTAGGTATAAAACCTCTGACATAGTAGCTCAATATTTTAGTAAACTGAGCTGAGTGGGCCCGTAGCTCAGCCCGGTAGAGCGCCCGGCTCATAACCGGGTGGTCCGGGGTTCGAATCCCCGCGGGCCCACCATTTTTATTAAGCTAGTTCTTCTAATGAATTCTTTTAATCCTCTAAACTATAGTCTTTGTTAGAGGTAGAGTTAAATGAGCGATACTATAAAACACGAACTCAGTGTGTTGTTGTTGAGGATCTCGAGAGTATTTTTAGCTCTTATATTATCTATTACGATTTTTTGTATACTTATAGTTAATCAATTCATGGGGCCTTTTCCGAGGTTTGAGCCAAGTTCGTTCTATTCATCACTTCTAGGAGTATTTCTATCGGTATCGTTGATCCTCTTGCTTATTAAAGATTTTATATCTAGCGAGGGAACTATGGTGAAGGAGTTGATAATGCTATTTGCATACATATTCCTATCAATATATGGTTTTTTCGGGTCGATAATCGATATTATGAGGTTTAGATCCTGTAGGTACTTGTATATCCCTCCAATGTTTGTCCTCTTGATATATCAACCAAGCGCATCTTCATTGGTGTTTAAATCTATAGTGATCAGTATTCCTCTAGGAGTTGTATTCGCAATTTTTATTCACAGTCTTTATGAACTCATCAAAACAGTTACTGCAATGAGGATTAAATGATGTGAAGTTATAGTAGGGTTTAAGATTCAGGAAAAACATGGTGTAAGTAGTTAGCGGGGTTATTTTAGGGGTGTGTAACATTATAAGAGAATCTGATGTAGCTACTACAGCATCTTTTGAATTCCTTGAGTAACTTATAATCTTGCTATCAGGGGTTGGTGTTAACTCGAATGAGTATCTTATTTCAAAGTTTTTGAGCTCTAATCCTAGCATGTTGGCATGCTCAATGCTGTAACTGATATTTTTATCTATAATAGCTATTACACTTCTTGGTCTTAAGATCCCTATTATTTGTACAATTATTTTTAAGGTCTTCTGAAGATAAGGATAATCATCGTTTCGTAGCTTTGCGCCTCTTAGATCTCGAGAAGTACAATCATCGCATAAGTATACAGCTCCTCCTCTGAGCATATTTATCGTAGAGATCACTATATTATAGAAATCTATTAATAAGGTATGACTTTCAATCTCAAAACAGAGAAGCTTCTTGTTTATTTCTTCAATATACTGAGTAGAATGGATACAGCGATATAATAGTAATCGCTCTTTTTTACTAAGAGTATACCTTGTAGTAATTAGATCTAGCGATGCTTTTACTGGGTAACCTCTAGTTAGAAGATACTTATAATCGTAAGCCGCATCCATCAGTTTATCGCTAATTATCTTGTTCATCAACTGTACCTCAGTTTAAATAACATTGATCGAGGTACTTAACTTAATATGATAAGTACGGCAATGTTAATAAACTTTGTTTTGAAAGAAGAACTTAGTGGAACGAGCACGTTAAGAATTAGGCGGTGTTTTATGCTGAGTGATGTTGAAATTTCTGAAGAGGAATTACAAGAACTAGAAGAGGAGTTAAAGAAACTTGAAGAAGATAAAAATCGTAAAGATATGCGATCTAAGCATGAGAAAGCAGAGAAGGAAGTTAAACCATATGCTAGAATTCTAGGCATTACCAGGATATCAACAGGGATTCCGGAGCTAGACAACGCTTTAGAAGGTGGTGTACCTAAAGGTTCATGGGTTGCCATAACAGGTGAACCAGGTACAGGAAAATCAATTCTCTGTATGCATTTTGCATGGGCAGGATTAAAGGCAGGGGATCCCGTTGTCTACGTGACTACAGAGGCTGAGTTCAGAGATGTTATTAGACAGGGTAAGATGTTCGGCATGGACTTTGAGCAATTCAAGATTTACGATATATCTGGTGGTAGAGAATCTTCTGAAACCCCGAATATAGTTGTTGTAGATATTTTCGGATTGCTTAAGATTGCAAGGCAGATGTCAGAGTTAGCATCTCCAGACGCAGAGACCATGAGAAAAAGAAGGTTTGCTGCACTAGATATACAAACACTTATAGCAGCTATCCATGAAGCATACAAAGTTCTAGGCGTTTTGAAGGAGGGAGGCAGAAGTCCAGTAAAACATGTCAGGCTCGTCATAGATTCTCTAAGTGCTTTCTGGGCTGATAAACCTGCTATGGCTAGAAAATATAGTTACGAACTGAAGATAGCCACTCATAGAGAAAACGTTACAGCCTATCTAGTATCACAATATGCGATGACGACAAAGTCTACTTTCGGTTTTGGGTTAGAACATATAGCTGATGGAGTGTTCCATTTATGGATGGACGATGTTGAAGCCAAGAAGGAGGTCGCAAGATACATGATTATAAAAAAGATGAGGATGACCAACCATGCTAAATACGCTTTTAAGGTTGAGATTACACCAAACAAAGGAATATCATTGATACCCATCAAGTAAGGTGAAGAAATCTCAAGGTCTCTGTTTAACTGTCCTAAGATTAACTAATTTATTAAGGGTATTTACGATTTTGTTTGCAAGTTCATTTAAGTCTTTTGCAAATACGTAAAGTCCTTCCGGTACATAAGTTATGTACTCACATTTCCAGTAGAGTTCGAGCACCTCATTTGCAAAAACTATCTTCGAATACCATGAATTTTCGCCTTTTGCTACAAGTATTAAGAATTGATGATTAGAACATATCCCTAGGATCAAAACTCTACTTGGATCTCTATCTACTACATAAATTTTTTCTATTCCTAATGATGATAGCAAACTCTTTAAAGCATCAAAATCAGAGTTCTTTAGGTTCAACATTTTCATTCACAACAGATACAGCTCTGAAATTAACGTAGATATATTAGAGTTAAAGTTTTTGTGGAAATCACAAGCAGATCTGAAATGATACACATTATTATATCGCATCGTCAGAGATGCCCGGTGGCTAAGAAGTTTTTAAGGTTATTTTGAATCATTTAGTATTTTAAAATGATGATGTTTACTAATTATCGGTATTGGGTATTTTATTGACGATGAATTTATTTAATCCATGTGAGTTGTTAGCGTTGATCTTTATATTGCTTTACCTAGGTGATGGGAACTATAATCTAAAGTTTAGGCAGATTGAAAGTAGATGGAAGTTCACTTACTAAGTTCGACTAGCTATTTGTAGTCCAACAAGGCTAAAAGGATACCATGATTTCCATAGATGAGGTAAAAAGCCTTTGATGTTACCATAAATAAATATAAATTATAAATGTTGAAGTGATAAGATAAGCATCAAGGATCAAACGGTTGTAGAATGTTAGATAAGAAAGCACTGAAATACTATAGAATGTTGAAAATACCTGCGATTTTTTCGAAGATCTCGAAATATCTATATTTCGGCGTGTACATGATTATCATAATATTGTATTCATTCAAATATTCTCCTGATTTAGAGAATAATTTTAGAGTACTCTATACAATAGTTATTCACAGCATTTTTATGGCTTTACTACCGTTGCTTATAAAATTATTAGTTAGATATATGAAGTTTCGTCAATGTATGAATATGTCTTTATTTCTTTTATTACCTGGTTTCCCTATAGAGATTGTAGGGATGTTCCTAGGTATAGAAGGGCTTATATATATTGTTTTACCAATTATCGGTGTACTTGCAATAAGAAGTTTCACGTATTCGAGGATAAAGTCTATTGCAATAATTTTTTATGTTTCAGTTGTTGAATCACTTTTTGCTTTCATTGTCGATGCTAGTATGCTTTATACTTTATTGCGATTCACATTGATGTTTATTTCAATAATTGTACCGTTATTTTTTTCAGAGTCTCTGTCCTATAGAGAAGGATTTGATATATATAGAATAGCAAGCTCTTGGATAAGAACTCTACTCCTGGATGATGAAGAAGAGTTCTCGGCTATTATGAACGAAATAGGCTTTGAAACTGATGTAAAAACGCATGTAATGCTTTTCGAATTCAATTCAAGATATGTTGCATTAATAGTTCCAGAGGTTCATTACGGTCCTTTTAGAAACGTTGGAAGTGCTTCTCTTCCACACTCACTAGGTCGTTTACTTGAAGATCAGGGTATAAATGTAATTGTATTACATAGTACAGGTTCACATGAGAGAAATTTAGTAAGCTTTAATGAAAGTCTTAGATATGGATATGATATTTCGAGTAAATTGAACACAAAGAAAGAGTTCAAGGAGGAAATTTTGTATGAACCATTTAGAGTCTACACAGGATTTTTTGAGGCTTTTGTAATACAAACTAACTCTACCTCTTACATCATTATATCGACGCCAACAAGAGGTAATGATGATATACCATACGAGATACAGAAAAGGGCTGTTGAACTTGGTAAGGTATATGGTTTCGAAGATATTGCAGTAATAGATGCTCATAATGTAGAAGGAATTCCCATAAATGATCCTCAAAGATATGAAGAAGTACTGTTAACAGCGCTGTCTAGATCAAGTAGACAATGCACTGATGTTTATATAGGGTATGGAGAAGCCTATGTAAAAGGGATAGTGAAAGGTTTGTGTAGCAACAAAGTTAAAGTGCTAACTATTAAATGTAATAATGCTCTTTATGGTGTTATATACCTCTATGGAAATAATGCTGAAAGAGGTGTTCGCGAAGAATTAAGAAAAGTTGCGTTAAACTACGGTTATAGTGATGTAGAGGTAGTTACAGCTGATGATCATAGTTGCTCGGGAGTTAATTTCGACGCCCCTTACTATACCATAGAGTTAAATAGTTCTCTATTAAGAACAATTGAAGTTGTGATAAAGAATAGCTTGACCAATATGAGCAAAAGTAAAGTCTATGTAGCGTCGCTTTATACTAGAGCTAAAATAGTAGGTCCTAAGATATTTAAGCTTCTTGAAATAGCTAAATCTATGAGTAGAAAGGTTCTAAGGTATTTATTAACATCTTATCTGATAGTATATATTAGTGTTCTAATTATAGCACTTATAATTTGTTGTACATAAATAAGACATTTTTATGTTCAATAAACTTTTTGGCAGATATTTCGATGTGGTTGTATGTTAATGTATGTCACACCTTTTATAAATATGTGTTGCTTAGAACTTAAAATGGGTGAATATTGTATGGGTATACCACTAGAGAAGATTATACCATACTTAGGTCAACTTATATATGATGTTTATGGTAGGAAGTTTGGTACAGTTGTTGGAATATATAGTGAAGTTGATGGTAACGTTGTAGCTATCGAAGTTATGATAAATGATTCTATTTATGAAACTCTATCTGCTGATAGGTTAAGTGTAAGAGATGACAATGTTAAGGTAGTACCTGAGTGGCTTGTTGAAGTACAGAAGGTAGAGAAGAAGTTGGATACCTTAAAGAAAAGGATGACGGCTTTAGAAGAATTGTTTAAGAAAGGACAGATTCCGCAACATGCTTATAAGGAGTTGAAGGAAAAATTTGAGAAAGAATTAAATAAAGCTAAAAATGATGCAAAGAATCTGAAAGAGGTAATGAGGAAGAGGATATACGATTTAGAGAATTTCGTCTTACATATAGAGAAAGCTATGACAAACCTAATGGTAAGCTATACATCAGGAGAATTACCAGAAAACGGCTTTAAAGTTTCAGCAGATTTCCTAAGATTTGCGAAACAAGCATCCTTAGAGGAGAAGAAAGATATAGAGAAACACATAGGATTGATTACAAAACTTGAAGAAGAGTTGACTTCAGCTGTTAGTCAACAAGAGAAACAGGAGGCAGTACCTATAACACCTCAGACCGGACCTATAGCAGTAAAGATAGCTACATAGGATGTTCGAACATCTTTCAAGGAGAAACACTATGTCAATTCCAGCAGGGATTTTTGACTCATTCGCGCGATTAATAAGGATAACTTCCAGAGATACTCATAAGAATGCATTAATCTACCTTATATCTTCAATAAATGAATTGAGAACTAAGTTAGAAGAAATTAAAAGAAGATTAAAAGAGAGAGACGATGAACTACTTGCAAATGCTGTAAAAGCACTAAGTTATAGCGATAGAGATAGAGCTTCGATATATGCAGCAGAAATAGTTGAAGTTAGAAAGTTAATGAAGGTCGTTAACGTGGCCCTTCTTGCAACAGAAAGACTTTTAGAAAGGCTGAAGACTATGGACATAGTTAACGATATGAGAACTCCATTATCGCTAGCTGTAGGGATACTTACTGAATTGAAACAGAGATTTAGTAATACAATGCCAGAACTGGCAACAGCTGTAGATTCAATTGTTAGCAACGTCAATACATTAGTAACGTCTACTCAGACCCCAGAGACAAGTATAAGTATTGGAGTAAATAGTAAAGAAATTGAAGAGATAATTAAAGAGGCAGAGGTAAAAGCCGAAGAAAACATGAAGTTGAGTTTGCAACCAATACCTACACAACTAAAGACAATGATTGAAACAATAAATCAGAACGTTTCTAAATATATTCAGCAAGAAGATCGGTTTATAAGTAGTAGAAGCACTATAGCTATATCAACACCTACATCGTACTTAAAATTAAACAATGTAGACCTAGCAATTTATCAGTTTATTTTAAGAAATAATGGTATACTTGATATAAATGAATGTGCAAGAAGATTCGGTGTAACGAAAGACGAGATTCTGAGTTCTCTCAAAAGATTAGAACAGGCTGGACTAATTAAAATTACATAGTGTAAGTTTTTACAAATTAATTCTTACGAGGTCTACTTAGAGAATAGAATATGTACTGATCGAGGTGATGTTTAGTTCATGAGTAAGGAGTATCTTGAGAGCTTGGCAAGGAAGTATTTGAATGAAGCGTTAATCAATGAAAAGGTTGGTAATAGAGTTGATGCTGCAAAAAACTATAAAAAAGCCTCTGAAATATTCATGATGTTAAGTAACAACTACAAAGATGCTATATCTGCTAGTATCTACAAAAGTTTAGCTGAGTCGTGCGCTAAGAAAGCCGAAGAATTAGAAAAAGAATCCCAGATAGCTATAGCGATAGGAGACACAGGAAATAACAGCAATACAGAGGAGTCTGTTAAAGAATTCATAGTATCTAAAAAACCTTCTGTAAGATTTGAAGATGTGATAGGGCTTGATAGTGTAAAACAAGCACTTATAGAAACAATTATATACCCATATAAAAGACCAGACCTTTTCCCATTTGGTTGGCATAAAGGGTTGCTGATGTATGGTCCTCCAGGGTGCGGGAAAACATTGTTAGTAGCCGCGCTTGTTAATGAAATTGATGGGATTTTTATGCATGTTAATGCAGCTAACTTAATGTCTAAGTGGCTTGGAGAATCAGAGAAAAAAGTTGCAGCAATATTTAATTATGCGCGTAAGACAGGTGCATCAAAACCTGTTATCATATTTATTGATGAAGCTGATGCACTTCTAGGAATTTATGAAAATGAGATTGGTGGAGAGGTTAGGGTTAGGAACCAGTTTTTACAGGAAATAGATGGGTTAATCGATAAAGGGGAGAAAAATTTCATATATATTATTGCAGCTACAAATAAACCTTGGAAATTGGATATAGGTTTCTTAAGAAGATTCCAAAAAAGAATATATGTTCCACCACCAGATTGTCAAACCCGTAAACAATTATTTGAATACTATACAAAACCTTTCAAATTATCACCTGATGTTGACATGGGTAAACTTGCTGAACTAACAGAAGGTTACTCAGCAAGTGATATAAGAGATATAGTATTGGAATCTTACTTGAGAACTCTGAGGGAATTATTTAGATCCGGAGATGTTAATGGTCAACCTAGACCAATATCAATGCAAGACTTCCTCGAAGTTCTGAAAATACGTAAACCAAGTATATCAAAGGATATGCTGAAGAAATATGAAGATTGGTTAACAATGTATGGAAGCTGATTTTCTAATTCATTCTTAAGCTACTTTTTTATTTCAGCTAATTCAAGTAGTTCTGGAATAAACTTTAGCACATCGTCTATGGTTACAATTCCTATTGCTCTCCCAGCTTTATTGACAACAGGTATATGTCCATGCCCAGTTCCTATCATGAGCGCTATAACATCTTTTAGTGAGGTTTCTGGTTCTACAACCGTTACAGGTTTCGATACTATGTCTATGATCTTTGTTACTTTAATATCTAGGTTCTTTGCAATAGCCTTTATAACTATATCTTTTGTTGTTACTACACCTAATACTCTATCCATACTATCTACAACTATCAGAGAGGCTATATTATACCTTTCCATAATCTTTATACTTTCATAAATTGTAGCTTCACTATATACTTTAATTGGATTAGGTACCATAACATCTGAAGCTTTTAACACAGCTCTGCACCTTTTTCTATTATGAACAGGAGCCTTTAATTACCTTTTTTACAACTTTGCTCTTACCTGGTACTCTTGAGGTAATATCGTTCACATCTAGTAGTGAAGCTAATTCTTCACAGTTTCTATTCTTCAAATACTCTATAAAGTCCTTGGCGATGTACTGCGGATCTTCATCGCCTGGGATTACTACTATATACGCTAGTGCTTTTTTATCTAGTACATGTTCGGGACCTATAATCACACGGGGGTCTTTATCGACAACTTCTATCCCTATAGCTAGTCTTAAGTTTACATCTTTTACGTAGTTTCTTTCACCATATACCATATAAGATCCTTTAGGTAGATATTCCCCCGAAGGGGGAGATAATGATATCTGAGATCCGTAAACCCAAAATACATCTATGCTCATAATTTTTAATTTCCAAGCCTTGCTATAGCATGCTGCAATAACCGCAGCTTCTCTAATAGTATCATTGTCAATTTTTTCTCCATAGGTTTTTATAACAACAGTACTTGCTCCATGTATATCAGCATGTAGAACAATATCGTGAGGCTCTAGAAACCTTTTGATTATCTTAATGTTTTGTGAGGCATCTTTACCTCCTATGACTATAAAACCCGATGATGAGATATACCATATAAATGTTTCATACCATTCTTTAGGTCTACCCAGCTTAAGACGTATCTTCATCTCCTTGAGTTTTAGCTCTTTCATAAGCTCTTCTAACTTAGCTGATAATTTCTTTCTCTCCTCTTCAGCTTTAGCTATAGACTTTTCTAAACCTGCTAGAGCCTTCTGTGTACCAGTGTAATGCTCAACAAAACTTTTTTTGACATCGAATTCTAAAACTATGTCATTTACCTTAACTGTATATGTGCCCTTGTTAGGAAAAATATCCTCAACAGATCTGCAATTCTTAACATGATTCCAGCCCAATGTTTTAACAGTACTAACTACACATTCGTGAATCTGCTCTAATTCTACGTATAAGCTCTCAATTATAGACAGCGTAGTTTTAAGATTTTCAAGCTCATTTTTCATGTCAATTAAAAGCTTATCTATTCTTTCTATGGCATTCTTAGTGCTTTCTAATTCATTCTTTAGCTTTTCAGATATAGACGATAACATAATAGTTTCAAATTCTTTCTCAAAAAACTTATTAATTGTCTCGTTAATGGTAGTGTAAAACTCTATTCTATATGCACTATTGTTAAACTGAGGTAGTAGCTGGTGGTAAAATCCTATTGGGATATTTTGATTACTATAAATAATACATGGTTTGTACTCCTTTACATTTATAACAAGATCTCTATATGAAGAATCAATGCAAAATATATTTTCGTTTGTTAAATCTGAGAGTTTTCTACTCTTTAAATTACATTGAAAAACTATACCTTCAGCTATCTCCGGTGGAAGACCTATTTCTTTAATTAACACCTTAACAACTTCATCATCAATTCGTGTTCGTAACTCGTCAAGAACATTAGCTAGACTATCGAGACATTTTGATACTATAGGGGGAGGTATATATGGTATCCCAGGTTTTAGAACTCTATCTTTCATATGTCTATATTCACTGCATAACATTATTCTACCTTGATTATCTAGTACACAGACAACACCTCTTGGAAGCAATTCTACAACGACTTTTCGTAAGGTTTTTCCACATTCAACTTCTATATATAAAATTCTTTCACAAGGTATCTGATATAAACTATGTATACGGCAATCCTTTAATAGTGTTCGCCATATTTTTTGCGGCTTTTCGCTTACTTCCTCTAACTTGAGATTGCTAAACGAAACACTCATGCGTTTTGATGGTTCTACGATTAACCAGTAATACGAACTTCGTAGACTATTGTATAATTTTATAATTAGTATTGACTTGTCTTTAATGTAATAGAGATTATCTACATAAGATTTCTCAATAATTTCTCTCTGTTCCTGTAACCATATCTTTAAATCTAGCCAGCTCATACTAGTTTTTCTACGGGGTTCACTCCGTGATGACATACCTAAGCACTGATGCACAAATAGGTTTTAGAAACCAATTAATTATACTACTCATCAGAGGTATATATGGAATCATAGTAGCATTAACACTTTACGTACTGTTCTCAATAGACCCAAACACAATTTTAGTATTGAAGAACTTATTTAATGATCATTATACATATTTCGTATGGCTATACCTTTTCACTCTCTATCCGATATCTATAGCTATGGTGAAAATGATGGTGAAGACCACGAAAAAATACGATCTATATCTACGTGGTATATCAATATACTTTGCTTCAGCTATCATAACATATGCTATTATTTCTGTCTCTTAGAACTCTCTGTTCGTAAACGGGTATGTGTTCTGCTACTACCTTAATATAATCCTCTGGTAGTGCTACTCTACCTTCATCATCTACAGGAAAGGCATACGGTAGTAGTATCTCGAATTCAATTTCTTTGAACCCTTTTTTAAAGCGTAATCCGTGCACAAATCTTATTTCCGATAAAGACTTTCCTTCTTCGATTTTTCTTAGTATATAGATAGCCCCAGCAATTGTGTACTGGTAAGGACCTATATTACGAGCCTTAGCATGACGAAGTTTCGAGGTTATGTATAGCCATGTTCTCCCTTTTGGCGGATGAGATCCCATAATACCACCTAAAACAACATATTCAGTAGTCTTAAGTTCTGAAACTTCTAAATGGTTTTTTGCGCTAGGATCCAGCACTATAACATTATTAGTATCTACTAATAGCTCCACGATAGACTCTCTCCTAATACTGTGCACAAACTTAGACAGTAGTTGTAGATGATTAAGATTTTTAACATTTGTTATTAAGAGTCTAGATCCATAAATCTTTACGGCGTATTCATATTCTTTTAAGATCCATTTATTTATACAAGGCTCAAGATGCTCTATAACAACTACAAATGATGCCATAGCTTATAAAGTATACGGTTAGAGGGTTATTAAAGTATTTTCCTATTAACGATACTTGATGATATTTATAAATAATTGTATGTCATTGCTCTGTTAACATGGTTGTACCACTATACAAGCTTTATTTACTTTATCTTCACCTCATGAGTGCCCGTAGACTCTAAGGTATCATGGGCTCCATCTAATTCTTTATATTACTTATAGAACAAATCATCTAAAGATATAGAAAAAGTAGAGATATTAGAAGCTCTATTGGTATAACAAGGAAATAAATAATTACACATATCCATAATTCGTAGATATCTATAAAATGCTCTAAAACTGTAATAGCCTTGAATTTATTATCTTTTTCCACTAAGCTTTTATTCGGCTAAATTATAGAACAACATTATTGGGGAGAAAACGTTGGCATCACAACAGACAAGACCATCGATAACACCTTTACGCATACTCCGTAGCTCTACAAACAAAACAGTGATGGTTAAAATAAAGGAGGGTTCTGAGTTTATAGGTAAACTCGTTATGACAGACCCTACAATGAATGTTGTACTAGAGGATGCTACAGAGTATACCGATGGGGGCAAAGATGTTATAGCAAAATATGGCAAAATATTCATCAGAGGGAGTCAAATACTTTATATAAGTATTGATTATACGGAGGCCAAGATAAGACAAGTTTCGTCATCCTAAGTTAAAATACGAAGAGGTATAATTAATTGAAGCGAGGATCTAGAATTCCCACGAAATGTAGTATTAACTTTGATTTCTCGTTAGATAGAATTGAATGCAAAGTGTGTCGTTATTTTGAAACATGTTTGAATGTATACAATAAGGCTCAAAAGCTAGCTGGTAAAGCTAAGTAACTTGACTTTATATTAAAGCATTAAAATCAATAGCTGATTAGGAATAAAAACTATATAAGGATTTGTGAGTGGTTAAAAACGTTCAGAAAAGTAGTCGAGGTAGGATCTCATGAAAAATATCTATGTAAGTGAATATACATGGCAAGGAATAGAGAATATCCCCATAGAAATAGTTGAACGTAAAGGTTTAGGTCATCCAGACTATATAGCTGATGGGATAGCTGAAGCTGTGAGCAGAGGATTGTGCAAATATTACCTAAGTCGTTATAATACTATTCTACATCATAATGTTGATAAGGTCTTAGTAGTAGGAGGCCAGGCTAATCCACGATTTGGGGGAGGCGAAGTTCTACATCCTATACGTATAATTGTTTCAGGTAGAGCTACATCATATGTCAAAACAGAATCAGGGTTAGAATTTATTCCAATTGGTACGATAATATTAAAATCTGTGAACGAATGGATAAAATCTAGTTTCAGATATCTAGATCCACAGGAGCATTTAGTAGTAGATTATAAGATAGGACAGGGAAGCGTTGATCTTGTAGGAATATTTGAACTAGGTCTTAAGAGGACCCCCTTAGCTAACGATACAAGTATTGGAATAAGTTATGCACCTTTATCAATGCTCGAGAAAGTTGTTTTATCTACAGAACGTTTACTTAATAGCCCTCAGATTAAGAGTAGGATCCCTGCATTAGGTGAAGATATAAAAGTTATGGGGCTTAGAATCGGTAAAAAGATCATATTGACTGTTGCAATAGCGATGGTATCAAGATGGGTAAACGATAAGGATGAGTACTTTAGTATTAAAGATGAAGCAAAGAACTTAATTCTTGACCATGTTATAAAAATAGCGCAAGATTTCGATATTGAGATACATATTAATGTAGGAGATAAACCGGATCAAGGTATATTCTATCTAACTGTTACAGGTACATCAGCAGAACATGGTGATGATGGTGCAACAGGAAGAGGTAATAGAGTTAATGGATTAATTACACCTATGAGACCTATGAGTTTAGAAGCTACTGCAGGGAAAAATCCCGTAAGCCATGTAGGTAAAATATTTAATGTAGTAGCAAACATTATTGCGAATAGAATACATAGAGAAGTCCAAGGCATTAAAGAAGTTTACGTAGGTCTCTTAAGTCAAATCGGTAAGCCTATAAATGAACCTCTAGCAGTAGATATTAAGCTAGTTTCAGAGAAACTACCGTTGACATCAAATATTGTTAATGAATGTAAAGCTATAGCAAATGAGGTATTGGATAATATCACAAATATAACATTAGATATAATTGAGAATAAAGTAATGCTATTTTAATATATAACTTATTAAAATATGTTTTATTCTCAAGCAATGTTTTGGTATAAGGTATTTCTGTAATCTGATATTATTTTTATTAAGTCTTCTAGTGATATCTTTGAACTTGTTTGCTTAGCTGATTTAAGCCTTGTTATCGCTGTTAGCAAGGATTCCTCAAGATCGTTAAGATTGATAACAGCTACATCATCATTTAGTTTATCAATGTTTATTCCACAGATTATAGGTATTCCTTCTCTTAAGAATAATTGTTCAAGCTCTAAGTCACAGTTCTCGAATATTGGTATAATCTTCAATGACTTTAAGTACTTTAATGAATCGTAAGAAATATAATGACTATCAATAACTATAAACCTATTCAATGTTATATAATCTTTTAATGAATACGAGTTATTAATAACTAAGCTCTTAACCCTCGGTACAATAGCAACTTTTCGTGTCATTATCGATATTAGGAGATTTAAGTATTTATTTCTTTCAATGGTTAATTTTTCTATTTCGTTTCTTAAAGTTTCTAGGAGTGATTGTAATTGCTTTATTTGTTCAGTTAGTTTCACTATTTCTCTATCCTTTACTGAGTCAGGATGTACTTGCTCAACTTGAACAAATTTTTTCTCGAATATCAAGTTTTCTAATCTATATTCAACTTCTCGAAGTCTTTGTTTTAAAGCTTCGTTTTCTTTCATTAATTCTTGTAACTTCAATTCCAAATTCTTTTCAATGTTTTCACAAGTTGTAACTGTTTTAACATAATCAGTTACGCTCTTTTGAGGATGATACTCTTGCGTTGATATGTTTGTGATATATTTACCTATAGCAAGCTCTAGTACATGGCTAACACTATAACCTTTTAAAAGCATGTACTTCATTTCATCTACATCAATATCTAAATCCATCTCTAGAAGTTTTCTCTCAAGCTCTATAAACTTCCTTTCATAGACTTTGTAAGCTTTTATTGCAGCTGCTAAAGCATCACGTTCATGCGTAGTATTAATCGTAAGATCTATGTGTTTTCGCTTCTTAAGCCATTCAATTAATTTTTCTTTCATTTCTGTATCCATGGATTCGCTAGGCACAAAGAGTTGAATACCAAGCATAGAAGCTAGTTTCTTAGCACCCTCAGGTGGGGGGTTTTTGTCAACAGATATAAGTGCTGGTATACCATAACGATAAATCTTATCTATTATATCGAGTCTATCTAAACCTTTTGATGATTCTAGGTGTAATACATTTAACGAAAGATCTATTATAGCTAGCCCTGTTTCAATACCTGGGTCGATTCCTATTATTAAGGGTTTTTTCTTAGCTTCAGTCTCATTTTGTAATACAATGACATCAGTGTACACAGGCTTTATTGTCACCCTTATGTCGCGTCCTTTGTATGGCTTAATTATTTTCCGTACAGACTGGCTATCTGCATAAACAGTAAACACCGCACTATCTAAACCGCCACTACTTTTTCTTATAACAATATCATAGTCTAATTTCTCTTGCTCAAGTAACATCTTTATTTCTTTAACTGCTCTTAGAATAGCTGTACGCATACCTCGTGAATATCTATTTGAACTACTACCACCTGACCCCACAGATCTTGTTCTAGATACTATTATCCTGGTCTTACGTTCTAACCCTTTTATTAATGTGCCTATACCATTTAATGCTAATAAAGCACATATATACGCTGTTTGAAGGGGTTTAGGCTTAGAAGTTAACATTATCCCTATTTTAGAAGCTTGCTCAGCTAAACTTATGAAAGTATTATTGTCTATTGTTACTTGGTATATTTCTGTATAGCTTGGAAACAATGTCAAAATCCTAGCTATATCCCTAGATGATGGTGCTAATTCATATATGTTGTCAACACCTATACGATTAACAGAGTACTCCCAAGTTAATCTTATGATCGTGTTTATCGATGCTTCAAGAATTTCTGTTACAGGTTTACCGTTCTCGTCTATAATTATAACAGAGTACATAGGTGGAACTGTATTAGATGAAGGGTGACCCCTAACTATATCAATACCAAGTACTAACATAGGTGATTCCTTTGGTAGACTAGCTATTATGTTAATAGGACACCTATATTTTTACTTTACTGTAGTTATATATTTGAATACTTCTTCAGTATTTATGTTTAGTTTAAAACGTCTTCTAAAGAATTTAACTATATTTAATATATCACGTTTAAGTAATTGAGAAGCAAGTGGTGATGTAGAGGATGTGTACTGCGGCCAATCAATTATATATACATGTTCTAAGCCGTCTTTATATGATACCATGATGTTGTACTCGCTCAAATCGCCATGGACTATACCTGCATCTATATAAATTCGTCTTAGAGTTTCAATTATTTGATTAAATAAGGTAATAGGGTTTTCTACCTCTATAATCTCACTTAGCCTAATACCTTCAATATATTCCATAACTACACAATGTAGAGCACCTCCATAAAGTTTAGGTATACCGAATATGTTGTAGTTATTCAAAAGCATTAGAACTTCTTTTTCTCTTATACCTGCTATTATACTTCTACGTAGCCAACTGCTTTCCCCTAAATCATTAGAGTAATATCCTCTATGTTTTGCTACATTTTTAAAGCTTTGTTTACCTATCTTGTAGAACTTTATGGCAACAATATCGCCGCTTTCCGAAAGTCCTTGATAAACTTCGCTTTCTTTACCAACCCCGATAGTGTCTCCTATAGCTTTAATAAAGTTTCGTGTTACAAGGATATTCAATGCTACACAATCCAGCCCTAGGAAAGTTACCCTATATGCTTCCATAGAAGGATACTTAGCTATAACTTTCAACTGAGATAGTTTTTTTATACGGGTAATGATTTCTTTTTGAGTATAATTACATTCAAAACGTTTAATTATATATTCTATCGGTATGTATTCAAAATTCTTAATTTTTCGAACCATGAAACTTAGGAATTTGAAATCATCGTTAGTCAGCTTTCGATATACCTCCCCTAACTTCAGATGAAGATCACCACAAAACTATAACTAAAGTTGAGTAATTGAACTCTAAAAGGTATTGAAGTACGAATCCGCGGCGGCCGCGATTTTCTTCATCCACTATATGCGTCGAGAGCGCGGGATTCTTCATCTGAATCACTAAAATTTAATACATTTTAGTATCCTAAAATAGTCATATGTTAAACATTAATGAATTATTAGCTATTTGAATTTCCTCTTGTAAATCTTTTTAATAGCTCCTTAGCATAGTCAAACGAAATTTTACCCTCTTTGACCATGGTCTCAGCTATCATATCAGCAAGTTCTCCTGATGCTCCCGCCATCATAGCCAGGTTTCTTGCATGTAGCTTCATATGCCCTGCTTGAATTCCTGTTGTAACAAGGGCTTTAAGTGCAGCAAAGTTCTGGGCTATTCCTACTGCTGCCATCACTTCTGCTAACTCCTTTGCTGTTTTTACATTTAAAATTTTAAGTGCAATTCGTGCAACGGGATGAGTTTTTGTTGTTCCACCTATAGTCCCTACTTGTAAAGGTATCTCTAAAATGCCTATCAGATAACCATTCTCTATATTCCAAGTACTGAGCGGTTTATACGAACCACTTCTTGCTGCATAAGCATGGGCACCAGCTTCTATAGCTCTATGATCCTGCGCTGTTGCAAGTGCTACAGCTATTATACCATTTAATATGCCCTTATTATGGGTTACAGCTCGAAAGATATCAACTTCAGCTATGGCTGATGCGTCAGCGATTTTTTCAGCCACATCTTGGCCTATTTCGTCTATAGGTATTTTCACCCAAGATCTTGATAATCTATAGATAGCATAGTTAGAGACTATTTTGAGTCTTGCTTCACCTCCTGTAATCTTTTCAATGAATGGAGCTACAGCTTCAGCCATGGTATTCACAGTATTAGCTCCCATAGCGTCAAGAACGTCAACTATTAGAAGCACAGATAAAACTGGGCCACGCCTTGTTTCTAAAACTCTTACTTCAATATCTTTAGCTCCACCACCTAAGGATACAAGTGTTTTATTAGTTGAATTTGCTAGTTCTAATATTTCATCCTTGTGGAGTAGTAGTTCTAAGGCTGAGTATCTAGGAGTTGGAGATTTCATTACATGGATTTGAGCTATCATGTACTGTTTATCAGATAGAGCTTTAATACCTTCGTCTTTCCTCATAAACCTAGCGGCATTACTAGCAGCTGCAACAACGCTTGGCTCTTCTGTTACCATAGGTATAAGATAGTCTTTTCCATTTACTTTAAAGTTTGGTGCTATAGAGAGAGGATAACACATAACTCCTATAATGTTTTCTGAAATACAGCTAGCTATACTAGGGTCTAAATTCCCAAAATTCTTTAACAAGGCTAATTCGTCATCTGTGAGATTTCCCCATTCCTTAATCATCTTTAATCTCTCTTCTATTGACATATTATAGAATCCAGGGATTCTTGAACTTCTTTGATCTAAATCCATTGATGCTCCCGATATAGAAAGAACCTATAAGCTAAGCTTATAAATGATTTTTATTCTAAAGTACGTTAAGCTCTAGAAGAGTTAGAAGGAAAGCTTCTTCAGCTGTTTTCTCATCCTCAGCAAATATAATAACAATTATATCAAGATTTTGAGCTGCAAGTAAGTTTTTTATTTTCTTTAGCGATGGGAATAAATCTTCATTTAAGTCTCTATAAGGAGGTATGTATACTTTATCATCCTGTACATAAGCAATTATAACAGCCTTAGCTTTGTATTTAATTATAGTATCGCGAAGATAAGATACACTGAATTGCTTTAGTAGTTCCAAGCCTTTTCTTAATAGGAAGGAATATGCTTTATTGTAGAGTAGAAGGTTTTTTTCTAGAATATCCGATGCATCCTTACCAAAAACAACAAGCTTCTGTATTCTTTCTACAAGGCTTTGACCATAAACTGTTAGTATGCACCCTGCAACAGGGTCTGTCTCTATAATATTCAATTTTTTTAATCTATTTACTAGTGTTCTAACAGATGTAGTACTTAGACCCAGATACCTTGATAACAACTGACGACCAAGAGGTCCTTTTTCATAGAGTACAAGCAAGGCTTTTAAAACATGGTATTCATTAAATGCTGGTTTGACTCCTTTAATAGGTGATATAACTTTAATGATGACATCTTTAAGTGTTGAATTTATGTGCATAGCATGAACCTTTGTTTCATTTAGCATGAGACATAAACGTGAAGGTATTTTGATCAACTATTCATTTTCATTTGAACTGTTTTTGTTAGAAGAAGTTTTGTACGTATCGATATTAATGAATTTTAAACGTAATGAAGTAAGTATGTTTAGAACTTTTTCTATGTATAGATCAATGCTTTTCTCATCAATATCTGTGTTCTTAAGCTTCTGAAGAATAATCCTTTCTACAATATGATAATGTTTGTATGTTTCATTGAGTTTTCTCCATGGTATACCTGTTAATGCTTTAATTAATTTATCATCGAATGGTATAATACCTTTTAGCATCAGAAATGCTATTATTGGATATCCGACATAACCTTTAAGTTTTGTGCCATTATCATCGCTATATACAACTTTTGAACCTAGATCTATATAGACATGGTATCTTCTCGCACCGTCAGATGAAATTACATAAGCTTCTTTATCGCTAATGATTTTAATTCTTTGATCTCCAATACACCCTAAAGCTTCAAGCACTTTTATTCGTGGCGGTAGCCTTAGTGTTTTAACATCACCTGTTAAATCCACAGCGTGTATCACCAAAAAGAGACTAGCTTATGTCGTATATTAGCTCTTAACACAATAAATTTTAAGACTCAATATAAAGCGAAATAAGCTTATTAAGAAGCAGATACGTAAAGATATCCTAGCATCTGGGCCCGTAGCTCAGCCAGGTAGAGCGGCGGGCTCTTAACCCGTAGACCAGAAAGGGCGGAAGTCCCGGGTTCAAATCCCGGCGGGCCCGCCACAAAACTCTATTAGTATCCATAAAATGTTTCGGGATTTCAGCTTTGGACCGATATCTATTCAATGTCTTTTATAAGTAGCTTCTAAGATTGAATGTTAAAGATTATTGGTATTAATGAAAATATTCGGCTTAAAATTAGTTGAAGTTAAAGGTTGTTACCTATTTATAGTGATAGGAAGTCGTCTGGTCTTGGTGGCTCTGGTTTTAGACCTTTTCTTTGACGTATTTTCCTTACTATATCTAATAGTAGTGATTCTGGGACAGGCATCCAACCGGCAAACTCCATTCCCCAAAATGCTTTTCCAGCGCTTGCTCCTCTAAGTTCATTTGCTAGGTCCATAGATTCACCTATCGGAACTTCGCATAGAACTTTAACTATATTTCCAGCCATATGGAGTACATTGAGTATTCTTCCTCTTCTTTTTGTAATTACAGCTGATATGGGTCCTAGATAATCTATAGGGATCTTTATTTCAAGTTTTTGAATAGGTTCTAATAATGTTGGTCTGGACATTAGGATACCAGCAAATATTGGATTTCTGACAGCTGGATATATTTGTGCAGGTCCTCTATGTGCAGGGTCCTCATGAATAACAGCATCGTGAAGTATTACCTTTAATCCTCGTACTGGTTCTGCTGCTAGAGGACCTTCTCTCATCGCTATCCTGAATCCTTGAATTATAGTGTCTTTGACTTCTCTTAGGTATTGTATACCTGATGTTAAATCGACAAATATGTCTATGTTTTCATCTATAGCCCATATCCTTTTAGCTTCGTCGTAATCCCATCCAGCTTCGTCTCTTAGTATCTTAGCTCGTTTGTAAGGATCCATATCTTCTGTAACTACACCTTGTTGTATAAGCTTTACAGTTTCTTCATTTAAAGGTTCAACACTTATATATAGTCTATTATGTTTATTCGGTGATTTCCCTTCAATAGCACTGCTTTTAGCTCTAATGGTCTCTCTATACACTACGGTTGGGGGGGTTGTCTCGACTTCTAATCCGAATCTTTCTTTAAGTAATGTTAACACTATTTCTAAGTGAAGATGGCCCATTCCGGATACTAGGTACTCTCCTGTTTCTTCATTGATTTTAACAATTAGGTTGGGGTCTTCAATACTCATTTTCTTCAGAGCATCGATGAGTTTCGTTAAGTCCATTGTTTTCTTAGGTACAACAGCCATTGTTACAACAGGTTCAGATACGTACCTCAGCTTCTCAAAAGGAGTTACAGAATCCTTCAATCTAGGGTCAACAAGGGTTTCACCAGCTCTTGCAAGGTCAGGACCCAGCACAGCTGCTACATTGCCTGCGGGTATACGCTCTACGACTTCTCTATATGGACCCATGTATAGACCAACTTGCAATACTTTTTGATTTGTGCGAGTATTAATCAGATAAACTTCTTGACCGCTAAAGACTGTTCCTGAGAATACCCTACCTGTTGCTACAAACCCTGCATGAGGATCCCATCTCATGTCGCATACAAAGAATATTAATGGACCGTCAGGATCGGTCTCCATTAATGCTTTACCTACATCAGTATTGATATCTCCTCTCCATATCTTTGGAATTCTATATCTTTGAGCTTCTCTCGGATTTGGCACAAATTTTACAACCATATCAAGTAAAGCTTCATGCAATGGTATTTTCTTTTTCAGTTCTTCTAAAGCCTCTTTATCTCCAGAACGGTATACTTCGATAAGATCGTCAATCTTAATGCCTTTCTTCTTGCTCATAGGTACCGTTAGCCCTATAGCATCTTTAGCACAACCAAATGCAACCATTCCTTGTGCTGGGTCTAGTAACCATTTCTTCTTAAACTCTGGTTCAGCATAGGTTTCAATAAGAGAATTGACCTCTTTTATTATCTCTATAAATCTCTGCTTTATCTCATCTGAACTCATACGCAGTTCCTTAATAAGCCTATCAATTTTATTTATAAATAGAAGAGGTCTAACTCTTTCCTCTAAGGCTTGTCTTAATACTGTCTCTGTTTGCGTCATAACACCTTCAACAGCGTCGACAACAACTATGGCGCCATCTATCATTCTTAAGCTTCTAGTTACTTTCCCAGTGAAATCTACGTGTCCTGGGGTATCGACTAAGTTTATTACATAAGGTTTACCTTCATATTCGTGATACAAGCTGATATTAGCTGCTTTAACAGTCATTTGACGTTTTTGTTCAATATCTAAGAAATCCATAGCTAGTACTTGTCCAGCTAATCTAGGTGAAATTATTCCTGCAGCCGCTAATAGACTATCAGTTGTAGTAGTTTTTCCATGATCTACATGGGCTATTATCCCCACGTTTCTGATTTGTTCTATATTGCTCATAATTTTAAGTACTTGTTCAACTGTTTTGACGTACCTCATTGTAGTACCTACCTTATCTACAACCTTTATTCTTTAGAGCTTATTAATTTTGATGATTATTAGGTTTAGTTGAATTTAAGTTTTGAGATTTATCTACTGATAGGTAGTCTAAAATACTTTTTTGAGTATTTTCTGTGCGAACTAATTTGACTTTTTGACTTTCCTTATACATAGCATGGATTACCTGGTATATTTCAGCCGCTTTCTGTTCTGTTAATCCTTCTATACGTGATAATTCATAGATGGATGCGTTACAGAAGGTATGTATTGAGCCGAAGTACTCTAATATTCTTTGAGCTATTTTTGAACCTATGTGAGGGAAGCACTGAAGTATAAATTTTTGCCATTCTAATATGTCATCTGTTTTAGGTTTTCTAGGCGTAAGTGTTGTAACAATGTTATGTGGTTTATACATGCTTAACCTTTTTATTAATTCAGCCGTTTCTTCTTCATCTTTAGAATACAGAATGGTTACACCTAAGTCAAATGTTATAGTTACATATGATCCAAGAATAGCGTTCCTATGAATTTTCCTTTCTTTTAGTATTTTATAAGTATTGCCCTCTATAATCAGTATTGCTTTATCATATTTTTCTTTTAATCTACTTAATTGTGTAAAGAGTCTACCATCAATTATAGAATTAATATAATCATTAGCTGTTTTTCTCTCAACGCCTATTGTATTACCAATAATGTAATCTCCTACATCAAGCATTTTGAATAGAAATGTTACTCCTTTTGCCGTAAGGTATTCAGGCACTTTTGAATTTCTTTCGCGCTCATCAACATAAACTACAGCTATTAATACCACCTTTCCAGTACTTTTTTCTCCTCGAGTTCTACAATCTTACCTTTTGCTAGACCACTTAAGACCTCTACGAGCTCTTTCAATGCGATTTCTGTATCAGATAAATTGATAACAGCACCACCAGCCGCTTTATGCCCACCTCCTCCACCTCCATATTTTTGCACTAAGCGCTTCAGAACATCGTTATATATATCAATGTTTTGCAACATTTCTAGATCTTCACGAGCTCTGTATATGATTCGGATAGCATTTAAAGATTCTTCTTCAGAAGCAACAAAAGCTATATCATAACCAGTGCTAATTAACGCAGATGCGCAATCAGACTCATAAGCGCCTACCTCTGATATGCCTACATAGACTTCATTGTTATTTAAGATGATTTTAAAAGCTCGATGCCTTAGAATACATTTTATTTTTGCTAACTTTGCATGTGGAGGTTTAGCTACTGTTATAAGGTGTCGTGCGTTATGGTAATCTGCTCCGAGCTCTAAGATATCGGATACATATCTGAAAGTTAAAGGAGTAGCGTGTGTAAATTGTTTAGTGTCCCATAATATTCCCGATATTAAAATTTCTAGAAACTCCTTAGGAACAGAAATATTGAAACACCTTGCAATATCGAAAACTATTTCGGATGTAGACGAGAGATCTAGACGAATGAATTGCAATATATTTTCATTAGGTATCGGTGTGTAGTCGTGAGTTGTGTGATGATCTATTACAACAATTTTATTACAACGATTAATATAGTTCTTAAGTATTTTTACCTGTTCAATAGAAGCTACATCAATAAATAAACACAAGGCCCCTTCTTTAATTACATCAATAACAGTTTTTTTGACTGTAACCATTTTAATATTATTTTTTGAGCAAATTTCTAAAATTTTTTTACACTCTGAACCAACTCCTTCGGGAATTGCAACAATAACATTGATACCTTTTTTCAACCTATGTATTAGATAAGCGATAGTACAGGAAGATGCTAAAGCATCTGGATCTGCATTTGCATGTGGTATTATGATAACATGATCAGAATTTATTATCAATTCCTGTAGTTTTTTTATATTTTGAAACCAAGTATTGTTTCGTTCTATCAAATACATGTCGAAGCACCTGTTCTAAAATTTTTTCCAGGCTAATGTATGGTGATACGTATGAATCAGCTTCTAAGTCTATAGATATTCTGATAATGTCATTAATGATTTCAACACTTATGGTAGATATGTAGCTTATTAACCTCTCATTTAACAATTTTCCAAGTTCGTCTTTTAAACATTGTTCTATAAATAGGGCTAAGTACTCTAAATCTTTATTATCAAAGTTTTTCAGATCAAGTCCTAGTTCTTCGATACGAACAGTTTTTGGCTTCATGCCGCAAGTCTACCATATTCTTTGTTTTTAATGTTATTTAAAGAAGAAAATATTTTATGCATATTTCATGTCATGGTTTGCTATGGCTATCATAGCTGTGATGCTGTAAATATCTAAATTTAAAGTTGCTTTCTGTAATATTGTGTTACGATTTTTTATATGTTGATGATAAATATTCGCTCAGCTTGCTCTGAATTTCAGACAATTGTTGACGAAGCAAGGATTCTTGCCTAGACAAAGTCTTTAATCTAAGTTCAAGGAGTTCCTTTCGTTCGTTAAGCTCTTTCTCTGCAGCATTTTTACTAATTTTAATTAGAAGGTGACCCGATGCACGATATATTTCTGCATCATCTGGAACGTTTTTCAATACTTCTAGAGCTCTATTGATCTCCCTCAATTCTTGTTCTAGTATACTCTTCTCAGTTATTAATTGATTTAATTGGGCTTGTATTTGTTGATATTTTATGGCTTGCTGTTGAATTTCGGGTGGGATTCTTTCAGCCATGTAGATCCCGGTATTGTACTATGTTAGTTAAGATTATTAAGCATCTATGATTTTATAGCAATGGTAAATACCTAATTAAACAATAATTTTCTTATTTAATTAATTTGCGTAAAACGTTGAGAGTACATAACGTGGTATTTGTTAAATATAGAATAGAGTTTATGATAGCTCTAATTTGAGATAACGAGTACGTAGATATCGAAATGTATATACATTTTCTTGGTGGATCTATACTTATGTTAATGCTTGTTTTTTTGCTATTTATAGGCATAGTTAGTTCTGGATACATACTATCGATTATTGTATTGTATTCTTCAACTTCGGAGCATGAGAAGCATATACTTATGTAACTTTTGTATACATCTTTGCTTTGCATATTCGTATCACAGGACCGATGAATTCGTTTCTAAGGTTCTTAAATGTTATTTCATATACAGGTAGTTTTGTGAAATTCATCTTTTTGAAGTATTTCTTTATGTCAAGTAGAGCATGGATATAAGAGGATTTATAGTCTAACTTAGGTATTTCATTGCATATCTTTATATTAAAGCTTGTTAATAGACATTCGGCAATATCTTCGTTATCAATTAAAGCTAAAGTAGAGTCCAGCATCAGTAACTGAGCAATTTTTTGTTTTGTATTGAGCTTAGTCTGATTTTTATCGATAGAGTAACCACATATGTATAATGTGCAGAGTTTAGTCAAAGCTTTATTTGCATAGTTTACTTGGTATACGTCTAAATATCCAGGATCACCTTTTCTATTCCTAACAACTATTATCTTATCTGCATTAAAATCTATTGCTTGCAAAACGAGTAAAGTAAATGTTAGCTTACCTCTTCTTTGATACTGAGCATTAGGGATAAAAGGTATCAAACATTTAATAAATCTGCGAACAACAGGCGTAGGTCTTCGACTAGTTGTTATAATGGTTTTGTTTATCACGAAAAATTTACCTTACTTTTTCAAAGTCCAAGGTGTATATGCAGCACCTGCCCATTTGGTGCCACATTTAGGGCATTGCCAAATTCCAAAGGCTATCCTCTTAAGTATTACGATATTTGTACAATACGGACATTGATACTCGGCATATCGTCGCTCCATGAGTTCTTTCCATTTCTTTCTAAGACTTGAACCATATCTTGCTCTAAATCTCCCAGCTATTCCTACAACCTTGGTTCTACCCATAGACTCCACCTCTATTTATTAATATTCTTGTTTAATTTATTTAATTTACTAGCTATATTGTGTAAACTTTGAGTAACCTTAAAAACTAACTTGAGCTCTTAGATCTTTTCAAAATGGCTATAAGCTCGTCTGCTTTTGACATACTTAAAGAGATTATATCATCGAATTCTTTTTCTGTTAAAGCACCTATTCCCATTTTTTGTAATCCCACAATTCTTTTCTCATCGTCTATTGCTACAGCTACTTTATAATGCGCTAACGATTCTTCTTCTGCCGTTGGATCTACTACAAGGACATCACCAATTTTATAAGTAGTTACTATAGCAACATAACGATTAATAGGCACAGACCCTGATTTTTGATTTTTATCTATTTTTATAATACCGTTGTTAGGATCTATTACTTCGAAGTAGGGTATATAAGTATTAGATAGAGCCGCTATGGATGCCAACATGGATGCATCTATAAGGTTTCCGTCGTAATCCAAGACATATATGTCAAGCCATATGATCCACGCCTTCTTACCAGGAACTATGCATAGTTTATCTAAAGGAATAGCTTTAGATTCTCTTAATGATCTATCAATAACTCGTGCAAGTTCTATTGCATTTTCATCTGGCGGGCCTGGCTCAAATGATGGTGATGCTACAGGGATATACTCGGCATTAACTATTATAGCTCCTTCGTTTGGTGCATCAGGATAAGGTTGGCCTACCTCTAACTTTATGCCTGCCAGAACTTGCGTATTACCTAGTCGTACTAATGCAGAACCTTCAGCTTTAGGTGCTACACCATAGATAATCTCTATCGATCTATAGCTTGTTAGAGGTCTTTTATCTATATGATAACCCCTCGATATAACGTTCAATATGGTATTGTATTTTATACGTGGTATTAGCGGTTGTTCCATAGTTTTAGACAAGCTGTTCACCTACCTCTACGTACTTCTTCCGGAGAGCTTCTTTTTGAAGCTCATATATCTGCTTTATACCCTTCATTGCTAATGCTATTGCCTGTTTGAATTCTTGAGGCGTCAAAACTCCATTCAATTGTATCATTGTAATTTTGTTTAAGCCAGGCATGGCAGCGACAGGCATATCAGCTTCTCCATACATATCTTCTACTTCGTTGATATCTAAGACAAGAACACCATCAACTTTACCCACAGCTACACTTGTTACTAAGTCTAACATGGGTATACCTGCATCAGCTAGAGCTAATGCAGCAGCTGTTATACCTGCTGTTCTAGTTCCGCCATCTGCATTTATTACTTCAACAAAGATATCAATTGCTGTTCGCGGGTATTGATAAGAGAGCACAGCAGGTTCTAGAGCTTCTCTAATCACCTTTGACAATTCTATCTCTCTTCTGCTAGGAGCAGGGCTTTTTCTCTCAGATGTTGAAAACGATAACATTCTGTATCTACACCTTATAATAGCTCTATCTGGGAGTTCTTCATATCGCGGCACTACTTCTCTAGGACCATATACAGCTGCAATAACTTTTGTATTTCCGTACTCTACATAAGCCGATCCATCAGCATTCTTGAGTATTCCTACATCAATTCTTATAGATCTTAACTCATCTGGCAATCGATTATCTGTTCTTCTACCGTTTTCATTTATGAGTTTTGGTTTATTCTGCTTCACGTTTGATTAACCCTCTTTTCACTTTTTCCTCTATAATAAATGATCTAATTCTCTCAGTTAAACCTAGGGTGTGAGATTCTCGTTCAATCTTTTTTATTGCTACTACAGCTATGTATTCATATTCTGGACTTGGACATCGTAGAATTATTCTGCCATTGTTTCCCACAATAATTTTGCATTGAGTTAACTCTTCTAACAGTGAAATCATTGAACGTCTCTTACCTATAACTCTAGCAACCTTAGACGGATCTATCTCTATTAATGATCCTTCTATAACCTTACCCAGATCCTTATCTTGTGTAGTTAGTACAGGATTTCTAGTTCGATCAAATTGTACAACTTTTGCTAGAACAACATCGCCTACATCTAGGTATCTTCTTATATTTTCAACAGCAGGATTAAAGGGTTTGCCTAGGTAATCAGATGCATTTAAAACAGCGTAATACGGGGAATTTATATCTACGATCCATGAGGTCACAGAAACATCCTTAACTATACCTACAACTAAATCTCCTTCTTTAGGTATATATTTGAATTTCAGTGGAATTAACCTATATCTTATTTTATCTCCAACCTCCTCTATATCTAGCAATGAAATTACTGTAACTATGTTAGTATCTTTATCTTTAAAGAGGTAGCCATACTGATCTATTATTTCACCTGAAGATGGTGGAGATATGGTATCCCCTGGCAATATTATTATTCTCTTTAATATATTGGATGTTGATGTTGTAGAATTAGACTTGCTCATAAGATATTACCTTGATACTTGCACTACCTTTCGTCAGTTTATTTATCTGGTCTATAACCTCATTCTGTATTCCTGCAGGGATTTCTAGTTCAACTATAAGAGAACCATCGTCGGTCCAAATATTCTTCTTTACTTCACCTAATCTCATTATTTGTGATGCTATTTTGTGGGCATAATCTGGGGGTATTGATACTCCTAGCAAGATCTTTGCTAACTTTATAGGTATAATTCTTGATATAGCTTTAACTATGGTGGGTATCTGTTCTTCTATTGGTTTATACATATCAATTGCTACTTTTGCTTCCTCCATTGCTTTTTCGATTAGTGTTGGTGGTATTGGTGTCTTTGTTCTAGGATCCATAGCTGATCTAGATATGAAATAAACTATTTGTTTTTTCTTGGTTTCAAGAAGTTGTTTTCGTTGATCAGCCGTAAGCTGTATTTCCCCCTCTTTCAATATTTTCTCAGAAATCTTGATTATATCTGTTGTACCAAATACTTCTTCTAATTCTTCTGGCGATGCTTTTAACCCTTTTTTTGCATCCTTATAAATAAACTCACCAATGATTATATCTTGTAAAGGTATTTTCTTCCCTTCTTTAAATGTAAATGCTTTATTGGGATCAACGAGAATTTCAAACCTTTTACCTTTTACATTAAGACGTGCAATGACATACTCTTTTTTACTCAAGAAGTAACCCCCGCTTTTTCTAAGTACATTTTCGTTTCTTCTGCTGTCAATTTTCTGAAGATTCTTGCATCTTTGTCTGCATAACCTACTTCAACTCTTTCTATACTGAGAGGTTCTCCTAAAGCCGCTCTTAAAGCTCTTAACCCTAAAATAAGCAATTCTTCAATGCCCATCTTAATGTTATAATACTTCTCAATGTAGCTTAAAGCAGCTTGTTCTCCTGATCCAGCTACTGTTGCATAGTACTTGAAATAAAGTCCGCTAGGCTCTGTTTTTATTAGCTCTATTTTCCCATCTTTATCGATACCACCGAAAATAATTGATACTCCAAAAGGTCTTACACCGCCTTGTTGTGTATAGAGTTGCTTTATATCGCATATAGTTCTAGCAAGTAGCTCTACATCTATTTGTTCATCAAATGTTAACCTATGCCTTACAGCTATTAACCTAGCATAGTCTATCAACACTCTACCATCATGTCCTAATCCTGAAAACGTTGCCCCCATATGCATGTCTATTATGAAAACTTTTTCAAGGCTAGTAACATCGTGTAATGGTGTAACTTTTCTTCTCTCAGCTATTAATACAACACCATTCTCAGATTTCATTCCTAAAGATGTCCAGCCTCGTCTAACAGCTTCGGCTGCGTACTCTACTTGATAAAGCTTACCATCTGGCGAAAATATTGTTAAAGCTCTATCGTAGCCCATAGCCGCAGGCATAAATGACATGAATATCACCCTAATCTCATGGATTCTGTTTTATCTAGTTCACTAGAACTTATGAAACTTTAATTGAGTTTAAGAACTTTGTTGAAAGTATACCTGTCGAACATTTACTTTAATTAAACTATAATGAAGATAATCAAACAGAATTCTTCATATTTTAATCATTTACATATCAATTTGTAGATTGACTTACGACACTATTAAATCGTTAATATTATTTTGAGTTAGGTGATTTACTATCCATTTCTATTTCTACAGCACCAATAGGCTAACTTCCTTCCTACTTTGAAAAGAACACCTACTACCTTAAACTAATTACTTGATTCTTCGATCTATTTAGAATCAACGAGAATTTGGTATCTGTAAGGATGTTTCATAGTTGATAGCTAGGAGTTAGGTTTATAAGTTTTGATTCTATCTATTACTACTAGATGTTGATGAGGGGCTATGCCCCGAGGTAATTAAGGTGCCCAAGATGCGGGTTTAAAGCTGGTAGAGACGTAGTTGCAGCATTAAACCTTGAGAAAAAGTACCTAACTTCCAAGGGGTGCGTGCCATTCACTCCAATGCCTTGCGACCCCACTTTAGAGGTAGCAGTGCTACCTGTGAGGGAGTGGGCGAGGAGAAAGTCCCTAGATGCAATAAATAAACGTAAACTGATGAGGATGAGCATCTAGGGACAAACAGAAGAGCTATCCCAAGGCATAGGGGAGGTATTTGAAATTTGAAGTATATAAAGAGCTGGGTATTAGGTTGAGCTATGATAGTCCCTTAGATGATGAGCTCTGATTCAATGTGGGCTAAACCTTGAAATAAAAGCAAAGTATTTGTAACTATTTACAACTCTCCATAGTTAATCGCTTCGAGGTAGCAACGTAGGAGTATCACGATTTACTGTATTAATCACGAGAAAACTATGTTGAATAGAATAAACATAGAGGTATATCTCTCCATAATAAATGATGAGATTTTAATTTAAGATGTGAAGAGTATTACAATGTTTAAATTGATTTGTCTATATCTTAATGTTCGTAGATCTTTAATGTATGAAGTAAACTGAAAGTTTTTGCCGGGTTCGTAGTGTTTTTAAACTAACTACGAAATATAAATATTTTAGGAGTTACAATATGGTGGACAATGAGATTATTGCTAGTATACTCAAGAAGACAAGCGTCTTTAAAAATATTGAGACGCTATACCCGGAGTACGTGCCTTCCAAACTTCCTCGAAGAGAACATCAATTAAGACAATTAGCAGAGATATTTAGACCATTAATTTTGTCGCCAGGGAACGTCTTTATCAGAGCTATGTTAGTTGGAGGTGTAGGTGTAGGTAAAACAGCTACCGCTAAAGTCTTTGGTAAAGATATAAAACAAATTGCTACTGAACGGGGCATAGATTTACGTTATGTTCATATTAATTGTCATAGGGATAGAACGTTATACGAAGTTGTTTCAGAAATAGTTAGACAGATTGGGGCTCCTATACCGATAAGAGGTTTGTCTGCTAGGGAGATGCTACTAGCGCTTTTGAATTATTTAGAAAAACATAACATATTTATCATAGCTTCCTTAGATGAATTCAATTACTTTGTTGCTACAGAGGGAAACGATGCTGTTTACTTCCTAATACGGGTATATGACGAATATTCTGATGCTAAAAAAAGAATAAGCTATATTTTCATATCTCGTAATACTTCAGCTTTAGACATGCTAGACCCTACTACAGAAAGTTATATTCTAAGACATACGATACACTTTGATCCATATACTTCAGATGAATTGTTTGATATCCTTAGATACAGAAGAGACTTAGCTTTTTACGAAGGAACAGTAGATGATGACATTCTGAAGTATATAGCACATCATAAAGGGGTGGATAAGGGTGGAGACGGAAATGCTAGATCAGCTCTTGAGGCATTGCTATTAGCAGGTCAAGCGGCTGATTACGAAGGTTCCCAAAAAGTAAAAATAGAGCATGTTAGGAAAGCTTTGGGATTAGTTCACCCAGAAATGGTTAGGATCTCTGATGATTTGAGCTATTTACAATTACAAGAACTTATATTGTTAAAGGCTATTATTGTAACTCTAAAGAATAAAGAGGAACATTATGTGAAAATAGGGGATGTCGAAGAAGAATATAAATACCTATGCCAGCTTTATGATATTAAACCTAGAAGTCATACACAGATATATGAGTATGTTAATAGTCTAAAGTACATGGGTATTATTGAGGCTAAGGTATCAGGCAAAGGATTTCGAGGTAGAACAACTTTAATATCAATCTCTGTTCCTTTAGATGATCTTGAAAAAAAAGTTGATGAATTAATAACTATTAAACGTGGAACATTGAAGAGAAATACTATTTAAATAATGCGAATGAAAACTTCTGCTTTTCTGCTTAATACTAGTTTGCAAGATAATAATGACATTATAAAAATTTTAAGAATATATCGGGTTAAATATGAAACTATATATTGATGAGCTTAAGCATTATAGCTACATCAAGAAGCTAGCCGCTATACTAAGTAAACCTTGTATATGGTCCATAGTATCAATACTTAATGAATCTACAGATAAAACAATTAATATCACAGCCTTAATAGCAAAGCTGAACAGTAACTACAAAGCGGTTTCTAAATGTTTAGAATATATGAAAAAGTTAAATATTGTGGAGGAGGTTGTTGTAGGTAGACTTAGATTAGTTAGACTTCTAGATACTCAGTTAACTCAAGCAATGAATACGATTATAAAGGAGTTAAAAGATGGTACTGAATTATTTCTTGACGAACGATAGGAGAGATTTAGAATTCTTTTCCTCTTTCTTAGCGGTTTCAATAAAGTTTTTTGATTGTTCGCGGGTTAGGCTTGTTTCTTTCTTTTCTACTACAGCTTGATGTTGTATAGCTTTCCTTAGTTGCTTATAATACTCTATTATTTGAGCTTTGTTAGGACCTGCAAGTAATTCAATCATTTTTTCTGAAAGTCCAAGCCATTGAGCTATTTTTACTGCTATTTGAGGATTATTTATGAAAATAACGCGAAGTATTGGAATAATATCGTTTTTTGCTACTGATGTAGATACATGTAATTTTAAAGAAACTATTTTCGCTATATCATCATATACATCGCGAATCTCTTTTAATTTAGATAACAATAATATTCTCTGGGGAAATGAATATTTCACCCAGCGATACTTATCCTTGGGATTATTCTTCGCAGCAAATGTTATCCCAGCTGTCATCATATCGATGGCATAGGCTAAAAGATCCCAATCACCAGTCCTAATGATTCTTCCTAAGTAAACATCAGCTTTACTTAGCACATCGTAAGCTCGGAAAAGGTCTTCAGCATCTTGGTATTGATAAGCAATATTTTCTTCAAGCCATAACTTAAGTTGATCATAATCAAGTTGTGATTGGTTTAACACAGACTTTGCTTGCCATGAATAATTGGCTGAGAATAATATTCGTAAAGTTTCGAATGGATCATGAGATCTATCGCGTGGTCTTAACAAAATTTTAGCCTCAGCTAGTGTAACTTTGGAGCGACCTTCGTATAGTACTTCTAGATCATTTATTGCCGCTCTTAGATCTCCTTCAGATCTCTCTATAATGTAGCTCAGTACAGCATCATCACATTCTAATCCTTCATTTACACATATTTTACGTAAAACAAGTATCATTTCATCCTTGAACAATTTCTTGAATGGGATCATTTCACATACGTCTCTAAGAGATCTCAATTTCTGATCCCAAGGATTGTTTGCTGTCATTATTATAGGTACAGCCGATGTATTTACTAATTTTATTATAGCCTCCAATCCTCCAGCATCTTCTTTAGAAGCGACACCATCTACCTCATCTAGGAGTATTATTTTCTTAGCAGAGTGATGTAAAGTTAATGACCTTGTTATAGAAGCTCTCATAACTGTACGCTCAATATCCTCACGTCTCCTATTATCACTAGCGTTCAACTCGATTAATTCATATCCTAGCTCATTAGCTATTGCTTCAACTAGCGATGTTTTTCCAGTACCTGGTGGGCCATAGAGTAAGAGAGCTCTTTTCTCTACATTGGGCCACTTTTTTAACCACTCTAATATGCGTTGTTTTGCTTGTTCTTGGTTCACTACGTCATTTATTTTTTTAGGTCTATACTTTATTATCCACGGTATTCTTCTCTCCATTGTAACAGCCTATTTAATTCAATGTTCAATATCATTTAACCATTTTCACTCCTAGTAAAGCTATCTTAGCTAGCAAGGCTGTTAATTGGATTTCATCGTCAGCCCCTTCAATGATTCTAAACTGCATCTCTCCTATATAGTCAGCTAACGTAACTCTTATATCCTCAGGAATCTTTAAGTCAGCTGAGAAAATTTCTCTATGCATTTGCTTTAAGACATCGTTACCACTTAATCCATATGTTATCATTAGCTCTCTAAGCCTATCCCTAGCTTCAATAAATTTCCCGGCTAAAGCCAACTGTATTATCTCCCGTACTTCCTTTGGATGGGCTAGCCCTACAACCTTATAAACATTCGAGATCGTTACCTCACCCAAAGTTGACGCAGCTTGTAATATATTTATAGCTTTTCTCATATCACCTTGAGTTATTTCATATATAACTTCAAGTGCATCATTGTAACATACCAATTTCTCCTGATCACAGATCCATTTGAGTCTATATGTAACATCTTCCTTTTTTAACGGTACAAACCTGAAGGAGGCACACCTAGATTGAATTGGATCTATTATTTTACTTGGATAATTTGCGATAAGAATGAATCTCGTAGTTTCAACATACATTTCCATGATTCTTCTCAAAGCTTGCTGTGCATCAGCAGTCATGTTATCAGCTTCATCAAGTATAACAATTTTAAAAGGTATTTCTCCTGGAACTTTGCTTCGAGCGAACTCTTTGACTTTAGTCCTTATAACAGTTATACCTCTTTCGTCACTTGCGTTTAATTCTAAAATATATTTCCTCCATTCCTCACCGTAGAGATCATGTGCTAGTGCCAATGCAGCTGTTGTTTTTCCAGTTCCTGGTGGACCTGCGAATAATAGATGGGGCATGTTCTTCTCTTCAACAAATTTTGATAATCTTTTAACAACTTCTTCTTGATTCACAATGTCTTTTAAAGACCTAGGTCTATATTTTTCAACCCATAATAATTCCTCTAACTTTAAACTCACTCTGGGTCACCTTAATTTTAACTGTACATGTCTACGCCTCTAAAGGTAATAATCTTTTAACATGATTACACATATACAGAGATCAAAAGATCGATCTCCTCCATCCTGGAGGGCGAGGCTTTGATAATTTGTTTCGACTTCAACTTTATATAAGCTGTCTAAGTCATATAGTAAATAACGTGCAATAGTGGTTAGAATATGCATCAATTAAGATTGCTAAAGCTATTGTACGAACTACAACCTGTGAGAACTACCATATTACGTAGTTGTAAAGGTCTTCCAGTAATTGATGTACCTTTACAGAAAGGTTCCCAAGCGTCTTTACCAAGGTTTATAGCTGAAGTATTTGAATTGCATGGAATTGCTGAAGTTGGAGAAGGTATTGTAGTACAGCAGGATATAGCTAAGGTTAAGTTTGCTCATATGCAACAACGGGGAGGTATACCTAAGATAGATGAATTTTTCTACACTAAGGTTAAGGACAGTATAAAAAAGTTATTTAATAAAGCAAGGTCCGAAGGAGATATAGTTCTACTACGTACTATTGAAAAAATGCGTGAAGACTTTATTGACATATCAAACATACGGCTTACATCTATGTTTAGAGCTTTTCAATTGAAGAGTATCGATGTAATAGAGAAGAACTGCACTACGGAGGAAAAGATCCTTGTAAATACTATTAAAAAGGTCTACGATAAATGGGTTAAGGAGTATATAGAATTTGATTAAGAGGTGGTATGATGGAGGAGTTAGTTCATGAGGTAACAACACCTACTGATTATATATCTATGCTAGAGGATTTCATCAAGCATTTCAAAGACGCTGAAGGGAATTTTAAATACGTTAATTCATTGAAAAGAGCTATAGTGGAAGGAAAACTAAGTGTTGAGATTAGTTTTAATGATATACTCAGCTTTTCTACTGAATTAGCCGACTATATTGCTAAGAACCCAGAAAATGCTTTAGAAACTATGAGTAAAATCTTCGTTTCAATATTGGAGCAAGAAGCTCCAGAATTTGCGGAGAAAATTCCTTATATAATTCCAAGATTTGTAGATATACCCTCGTCTTTGATTATAAAGGTCAGAGATATAAGAAGCATCCATGTGGGCAAGCTTGTTGCTATCGAAGGGATCGTTGTTAGAGCAACTCCACCAATGCAAAGAATATACAAAGCAGTATTTAAACATGATTGTGGAAATGAAGTTACAGTTATTGTTACAAGCGAAAGTATAGAAAAACCTTCAATATGTCAATACTGTCAAAAAATAGGGGGTAATTGGAAACTTGAGGTCGAAAAATCTCTATATAGAGATTTTCAAAGGCTTGTTATACAAGAACGCCCTGAAGAAATTCCTGCAGGTAGAATGCCTAGGTCGATAGAGGTTGATGTTTATGATGATTTAGTAGATGTTGTGAGGCCCGGAGATAGAGTTGTTATTATTGGCATTCCTCAGTTAAGAGTCTCGAGTACGAAGAAATCGAGAAGTATTTTCTCTATATATATTTTAGTGAATAATGTAATTGTGTCACAGAGACTACTTGAGGAAATAGAAATAACTAAAGAAGATGAAGAGAAAATTCTAGTACTAGCTAGGGACTCCATGGTGAGAAGAAAGATTATAGCTTCTATTGCCCCATCGATATACGGGTTATGGGATATAAAAGAAGCAATCGCGTTGATGCTATTCGGTGGTACGCCTAAGCAACTAAGAGATGGTACAAGGATACGAGGAGATATCCATATATTAATAATTGGCGATCCTGGAACAGCTAAGTCACAATTATTACAATATGTTGCTCGAATTGCACCAAGAGCGATATACACAACTGGCAGAGGTGCTACAGCTGCAGGCCTAACAGCAGCAGTAGTAAGGGATAAGCAATCAGGAGAATTTTATCTTGAAGCCGGAGCTCTAGTGCTAGCTGATGGCGGCGTTGCATGCATAGACGAAATAGATAAGATGAGGGAAGAAGATAGGGTTGCAATACATGAAGCTATGGAGCAGCAAACTGTCTCAATAGCTAAGGCAGGAATAGTTGCTAGGCTTAATGCTAGGACCTCTGTATTGGCCGCGGGTAACCCGAGATATGGTAGGTATTTGCCAAACAGATCTATAGCTGAAAATGTTAATCTACCTCCAACTATTTTATCTCGATTTGACTTAATATTTGTTATCAAGGATATGCCTAATGTTGATAAAGATCTTAGGTTAGCTAAGCATATAACAGCTACACATAAACAGTTTGAGGAAGTAAAACCTATTATAGATATAGATTTGCTTAGAAAGTATATAGCTTACGCAAGAAAGAACATTAAACCTGTTCTTACCGATGAAGCTAAAAGATTAATTGAAGAATTCTTTGTTGAAATGAGAAAGAAGAGTTTAAGTGCTCCGGAATCTCCTATAGCGATAACGGCAAGGCAGCTTGAAGCTTTGATACGTTTGGCTGAAGCACATGCAAAGATGGCTTTGAAGAACGAGGTAACAGAAGAAGATGCTGCCGAAGCGATTAGACTCATGAAAAGTATGTTAGAAAGTGTTGGAATTGATGTTGAGAGGGGTGAGGTAGATATAGATGTGATAATGACGGGACAGCCAAAGTCGCAAAGAGAGAGGATGATTATAATTGAAGAATTAATTAGAGAACTAGCGAGTAGAGATGGATGTGCAAAGTTAAGAGATATAATAGCTAAAGCTAAAGAAAGGAAAATAGATGAAAAATTTGTTGAAGAAGCTATAACAAAGTTACGAAGAGAAGGTGTGCTTTACAGACCCAAAGAAGAATGCTATGCCCCAGCAATATAAAGGACATAGAGCACAAAATATTTCATTGTGTAAAATATCTAGATGTATATCAATGTTTAGTAAATAAACTTATATACTTGCAATAAAGACATCACTTCTGACCAAGAACACTAAGCAAGATCCTAAAGGTTCCACAAACATGAGTATATGTTATAAATACACCATAAAAATTGGTGAAAAGAAAATAGAGATAGATGAAAATATTGTGAAAATACTAAATACTTACGTTCGAACAGAGACGAGTTTAGAAAAATTAGCAGAACAGTTAGGCCTTGATGACTGGAGCGAAGCTTATGAATTTGTAAAGAAGGCTCCAGCTTGGATAATGTGGACACCGTCAATTTTATGGAGGAAAGAGATGGAAAAATGCGAGAAAGCCGATGAAGTCAGGGTTATAGTAATATAGATATTAATGATGTAACTAAGCTAAGTATTTCTAAGTGGTGTAAAGCTTAATACCCTACGTTATTGTTATTAATAGTAGATAGAATTTGTACATGGGGCCGTCGTCTAGCCTGGCTAGGATGCCAGCCTGGGGAGCAACCCGCCCGGATCGCTGGTGGTCCCGGGTTCAAATCCCGGCGGCCCCACTACATCAAAAACTTCTATAAAATACATGAAGACTAGTGTTAATGGTGTGTTGATATCTAGCTCAATTCAAATTAGTTATGTAATATGTATATTATCAGAATTGAGTTGTAAGCAAAACTCAGATAATACCTATAATTAGTAATACCAAGGTTAAAATTTGTAAGCATTAGTTTACGTTAAAGGATCAGCAAAGGTATTACTTTAGTTAGAGGCTAAAGCTATGTTTGAGATAATCATTAATATCAGTACATCAATAGGTGTTTGAGATGCCTGTGATATATAGATGCATCAAATGCGGTGAAATAATATTCACTTTCTTAAGAGCTGGTCAAGATTACTATGGTATTCCATCTCCTTCTGAATTATTTGTGCGAGTAGGCAGTAAATGTCCCAGATGTGGTAGAGAGCTTGATAAAACTGTTGATATTGCTAGGATTGATGTTAAAGTAGTTAAGTGAAGCTCCAGTAACTAAATCTAATCTTCAGTTTTAAATATAGAATATATTTTTTTAAAAGGTTTTCTCTCTAGGAATTGTTTAAGCCAGTAAATAAAATCGGTATTAATTGTGTATTTATGTTTTATTAAATGGAGATCAGATGCGGAAGTTATAATGTTGAGATCTTTAAAAATCATGCCTGAAATAGATGTAGACATAATTGCATTAATTATAACCCTAGTAATGTCATTTTTGCTTATAAATTTAAAACTGTAGATTCTTCCATCATCACCAATCCATGGTCCTACATCAGAAGAGATGTTTTTTATTAGAAAGCTCATAGCATTAGTGACATCGAAAGCATAAGGGCCTACATGAATTTTGTATTGCTTATTACAGTACATATGCTCTATAACTAATATTGCTTTTCTAAGGTTTTCTTTATCAAACCATATATCTGCATAGATATATTTATTATCAGTATAAGTTCTTAGAACATTTAATAGTGAATTCTTTAGCCTATAAAGTTGGCCCCAAATCATATCTGGTATAGGTTTTAATACCTCGAATATTAATAAGTATAAACAACTATCGAAACTTTTTAATCTATTCTCTATGTATGAAAATGCGTTATTAACATCTTTAGTAATATTAGAATAATCAAAAAAGAATACCTCTGAGGGGTGTTCTAAGAGCATTTTTGCTAAAAGTTTAAACATCGAAAATTTTTTTATAGACACAGCTGCAGCTGCGTTCCTTTTTGGATCAACAGGGTCAACTACTACCAACACGTTTCTTTTGAATCTTTCTAAGCATTCTTTATTCGATGAATAGTGATTTTCAATATCAATACAAGTTCTATAAGCCTGCCACCTTAGGGTATTTCTTAACAAATTGTGAAAATTACCGTAAGCTATAATCAAGAGTTCAGCCAAATATCCAGAAAATCCTTGAATTTCAATCTCAGCGCCATAGAGATCCCAATTTTTTAAAAATTGCTTTAGAATCCTGACTTCGTCTTTTTGAGTCTCATTTAAATGCGATTTGATATACTCAGTATGGAAAGGAGTTCTATCAACAGCACTAATTATTTTATCAGGTGAGGAGACTTTATATGCAGGTACAATATTTACTTCAACAGAATCTATATAAATTGTAACATAGGGATGTGATGCATACTTTAATATATATTTATAGTTATTGAAGCATTTGATTATAATCGGAATAAGTGTTTGTTCAAACCAGTTAATAGTTATACCCTTATCTGTCGGAAAGAGAAGAAAAACATCTATATCCGATTGATTTTTTAAAAACGTGTCCTTAGCTACCGAGCCTTGCAATGTAATTTCTATGTAATTAGTGTTCAAAATATTATTGATACATTTAGTAAGGTTATCTTTTATGAACGTAAATATCTGACAAAATCTGAGTTTTTCTTCGTCTCCAGGCTTTATTTTGTTTAAAACTTTGTGAATTATGTTTTCTATGTTCTCGACTGACATTAAGCTACCTTAACTCAGCTATATGTAAGTCCTTATATATAGGACCATGCGGTGTTAATATACTCTGTTTCAACTTTATTTTCGTTACTGGTGAAGATCCAAAATAGTAGTCATTATATTGCTTATATAGTTCATAAAATAGATTAACGTTTTTGAAACTTCGTAAACGGGCTAGAGTTATATGGGGGCTAAATTCATGTTGATCTTTAAAAATTTCACCCGGGCTTTTTCTTTGAATTTCGGTGTCAATAACTTTTCTTAAGTTATAAAGTTGTTCAGCACCCCTACTTATACCAACCCATATTACTCTAGGTTTCACAGCTGAAGGAAAAGCGCCTAAACCTCGGATCTCAATTTCGAACTTGTTTGTTTGCCGACTTACAAAGTTTAAGATATTCTTTATCGCTTCAACTGCTGGTAAAGATATATGACCTAAAAATCTGAGAGTTATATGAACATTTTCATCCTCAACTGGTTTAATGTCTAAGTCCAGGTTCTCAATATAGTGTTTTATCTTTAGAATCTCAGTTAACGTTGATACACTCTCTACCTCTATAGCTATAAAACATCTAATACTCATGGACTCACCTTAGTATGAATATCGTTTATAGTATTATTTTACTGGGTTCTGAATCTATGTGATAATCTTGATTAGTACTTAAAAGCTTATAAACACCGTATAAGCTAATGAAAAATGATCAATACATAAACACTAAATCACTTGGGGTAGTAGCATGGTATGCAAAAATCCTGTAAAAGTTAAGGATCCTTATAGCCATATAGAAGTTGTGATAGTACCTGAAAAAGTATTTGTTATAAAAAATCATAGAGGTAAAGAAATCAAGATAGGGCTCTTTAAAAGTCCAAAAACAATGCAATATTTTAGAGCTCTTCTGTCTAATATTTACATTTGTGAATAAATGATACATTAACTAAGCTATGAACTTTGTAAAGTACTTTTTAATGCAATGGTTTTCCACGGCAATTAAACCTACTACAGATTACTCTTGAGGAGCTTCCTCTGGTGGTAGAGGTACTTCTTTCATTCTTTCCTCAACTTCTTTGGCTAGTTCATGTAATAGGATTCTAATTTCTTTTACTGTAGGCTTTGCTATCTTCTTAATACCTCTTTGTCCAGGTAAATATATGGGTCTAACGATATTAGCCTCCTCTAATCTTTTGACATGGGTACTTATGTTTGCTTTACTCTGGCTTAGCTTTTCTGCTAAATCTTCGATTCCCATCTCCTCCTTATATATTAAACCTAGTATTCTAAGCCTTGTTAGAGATGCGAGAGCACTTGCAACTTTTTCTATGAACTCTTCTCCAGCAACATACATTACGTCTCCTTCAATCCATACACCACGACGAACTTTAACTTTGTTTTCTTCATTTATAGTCATATATTTTACCCATAAATATATTCACTCTAGGTTTTTTAAATAGTGCGCTTTCAAGAGAATCTTACAACTGAAAGATCTGCTTTTTAGGGTAGGAGGAGGTTATTTGGATAAGTAAACACTAGTATAAACTTTTAACAAGCATTTAATATTTAAAAATAGTTGGTGGGAATTTTGTTAAAATTGATTCAAAACGAATTTGATTTGTTTCAAATTTGTATCCAATCTTGTGGTAAACTTAGTTGATCAGTTATTACCTTTGCTGCTTTAGTCCACCATTCTTTCACAGTATTTTCTCTATTGTTTAGGAACCTAGATATCCAATTGATATTACCAAACTCTAAAGCTATTGAATATATAAGATCTTTAGCTTTTTCACCTTCTAAATACGTTGGTTTTGCACCAGCTTTTATGTTATAATAAGCAATTTTCATGTATAAATCTTTACTGTAATTATCTAAGTCTATTTCTACACCTAGCAGTTTATAAAGGTCTGGAAGATGTTTTTCTAGCCATCCTCTGTGGAATCTGCAGAAACCTGCATTTTCTACAAGCAACTCTTTTATGACTCTAACAGCAACGGTTTTCGCGAAATCTTCTGGTTCACTAAACATAGGTGTATAGTTCGTTAAATATTTACCTGATATAGCTAAAGGTAGTAGAACTCCTGGTGACCAGTAGAACGTAGGTGTCATATACCCGTCTTCCCCATAGGGAACATAGACCACCAGGTCTTCAAATTTTATGCGAGTTGCTTCAACTCTATTCTTAAATATTTTATTTAACTCTTTGGCTGCTAATCTAATACCTTTTTCAGCTATTATTTTCAGTACATCGGTCTTCTTCTCTATTAAATTAGTAATCAGCTCTCTAGCTAATTCAGCATTTCTTAACCATAACTCTATATTAAGTGCTAGCGGATCTAAATTAGGTACATCCCTAAAACCTACTTCTTCTGGTTTTAACAAACCTTTGTATACTGCTTCAAGGATCCAAGCAGTTAAGTGACCTAGTGTTATTAAATCATAACCCAGTTGATCGCCTATATCAACGTTCTTTGCTACTATATCAAGATTTAACACACCTATGAATGGACCCATGGCATTAAATGGTTCATAGTCAACCTTCTTCCCTCTCCACACTTTCTTACATGCTGCTGGGCAAGGTTCACCACAAGTTTCCCAAGATTTACTCTTTACAAAGGTTTCTTCAACAAAAGGCGACCAGAATTTCTCTAACAGTATATCTACTAACTTTCGCCTTATGTACTTTGGTAAATATACGTTATTATAATTAAATAATGGTACCAGTTCTCTATAATGAGGATAGTTTACGCCAAAAGTTCCTCCAGCCTTTATAGATTCATCGTATCTGTATTTCACTGTCGCTTTACTTACAGTCGATATGAAATCTACACCTGTTAACTTCTTGAAGTACTCATTGAACTTTGCTAAATCTTTCAATGGCTCTGGTAAGCTTGGATTCCAAGTACCACCAGCTACTATAGCTACAACATTATGTGCTTTTGCTAAGATGGATCCACCACCACCTCTTGCTGCAAAATCTTCTCTACCATGTATAAGAGCTTTTCTTTCGTAGTCTATATCCACAGATACCAAAGTACCATAGACTGTTCTGAGAGCAGCAGGACCCACAACTATAGGTCTAGCCCTTGTTCTATAAATAAAGTCCCAATAGTGATCAATAAGATAACGTTCTAGTGCAAAAGCTCCTATATATCCCTCGTAGCCTCTGTAAATTCTTTCTAATTCATCCATATTTATATAATTGAAATATACTTTAACGTTACCTTGCCTATCTCCTTCGATCATAACTATTGTTGGATTTGTCGAAAATCCTTCAATAGAGATAACGTGAGCCCCACAACCAATAAGTCTATAGGCAGCACCACCCATAGCGGCAAAGTGTAGACCTTTACTCTCTGGGCTTCTAAATATTACTACAACCCTATGTGAACCGAATAATTTACTTCCTGCAAATGGACCTGCACCAAGAATTAATGCATTATGTGGGTCAAATACGTCATATTTCCATGATTCTAATTCATAATGAATTTTCGTACCTATATCAATAGGCCCTAATACTTCTTTAAATTGATACTCTTTTAAATGGTATGTTTTATTATTTACATCTACTCTGACAACTCTATACATATATACTCAACCTATTATAACAATGGCTCTGAATTAGAAAAAATACTTTACGTAATAACAGTTAAACTTATTTAACTTCACGACAGATCATAAATAGCACCATCAGATTTATGATAACGAAGACTTATATCTTCAGATACACTTTATTTCTTTGAAGTATCTACGGGAATAGGTTAAAGTATTGAGAATAAAAGAAATTATAAATAAGATACTCTTCAAATACAAAGAATCTCTAGATCAGTATATGCTTGTAATTATAGATAGAAAAAGTAACTCCGGAGTTAACTATATTCAATTCACACGAATAAAACATGTAGACAATAATTACTTGTACATAGAATCTGAAGCAGGAGAGGATATTGTTATACCAGTTCATAGGGTTATTAGAATAGAAAAGAATGATGGAGAGATTATTTGGACAAGGATTTAATCAATCTATGTTAAGGAATCATGTAATATGCTAGTAAATACTATTAAGGTTAAAGTAAAGAGATAAACAACATATATTATCATAGTATTCTCTACAAGTATAAATATCATAGAAGCTATTACTGTGGAGATTATGATAGAAATTAAACTGTTATTAGTGAATATCGGGATTAATTGAAAAATTTTGGGATCAGCAAAGCTAATGTATCCTTGAATGTAAGCGATTATTGCGATTGTTGTTGATGCTTTGACTAAAAGTACACTAATACATAGTGGTGCTAAGAATATGTTAGCTAGAAGTACAAAATACAATGGTATCCGTTTACGCAGAACATATGAGATAATAATTGATACCAATATTAGAGTCGATATTGTTAAAGAATGGTTAAACGAATAGAGATTGTATTTAAAACTATAAACAAGAATAATAATCGTTGAAGAAATCAGGATTACATCCAATACTATAACTTTATATTTATTGAAAAGCAATAAATCAAAATTTGCAGAAAGAGCTTGAATTATCAATGTTATCGATATTATTAGCATTGTACTCTGTGTTAATCCGATTTTGGCATGTTTTAGCATATTTATAGCAAAATATGTATATATAACGGTGAGAATGCATTGCATATATTTAAAGATTTTTAGTGATAACAGAGAAGTTTTTATGGTATGTGTATATATCGTAATCAAGATGAAGTTTATTGATATAAGAATTAAAAGTAATGTTTTATTATAATAAATTTGAAGATCTAATGTTAAATATGCAAGTAATCCAAAAACAAAGATAACTAATTGATATTGGGAATAAACATTTATGTTTGGAAGTTTACTCTGCATTTTCTATACCTCTTATTTTTATTGGCATGGGTTGAGCGTTTAAGAAGTCTTTGTATTGATTTTTCTTATCCAATACAACAACTATAACTATAGAGTCAACAGCATCTACGGCGTAAGCATACCCTGTAGAAATAGATCTATAGTTATTGATCTCCTCTTGATTTAAATTATTGCTTTCTAATGTATCTTTACGAATATAGTTCACAATTTTTGAACTTACTATAGATGTAACTATGGTAATTATAATGAAAGCTATTGCAATAATTGTTGCAATTAATACATCCATTAACTGAGACCCGTGGGATATATATTGTAGTATTATATAGAAAAGGAGGGACAGGAATACTCTAGTATTATATGCAACATACTAGGGTACGACTCAAATACCAATGAATTCTAATACCATAAAATGATGTACATAGTTAAGAACATATAAGTTTGGTTACTAATTTTTTCTAGTGAAATCGGGGTACATCATGTAGAACAAGTGGATCTAATGAATTTGTTAATTAATAATCATCACCGAAAAAGTTATGAAAACTGTACTAATTTATAATAATCTTAAAAAGCACTAGGTTACTATGTGTAGCTTTGTCATTGATCTTCGAATAAAATATGATGGTGATCATAGTATGCAGAAATACATATTTGTAACTGGGGGTGTATTAAGTGGAGTAGGTAAAGGTGTTACGACAGCTTCTATTGCCATGCTTCTTCAATCTATGGGCTATAATGTAACAGCTATAAAGATAGATCCATACATTAATGTAGATGCTGGGACTATGAATCCTTACGCGCACGGTGAAGTATTTGTAACTGATGATGGTGGGGAAACTGATTTAGACATAGGGCATTACGAGAGATTCCTTGGTAAAAACCTTAGTAGGAAAAATAACATAACTACAGGTCAAGTGTTTTTATCTGTTATAACAAAGGAGAGAAAAGGTGAGTATCTTGGTCAAACTGTGCAGATAATACCACATATAACGAACGAAATAAAATCCTTGATAAAAGAGGTTGTAAGAGAGCAGAATGTCAATATTGCACTAATTGAAGTCGGAGGAACTGTAGGTGATATAGAAAGTTTACCATTCTTAGAAGCTGTAAGGCAGATGCGCTTAGAAGATGGATTCAAAAATACATTTTTTGTTCATGTTGCTCTTGTCCCAACATTAAAAACAACCGGTGAACAAAAAACAAAACCTGTTCAACACAGTGTTCAAGAACTTCGTAGAATAGGTATACAGCCTGATATGATTGTAGTACGATGTGAAAAACCTCTTGTAGATGAAGCTAAGAGAAAAATAGCATTATATAGTAACGTTCCAATTGAATATGTAATATCGAATCATGATGTTGATATAGTATATGAAGTACCACTGATTCTATATGAGCAGGGGATACACAAATTAATAGCTCAAAGACTTGAACTAGATTATCGTGAACCTGATTTAAGTAAGTGGATTAACTTCGTTAATAAATTAAAAAATGCAAACATAGAGATTAATATAGCAATGATTGGCAAGTATACAAAATTAAAAGACAGTTACCTCAGCATAATAGAGGCAGTAAGGCATGCTTCTGCTATTATAGGTGCAAAAACATCTTTTAAATGGATAGAATCTACTGAAATAGAAGAATTAGAAAACAAAGAAATTATGAATCACTTAAACAACGTTGATGCTGCTATAATACTACCCGGGTTTGGAAAAAGAGGTACTGAAGGGAAAATTAAAGCAATAAAGTACTTAAGGGAAAACAACATCCCTACTTTTGGTATTTGTTTTGGATTCCAGCTAATGGCGATAGAATTTGCAAGAAATGTAATAGGGTTGAAAGATGCAAACAGTTCTGAACTAGAACCGTCTACACCTCAACCTGTTGTAGATATACTTCCTTCGCAAAAGAATATCAACTTTGTAGGCGGTACTATGCGACTAGGAATTAGAACTATAAAATTACTTAAGGGGACACTTGTGCATAGAGCATACGGATCAGATATTATTGCTGAAAGACATAGACATAGGTATACTATTAATACAAAATATGTAGATTTATTTGAAAACAATGGATTTAAAATTAGCGGTATAAGTGAGGATAGAGACGAAAGTGTTATTGAATTTATGGAGTTAACTAATCATAGATTTTTTATTGGAACACAAGCACATCCAGAATTTAGGAGCAAACCTTTAAACCCATCACCAATATTTGTATCCTTCTTAGAAACAGTCTTAAGATATATACGTAAACCTTAATTATATGATATGGAAAGATGATGAAGCTTACAAGGAGTGATAGATGATCGTTGAACCCGCAACTGAGTCAATAAAAGACAAGATCTCATTTTCAAGAATTTTGGATGAAATTAAGATAGAGAAAGTAAGTAATGATGCTAGAACTTTGGCTAAAAAATATGGTTATTTACCATATATGGTTGAACGATATTTAGAAATATTAGGATACGACGAGACATTAGAGTTACTGGAAACTTTTGATAACTACAAATATAAACCTATAATTTTGTGTAATAACTTAAGAATTGATTGCAAGGTGTTGATAGAAAAACTATTGTCATTAAATTTTGAAATTGAGGAGATCCCTTGGAATGGACTAGGATTTATAGTAAAGAAACAACCACGAAGCCCAACCCTAGGCTCAACACACGAATATCTAAAAGGTTATTACTACATATATCGTGATGCAGCATCGCTTATACCAACTATGATATTAGCACCAGCTTCTTACTCAAAGGTTCTAGATATGTGTGCGGCACCTGGAGGAAAAGCTTCGCATATATTGATATTAATGAAGGATAGAGGATTATTAGTAGCAAATGATATTTCGAAAAAACGTTTACAATCATTAATTGTTAATTTTTACAGAATGGGTTTCTCATCATACATACTAACATTAGAAGACGGTCGTCTGCTTCCGAAGAAACTGAGATTAAAATTCGACTATGTACTTCTAGATGCCCCTTGTAGTGCAGAAGGCGCTATAATGTTTGACAAAACACGGAAATTTAAAACATCTCAAGAAGCCTTAGCAAAACTAGTTTTGAAAGAAATAGAGCTTCTAGTTTCTGCCATAAATATAGCTAAACCAGGAGCACGAATAGTCTATACTACATGTAGTATAGCACCCGAAGAAAATGAATATGTCATAACTAAAGTTTTCGAGCTGTTTGGAGAAAACGTTTTAGAGATCGAATATCCGTCAATTGACTTAGGGGACAGAGGGCTAAATAGCTTTAAATACATAGAATTTCATCCAAAAATTTCGCGATGTATTAGAGTATGGCCTCACAGGCATTCAATGGAAGGATATTTTGTATGTGTAATGAGAAAACTGTGACAGTATTGTAGGAGACTTTTATTAAGCTCTCCTAATAATTAAGTATCCTGAGCAAGCTAGGATAAGGATTTGAAGGTTGGGTACTATGTCTATGAAATATGATGTTGTTATTATTGGAGGGGGTGTAGCCGGCTCAACAGTCGCATATTTTATAGCAAAAAATGGTTTTAGTGTAGCTTTGGTAGATCTTAAAAATGAGGATAAAATAGGGCATAAGGTTTGTGGCGATGCCGTAGGAGAGCACCATTTTATAGAGTTAGGATTGGAACCACCATCGGTAGGCAATGATGCTACAAGCATCTACGATGGTGTACGGGTTGTTTCTCCTGATGAACAACACGTTATCGATGTGATGGGTAAAGGATATTCACTAGATAGAGAAAAATTTGGACGTAGATTATATAGAACAGCAGTAAACGCGGGGGCTGAAGCATTTTTAGAACACTATTACGTTAAACCAGTGTTGGAAGGATCCTGGGTGAAAGGAGTAGTGGTAAAAGATAGAAATGGGCATTCTAAGGTTTTGAAATCCAAAGTTGTAGTAGACGCATCTGGTGTTCCAGCCGTTGTCAGATCATCATTGCCCTCTGATTGGTGGGTTGCTGAAAAAATCCCGAGGGAAGATTTCAATATAACGTATAGGGAGATAGTTGAAGGTGATATACAAGGCATAGATGAAAAATTCGCATATATATTCATCAATACTGAAGTAGCTCCTGGTGGATATTGGTGGCTATTTCCTAAAGGTAATGGGCTATACAATATAGGTTTAGGTCTTCAGTGGAAGCATCAATCGAATCCTAAGCTTAACTACGATAAATTTATTAGAAATAAACTTGGTCTAGAGAGTCAGAGAATAGTTCATGCCGGAGGTGGTTTAGTTCCTACCAGAAGACCTATTTCCTGTATGGTCTGGAATGGATTCATAGCTATAGGCGACGCTGCTGCAACAGCTAACCCTGTACATGGCGGTGGAATAGGATCTGCTATGATTAGTGCTAAAATCGCTGCAGATGTAATAAAAGAAGCTTTGTCGAAGAATAGCACAAGCATCGAAGATCTATGGAAATATCATGTTATGTATCATAAAGCTTATGGAGCTAAACAGGCATCTCTAGACATTCTAAGGATGTTTATGCAGAAGTTGAATAATGATGACTATAATTTTGTGTTTAAATCACATTTAGTTAACGGAGAAGAGGTTTATGACATGGGGTCTCGGGGCGTTCTTTCTGCATCAATTTTCGACAAAGTAAGATCGCTATTAACTTTAATGTCAAGACCTTCGTTCTTAGCTAAGTTGTATAAAGTTAAGCAATATATGGATAAAGCTTATGCTCTATATCTATCTTATCCGCAAAAAACAACGGAATTTCTCAAATGGAAAGAAGAAGAGAAAAAGCTTTTCGGAGAGTTTACTGAGTGGTTAAAATCGTGGTAAGATAAAATGGAAAAAGAATTCAAGAAAAAAATATCAGCCTGGATCACTATAATTAGGATAGGAAACAGTATAGCTCTAGGTTATGCGGCAATTGTTGGTTATTTACTTGGCTGTCAACGATATCCAAATTCAGTTGAAATATTTAAATTATTCTTCTCCGCCTTTGTCATAGGAGGGGGTAGTAATATTATAAATGATTATTTCGATGCGCCGATAGATTCAATTAATAAGCCTTGGAGACCTATACCCTCGGGTATTATTAAAGCGAAATCTGCGTATATTGCAGCTATCATTTTGGGTCTAATAGGTATTGCAATAGCGTTTACCATTAATTACTTAGCTGGTTTAATTGCTTTAATAGCTTATATCTTGTCATATTTGTATTCATATAAATTGAAGAGAGTTCTTCTTGTTGGAAATTTTGTTGTAGCACTATTAGCATCTTTGTCTATTACATACGGTGGGTTAGCTTCTTCCTCTGGGATTATAAAGATTTCCGATGTTGTAATAGCAACATTATTTGCTTTTTTACTTAACTTAGGTCGAGAATTTCTTAAAGGAATAGAAGATATTGTAGGAGATAAAAAGTATGGAGTACAAACTTTGGCTACATTTTTTGGGGTGAAAATAGCTTACATAAGTTCCGTTGTAGTATTCTTGATTTTGATTATACTTAGTGTAATTCCTTATTATTTTTTAGGATACTCTATATACTATTTGATAATGGCAATAGCAGGCGTTGATACAATTATATTGCTATCTTTAGTTATATCGTCAACATTAAATCCTAAGGATACATTAAAAGCAACGAGATTACTTAAATTAGCAGTATTTATTGGAATAACAGCGTTCTTCGTAGAAGCTCTAAAGAATATATGGGTACTAAGATAAACATGTCGATTTGTAGATATGATAAAGAGTATCAATGTCGATGTTACAATAACAAGACACTTATATAATTACCCTAGTTTCAGGTAGGCAGACTCGATGATGTAACGGTTAAGTTTTATAAGTTCTAACTATTAATTAAAAAGTTATTTAGTGCCTCTAGTAATATTTAATAAGATGATGAGTGGCGACGGAAAGGAAATTTGATGACTTAATGACGCCTAACTGATTTAGTTAGGTGATTTGAATGACCTGCATACGTTTACGGATAATAGGTTTACATGAAACAAAGGAAAAGGAACTAAGTTTAAACAATATATGCGTAGATGGAAAAGTTAATGTTCTACAAGTTCTAGATAAGGTTAGAAATGATATTAAAATAATGTTTGAATTTGATGAAATTATGATTATATGTAATAATAAACAGCTATATGTTAATGACGAGATTCCTCAAGACTGCAAAGAACTCATAATGTTTCCACTTGCATTAGGTGGATAATAATTCAAATGATGTAGGCGCTCTCATCTGATACATGATGATTTCGAACCTCACTGAAACGAATATACATACTTTAATATTTAATAACCTATAATAGTTTTGATCTTTCTTGCCTTAGATACATGTTTAAGAACATTAAGCCAAATTCTATCCGGACTTAGCGAGCCAAATTCAGCGATGTTATTAATAATATCAATAACTAGTAATTCATGAATATGTAAATATTTCGTTAGTTCATTAAACATAAGTACAAAACTCGATAATGGTAAAGGAAACCAAAAATATATAATGTTATTTAAATTGGCATCTTTAAGTAATGTTAATGTATATGATGAGGTGAATTCTACAATTAATTTTGTAGCACGATTACCCTGTAATATTGAATCTAGGTAAATATTTTGATGAATACATTCAATATTTTTATACATATAGATACCAGAATTAAAAAGAGGGTTATTTACTCGATCGATTCTTATATCTATTCGATCATATAATGCTGAGCTATTAATATTGACATTATATATATTTGATACCCATAAATTAAGAAGTAAAAAGAATTCACCAAAATCTCCAATATAGGAATCGCATATAGTTTCATAGCAACAAGTAGAAAATACTTTGTCAGCATTATTTTCCTTATACATGAGTAACAAAGGTATATATTTAATTAACACACTAGGCAAGTGAATTGCATCATATATGAAAATAAATTCAAATGACTTTGCTGGGCCCCAACTATATAACCTCTTAAACCAAAATATCAAATCGTTTCTAAAAAGCTGTAAGTCGAAAGGAGATGTGGGTCGAGGTCTTTTAAGAAGTAGAAATATAGAACTAGGAATAATCCCATAACCATTTCTTTTCATGTAGTTCATTAGATACCAATCACTAAATGTTGGAGCTAAGATTAATTTTAAATCTTTATTACCTTTATGAAAGCTGATTGACTTATGATACAGTTTAAGAACTTTTTCAAAATCGTCTACCATTTTAATTATGAATAGTTGTGGAATAGATTTTTTCTCAATTCCTGAAATCTCGGCTATCAAGGAATTTGAATAGGAGATAGTTAAAAATTTTTGGGGTATCATTACATAAAGCATATTTATCCCAAATAAATGTACACTTGATATAGTGTATTTGAAAATGATGACACGGCTGTGAGCTGAACTCTGATGAACCGTGTTTAATCTGACTATGATTAATAGCGATACGAGATATAGTATTGATTTGATGTTCACATATCAATATAAAAACTTCTTGGTTTAAACTTCTATAAATGCAGGCTTGAAAATATGAATACGGGAAATGCCTACAATGCTTAGCTCGGCATACGGCTCTAAAATATTGGGACCTTCAAAGGAAAAAATACCTGCTATAGGTATCGGAACCAAGGGCATATATGATTATAAACTAGCTGAAGAGTCGTTGACTTATGCCTTCAATTTAGGTTTAACACTCGTAGAGGTCTCTGAAACCTACGGTGATGGATTAGCTGAAGAACTTGTTGGTAGAGTTATCAAGAAATTTAAACGTGACGAAGTATACGTCGTGTTAAGGATTAATGCTATAAAATTTTCTGATGTGGAGACTGTATTTAAAGCTGTAGTAGGTAGTCTTCAGCGTATGGGTTTAACCTATGTTGACATTGTTATAACAGATGGTATAAATGAGCTTGTGGGTCTAGCTATCCAAGCAAAGGTTTTGGAAGCCCTTATAGCCAAAGGGTACACTAGATATATAGGTTTTGGCAATCTAAAGTTTAAGGACTTGTTAAAAGCCAATCAATTGTTATCGAAATATAGAATTGATGTTATTCAGTACAAGTATAGCATTCTTGATAAAAGAGTTGAAAAAGATATACTGAAATTCTCCATAGAGAATAATGTATTACTCCTAGCTTGTTCCCCGCTCGAAAAAGGAACTGTTTTAAGGAATCCGAAGTTAATTTACATATCCAGTAAGTATAGAAGAAATCCAATACAAATAGCTCTTAATTACCTTATATCGAAACCTACAGTTGTTCCAACACCAAAATCAGAACGCAAAAGTCATATAGACGATATCTATGGAGCTACCAACTGGAGCTTAAATATCGAAGATAAAAAATATTTAGAAAGCATTAGTTAGTAAAACTTAAAGGTGCAGAACTATGAACGAAGATATTCGAGAACCTCAAGCGGGAATATGGGGGTTCTATCCAATAAATAGGGATAAGTTACTGAAAGAGATTGAGCGAATATTTAGAGATACTGTTAGGGGTCCTGGGGCTACGCCTCAAGTATCAGAAGGAAATTTAGAGATTATTGCAGGGGTAGTTCCACATGCCGGTTATTCTTATTCAGGTTATTGTGCAGCTTGGTTTTATAAAAAATTGGCTGAGAATATACCTAAAATAGATTTAGCGATAATATTAGGTACTAATCATACAGGTTTTGGAGGTGCTATAACTACTACAACTTATTATAAGAAATGGTCAACGCCTATAGGTGAGATAGAGGTTGATACAAACTTTATTGAAAAATTGAGGAATACATATAGATATGTAGAAGATGATGTATTAGCACATATGAGAGAGCACTCAGTAGAAGTTCAAATACCATTTCTACAGTATGTATATTCTGGGTTTAAAATTGTCCCATTCGTTGTTAAAGATATAGAATATGAAGAAGCTAAAGAGTTTGCAGAAACATTACACAAACTGGTATCCCAAGGTGGGAGAAGATGCGTAGTTATAGCATCTTCTGATTTCACCCATCATGGATCTATATATGGGTATACTGTTTTTAGACAAAACATCGGTGAAAACGTTAGAAAACTTGACTTAATGTTTATAGAAAAAATCTTGCAATTAGACACGAAAGGATTTCTAAACCTAATTCGTAAATATAATGCTACAGTCTGCGGATATGGGGCCATAGCCATAGCAATGGAATATGCAAAAATATATCAGTGCAAAGCAGAGCTCTTGAAATATTATCATTCTGGAGATGTTACAGGGGAAGAAGATATAGTAGTGGGTTACGCTGCAATAGCTTTTTACAAGTCGAAACAGTAGAAGATATTGTCATAAACCCCTATAACATCTATTTTTATATAATTTGAGATTCAATGCATCTATGTAACTATCTATGTTTACAGCAAAATCAAGAAGTTTAAATACAGATACCACAGGTATACCATTATAAACTTTAGATGCAAGATCATTAAGTATAATAATAACAGGTAGAATATACTTTGTATCCCTTAGCTTGGGTATCTTAACACAGACCCATTCACAATGGCGTAAATATTTTTCCACTCTTTTTTTATGATGTTCAACAATTTTACCAATGTTGTAATATATATTCGCTACATTTTTCCAGTGTTTACATTCAATGAATAAAGAAATCTTTAATTCTTCGTTTATAGCGATAACATCTACTTGAAATCTATCAACTTTCGTATGTTTATAATTTAGATAAACATACCAATTAAGTTTCGTAAATACTTGTGAAATGTAATGTTCAAATTCGTGCCATTCAATATAGGCACTAAATCTATCTGGTATTATTCCAAAGAATGGTAACGAAATAAGCAATTCAACTGGTTTTATAAGTTTGATCTCATTGTCGTGCTCCTCAACTACATTGTTGTCCATACACCATCTAAGAAGAGATAAAGCTTTAGATTTATGTTCAATATTTAGTAGAGATATAGTATGTTTGTTAATTATTCGATATTTTAATAGCCGTTCAATGAAATCGTAAATGTCTATATAATTCATAGACTTACCCAATAACCTATAAAGATTCTACTTCGTTGCTTTATTAAATTTTATTACAATTCAGAAGAAAATTATTGAAGTATTTGTTGGAATTTATAGCAGAAACTTAACTCTAAACAAAGTATACTCAGTTTAATTTATCTATTCCTATTAATAAATTGAAAATAAATTGTTTAAGAGTATTTAATACTTAATTGGTTATAATATTTAATCTAACACCTTCTGTTGATAAACCCTTGGCAACAATTCTTGCACCAAGAGCTTCTGCTGTAACCACAAGTTTTTCTAAAGATTCTTCAGAAGATGCAAGAACTATGAATGCTCCACCATTTCCTGCACCACTTGTTTTTACCCCAAGAGCACCAGCTTTCAGTAAAACATGGGTTAATATATCATGGTCTAGGTTTACAACACCTAGTGCTTTAAGAATACCATGGTTTGCATTCATAAGAATACCCAAAGTTTCAATATCTCCACCTGCTATTGCATCTTTAGCTCTTTCAACAATATGTTTAACAGTAGTTAATATATTATTGAAAAGAATTTCATCTTTTTCTTTCAATAGTTTAACTCTATTAATTAATTCAGCTGTTGTACCTATTCTATTAGTGTATCCTATTAATAACAAAAGCCTATGTTTTACATCTATAGGATAAGCCGCAGGTATTTGAGGATCTACATATCTTAATCCTCCTAAGCTTATGGTGAAGGTATCCATAGGACTTGCGCTTCCTTGAACCTTTCTCTCTACATCCCAAGACACTTTAGCTATTTCGTATTTTTGTTTTTCCAAGTTCTCAATATAATTATTTAACGCCATGCATAGTGTTGTAATACCAACAGAAATAGCTGCGGAGGTTCCTAATCCAATGCTTGGTGGTAATGGGCTATCTATAGTTATATCGTATCCTAGATGCTTTGGATTTAATCCTAATTTCTCTTCACATAGATTTAGTGACTCAACTATATAAAGCAACAATCTCTTGGTGTAGTTTTGATCACTTAAGATCTCAAAATAATTTTCATCTCTTTTTACTATAAAATTATATGTTGATACCTGGATTCCTCGCTTTATCTTTACGTTCACTATGTTTTTATCTGATTTCCTACCAGTGATCTTTATATAGACAGGGATCGTCGATGCTATAGCGGGTACGCCGTAAACTACTGCATGTTCTCCAAATAGTGTAATTTTAGTAGGGACAACAACTTCAAGCAATGTCAATATTCAACCCTCTAAAAACACAAGTACTTATCGTGATGTAAAAACCTTTTTAAGTTTCAGCTATTTCTTCTTTAAGAGGTCTTAAGTAATAGAGTATAGGTCTTCTACTTAGTAGTAGGGGTAAGGCTGAAGGCACTAAAGGGAATCCTTCTAGTTCTTTTCTTAAAATGTTTACGAGTTCTTCTAGGTTCATAATTTTCTGTACACCATCTTTTCTAATTCGTACATTCAAAGTATTTGTGTTAACTTCTCTGTCGCCTATTACGACTATGTATGGTATCCATTCTATTCCTGCATCCCTAATTTTCTTACCTAAACTTTCTTCTCTATCGTCTATATCTACACGAAGACCATGTTTTGCAAGCTCACTAACTACTTTGTATGCATATTCAATGTGTTCTTGTTTAACAGGTATTACTCTTACTTGAATTGGTGCTAACCATGTTGGAAGAATAGGGGTAGTACCTTTTATCTCGCTTTGGGCTATAGTATCGAAAACCATGTATAAGTATCTCTCTATCGATCCTATTAAAGCAGTATGTATAATTACTGGAGGGCATTTATTCCCTTTCTCATCTACATAATATATTCCGAATCTTTTTGCATTTCCAATATCTATTTGCCAAGTTGCTATCTCCCTTGGTCTTTTTAACTCATCTATTATTATATACTCTACATTAATTACCCAATAATATACATTAGCTGGGTAGACAACTAAAAGTATAGGTTTTCCTTCTCTTCTTACAAGGTCAACTATATAATCGTAATTAGTTTTTAAGAAATCCTCTGTTACATTGTAAATTGCTAAGTATTCTCTTCCCAGTTTCTTTGCTTCTTCAAATATCTTATCCCGGACTTTATAAACAATTTGTTTTGCTTCTTCAATATCTTTGATAAGTATATGTAGATCCGGCATGTGGAATCTTCTTAGTCTAAACCCTAAGACTAATTCACCGCGTTGCTCATAACGATAGCTATCTGCAACTTCAAACATACCTAGAGGTAAATCTTTGTAGCTCAAGGTCCAATCTTTTAATATTGAGAACTGTTGGTAACATGCAGCAAATCTTAAGATGAACAATTCATTATCTACAGGTATTTCATACATTCTTTCTCCAAAAAGCTCAGCATGTTGTTTCACTGGTTCAGCTCGTAAACTGAACATATTCGTACCTTTAACTCTGAAAACAGGTATGCCTAGAGAGTTAGCCACAATCCATGAATATGCCGATATTGCTTCTAAAATTACTGTTGCGTGAGGCTGATACCGCATATGTCCTCTATCAGACATTTCCTCCCATTCAAATCCAAACTTTTTCAAGTATACACCTATTTTTCCTTGCCCGCCTTCTATCTCTTTGCCAAAGACTTCTTTATCAACTAATACTTTGAAATCTTCTTCACCTTCTTTAAATATATATGATGATGGATCGTATATTTTCCCTTCAGGTGTTAATATATAGTACTTTTTCTCTATAGTTTTTCTCGACTTGGCTTCGCTAACACTTATATATCTTGAAAGTTCGCTCAGAGGATGACCATAACAATGAAGTAAAAATTCTTTATACCAACCAAATGGAGCTCTAAATACTTTCAAATTCCTTTGTTTTAATGCATTATAGATTTTGATAAGAATCTCTATTGCTTTAGATGGTGAAGCTAAACTTGATGATAGATGAGCATATGGATACAGAATTACTCCACCAGCCTTAACCTTAGAATATACGTCGAGGATCTCTTCTACAGCTTTTTCAGCTACAAATCCAGGATTTTTTTCATCATCAGCTTCAACAGTTATAAATACAACTAGAACATTGCTATAATCACCTTGAGCTAGTTCCTCTGAAAGATCTTCAGCTAAATCAATTGCCTTGGTAACAGCTCTATACATAAATTGCTTAGCATGTATTAATAGCAATCTCAATGTATTACACCAGAAAATTAAAGCTATTAGGAGTTCTTATAAGATTTTACTAAAGCATTACTACTCTATAGGATTTTTATATGTACAATTAATAGCCGAGAATTAAATGGTTAACCGAAACTTTCAGTTAGGTGCAGTAGGCTATTTAAGTCTCTTATGCAAACTATTGTTTAGGAGTGGTGATCCGTGACCACAGAGGTTAAGAAACCTAGAAATTTAGATGAGTTAGGTATATCTAGTACGATATTGAAAAAATTACAAGAAATAGGTATAACAACAATAGAGGCATTGGCTGCTGCTAATGCTCAAGAACTGAGTCAAAACCTAGCCATACCTTTACCAACAGTTCAAAGGCTTATTATGCAGGCTAGGTCAGCTTTAGGCTTGACATTTAAGACAGCGTTGGAGATTAAAAAAGAGCGCATGAGCTTACCTAAGATCACTACAGGGAGTCGTAATCTAGATAACCTGCTCGGGGGAGGTATAGAGGTAAAAACTATTACTGAGTTGTTTGGAGAGTTTGGTTCAGGAAAAACACAACTATGTCATCAACTTGCAGTAAATGTACAACTTCCTCGCGAGAAAGGAGGTTTAGCCAAGAAAGCTGTTTACATAGATACTGAAGGGACGTTTAGATGGGAAAGGGTAGAAGCGATGGCTAAAGCCTTAGGTTTAGATCCAGATAAGATTATGGAGGGGATTCTATATGTTAGAGCTGTTAATAGCGATCATCAGATTGCTGTTGCAGAGGAATTGAAAGATTTGATACCTAAAGAAGATATAGGGTTGGTGGTAGTAGATTCAGTAACAGGGCATTTCAGAGCTGAATATCCAGGACGTGAAAATCTTGCAGTAAGGCAACAAAAACTCAATAAACACCTTCACCAACTTATGGCATTAGCAGAGTTATACGATGTAGCAATTGTAGTTACAAATCAGGTTATGGCAAGACCTGATATATTTTATGGTGATCCGACCGTAGCTATAGGAGGTCATGTCTTATACCATGCTCCTGGGGTTCGCGTTCAACTTAAGAAAAGTCGTGGAAATAGAAGAATTGCTAGAATTGTTGATGCACCTCATCTTCCCGAAAGCGAAGCAGTATTTATGATAACTGAGGAAGGTATTAGAGACCCTGAGTAGCAATATAAACATTGAGTTTCATCAATAAATGCCACAACTTTAGTATATTATAGGCTTGGTCTAAGTTGTGTATAAGCCTTGATGTTTCGCTAGACCATACAATATTAATTGTTGTTTTAAAAACTATTGTACCACTTTTAACATTTGGATATGCAGCTATATCAGATTGGGTCAAGCGCGAAATACATCCTCTCACATGGGTTTTCCCTATAGCTACAGGAATTATAGTTAATTACAACTTGTATAGCTCTCTAAGTTTTTCTATATTGAATGTTGATGTTATTAAAAGGCATGTTTATGTTTCATTAATTGTCTCTGTAATAATAGTTGTTTTAATTGCTATATTATCTTTTGTCCTAGGACTTATCGGCGGAGCTGATGTACTAGCTTTAATTTCATTTATTTCGGTATATCCAAGTAATTTAGAATTTCTATGTAAGGCTGTAACTTGGTCATTTAATAATAATTTTTTTATAATTATGTTGATTCCGCCAATAGTATTCATATTACTTGTATATTTACTTATCATGGTTACGATAATTATTGTAAATATCTCCCTTAACCTCTTAAAACTATATGATATTAAAAAACTCAAGTTACCTTTAAGTAAAGTTTTTATTTATGTAGTTTTTGGTAGAGTAATGAGGATCAAAGAAGCTTTGTCAAAGAAGTTCTACTATCCAATATATATACCAGGTTTCTTAGAGAGATTCACATTCGATGTTGAAGAGGATTATCAAGCCTGGATAACAAAGTTAAAGGAGTTAGACCCAGAAATGGTTGTAATTACTACGTGGGGTATACCGATGGTAACGTTTATGGCTGTAGCTATATATACATACATTTTTGTTTATACTATTCTAATGTTGTTGTAAGTACAAAAACTTCGAAATATCAAAATTTTACAGAAACACTAATAAAGAACTTGGTGATACAGTTTATGGAAGTTTTATGGGCACCGTGGAGAAAAAGTTATGTCATATTGGCAGGTTTATCTAGAGATAGTAACTGTATATTCTGTAATGCAGTCCAGAGTTCAAACACTAATAACTATGTTATTTATAGAAGTAAACACTCTTTAGCCATGTTAAATAAATACCCATATAATAATGCCCATGTTATGGTTGCACCAAAAAGACATGTTCCATCACCAGAGCTATTAAGTGATGAAGAGCTACTCGATATCTTCAAAATAATGAATGTGATAATGTCTGCTATAAGGCTTTGCTATAATCCTGACGGATTTAATGTAGGTGCTAACATAGGTAGAATTGCAGGAGCAGGAATAGAAGGTCATCTACATATACATATAGTTCCTCGATGGAGCGGAGATACAAACTTTATGGCTGTCATTGCTAATGCAAAGGTCATACCTGAAAGTCTTAATGAAACTTATGCAAGATTATGTGAATGTGTTAACAAGGTTGTAGGTATTAATAGATCAGATTAGAGCCCATCATCATTCTTCAGATTTGCTACATTTCATCAACTCGTAATCTTACAATACTTGGTTTACTTAAGAGTTTAAATAATGTCTTTATAGATTTCAGCCATAACAAGTTCTGTATCAGCTGTAAACTCTGTGAATAGCTATTTTCTAACATCTATTGAGCTTAGAATATACAAAACTTCTGCGAGCTTACATTAATGAAGAAAGTTAAGCATCATAAGGCTATCCTTGAGGTGTAGGTGGTAGGTTGAAGTAAATAAGGGGCTTGAAGTTATGTTGAGCTCTGATAATCTCTGCAATGTAGCTATGAAATCCTGGTCCGAACAGGGAACTCAAAGGCAAGTATATAGAGATACCTACGGATAATGACTTCAGAATAACATAAGTTTGTAGAATACTAAGAAACACCAAGCTTAGGAATACAATATATAATGTGCTTAAGTACTAACAAAATTATTTAATCCACTCGATATGGATATTATTAAGGTATTTGGAATCGCAGATCTTAGCATTGAATAATGAACTTAATGTTAGACTATTTAAATTTAAAATAATTATCTAGGTACTCTACTTATATTCATTGAATATTTATAAACTTAAGATATTGAAATAGATTTTAGAACTTTGTTATTTCTTAGTGTAACAATGCAAAGGTGTTAAAAATTAATAATTTAAAAGAATAATAATGGTATTTATGTAGAGGTTTAACATCCATCTATTAACGAAATAGGAATGCAGTGAGGAATCTGTTCTAAATCTCATTGTCTTTAACTATATATCGAAAACAACATCTATAAATATCATATCGTCTATTCTTCCTATACGCATTTGATGGTATGTAACGGCCTTTACGACAGTTCTAGGTTCGTGTTTTTCGTATGTGAATTCTTCACCATACACCTTAGCGTGTATGCATATATTTCTTTCTACATTAGAGTATTCTTCTCTAAGCTTTTTTATGATAAACTTACTAAACACATAGTTATAGGCATCATGATAATACAACAATTCTTCAAGCCATTTGTAGATAAGGTTTTCAATATCGTATCCACATACATGAATATCGATTTCCGCTCTTGGCTCTACTTTTGATGTATCTGTCATTATTTCAAACATGCCTTTAGCAATATTAATAAGAGCCTCCTCTAAGGTTTTTCCATAAGCTCTAACAAGGACATCAGCTGTATGTTCAAGGAACTCAAAAGGTTTTTCCATATTTGTAATACACCTCACAGTACCCATAGTACTATCCAAGATAGTTAAATAGTTAACTAAGAGATATAAAAAGATACATATAATCAAAAGAATATTAGGTTGATCAATCTATGTAAGATAAAAATAAATAATCCTTCTTTAATATAACTTATTACTATGGGCTAAAAATGGCTTTAATTAAGATATCATATAAGGATGCACTGATTATTGTGGATATGCAAAATGATTTCATGCCAGGGGGTGCTTTACCTGTAAACAATGCACTATCAATTATACCTAGAATTAACGAGTACATTGAATTATTTAAAAGAGCTGGAGCTTTAATTATTGCAACAAGAGATTGGCATCCTCCCAATCACATATCGTTTTCAAATCGAGGTGGACCATGGCCTCCGCACTGTGTACAAGGAAGTAAAGGTGCAGAATTTCATCCTAGTTTACTACTTCCAGGGGAAGCGATATTAGTATCTAAGGGTTATAAAGAAGATCGGGAAGCGTACAGCGGATTTGAAGATACAGCATTACATCAAATTCTAATATCTAGAGGTGTAAAAAGACTTTTTATATGCGGTGTAGCTACTGACTATTGCGTTAAAGCGACAGCTTTAGACGCTATTAATCTAGGGTACACGGTCTTCATTCTTGAGGATGCTATTAGAGGTGTTGATATACCTAAAGGATCTGTAGATAGAGCTATCAATGAAATGTTAAACCAGGGGTGTATCTTGATAACAATTAACGATATTGTTAATGAGATTCAAAGATCTAAGAGTATATAACCTTAAACACTTGAAGTATTCTATACACATTTTTTACATTATTGACTAATTCAATTAAAACATTTGTTGGTAATAAGGATAAAATTTTCATTAAGAATCTCTGTGTAGGTTTATTTATACTCTTAAGATCGATTTCGTAATCACGGTACAATATTCTAAACATTTCTGTTATTAAGCCCTTCACGTAGCTAACTTCAATTAGATCATTTTCAATAGTATTATTAATCCAAAGAACTAGTTCGATTATGTTTATGTATCTAGATCCTTCAAGATCCTTTTTAAAGTTTTTTTGCAACTCCATTTTTTCAAGAATATCAAGAGCAGCTTCAATGTAGGTTTTAATATTGTTTGGTATAATCCGTAACATACCTTGTTCACTAGGCATTAATAAGATTCTATGAGCTATTGAGACAGAAGCTAAGATCAATAATTTTTCATCTAGAGTTAAATCTACAATAGGGATTTTAATTCTATCTAGGGAAGTGTTTAAATAATCTATGCTATATCTTGTTCTAAAAATTGCATAAATTTTCTGGTCATGTATATATACAGAGGAGGTGGGAGTTAAATATACTTTAGGAATAGAAGATTCAAACTCTTTTATCATTATAGGTAAAAACACATTGTGTACAACAACATAGTACCTGGCATTGATTATAAGAGGATCTACATAACTTTGCTGTACAATGCTATATTCAAGTAACGACAAAATATTTGTAATTAGATTTAATGTATTTTCAAGATCTAATATATTAAGGTTATTATTTGCTCTCATCTTGTCACCTTAGTTGTTAGAAATGTAATATTTTTATATGATAAATGGATTTAATTTTAGATTGTCATTAGGATTAATCTTATTAACTCTTTCATATATAGTTAAATAATTGGTTATGGTAAATGATACAGCAATCGAGTGATGATGAACTAAACAAATTATTAGAAAGAATTATCCAGAATATGACTACTCGCCCAAAAAGTTTAGAGAAAAGTTGTTGCAAACCTGGCTTTGAAATAAGAGGATTGATTACTATCAAATCTCTCGAAGAATTTATACGAATTACTCATCAATGTAAAATAACATTTATATTAGTAACCACTACTTATTGTCCTTATTGTCATATGTTTAGACCTGTTTTTGCTAAAGTTGCAAAGCTGTATGAAGGTAAAGCAGCTTTTGTTGAAGTAAATGCAGATATAATACCAGAAGTAGCATGGTCTTATAACGTATTTTCAACCCCAACAACTATTGTAATCCTTAATGGAAGTCCCATCGATGCTATTGTAGGCTATATTCCATTCAATAGTTTTAATATATATGTTACCGAGATCCTAAATAAAGCTGGTTGTATTAACTCAGGATAACATTGCTAGTTGAGTTCTATAAGCTCTCTACCTGAGACTATAGGTATTCCGATCATCATCATAGTGTTTATAAGTTTTCTTCTAGGAAGTTTACTAAGCTTATGTACATACTCTAAGGGCATAGGGTACCCTGTTGGTGAATACTTCTTTAAACACATAAATACATACTTCAAATCATCTTCACTCATTTTGTATGGGAATGTTAATTGATATACTGGTATCCCAGGGCTCAACCTAATATAGGTAATGGTAAACTCGTTTGTTGGTATATTAAATTCCTTAACATATTTTGATAGCACATTTTTGACGTCAATAGTTAAAGGCTCTAAGAATCCAGAAGATGAGTATGGCTCTATTTTATAAAGTCTAGCGAGCTCTAAAATATACATGTCGGGATACAGACCTTGTGTATAGAAACCTGCACTTGATGATTTGGCGAGAAATACTGTGTATCTATGTTTAAATAGCTTCTCAAAGCTTTTTATTTTGTATTCCTCTATTTCTTCCAAACTATAAACATTTTTTACGCTCTCTATGTATACCTTAGAATCTTTTATACGTCTGTCCATAATAAAGGAGATGAAAGAACCATCTAATAATGCTAGGTCGCAACCAAGTTCTTCGGTAATATTTAGAAGGCTATTTAATTCTAGCGTGTAGGCGTATTCAGTTAAAACTTTTTTATAGATAGATTTTTTTGCGATAAAATGACTTTTAGTTGCCTGGATATCTATGAATCCCGCATCCGAAAATGATTTAATACCAACTCTTTTTGCAAGGTTATTTTCAATGTTATAAAGGACGGTAACACCTTGAATTACGTATATAAAGCCTATTCTACTCTCTATAATTAAAAAACTTGAGTCTACAGCAGCACACTTACACGTGATATCTTTATCTAAAGGTATCCACCGATAATTTTGAAGTATATTGGCTACAACCTTTTTCTCTTTATCGAGCTTTTCTCTAACTAATCTTAATATATTCATAACATCTTTCTCTAACTCGAATGAAGGGATAACCATTTTATTGCAACCTTTAGATTCTTATCTATGGATATGCTATATATGTATAACCGAAGTTCTCAAGTTTTATAGCATTTCCAGGGTCTTGATCAACAGGTATAATCCTCATGGCGATAGTACGCTTCTTAACTTTATAAACTGTTAACATATCTATTCCCAACCTACGTAGATCAATCCGTAGGGGTACTGCTACCATATCTAGACCTGCTACACATACAATTGAGTAATTAACCAAATCTCTAAGTCTTAGAAAACCTTCCTTAACACGTTCATTGAGAATATTATCTTCTGCTACAGGGATCATGACTTCATTGAAACCTATACTCCTTACTTCTAGCTTCTTAATTAAATTTGGTATTAATTTGTTTAAGCTATATATCGCATTAATGGTTCCAGGAAATCCTATTTTACCGTTGATAAGTTTTTCGATAACCATTCCCACGCTTTCGTCTCTCCATGGAGATAAAGACATATCTACCCCTAGAAAAGGAATATTACAACATTTAGAAACATTCTCAAGCTTATTTTGTGTCTCCTGAATATAACTAAATAATTCATATTGTGACTCATTAAATAGAGCTTTATCAACTAAATCTACGTAACGTAATGAAATACTCAAACCTAAAGTATTACTAATGTTACATGTTGCCGGAAAATATGGAGATTCTACCCAAGACCCAAAAACTATAGCCATTCTTGTATAAACATTTAAATCAACTTTATCATACAATTTACTATATATAGACATAATAGATTTATCTACACACACATCATTATCACATCTAATAGCAGAGTAAAATCTCTTATACATCTGAATTATTGATAGGAGCTGATTTAACTTAGATAAATCACCATCGTAACTAATACTCACTAATACATTCTTATTTAAAATACTAAATAGCTCTTTCAAATATTTATTTAGCTCATCCAAATCAGATATTGAAGGAAATACTAGGCGTAAGGTCCAAGGTTTAACTTGGTATTTCTTAGAGCATTCTTCTATGTTATTTAAGATTTTAACAAGTTTATCGAGTAATTCTAACATTCTGTAATCATAGGGTACATGGACTGCTAGAGCCCTTATCAATGCCATATAGGAAACCCTAAGTGTTCAATACTTATTATCAAGTATTCTAAGGGTTAAAATAAATGTATGGTTTTTATATACAGAATTTTTTAAGATAGAAAACCTCACCTCTACTAATAAACAATAAAATCTATAAGAAGATGTATAGATGTGCGATTAACGACCATTTAAATTAATAAGCAACAGACTAACATTTAATAATTAGTGATTTATCCAAGCCAAGCTGATAAATGATGAAGGGATCACTACATGATATTATAAAAATTATTCCCTTGCTTTTGTAAACTTACCTACAGTATAGAAACCTCTCCCTATACTATGGAGTGGAATGTTAACTTTTGTAAAATCCCACCCCATGGCGTAAGAGCTCCATCTCATGCATAAAATCTAATACTTCAAAGATATAAAGTCTCACCTCTCCAATATCAATATAGTTAAATACTTTAACTTCAAGCCATCCAAGAGATTTTCGTAGTATTGGAACTAATACCTTCCTGCTTCTCTCTAGTTCTAGGTTAAAAGTAGTTATTTTATCGATAGTAGCTCCTGAAATTGTTCCAAGTTTATAGATAAGATCTACTTGTTCAATTGATGGTATATTTATTGTTGCTTCCTTACAATATTCAAGACATTGATAGGTATACGATGATCTATCAATAGCTATACCTATGGTTGAAGGTTCTTCGGAAATCGGTGTAATCCAGGAAGCTGGCATAATATTTACTCTATTGTTCGGACATAATGTTATCAGAAGCGCAACTGGTCTTGGGTGCAATAAGTAGTAGAATTTCTTGGGTTTCACAACGATCTCACATCACAATTTCTTTGTACTCTACAATATCTAAGCCAAGTATGTAAAGAATTTCCATGAGTTCTCTTCTTTTATCATTATGAAGAACTATGTGATGATTGTTTGGTGCTACGTTTGGTAGCAAATCTAACATGTAATCAAGTTCAATCAGCATTTGAGTTCTACACGATGGTAAACCTAAGTTACCTGAGGCAATAACTCTACCTACAGTTATCGCAGCCATGGTTAAGTCTCTATCTATTGAGATTAAAGTCACTATATCTCCAATATATTCTCCTGTTAATGCATACGGTTTCCCAGTTTCAAAATGGGGTAAGATGTTTTGATTCTTTATAATATCTAATGCTATTGTACAGTGAGCTAGATACAATTTATTAGAGAAAACATCAACAATATTTGCTATCCATCCACTCTTACCTGTAACACATCTAGCTAGAATCAATCCTAGTAAGCTAGGTAAATCAGCTTCGCAGCCAGCTATAATACCATCTCTATTAAGTACAGCTAGAGGAATACAGGGAGTGATTCCTGTTTTCATTATGAAAGGGAAACAGTCTATTGTAACAGCGTCTAGGTTCTCATCTCTTACAAACTTCTTTAACGCTAGGTAAAGTCTAGCAATATTATCTAGGTATGGAGATGAAGATTCTATTTTTAATGACTTGGCTAATTCTTCTTTAGATTCATTAACTTCACTTATATCTATTGTTTCCATATCTTTTAAGAATTCATCAATTGTCTTAATTATAACCTTAGCCTTAAACTTGGATTCAAAAGTTTCATCTATATCATCTTTAACTAATTTATTTGCAATAATCCCAACTTTTAGACCTATAATGCTGGCAACAGTTTTTGCAACCTTAATCATCCTGTCTATGGTGGATATACAGGTAAGAGAGTTAAGGTCTGAACAATGATAAACAAAGCTAATAACACCTTTTCTCTCAGCTTTATTCATCGAAGATATGGCAGAAGCTAAGCTATTATGCTCAGAATGAGCTAAAATTATCAAACGTTCATAGTTTCCACCATTAATAAAACTATCTATAAGTTTGCTCGTTCCACCAGTTAAGACTAAAGCTATGGGTAAAAACTCTGAATACTTCCTACCAACTTCTTCAGCTTCATCAGTATTAACAACTATAGAGCTATGTATTTCTACGCCATGTTTTAATAGATATTGCTTAATAATGTCTAAAATAGCTACATAATACTCTTTTCCATGTATTTCAGTTGCAAACGGAACTACGACGATGGGTCGCAATTTGTATCACAAAAACATATTTAGATAATACGTATATATTTATTTCACAGCATATTTACTAGATCATTCATTAAATTCTTGGTTAATAACTGCTTAACCATTAAAGTATGGAATATAATATTTTGAGGAATAATAGTGATACTTGTAGGAAAAGTTTAAAGCATTAAAATAATCATCGTATTGTATACATTTAAATCAAATTAATTGAGTAATAAGTTATAAGAAAAATTATATCAATTCTTACCTAGTACAATATTGATATACAATATGCGCATGTAAACATTGACTAATATTAACGTTGAATTTTTAACAACGATAATAATCTTCACAAATATAGTGTAATTAATATGTCATGTACTGATATATTTAGAAGAATCCAAATCTTATATTTTCATTCCATTGAATCACAGCATAGCTAAGAAGATATAACACCTAATTGTGAAACTTAGGCTATTTTAATCATCGAATATGGTGACTAGACATCGTCTTCAGCTTCTTAGAGTAGAAAAATGTGTTACGTTTAGTAACTCATTATATCCAACTTCAAATATTGGTTCTCTAAACCTATTCTGTATAAACCTTATTACTTCTCTTTATCATTCTTTTGTTTACTATGAATAGATTTAGCTTTATTTCAATTATTTACTTGAGGTTGCTCTATTTGTAGTGTTGTGGAGATTTATGTAGAAATTCTATGATGCTAGGTTTAATAAAAGTTTATGTTAGAGTGAAGTTGTTAAACTCATAAAGATAAAATTCTGTTGTCAAATGTTTACAAAAATAATAAAAGTTATCAGAGAGACAATATCATGGTATCGTGAGATTTAAAGAATACAATATTATGATGAAGAAATACAAACTAGAGAAGTATCTAACGTTGGTATATAATTAGTAACTTTGAAATAATAATATAAACCTAAATGAGACCTCAAAGTATAGGTAATGTTTCACATATATATATTTCTCTATCCAAGTTTTTCTCATCTGCAATACCATTTATAAATATTCTCTAATATTTGGGGAGACACCTGTTGAGTCCTAAAATCAATAGGTTTAGACATGTACATAGAATTTCAGTATTTTCTAAGAAAGTCTTTAATTTCATTAAGAAAAAGCAATTACATAACTTTATGCTTAGAATCTCCATAATTTTAAAAGATGTAATATTTAAAGATCCAAAGGTGTTCATATTTTGATACTTATATTTCTATTCATACCAACAGTATTTAGTCAATACCTATATTTAATCGATGCAAGGATACCACTATTTATGTTAATGGTCATAGGTTTCCAACAGATATTTAAGCAGAAGAAAGTAAAAAAGAGAAATCAAAGCATTATTAAGGCAGGTCTTATTAATATGTTTATTAAGATTCGCTATGCTCTTTCTAAGAACCAGGCTTTAAACATTAGATTTGCCACTACTAGGTCTAATATTATTCATGATATCTATGCTAACTCTATACAGCTTCAAAGTATTGTTAGCAATATTAGAAGTCTAAAATTTAATTTTATAGATTTTGTAGAGTTTTCTCTCAATGTTTGTCGTCTGAAATTCTTTTGTATTTCTTTGGGATATTTTTGAAAATTATTTCAAGAGGATGAAAGAAAATGAAGGTTGTTCTTGGTTATAAGTACTCTAAATATATAGACCTAAGCAATAGAATTAACGCAAATGCTATGTTAAGTCCATTTGATTATATGCATATCATCTTAGATAACCTCATCGCTCAACCAAAGATCTTAGTAAATATGAATATAGGTGAAGGTGAATGGATTCTTCAGAAACCATGTGAGAAACCTATAATTATAGCTAAAGACAGGGTTATATGTGATGCAGAAGCAGGATTTTCAGACATCTATTTTGGTGTAGCTGTTAAGAAAAATATAGGGGGGTATCTAATAACTTCTCAAAAATTTTCATGGAGTTGCAATGAGGCTAAGTATGTATCTATACCTGGAGCATTTACAGCTACGTGCTTCAATGGTAAGCATGCTAATGTTGTTATAACTTCATATAACGGTTTACTCTATGCAGAATCCGTGTATAAAAGAAAACCTGTTAGCATCTCTATAGGTTATAAAGCGGTATCAATAATTTTTGATGATGGTAAAAGTGTTATCATTTCATATCCAAATAAAATTATAGAGCTTGGGATGCCTATCGAGGTTCTATGTCTAACACCTAGAGAAGAGGCTTTAGCATTATCTAAGAACACAATTGTTGAAGTAAGCTCTGAAGAGACAAGACCTTTAGTAGTGGTTAATGAGAAGCCTATTTTCAAAGGGTTTCTCTACGCCTTACCTTTATTCCAGCTAGGTAGTACTTTGTATGTACTTGATGGTGGAAGTCTTGTTAAGCTACTTGATGTTTATGGAAATGTGACAGCTTGGAACATTATAGTGAACGATACTCCTATGGAATTGGCAGTCTACAATCCATCGTTAAAGTTAGATATGCTTATTAAAAAAGAGTCCAACACAAAGTGCTGGGCAACTTCAGAAGGAGTTGTTTGTTGTAGGGGTAGTTGGTGTGGAGTTGTAGAGCCTGGGGAAACAGTTATCGAAATAGAACCTCTAAACGAAGTGCACGGCATTGCTATTAAAACATACGCTTATGTGAAAATCCATAGCGATCTAGGAGTACAAGTGGTTAAGGAATTTGCTAAAATAATTGATGAGAAGGCCTCGCTACTTAGGCCAAGGAGATATACATTAGCTATAGAGCACTTGCTTGGATTTACAGACATCACCTTAGAATCTTTTGCAAAGCCTGTTAAGGTTAATATTGGTAAAGTTGTTGTTCATACATCCCCAACTGTGCATGAATGTGGGAGCCTTGCTTTTAGCGAAATTGAGGTTAAAAGTATCGAAAAGCCAAGTAGAGTCATTGTAAAGATTGGTAATAATGAGGTTAGAAGTACAAGCAACATTAGATTATGTCTAGATGTAGTTAGAACAATTCCTATAGTTGCTGTGGATCCTATAGCAAATGATTCTTTAAAACTCTTTGAGATTAAACCCGAGATCTCTCATATATCTACACCAAAAGTTTTTGTAAAGATTAAGCACTTTAGGAACTATTCAGAAGTCGAAATCGTCAAGGATAATGATGTAGAGGTTGTGGAGTCTAAGCTTTGTTGTTATAATGCATGTAGCGATGTACCTAAGCGAATTGAGTATTGTAAGTTACCTGCGTATATTGAGCTCAAGGCTAAGAAAAACGGTTTCATATACAGCTATAGGTTTGACATCATCATACCAAGGCTTCTCAACAGAGTTATAGCATCTATAGCAAACTCTAAAACAAAGATCGTGAGGATTAGTATAGGAGGATTTGTAATAAATGAAGTTTTACCGGAACAACCAGCTGTACCACCGATTAGCAGTATTACTGCCTACATATATCCAAGGAACATAGTTATGGAGCTTACGTCTAAAACCATTGGTAGATGTTTAGTAATATTACCTAGCGGATATATAAAGGGCTTCATACTCAAACAGGGTAAAAACCCTATAAAAATTCCATTCGCAGATAAAGTTTACTTCATCATACAAAGTAACTTAAAATGGGTCTATGTTGTAGAACTCAAGCTAGAGCAAATGATTTTAGCAGCTAGGGAACATGCAAAAGCTCTTTTAAAAGTTCTTGAGAAACTACTCATATCATAGGTTTCCCTAAGCTGAAGGCATGAAGAGCTTTAGGGACATAGTACCTTGTTGCTATAAAGTTCCCATAATAACGAGTACTTAACTATCTTGACTATGTAGATCTGTACATTAGCGACAGAGAACCATAATAGACCCTGGTAAACCTTCTCTATCCCAAAGGTTGAAGCTTTTAGTTAAAAGTTTATAAATGTTATATTCTTTAGCATGTTTAAGAAATGTCTTGAGAATAAAATAGATATTTAAATTATATTATTTCAAAAGCTCCTCCAATGAATACTAAATTCTAAGGAAGAAGAAAGAGACAAAGAGCAAGAAAAGCAATTACAATAGATCTTTCTTACAGAATATTGCAAGTATTTATTAAAAACTTGAATTAGTTCATTTGATTATTAGAGGAGAGAACATAGGAAATCCTTAAAATTCTTTGTGTGAATAGCTATAGAGCATGAGGATATATAATATGTATTACATAAACATCCACAAACTACAAGTTGATGCTATCACCATAAGCCATGACATTTGTGTTTAGTACTATAGGGTAAAATTTAATATTTTTATCTTTACTACATATCTTTAATAATCTATCTCGGAGTAATGTAGACTAAAACTCAGGTAAGAGCTCTATGGTGTTAGGCAAAAAACTTCATCCTAATGGTCAGAGTTGATGAACCTTCATCATCTAGAGATATGACTGCTTCACCTTATACTTTCTACATCTACCTTCTTATCGTAACTTGAACATGTAACTAGGACAAGTTTACTCTTTACTTCTATAATATCAGACATATCTATAACGAAGATTCTTAACCTTAATCTTTCATCTACCATCAACACTACCACTAAGAAAAATATATGCTTCTCTTCTCTATCTCCATTCTAAAGAGCAAAACCTTCAGTTATATGGTAAATAGTTATATGTAGAGTACGAGAAAACAACTTTATCTCTATAGTAAACCTTTATTTCTATAACCTTCCTAGTACCTCCTTCTAGCTCGAATATCCTCCCGAAACGTCCAATAAGCCCTAGGTATACAGGAGATACAGTATCTGTCTGATATCTCCCTATATCTTTATCATCTATTCTGTACCATATTTTGTATTCGCTTATATTTATATCGCTTAATGTGAATACCACCACTGTGGTATTTGTCGGTATAGTACTCGTAGGCATAGGTATTAATTGTACAAGCCATGATGGTGGTACTGGTGTATGTGTAGGTGTTGTCGTTGGTGGTGTTGATGGTTGTGCTTCTGTCGATACCTGCACTGTTATGTTTAGACCCACCTCGACTGTTCTACCACTGGGTATCCTCAAAGAGCTCCTGGCTTTTACATAGAACCATATCGAGGAGTAGTAGCCTTTTGTACATGCATTCCAGGATGTCCCTGTACCTATGATGGGGTTATTCATGAGGGAGCTGTGGACTATGTAGCTCATCTGAATAAGTGAAGAGCCTTTAGAAGAGAAGTCTCCATAATTAGATAGATCGCTATAGTAGAATGTAGTACTTGTGTCTATGTTTAGCTGTTTGAATATAGTGAAACTTCCCATCATCGTCAGAGGGTAGAGAACTCCTACGTAAATATCTCCAAAGCTACGTGTAGATGTGCTGTATATACATACGGTATACCAAAAACTTGAGCATGGAAGATAATAGTTTCCGCAGGCTCCACCACTAATGTAATCTATAAATTTTCCAACATTTATACTTAACGATGTTCCTGTGAAAAGCTCTACAGAACGTATCTCTGCACTATTATAGTAAGCTGTAAAGATGAAAAAATCTATACCTCCAATTGATATAGGATTGATACTAGCTATGCTGGAATTTTTTGTAGAAGGCAGGGCTAGGAACATGTAGTAGGTATTGGAGCTTACAGAAGGGTTCTTTTTGTTTACTACAGTACCTGTACTGACGTCGAAAACTATCCAAGCTACATCCTCTGTAATAGGATTAGTAACAGTTACATTAACCATGTAGTCGTTCCACTTCTCAGAAACTATTAGAGGATCTGTGTAGAGAACAGCCAATGGATAAAGAACAGTTTTGGATTGATCAATACCTTTACTGAGAATCCCGTAGAACCCATAGAAGCTTATATTACCAACGTAGTAAACCTTGAACATGCCTATAGGATTCATAGGTGCTATAAGTGTTGTTATAGTGTTATTGATAACCTTCGTTACTATCTGTGGACACCACTTAAGTAATCCCTTATCTGTTACCAACGTTACCCATGCCCTACACTGCATAACTTGTTGTGTTAGAGGACCTTGATATACAGGTGTATCAAAATTTGTTATCACCATAAGTAAGAACTGCTGTATTTCATACTGTGGATACTTAACTAGTTTTAGCTCTGGGTTACTCCAAAGGATATGGGTACCATTGTAAATCATAACAACGTAGACATCTACAGGTGTCCCAGAAGATAGATAGATAGTATTTGATTTATCGTCTATCCTCCCTCTAAGCCCACCGCTAAACATAACTTGGTACATCTCCCTAGATTTCTCTTCGAGATGTTCTCTAGCTTGTCTATAGAGTGTTACAAACCTTAGTGTAACCCCTACCATCAATACTAGTAGCAGGGCCATTACATATACAGCTATGATCTCTACTTGTGCCTTGTTTAAGAGTCCACCCCTTCCCATTATTCATTTCACCTCTGAATGGGTACTATAAAACCTCTGCACACCCAATACAATGGAATGTCATTGAGACTTACCTTATGCACATAACCTTTTTTGTTCCCAGGTACTGTAATTACATCGGTTGAGTAACCTACGAAGAGCTTGTTTAGTGTTGTTGATGTTGCAGGAAGGTAATTTGGTGAGGATTGTAAAGCTATTGGCATCGATATCTCTAGCCATAAGTAAGGACTTTGCTGATCAACAACATTTTGATACAATATAACCTGTCTAACGATCACACTATATATTATACCTTTGTATAGAGGTGCTGTAAGGATAATAGGATTGTTAACCTGCTTCAAATCAGCAGTGCTAGATGTGTAGTAGCCTGTTCTGTTAATAATAATCCCCTTGATAGCATCGATAACAATGATTTCGTAGGCTCCAACAGCAGTTAACTTAAATATGTACTTAGCTGATGTGTTGGGGCTTACTGTGAACATAGACTGAAAAGCATAGTAGTTATTTTGCTGAAGTAAACCATAGAAAGGTGTTTGCTTAACTGTTGAGAACGTAAGGTTGTTCATGGTATACATAACTTCTGTAGGTATTGCTTGGCTAAATATCATGTTAAAGCCTGTTGAAGAGCTGGTAAGTTTAGCAATATCCTCTATCGATAATTTATCGAAATACATACTAATCGAGGAAAATGTTGCTTGCAGAAGTAGAGAAGTTTTCGAGGAAGCATTGAATACTATTATGTGTACGTACTCATTACTCCTCATATCCCCTGTGAACACTATAAATATATTGCTATAAGAGCCATTATACGCAACCATGACAATCACTGGACATGGCTGTAAAGGTTGCTGAAGTAAATTAGATGTTTGCGTTCTTGCCCAATATAGATACAGCCCTAAGGCACTTGCAGTAATAATTGCTAATATCAGTCCTACTACAAGAGTTGAGATCCCTTTTTGAATCAACCCACTCACTCCAAAAAGAAGAAGGCTTATAAATAGTTTTAGAGAAAGGAATACAATTGTTATATATGGGCTGCATTTGCATTTCTCACTAATTAGTTATATCTATGAATACTTATAGTTTTGTCGCAAGGTTACACTTTTGTTAAAGTTCATCTACTTTACCCACACCTCATAGATACTTACCGAGTCTTAATGGACTTTATATATGGATAACTGTAGATACTTTCAGTACTATAAAGCTATAGACATTAGCATTATATAGCTGTAAATCTTTGTGGATCTATGGCTTTGAGAAATGAGGGAAAGCATTAGTAGGTGTAGAATCTCCGTTATTCATGGTAAGAAGCTATCAGCCTCTGGAGATGCTGGATTGATCCTCAAAATATTAAGCTATTACTTCTAGATCAGCTAAGCATATTTTTAATGGAGTCTTAGCTGTAGACACTAATAGAAAACATATTGTAATGTCATCAATAAGGTGTAACATCGATTCGAGATTCTAATTAAGAGAGTACTGTATTGTAAATAATCTAGCTAGAGATCTGCAAAAACATCATCATAAAGGTACAATAAATGCTTGGTTTAAAAATGTCATTAGAAAGAGGATATTGTATTTCCATAGAAAATCAAAGAATATTATTAAAAATTGTGTTAAGAAGATATCCCATAAAATTGTCATACCGGCTAAATATCATCAGCATGCAACTACTAGAGAAAATTTAACAAATTTAATAGAAAACTTAAGGGAATTTCAGGAAAGTTTGTTAATACTAAGCTATAGAAGACTTAAGCACTGAATTGACTAGCAAGTAGAAAATATGGAGTTTTACTAGCAGTTCCGGAGCTTGGGGAAACCGCATTAACATGCCTAAAAAGTGATTTAAAATAAAGGAGAAAGCAGTTGCAGAAGATTCAAATATCTGAGGCGTAGATTTAAAGCTAATAAAGATATAATAGCAGTATTGAATATCGAGAGGAAAGGTTTCCTAAGGTGAGAAACACATATTCACAACCACTTACAGTGGCTCACAGATTATTGCCTTGCGGTTCTCCGCATTAAGTCAAGTTCTCATCCCCCCATTTGCAGAGCTATCAGAGATTCTCAAAGCTCATAAGCCCCTTATCCGTTTTAACCTTTTCAAACTCCTTAAAGCTATGTTCCAAAAGGCTATAACATCTCTTGTTGTTATAACGTCACCCAGCATAGTTTATGAACTTTAGCTTCTTATCATTTGGATACTTTCTAGTTGTCTTTGCTGGATTTACATAGAAAGTTTTAATTCTGTAAACCATGACTTTATAATCTGTAAATATTTGGCCCTCTTATAGCACCATAAAGGCTTTCCCATGAGAGCTTATAGCCAACGCTGTTATTCTTCAACTTCTCTAAATATTCAAAACGATAAACGCTCTATACACATTAGCTATTTTTACAACCCTTTTTAGACACTCTATAAGCAGGGTCTATCAATATGTTCTTAGCCTTATTAAGCTACTTGATTCTCACTTTTCTAACCCATTTCAAAAACCTCTAACTCTTTGAACACCTCTTCTGAAGTTCTTTAGCAAGCTTCTTAAGGTGAAGAGTTCTTTCAAGATCTCTAAATGGTATGATGCTAATTGTAACTGGGCTTCAATTAAATCTAAAATTTTGTATGTTATGTTGCTAAAGTTTATGTCTTTACCTATAACAGCTCTGGTGCAATTGGCTTAACATCTTTATGAAAAGTTATGTAAGCATAGATTTTTGAATTCTTATAGCTAACCAATATCTCACCAGGTTTCCAAAAATCGTTGAGATCCTTGTCTAGGTACCTGTATCGCTTGAGCCTTAGCTCAATTCACTCACCATTTAAACAGCTATTTTGAAATCTTGTTATTGAAGTCTATCCTATAGTCCAGCTGATGTATTCAAGCAATCAATCTATTCAAAACAGACTTAGAACTATTGTCTCTTTTTGCACCTTCAACAACTTCTTTTGCATGCCTATAGATTTCAGATATGTGATGAGCTCCGAAACCAAGTCTCTTTAACTTCTCATAAAACATTTTATGCAAATTCTTTTCAGATGGAATATTATCTAAAAACAATTTCATTAACTATTTACTGAACTGAATCTCTATATGCCTTTAGGAACCGAATTATAGCCTTACCCCCCGGAACCCACCACCTCAACAACATCAATCGCCCTAATCTTCATCAAAAGGGTCATAGGTTATCAAAAATAGCTTATTCTGCTAACAATGTTTATCAACTTTGTTGGCTTTCACAGCTTTGGTGATCCCATGAGCCTGACATACATGTTTGAGGCTAGCGTAGTTAAGATATCTGGTGATAGATATATCTTGTATCTTCCCAAGGACTACTAGCTAAAGCTTAAGAAATTTCATGGGAAGAAGGTGAAGGTGTTAGTGGTTATAGAAAGTGATTAGCCAAGGATCTAAAGTTAATTAAAACTGATTACAGCTGATATAGATCCCGCTATGGCTTTAATTGATGTGGAAAGCTTTAACTCCTTGGATGTTTTACATATGTCAGATATAATCTCGAATAGATGAGAAGAATTAACGAAACTCTTAAAAAGTTTTCGCCCAGGGATGAAGGGAGGTTATTTCATTAAGAACTACTATTCATCAGTATGAAGAGAATCTAAAACTTTTATAAAAATTAATTTTAAAGCAAGTAAATAATCCTGGGATCCCCCTTTCTTAATAACAATTTATAAACCCAGTATATATAGTGAGGCGAGAAGAAATGATCTTGGAACCAGCTCCAATTATAATGATATTAACAGCGATAGTGGTTATTACATTTATAGGATCTGGTATTAAAGAGAAAAGGATGAAACTGCTTAGGAAAGGCATAAGTGAACTTGTAGCTATATTAATAATAGTTGTTATAGCTGTTGTGGCTGGGTTAGCTATTAGATCTTGGTTATCAGCACAGATGAGTAAAACGCCTACAACTGAGATGTCAACTGCTGAGTGGAGTGCTATCTATACAGGCACTCAGTGGATTATAACTATAAATGTTAGGAATAACCTTGATAGAGCTCTGATAATAAACGCGACTAGGGTGATATTCCAAGATGGCTCTGTACAGGGTATAGGAAGCTTCTCAAGCGCATCATTCTCGGGGTTAACAGTCAAAAGCCCCTCAACACCACTGCCATACACAGTATCTCCTAAGTCTAGCTTCAGCATAATTGTGACGTATGCAACAGGCGCCTCCAATCCGCCAAAGATATGTGAAGTAGCTGTAACAGATACAGCTACTAGAGCAAATGGATGGGTGCAAGCGGTAGGAGGACCACAAGCATAAGGAGCTATCAATAAATACAAAATTAAATTCCTTTTTAAATTTTTAATTTTGTTTTCTCTACATATCTACAATATCAGTTTATAAGTTCCTATATATTTTCTGGGGTAAAATACTTTGAGAAGAGGTTTAATCTTATTAATAACTGTTGCAGTAACAATATTCATAGTCGGATTCCTTGGAGGAACTTTTACAAGTTTTAGCATAGGTTTTATAAAGACTGAGACTGTCACTAGATACAGTTACGTATTCTTCACTGAAACCGTGGCAAACAAAACAACTTTAATTATGACAAATACCATTACATATACACCGACAACTATTGAAAAATCTGTTGTGACCACTACAATTGTAGAGACATCACCTTTGCCTACATTCATCACTATTACTACCACAAGGACATTGACACTTATTCTGAACATGCCTATAGCAATACCTTCTGCTCCATTAGCGAGAGTTTCTAAAGGTAGTAGTATAAACATTGATGGCTGGATTATTTCTGAAGCTATGAATTACAAGTTTACAGAGATAAACAAAAATATTACTATAGTAAACAACCGAACCATAATTATTTCAAAAAACTATACATATGTAATCACAGTACTTCAATTGGTTAATGTTGCTCCTTGGGCCAGGCAAATAAATCCTTCAATGTTCTCAAGAATAATTCTAGTTACAAGTAGTAGTAAATCTTATGAACCTATAAAAGTAAATGTATCGCAAAGCTTCATAGCACCAAACAGTTATGGTTTCATAGCAATAAAGTTTCTAATCGATGATAATGACTACCCAAGCTATCTATATACAGAGGTTTTAGTTAATGATGTAATAATTAGGGTGGAGTTCGAACTTTAGGGTTAACATTATGGAAAACATAAAAAAGTTCCTTGAGGATGCTTTAAAAGACCTTGAATCTATAGATATTGGTAACCTGAAGCTATCTAAAATTTTCACAATAGCTTCACGATATCTACAGCTATTTAAGAAGCCAAAATTTTTTGTAATACCCCATGTTTTTGTTAAAAGAGAAAAAAGAAGAATTACTATAGCAGAAGTGCCAAGAATAGAGGTTTTACCTGGTAGAGAGATCTTAGTCTATAATGTTGGTTGCTGGAGGATTTCAATTGTTGAAATAAAGCCTATGGAATTTATATACATTACTAAGCCCTTAATTAATGAGGATATATTTAAGCTTGTAGACTCTAAGCTTGATGAAATTATTGCCCTTATGAGAAAAGGTATTGATATTAGCGATGTCCTTGTAGCAGTGATGCGAATTCCTAGGGACATGGTATCAGAGGTGTTATTTGCTTTAAGAAGTGTTATTGGGTACAGACAACTAGAGGTCTTCCTTCAAGATCCTTATGTAACAGACATAGCTATTAATGGTTCTGGAGCTATATGGGTTAAGCATAGCTACTTGGAGAGGTACCCCAACATAGATTTCATACCTACAAATGTTTACTTAAAAACAATGGAAGAGATTGTCGAACTTCAACAGATAATCGCAACTAAATGCGGTACATATATCTCGGTATCAAATCCTATTGTAGAAACACAATTACCTCCAAGAGACGGCGGTCATAGGGTTCATCTTGTCCACTACATTATATCAACTGTTAGAAGACCGGAGATAGTTATCCGTAAGAGAATGTCTCTACCACCATCAATTTTCCAGATGATTGAACAAAGTGTTCTACCAGAAGCTGTAGCAAAACTACTTAAGATTGTTATCTATTCAAGAGGATCTCTAATAGTTGCAGGGCCACCTGGTAGCGGGAAAACAACTATGCTTAGGAGTATTCTCTACAGTTTTGTTCCATTAGGTTGGAAAGTTGCAATCATCGAAGACACAGGTGAAATAGACCCCCCACCAGGTAGTTCATGGACAAGGTATACAACATTTGAGCTTGGCAATGTGAAGGTGGATCTCTTCGATCTTGCGAAAGCAGCTCTAAGAGCATCTGCAACGAAGCTTATCGTTGTTGGAGAGGTGAGGGGTGCAGAAGCAAAAGTTCTTGTGCAAGCAATGCTTACAGGTCTGGGTGGTCTATGTACGTGGCATGGAGGATCTGCACAGGAAGTTATAGTAAGATTTTCATCACCACCGATAGGGTTAGTACCTTCGCAAATAGGTATGTTTAATTTTGTAGCTTTGATGGGATATGGAGAGAGACCTAGAAGACAACTGAAGCAACTAGTGGAGTTTATCTATAACCCCTATAAGGACATAATTGATATTAATACCGTCTGGGATAGAGAAAAAGATGGTATGAAGATTTCATTCGATAAACTTGTTAAAAATGTGAAGAGATGGAATGAGTTTAAAGTAAAAACAGAGATACCAATAGAAGAGTTGATCAAGAGCGTTTAGAGGCGTTTTTTATGTATTTTCTTAAGAAATTGACTAGCTGGTATAAAAAGCAAGTAGCTTTAGCGACTGGAGATATCAGTAAATATATCTCTGCTGAGAAAAAAGTCAAGATATCAATAATTTTATCACCTTTACTAGTATTGCTTGGAATTTTCATTTTATATCCTCTTTTCGGGGATCCCCTTTTTGGTTTACTCATGACTACCGTAATGGCTTTTGTACCATGGTTAATAGTAGTAGATGTAATAGCATCTATCTCTAGCTTCAGCAAATCTATTGATGAAGAAATGCCATTCGTGATAGCGATGGTTGCAGGAGTGGCTCGAACTGGTATGGAACTGATAGAAGCTCTGAGGTTCTTGACTAAGAGCAGGGTATTTAAAGCATTTAAGAATCTTAGCGAGAGATTTTGGAGTTTATCAGAGAATTTAGGAGCTTCAGAGGGGCTTAGGCTATTATCTAGGATGCTTAGGGGTAGAGGGAAATTTCTCTTACTAGAATACTCAGCTACTCTAATCTCTGGTACAGCACTTTATTACTTGCGTGATAGAGCTGTAGATTTCATCAAGACTGCTGGAGTAGAGTTTGAAAAGAGTATGACAACTAAGATGATATTAGCTATGATGACCTCGATGATATTCTCATTGTTACCTGTGATACTCATCTCAATAGCTACACTTTATACAATAGAAATAACGGAGTTTAAGGTATCAGCAGAAGTTCCTCCATGGTTACTAGCGATACCTTTTGCGATAATTCTTGTGACAAGTGTTATGTGTAGTCTTCTACCAGGCTATCCATTACCTGCAAGAGTAGTGATAGAGAAGAGGGTGTTGAGTCTATATAGAATAATATTTGCTACAGGTGTAGTAATACTCACCTTACCTACTTTACAATTAATACTAATAAGTGATATTCAAAGCTTTAAAGAGTTAGCAATGGTAACAGGTATAGTTGCTGTAGCTCTTGGAGCTCCAAGCTTTATAGAGATTTTTAAAGCATTGAACATGAATCTTGATGATGTTGTTGAGAGAATGGCTGACCATGTAAGAATCTATAGATCAATGCATTTATATAGAGATAAGAAATTAGATGTCTTAGTAAAAAGAAATGTTAGACCTTGGCTAGCGGACTATTTAAGAGAGTCTTCAGAGTTCTTTAAATTAATAGGCGATGTAGATCCAAACATCTTCGAATTGTTTGTAAATTTTGTATTCGAGGTTCAGAGGATTAAGAAGAGAGCATCAATGTATATGTTCGTAATGTTTGGAGCAGCTGTAGCATCACCATTCCTAGCAGTTGCAACATTACAACTAGGAGGATCATTCGGGCCAACAACTATAACTGTACTAATAGGCTATGTAACAACACTTAGCTTTGCATACATAGTATCGAAGCTTGCCATAGGTAGAAATATGTCAACCTTGTTACCAGGGATAACAACATTCATATATTTAACAATGCTATAAAAATACATGAAAATACTAATTAGGTAAGATCCTTCTGAGTTAATTATCTACAAAATACCTATAGATGTCCTGTTTTCGCTTCAAACACTTTTTTCACTAGGTTAAGTTCTTACTATTTATTGCTCAGGCACTTATCCTCATTAATACATGTTACTCGTTGTATCTAGGAACCTCTACCTCTTCCACACAGATTTCGAAATCCCTTTGATGTCATGAATCACTGTCGAACCCAACGACATGTGTTTATTCACCTATAACCCACCTTGGCTTGAAACAATACTACCATCACCTAGGCAAGTTCAATGAATGTAAATAAAATCAGAACTTATAAACTTACTACTAGTCATTAACCCTACAATAGCTCTTCATTATTAAGATTTAATAGTATTAATGAAGTTTCTATCTAGTTTCCTAAGAGGAAAAATATTGATGTGTGTTTAATCATGCTAAGCCGAGTTCTGAAGTTGCTGATCAGAATAAGTGTTGATTACATTGTCCACGAAAACTTATTTCTACCTAGAAAGAGAATGTTGAAACCAAAAGTCTTACCTTAAAGACGGGGGATAGGGGAAGCTTGTGAACTTTCTATACAATATACTTAGCGGTGATGAGTATCAACTTCTTTGAGCTTTTGACTATGATAAGTAGTATAATATTTTATAACTTTAGATCCAGAAGGGATAAAAGTAATGAGCTAGAGACTCAGTCTAGGTTGAATATTTAGAATGAAGAATGCAAACCTAAATTTCTTTAATTATATAAGTACATAGCATTAACTATTTCATGATTTCATGTTTTTGAAAGAGTTAGCAAAGCTGGATAATACTAATTATATAGAATTAAATTAAAATAGTATACTAAGATGTGAACCTATTAATGTAATCATAGATATTGAAAGCATTGAAATATTTTTAGCCTTGCACTATGCTTTAAACTTGCTTAGATATCATAGCACTTTATAACGTTTGTCTGTACTTTCGGTATCTAGTGATAAGTGTGTGTGAAGAGCTTGTGGAGGTTCTAGTAGCTAAGGCTAGTAGTATCGCGAAGTTGATGTGCCCACAGGACAATTTTGAGAAAGTTCTCCACTCTCTATGTCAATTATTAAACATAGATAATTGTAGAAATTATGACACCTTAATGTACGTCAATACTATTTTTAGTGTGTTAGGTAAGATTTTTGAAGAGGAGTGCACTTTTGCATCTAAGATATACCTCGATACTGGCTATTGGTGGATACCTAGAAGATTCATCAGAAAAGTCGCTACAAGACTTAGAGCAGTGGGTATATACAGTAGAGAGCTCATACATTTTGCGTATAAAGCTTTCTCAGCATTGTTGCGAATAGGTGTAGTTGGCTACAAACCTAAGACAGTATTCAGAAAACTTACGGAGAACATCTATATAGCAGCACAACCAGATATATATAACCCTGATACTGACACTTACTATGAGTTCAAGCTTTATCCTGTTACTAGTACATGCTTCGCTAGAAAACAAGCAGAGATTTTTGCATGGGTTCTTCAGAAATCTGTTACGTTAGTAGGCATAGTGATTAAAAGTAATGGCTATGTAGACATCGAGAAAATTGTTATAGAGTCTCCAGGAGAATTAAAGATAAACACTGATGATATCAAGAGAGTCGCACAGAAAGAACTTTTTTGCTTACAATCTATGATACCTTTCCATCAATACAAAGGAAAAATAGCTGTATTAATCGACTATGAAGAACTATAGGAATTCTAAGCCTCATAAAACTTTGTACAGTTTTATAACGATCTCTATCCATAACATTTAGATATTTTTCTCTATTGGAGTTTACATTATGGAGCTCCATTCGCTAGAAACATCCTTACTTGAAGTTCGTTCTACAACTATTTATCAAGTTCATGATTACAAGAGTTCTTAAATCTTGATACACTTTCCTACAGTATTTTATAGTACTTTTAAGTTAAGAGTTTTTAAGACTCTCTATTTGCAACACCACTCTCCTTCTACAAATACTAATATGTGCAGTAGATCTCCATATTAATTGTTTCTGTACCAAAAACCTATGAGTAATATACTTAGAAATGTTGATCAAAACTAACAATTTTATCATTGAAGCTAATATTCGTTGCTTGCAACGTCGTATAATGATTATTTATAGGAATTAAAAGAAATTTCTTCATCTTTCTGTTGTGTGGCGGGCCCGCGGGGATTTGAACCCCGGACCACCGGCTTAGGAGGCCGGCGCTCTCTCCTAGCTGAGCTACGGGCCCTTAGGCGGCCTGTTTTTGAATATTTTTCTAAGTATAAGTTTTTATGTTTTTAATTAAGTTATCTATGGATATTAATTTCATATACTTAAATTGAACATAAGTAAAGTTAAGAGCTGAGAACTCTATATAATTTTATATAGAGCTCTATGAAGTCTAAGCCCCTATAACTTGTCTGTAGCAAGCTTTAACATTTTCAATCTCTAACCTCATTCTAAATGACGAGCTTTCCCATCTAATGTTAAAGGTTTAAACTTTTAATAATTACAAATTTATATGGGCATCATTTATATAATTACGAATTTTTATCGATACTACTTAAATGAACTATGATTATAGTTTCAGTATTTTTGAATATAACACGATTTGAATTCAATAAATAGATTGTTCTCTTTTTTATATAAAATCAAATAAATTATCAAGTTGAGATCTTAGCACCCCTGTTGACATAGTTTGATAAGAGTTTCAGATTCTATAATATCAAATTTTAAATTTTCGAGAAGCTTATCTACCATTAAACGTGATATCTCAGGATCACCCTTAGCAAATATGAGTTTTTCCGCTGTTTTAATAAGCATAATAATATTAAAGCCATCTGTACATTTCATTGCTATGTATTTATTACTTTCACTTACACCTCCAAAAAGCAAATTGAAAGATAATGTTATACGAGTTATTTCAGACTTACATAGACTGAGAAATACCTCATTTATATAACTATTAATATCTTTACCAGTTTTCCCACGATCAAGAAATGAAGATCGAAGATCTATTTCAAAAATTTTTGTTTGTCTAAGCTTCTTCTTAATATATGTTGTAAGAAAAGAACTATCATTAGTATCTAGGGATTGATTATTTCTTTTTGTCCTAGGTTTCATAGTAAACCCTCACTATAAAATTTAGATTCATCAGATGTACAAAACAATGGGAGGTGGCCGAAAGTATTTATTGTCATCTCTTTAGCCTTTATCTTAAGGTTATATTATTATCAGTACAGGCCAACATCATCATAATTCAGCAGAGAATGAATTCATCATATATCTAATTTTTTATTGATTTTCAAGGTTTATAAAATTGATGTTATAAATTAACGATTATTGTAGTTATATACTTTGAAGTACAGTTTTAGGTCTTAAGATAGTTTAATAGCGGATTTTAAGCAATGCTGAGTTGAGTTATTTTGTATTCCTAGAAAAATTAATGTTTGATATGTCTTTGTTTACTATATAAAGGAATTACTATCCCTCCTACCGACTCTATTTTCTTTTTAGCTGTTTCTGTTGCCCTATAAACAATAACCTTTATTTGATATTTAACTTCACCATCACCTACAAGTTTTGTTATACCCATTTCCGCTAGATTAACAACTATTTTACCATCTTCATACTTAGCTTGACCACTTTGAATTGTTTTCCATATAAGTTCATCAAGTTGTTGAAGATTCATAATTCTGACATATTCTTTATGTTCAAGTCTCCTAGGTGTGAATCCCTTTTTACCAAACCAATCTTTAAAGTATTTTATTACCCATGACCATTTGTGTTTATGCATTCCGGCAGCTCCTCTACCACCTCTAGAACCAGATTTTCTATGTTGTCCTATGCTACCCCAGCCACGGTTTCTATATCCATGCATTTTTCTACTCTTTTTCTCTTTTCTAACAACCATATTAAATCATCCTCATGAGTAATTCATTTATAGCCGGTCCTCTGTAGCCTAGTTCTCCACCATCTTTATAAGGCCTTTTTATATTACCTTTAAACCCTTTCTTAGGTGGATGAAGCCTAAAGACTGGTTTTATTCCATATTCTTCAAGTGTATTGAACAATATTTTTCCATTGAGTATTGCTTTTGCAAGATTTTCGAGAGTATCTATTCCTAGCTTAGTACCTAGTCTCTCCTTTATAAAATCATTAGTTAAAGGTTTATTACCGATAACTCTACCTCGTTTTCTTAGTAGCTCTACTAGTGTTGGATAGTCAATCTCGCCCCAAGTAATCCAATCTTTAACAACATCTAGCATACCATTTATCTGAGGTGATGCTGGATACAGCGAGCAATGGTATTTCCTTACAAGTCTAAGTAACTTCAGCGTATATTCAACATCGTAGGGAACTCCTACAGTTCCACGAATTCTTATGATTGCGTAAACTTCAAGCATCTTAACCCCACGCTTTTTTACTCCAATCAATTGGTGTAACAAATTTATTTGTATTTCTAAGCGCATCGAAAACAGCTTTAGCGAAGTTGATTGTAGTCCTTGTTTCACCCTTACTCCAGGTCCACACATCTTTTATCCCAGCTAATGATAGGATTTTCTGAGCTACTGGACCTGCAACAAGACCTGTCCCCAAAGATGCTGGAATAAGCTTCACTACAATACTTCCAGCTCTACCTTGTACAATGTATGGAACTGAATGAGCTTGGTTACAGCTACAAGACCAGCTTCCACAGCCTCTTCTAACGGGTATTACATTTAACTTTGCATCGATCAATGCCTTCTCTATAGAGGCTCTCAGTTGCCTCGCTTTTCCTATACCAAGTCCTACATAACCATCCTCATTTCCAATAACAACTACGACTCTAAACCTTGAAATTCTTCCAGCATCAGTCATTTTTTGGACTAGTGTAACGTCAAGAACCTCTTGCTTAAGCCCTGGTAGCAGTATATCAACTATCTCTGGTTCTAAAATAGGTAAATCCATAGCGAATATCTGATCCATAGACGTTATTTTACCCTCTTTAACAAGCCAACCAACTTTAGTACGTGGAGCCCAGCTTTCTAAACTCATAATTAAACACCTCTAGTCTTTATAACCAAAGTTTCTATTAATTGTCTAGCTTCATGAGATTCGGGCATAGTATTGTATATACTGATAATTTTTCTATAAACATCGTCAAAATGCTCTGGTAATAACCTAGGATCTAACCCTTTCTTGATCATATCTCCAAATTGATGTAAATATTTTTCCTGATTAGTTTCGTTTAACATTTTCGCATACTCGGCTATTGTAACTCCTCGTATTCTTTCATCGGATGGTAATACTTCATCTGAACATGGGATCTCTATGCCTGAATTTCTTATACCCTTTAATGCGGCAAATATTTTTGATCCCCGCACAGGTCTATTTAGTCCAATATCAGGTATAGCATAGGTTATGCCAAGTTTTCTTGCCCTTAAACCAGCTAATAACCCTGTAAGATAAGCTGCAGGAGTGCTTTTTGCCCCTCCTTTCCATTCAAACAATTTAACAAGTTCTCTACTGTGGGCGGCTGCCAATGTATAATCACCTACGGGTGTTGCATAAACAAATTGAACAATTACATACTTATTGGTCTTCCTTATCACAGCACGAATTTGATTATTTTTAAGTATTTCATAACGTTTATAGTAATTGGTCTTGCCTTCTCTCCTTCTCCTTTTCGGAACTTTGTATTTCGAGTTCTTTGCCATATGCAACACCTATCTACTTGAAGTTAGAAGGAAGAAGATTATTATCCTTCATATACCTCTTTAAAGCAGCTAGGCTATCAAAAGCTCCTCCTTTTGATAACCTATATAGTTTTCTATAGGTTTTACTATCAATGATTTCGTGGTCTCTAAGCCATTTCAAGAATTGCCTAATTTTTCTAATTCTATATACCCATTCATAATGATGGTCTGTTCTAGCGCTTGACGACCCTTTTCTACTTCCAGGACCTCTATATCTGCCTTTCTTCTTAGCTTCATGAAGTATTTTCCAGCGACCTCTGCTATTTCTTTGAGGTGCCTCAATTTTTATAATCCCTTCCTTTATTAATCTTTTTACATCTTCTCTAGTTATTGCATTTGATATTCTATCTAATTGCTCAGGGTCAAAAACTATGTTGTTTTCTCCAACCCCTAAGATCTCAGCGGCTAGACGTCTTTGATAGCGTAAATCCATTACCATCCCCTATTCATTCGCTATTCTAAATCCTCTAGATTTAGCTAAAGATACAAGTTCTAATTTCTTTTTTAAGCCTACAGCAGATGATACGTAGACTATGTATTCTGTAGGATTCAGTTTATTAAGATCTTGGATATTACTAACTACAGCTACTTTAAAACCTGAAGGATGAATATTCCTGAAGATACTTGGAGATCCATATCCGGATTTAACTATTGGTGAATATCCCTTCAAACGCAATCTCATAGGATTGTCTTTTCCTCTAGGCTTCTTCCACTTCAAGTTGTTTTCAAATTTAGCGAATTTCCACCATAGATTTCTCAAGAACACTGGTTTCTTCATCCTTAATTCAATAATTTTTAATAACGCTTTGCGCTTTGCTCTAAGAGTTTTTAGAAGTTCCTTGCGTTTATTTATGATATTTTGCAAATCCATGGAGGTCGAGGACTCCAAACTCATTCTGCTTCACCTGATTCGTATATATAGATACCATCTACAAAGACTCTTCTATCCTTATCTCTTATGTGCGTAGAAATCTCTATATTAGCTGCGGTTTGGGCAACCTTTTCAATGTCAATTCCTTCAACTATTATATCCTTTCCCTCTACCTTAACCTTTACACCTTCCAAGATCTTTGCTTTTCTAGGCGACCTTTCCCCTAGGAAATTCTCTATCAGAACTTCGTTTCCTGAAACTTTCACTGTAACCGGGAAGTGTGTTGATACGATTTTTAGTCTATACCTCCAACCTCTAGTGACACCTATAATCATGTTCTTAATATGTGAAACAATTGCATAGAAAACAGCTTTTTGTTTTCTATTAGCAAAAAATGTTTCGATAATCAGTTTACTATTGTTAAGCTTTATTAATACATTAGGAGCAAAGCTAAAATCTCTCTCTATGTTGCCTCTCGGTCCGTTAACTTTTACTTTCTTACCGTCAATCTCTATTTTTACATTTTCAGGTATAGGTATTTCTTCCTTCAGATGTACAGTTTTTGCCATACTATGTCACCTATCCATGAACTAATAGACATATGCTAGTAAGACACCACCGGTATGTAGTTCTATAGCTTCTTTATGGGATATTACACCTTTTGATGTTGAAAGGATTATTAGCCCTATATCTCTTGATGGTAAATATTTCTGTATCCACTGAGGCATCTCTATTAAATCCAACCATTTTACAGGCCACCTAGGTTTTATAACACCACACTTATTAATTCGCCCTAGAAGCTGGACGAGTATCTTACCCCATCTACCATCATCAATGTATTCGAATTCTCCTATATAACCATATTTCTGCATAACTCTTAGAACACGAATAATTAGCTTAGACGCAGGCCAAATTACTGCTTCGTTTTTTCTTCTCATCTCGGCATTCATAATAGTTGCCATAGCGTTTGCAAGAGTGTCCACCATGACCATGTATTAACACCTTAGTTGTACTTCCTAAACCCCATGGTAAGTGCTACTTCTCTGAAACACTGTCTACATAGATATATACCGTACTTCTGTATTACAGCATCTTTGTTTCCACACCGTCTGCAAGCTTGTACTCCTCTACCATGTTTTCTTTCAGCTTTAGGTCTAAACTTAGCCATGTATTCACCCTGGTGTTATTTTTACCCCAAACAACATCTCCATGAGTAACATTCCTTCCTCTTTAGTAGTTTTATGTCTTTTAGGTATAGTACTTCGTTTAAATCTTCTACGCATTACTCTATAACCTTTGCGCTCTATAGCTACAGCTACATCCATTCCAAATATTCCTATATCTGGGTCATATCTAGTACCCGGTATTAATAGGTGTTCTTTTATACCAAAAGCTATATTTCCAAAAGGATCGAAACTCGATACCTTGAGAACATTATTCACCGCCGCCAATGCCTTACCTAAGAATTCGTAAGCTTTCTGCCCCCTTAGTGTCACAATTGCCGCTATAGGCTGTCTTTTACTTATCCCAAATTCTTTGATAGTCTTTTTAGCTCTACGAATACTTGGCTTCTGATTTATGAGTTGTTCGAGTAGAGCTACTGCTTTATCAAGTCTTTCTTGAGCCCCCCCTACACTGATATTTACAACAACCTTGGATATGAATGGAATAATCATAGAGTTTTGCTTCCATCTATTCAAAACTTTTAATACAATGTCGTCTGACAATATCGCACTCTTGAAATTCTCAGGTATTGATTTAGGGTATATTCCTTTACTGGTAACTAGAGCTTCAACAACCATTACTATGCACCTTCTGCAACCTTTATAACGGGTCTATCTTCTCCTACAACCATAATATAATCTAAAATTGTCTGAAATCTATGTCCAAGGGATTCCTCCAATGTCACAAGATACTGTTTACGCTTCATCCCAAGTCTCTCTTGTATCTCAACAACTCTACCTATTCTTCCAGCATTTCTACCATCAATAACAAGAGCTACCTTATTTAACCCCAAAGGTATATGCTGAACTATGGTCTGAGATGGAACTTCTATTAATAATGTATCGAGTGTTCTATACTTTTGAGCTTCCTCCCTACCAACTACAATATTCCTTCCATCAACTAAGTTAAGTTGAACTTTGTTGCCTTTAATCAAGGTCTTATTTTCAATACGAACAAGTTTTAAACTAGCCTCTCCCTCCGGTATATTGATGTACCATAGGTATTTAACATGATGAGGTATTATCCTTAGATATGTATTAATTTTAGGTATAGCTACAACATCCATAACTCCTAAAGGAAACCTATAGCCTCTCACAACCCTACCATCAACAAGAACGTCACCATCAAATATAACTCTTTTAGCTTCACGAGCATTTTCGGCGATCTTCAACACATCTCTAATAAGTACTAATAGAGGTATGGATCTATTAATAGGGTGAGGACCTGATGATGGTTTAACAACCCATTTATATTCCTTCTTAAGAATAGGCCAAAAAGCTGGTGCAGCTAATCGTTTTAAATGTCTTGAAAGACCTTTCCTGGCCACGGTTATCACCTCATTAGGAGAGGGGCCTAGCTTTACCTAATTCAATAAGTTTATTCCTTGCTTCACTTCTGCGTTCAATAATTTTTCTGCGAACTTCATCTATCTCGCCTAATTTAACTATCAATACCTTTGATGGATGTAATGGATAATAAACTTCGGTTCCATCGGCCTTCTTTAATGTTACGCCTTCAACAAATATTCGAATCCTTTTAAGATCAATATCCATAACTTTGCCTTCATGACCCTTCCAGTCGCCTCTCATAATTCTAATAACATCCCCTTTATGCACTATTAGCTTCTTAATACCTAATTGTTTCCTTAGCTCTGATGATAATGGTACATTAAGTAAGTGCCACCGCTTATGGAGAGGCAAATAGTATAAAATTTTTCGTTGTTTTCTCGGTTGCTTACTAATAACATTGTTTACCATAGCTTTACACCACGATAGATACTAAATTTGCAATCTGAGGCCATCTTTCTACAGCTTCTTTTGCCACAGGACCTCTTATTTCTTTACCTTTAGGTTGACCTTCAGGTGTTACTAATACACAGGCATTATCTTCAAATACTATCCAAGTTCCATCAGGGCGTTTAAACGGTTTTTTCTGTCTAATTATTATAGCTCTAAATATTTGACCTACTATATCAGGTTTACCTTTTTTAACCGTTACCACAACCATATCTCCTACGGTTGCAAATGGTACTCTCCTTAACCTTGTCCTAACCTCTATGACTCCTACGACCATAACTTCTTTTGCACCGCTATTATCAGCTACAACTAATCTAGAGCCATTTATTATACCTGCAACTCTACGTCTGCGGGGTGAAGCAGCTCCTAACTTAGCTCTTTTAGCACCCAAATCTCTTCACCTCTAAGTTGGTGTTGATGTACTTGATTCAGGAGAAGAAATGTGACCAGTAGGTTTAAGAACTCCTAGAACAACGAAAGCTACACTCTTTGCTAAAGGCCTTGTCTCTCCTATGAGAACAACATCACCTTCTTTAACAGTGATGCACGAGGGGCAATGTGCATGAATTTTCTTCCTCCTTCTTTCATATCGTCTATATTTTCCCACCCAGACAAGGTATTCATGAAAAATACTCACTGTATTCCTCATCCTAGTCTTAACAACTCTACCTACTAGAATTTTCCCACGTACTTTTAGATGTCCATGCCATGGACAATTACTATCGTTACAAGTCTTATCAGGAGGGTTAAGACCTGGATATACTACACCAGGATTCCTAAACTTTATCTGGTTGCTCACTCTGATACACCTAACACATTTATCACTGTTTATCTACGTAGCATCCTTTTAAGCCTATCCTCTGGCCTACAATGAATAAGTATTCCATCTAAAACAATCTTTTTTCTAGGCGATAACTCAAGCTCATAAACACCATAAAGTTTTGGCACTTTTATTTTCTTATGCTTATGCTCTAGATAAATCAATAGGGTGTTAGCTGTTTCATCTATAACGATACCTTCTACACCTACTAATGAAGGATCTGAGTGTGAAAGTATCTTTATTTTTAATCCTATGAGGTCTCTATAGATTAAGTACTTTCCAATCCTCATGATTTAGTCCTTGAGCTATTTTCTTTTTGGGACTTATTTTCTTCATTAAGAATTGTCAGAATCCTTGCAATATTTTTTCTAACAATTCTTATCCTAGCTATGTTTGTTAATGTACCAGCCCTTGCTTGAGAATACAATCTTATTAATTCTCTTCGTAGCTCACTGAGAAGCTTAAGTCTTTCCTCTTTACTCATAGATCTAATTTCATTAGCTTTTAATGGTTTGTCGCTCACGGGGTTTCACCTTTAACTTCACTTGCAGATGAAGTTTCTTGTTTAGCTATACTGGATATAATAGATTTATCAACTTTCTCTGGTGGTAATATCTCTACGTAATCTGTTGTGGGACCTGGTTTAGTTATGAGAACCTCAACACCATATATACCAGGTTTTAAGAGAACATGCGCTATAGCTCTGTCAATTAGATAAAGGCTTTGTTCTCCAGATTTATATGCCTTACCAGCACGGATTTTTTCGTATCTAGCTCTTTCTGCAACTAGTTTACCACTTATAATAATTTCACAACCTACTGCACCTGCACCTATTACCCTACGTAATGCTACAAACCCTGCTCGCCTGAAATGTATACCTCTTTCGAGAGCTAAAGCTATATTGAATGCAACTACTCTTGCATTGAGATCAGGATTGTCTACTTCAACAACAGTTATTTGCGGGTTCTCTATACCGAATATTTGTTCGAGCACAGCTTGTATAACTCTTAGATTTTGCCCTCGTCTACCTATTATGAGACCAGGTCTAGCAGCATAGATTATTACACGTGTACCTAGAGGAGTTCTTATGATATCTACTCCTGCATATCCAGCACGCCAATATTTATATGCAAGATACTCGTCAACAGCTACTTTCTTTATACCAAGTTCTATAAAGTACTTTTTTACATTAACCATAATCTAGACCTCTGCAACAACTACCTCTACTGATGTATGAGTTCTAAACCAAGGTGTAGCTCTACCAAAGGCCCTTGGAGTCCACCGCTTTAGATACGGACCTCTATGTGCAGCAATATGGACTATTCTAAGTTTAGATGATTCTAACCCTTTTGAGACTGCATTATTTTCAACGTTTTCTAAAAGCTTTAGTATATACTTGCTAACTTTGACTGGGTATCTGCCTATAGGTGATCCCCATTTATTCCATCGGCTTCCTAAACCTTTCCTATGGGCTATACTTCTCTTATACCTAACATAAGGTATAGGCTCTTTGAGCTCAATTACTTTTCTCAGCAAGTCTTTAGCTTCGCTCAAACTCATTCCTCTGATTATTTTACATACTTCGTACGCCTCCTTAAAAGATATAGGGGCGTCCCTAATTACAGCTTTAGCTATCTTACTTTCTTCAATATCAGGTATCTTTGGATAATGCCATACAGGCATACCTAGGATATCACCATGACCATCTCTTAGCGTATCTATTGCCAGCTTAAATATTATCGAGAACTAAATTACGAGACACCCTAATAAATCTTTTTAAATCTCTATTGTTGATGGAAATAAGATGATCATTCTATATAGAAAGAGAAGTTCATAGTGCATTAACGTTTTATACCCAAAGATAAACAGTTACATAGTAGAAATAGGTGAGAAAATTTGATTGTAGTGATTTTGTCATCTATACCGACATCTATCATAATTATGTCCTTTCTATATGGTTTAACAACCTTATACAGTTTAGCTAAGGATCTAAAGAAAAGAATTTGGGTAGATCCCTCGATTAATCAGTTAAAATCAGATATAAATAGCCTGCCCCGCATAGCTATTTTAATTCCATTATACAAAGAGGATCGGCATTCAATTGAAGTGACGTTCACGTCTTTAGTTAATCAAATTTATCCTCCAGATAAGCTTTCAGTATTTATTATATTAGAGAATGGCGACGAAGACACTAAAAAATATGCTGAAGAATTGAAAAATATTCTTACAAACATGAAAATAACTGTAAATATGCATGTAAATAATGGAAAACGTGTTAGCAAGGCTACAGCTGTAAACAGCATTCTCCCCAAAATAATTAATGATTATGGAGCGATCATGATTCTAGATGCAGGAGACAAAATACAAGATCAATACTACATACTTAAATGTGCAGACATGATAAGGAAAGGTTATAATATCATAGGGACTAAAGTGTATAGAGTAGGTGAAAATTTAATAGCAAAGTTCTCCTATATAGATACACTTCTTTGGTATAATATAAGTTTTCCCGCTATTCATAGTATAACAAGAGTTCCCTTCTTAAGTGGAGAGGGGATGGTTGTTAGCTCGCATTTTATAAAACGTATTGGTTGCCTCCCTGAGGTTCTAGCTGAAGATTCTTACACAGCTATGATAGGATTCATTTATGGGGAAAAAGTAGGATTTATAAATAGCGTTATACTCGAAGGTGCTCCGTCAACTTTTGTAAGCCTCTTCAAGCAGAGGCTTAGATGGTATCGAGGAGGAATAGAGTGTCTTAAGGACTTTATTATGAAATATCATAGAAAGGTCAAGCTATATGTTATGGCAAGAGTTTGTTTTGCATATCTCCAGACAGTAGCTCTAACAGCCCCATTTATATCCTTATTGATAATAACATTATCTCTATTCATAGATATTCCTTCAATATTAGTGACATTAGCGAAGATAGAAATAGTATCTATACTCTTATCTCCACTAGCTCTATACTTTGTAAATGATGTTAAAGATTTATCTTTGTTTCTAGCTCCTATGAATTGGTTTTTACAGAGTTTCATAGCGTTTATAGCGCTTATACCGATCAAGATCACATGGCTTAGAACATCAAGTAGATCTAACGTGAATATGGTATCTTATGTAACATCAATTAAAAGGGTACAAAGTAAGCCGTGACTAGAATCTCGACAGAACGTTACAATAATAATCTTTATATACCGAAACCATCACAAATTTTGTTGGTGAAACATATGGCGAAAATATCAGTAAACAAAGAAACATGCATAGCTTGTGGAGTCTGCTGGGCTTTAGTACCAGATGTATTCGAACTTGATCCTAACACAGGTAAAACAAGGATTAGACCGCCTTACGTAGTCAATGATGACGAAAAAACAAGCGAAGGCAATATCCCGAACGAATTGATTGATGCAGTAAAGAATGCGGCAAGTTCTTGTCCAACAGGCTCTATAATAGTTGAATAAATGCTCTTAACTCTATTTTAACATTTAACTATTTTTAAATACTTGTTATATTCATAAAAATCATATATAATACCTTTATTTTTAAGTTCCATTACTCTATAAGCTAGCCTCTCTTGATCAAGCCAATAACCATAGGCTTTGCCCTGTCCAATCAATCTGGCAAGATGTTTCTTGATATCATCTTTTAATGGTTTAAAACCTGAGGAAAATAAAGGTGTACCTGGCAAAGGTATAAATGTATGAAGATGTATTCTAGCACCAAGCTGAGTTAATTTCTCAATCAGTTTCACAGTTTCTCTAATATCCTCATCGTTTTCGAAGCTGAATCCCAATATGAAATCAATATCAACTTCAAATCTATTTCTAAGAAGAATCTCAGTAGCTATAAGAATATCTTCGACACTATGTTTTCTATTTATTTTCTTTAACACTATTGAAGATCCGCTTTGTGCACCAATAATTATACGTTTATTATCAACAAGTTTCCTTACTTCTTTAGCAAGGTCTTCTTCAATAGCATCTGGTCTTACTTCGCTGGGGAAAGTTCCAAAGAATATCTTACCACTATAAATATCTGCGGTACGTCTAAGTTTTTGAAGTAATTCTAAAAGTTTATCACCTACAGGTTTGATACCATCTGGACTACCATAACCAAAAGCGTTAGGTGATATGAATCTAAGATCTTTCAACCCTCTTTCAAGTTTCATTTTAGAATAGTTAACAATAGTATCAATACTTCTATACCTTGGGGATCCAAATAAATAATTCACTTGGCAGAAATAACATGCAGATGAGCATCCTCTCATAATCTCTATAGGATTGAATCTATTTCGCCAATATGGGAATGGAGGATAGAGATCCAAGTTAATAGGATCTCTTTTCTTTATAACAATGCGATCTCCTTCTAAAAAAGCTGTTCCACATATTTTGTAATAATCACTGTTACCTATAGTTGTAAGAAGCTCTATTACTGTTTCCTCTCCTTCTCCATATATTACTAAATCGAATCCCAACTTTGTTAAAGTACCATAAGGATCTCCTGTAGCATGAGGACCTCCAGCGATTAGTAGTGCCTTTGGTAGAGCTTTCTTGACTTTCGGAACTAGTCTTAGAATATTATCTATTTGTGTAGTCATAAAAGTTATTCCAACAACTACTTTTTTACATACATTATTCAACTTATACAGTAATTCATTATCTATCTGACCATCAGATATCTCCACTAAATACGTTCGTATGTGATATAACCTACTCTCAATAGCAGCAACTAACACATTCGCTGTATACAAATTGTTCTTCTTATCATATATTAAGATAAAACATAGATCATTCATTAAGATCATAGCCCCATATGATCTATCTACTCCTTCAACTATACCAGGAACAACTATGTCTTATTTAACTATTCTTAAACTTAACTCTATTTCATTACATTATAAAATTTTGATAGAATTTGATGAATACAAGGAACTTAAGATCGATTATTATAGAATTTACCCAGGAATATTAATGAGACCCTAAATACCTTACTAAGGAATAAACTAATGTGTAGTTTACTAAAAATAGGTATTATTTTAGGTTATTTGGGTGAACACCTTGCCTAAAATACTATATAGTGATAACGTCATGCTATTTGAAGAAACTGTACAAGTAGCTTCGAGAGATAGATCTATAGAAATCAATACATATTCAAATACTATCTACGGATATAGAATTAATGTTGATGGTTGCTGGTACATAGTATCATCAAATAAGGGAGAGGTTTTAGAAAATTTCAAGAAAAGAATTAATTTTAAAAAAGAGCAATGCGGAGAACTAGCTGAAGGGGAATTGTACAAAGGTAGTATTGAGATAGGTAAAGAGCATCCTGAAAATGAAGAAATTATAAAGCTGATTCAGGAATTGTGTTCTGAAGCCAAAGGATTCAACGTATCTAGATGCGAAATAATAGTGACATTAAAAACGATAAGAAAATTGATTAGTAGGGATCAAAATGATTTTGCTAGCGAGCTTAGACGCGTCATTGAGGTAGAGATAGGCTTGGTTACTAAGACTAGTTATGGATTACCTGTTTTGGCATCAGACTTTAAGATGTTTATCCCTTGGAATCCAAAGAATACAATCAAGTCTTTGGATTTGATATTTAGAAATGTTGCAAATAAGATGATTAGTATGCATACACTAAAACCTTTAAAGCCTTATATGTATGGAAGAAACGTAATTGTACTGGACCATACAGCAGCTGCAACTCTTCTACATGAGCTATCTCATCTACTTGATGCAACATATATCTATAGTGCTAAAATTTTAGGATATAAATTGTGTTCAGATGAGATAGAAGTCTACGACGACCCTCATAATGCGGAGTCCCCTTCTATAAGATTTTTTGACGATGAAGGTATAACAACAAAAAGAAGATTGCTAATAGAAAATGGCGTTATAAGAGACCTTCATCATACAAGAACTACAGCTAAAACTACAGATTCTGAACCTGGCTCAGCTTACGGATTATTTCACAATCCAATACCTTTCCATACTACTATCCTTATAAAGCCGGGTGATTGGAATTATGATGAAATGCTCGAGGATACTAAGAAGGGGTTATATATAATTGGAGCAACTATAGGTACTTTAGAAGAGGGGTACATCAGGCTTGTACCAGAGCATGGGTATATTATCGAAAACGGTGAACTTCGAGAAGCTGTGAAAATTAGGGAGGTCAAAATTCCATTATCTAGTTTAAAAACTATAAATGGTATATCAAGGGATGTCAAGATTAGAACATGTTACGAGAAATCTTGGTATGTATCAGAGATTGCTCCTATGCTTAGACTTGAAGCTTATGTTCAGTAATTCCATTTCCCCCTAGATGCTCATTCTCATTAATTCATATATGTTCGCTGCATCTAGGAACTTTCATCTCGTTCACAGGGATTTCAGTATCTCTGTAGGGTCATGGATAGCTGTCGAGTTCAACGGAATGAGGTTCCCATTTAGGTCTAACTTGTCTAGATTTGGAGCATAGCTCCTATTGCCTAGGCAGATTCTAAGCAATAAATTGTAGCATATAACCATGTCTCTATGCCAAAGCTCCCCACCTTTAGAATACCTACCAACTTGCTACCATTGTTATAAATAATTTTAGCGTTGTGTACTGGACACATCTTTGAGGTGTTCTATGGGGTCTACATAGACTACGGGAACTCCATACTCCCTAGCCTTCTTCTCAATACCTCTCTGAATACTCTTGAAAGACGCTTGATATATCCTGTGCCTAAGTTGCCTATCTTTAATGTAGTTAATCATCTCTTTAACAGGGTTCTTACCAAGCCTCTTATAAACTTCTTTAGGTCTCAATAACTTCTCCTAAAACCCTGAAATAATTAACACCAACAATAATAAACAGGAACAAAGATTACAAACTCAATTCTTAACATCAACTAGGGAATAACCTTTTTTATGAGCATTGAAATAAGTATTGTATTCAACACTGATACCTCTACATTAATATAATTGAATTTACATAAGTACTTTAAAACAATTTGATCATTATTTATATTAACTAATGATCTTATGAATTTGATATCTTTACAAGAGGTTATTTTAGTCAAACTATTGATAATTATACTTACAATAGCATCTAGACTTTTTAACTCTTTAATTAAGTTATCATATGTTAGTATACTAAATGTTCTGTCAATACCTTGATATGATATAAAATATTTATACCTAGTATCTTTAGTTTTAAATTCTACTTGTACATATCTAGGTAATGTAACATTATCTATATACTTAATTATCTGTTCTATTAAGATATTTTTCAGCTTACTTGCTGTACGTTGATTATAAAAAACAACATGTTTATTTAGTACTCTATAAATATTAGACTTTGGCTGTTTATCCTTAGTAATATCTTGGGTAGGGAAATACGAATAACATACATCATCATCACATAATTTACGAATACAACGTAGAATTGTTTTCAATTTAAATCCAGTATCTTTTATTAATGTTAAGTTTTCGGATTTGCTAAGGATGGAACAAATACAGATACATTCATCTATACATTTAGATGTTCTCTCTAAAGTATGATCCTTTATAGACAAAGTTTGTAACCCTATCAAGCATTATGTAAACTAGCTGGGCTACTTGTGCTCCTTGTTCAATCTCTATTCCAAACGGGTTAAATATCACCAATAATCCTTCACCTCTACCCTCATAGCCAGGATCCCATACTGCTGTAAATATAGTAGCTCCATTCCTGAGAAGAGTTGATCTAGGGATAGCTAAAGCTATAGCATTTTCAGGTACTTTAACAACCTCTTTGTAGCGGATTCTATAAGCACCAGGAGCTAGAAAGTATATACCATTCTCATTGGGTTTAATTTCCTCAGCATCCGATAACTTCTTAGAGTTTTTATAAACCTCGCCACTACTATTAAAGTTAAATACTTTATCGATATGAAGCTTTAAACCACTACAGTCAACTTGGTTTTCAGTTAATTTTAATAATTGAATCAAAGTCTCAGGTGATAATACAACCATATTAACACCTGAAAAATATGTTTTTAAACAATAATCATAAACTGTTACCAAGTAATTAAGACTATTGCACAGGAATAAGATATCCTCCTTTATATTTGACGATACCTAACGATATAGCTTGCCTCACTAAGTCTATGCATTCTTCTCTACTAAAGCTCAATTTAACTATGCAATACTTAATGAAATCTGATGCTTTTACTACACTAAAATTGTTAATAAGCTTGTTAAGTTCTACTATAACAAGGTCAACATCTTTAGGAATAGTGATCTCCTCTACATGGACCCCATTTATCTTAATAAAATACTTCTGTTTCCGTAGTTCGAGCAAGTATACATGGGTAGATATTCTATGTACTTTACAGATATGTAGGCCATAGCTATTCTCGGATAATTTAGATCTAGGCAGAAAAATAAATAAATTCTTTATTTTTATTTTAACCAAGTCACTTAGATTTAATATATCATGGTTTACTATTATTATCATCGTAGAGTTTTCATCAATAGTAATGCTATGTAAGTTTTTCGATATACGGATACGTTCAGCTTCATTCAAACTAAGCATGTTAATTAGAGATGGAGGTATATCGAATTCATAGAAAATGTAAATAAATTGCGAGGATCCTACCAAATACCTGGCTAAGTTTAAACCAAATGTCAAGTTGAAGTTCATATATGGTGATAAAAATATTACTTTTCCTAATTTAGCTACAGTTTCAAGTATCATTGCAATTACCAGAAAGTATATACTTTGCTGATTTTTTAAAGTTCAAGAAAATAATTACGTGACAAATAGTACATAGCACAATAAATATAAAATATATAATGCAGTTAAAGTTTTATTAAAAATTTTTGTTTTTGTGTTATCCGCATTCTGGGTAGTCGTCTGGTACTTTTGCTCTAAAGTATTTTCCTGTTGCTGGGTCTTGGAATAATCCTATTTTAACTCCTTTCCTACCTCTAGGT
>Ga0080004_1121240_pt1 | contig 119592 bp, 104 predicted proteins | sample WasSprMetagenome_FD_69207 | JGI IMG/M metagenome (GOLD analysis project Ga0080004, IMG submission 69207) | Sulfidic aquatic microbial communities from Washburn Spring, Yellowstone National Park, USA - WS (SPADES assembly) (version 2) | ecosystem: Environmental > Aquatic > Thermal springs > Hot...
CGCCCAACCGCGGGGTAACAAGGGCCCCATCCTCCCCGATAAGTACAGGTACGTGGAAACCAAAGCGCCCGGCGTTGTGTACCGCCAGCCGGTGAAAGAACCCCTGCAGACCGGTTTGAAAATAATAGACGCGATAACGCCGATCGGCCGCGGTCAGCGCGAACTTATAATCGGCGACCGCCAAACCGGCAAGACGGCAATAGCAGTAGACACCATCCTCAACCAAAAAGGCGAGGACGTTTACTGCATATACGTTGCTATCGGCCAGAAGCTTTCCACGGTGGCCCAGGTGGTCAAAGTTTTCGAGGACAATGGGGCGATGGAGTACACCACCGTGGTGTGCGCTACGGCCAGCGACCCGGCGCCTTTGCAGTATCTCGCCCCTTACGCCGGCTGCAGTATGGGTGAGTACTTCCGAGACACCGGCCGCCACGCGCTGTGCGTGTACGATGACCTCTCCAAGCATGCTCAGGCGTATCGGCAGGTGTCGCTTCTGCTCAGAAGGCCGCCCGGAAGGGAGGCGTATCCGGGAGATGTTTTCTACCTGCACTCCAGGCTTCTGGAGCGCGCCGCAAAAATGAGCGACGAAATGGGCGGGGGCTCCCTAACCGCACTGCCCATCATCGAAACCCAGGCGGGCGATATATCTCAGTACATCCCCACCAACGTTATCTCTATAACCGACGGCCAGATCTATCTGGAGGCGGACCTCTTCTACGCGGGCGTGCGACCCGCAGTGAACGCAGGTCTTTCGGTATCGCGGGTCGGCGGCAAGGCGCAGATAAGGGCCATGTTCGCGGTTGCGAAGCGCCTGAAAGCGGATTTGGCACGCTACCGAGAGCTGGCCGCCTTCGCTCAGTTTGCCTCGGATTTGGACAAGGCTACCCAGGCCCAGCTCATCAGAGGGCAGCGCCTGGTTGAAATCCTGAAACAGCCGCAGTACCAGCCGATGCCTGTTGCCAAGCAGGTGATGGTTATCTTCGCGGCCACCGGTGGTTATCTGGACGACATTCCTGTGGAGGCTGTTCGCCAGTTCGAAACGGAGTTTCTCGCTTTCATGGCGGATAAGCACCCGGAGGTGGAGCACCAGATAAACAAGCTTAAGGACCTAACGCCGGAAATAGAAGAGGCTTTGAAGAAGGCTGTTCAGGAGTTCAAAGCCGAGTTTGTCAAATCTTTGGGTAAGTAAACCGCTTTTTCGCAAATGGCAAGCGCAAGAGATATCCGAAGGCGAATCCGCACCGTACGGAACATAGAGCAGATTACAAACGCCATGAAGATGGTGGCGGCGGCCCGCCTAAGAAAAGCCCAAGACCGCGTGCAGGCGGCTCGACCATACGCCCAGCAGATGCACTCGGTTATGCAGAGGCTTTCGCGCGTGGCCGAAAGCGTTCAGCACCCGCTTTTGGAGAAGCGCGAGGGCAACAGGCTGGCCGTGGTTCTGTTCACATCCGATAGGGGGCTGTGCGGAAGCTACAACGTAAACTTGTGCCGGCTGGCCACCGAGCTGATACGCGGGCGCGATGCAAAGTTGATCGTTTTCGGCCGCAAGGGGCGCGACTACCTGCGGCGCAGGGGCTACGACCTCCACGCCGTGTTTGAGGTGCCTTCAGAAGGGAGCTTCGCGGCCGTGCGGCCGGTTTCGAGCATGGTGCGCGGCCTTTTTGAGAATAACGAGGTGGATGAAGTACAGCTTGTGTTCGCGCGGTTCGTAAGCGCAATGGTACAGCGCCCAATCGCTCTGAAACTGCTTCCGATTGAACCGCCGGAACAAGCTGGGGGCGTTGTGGCTCCGGGCGATTATATTTTCGAACCTTCGCCGGAGGAGCTTTTCAAACATCTACTGCCGCGCTACGTTGACACCCAACTTTACCAGGCGCTTCTGGAGGCTATCGCCAGCGAGCATGGAGCGCGTATGACCGCTATGTCGAACGCAACCAACAACGCCTCCGAAATGATAGAGCGCCTTACGCTGGATCTGAACCGCGCCAGGCAGGCCAGCATCACTAAAGAGCTTACGGAAATTGTTACAAGCGCCGACGCTATTAAAGGTTAACATCAATGCGCTTTCAAAGTTTAAACATTCTGCACCGGAGGTAGCACGTGCCTGGAATTGGACGCATAACCCAAGTTATTGGACCGGTGGTGGATATTCAATTCCCGCCGGATCAACTGCCGGAGATTCTTAATGCCATAGAAATACCTCGGGAGGGTTCCTCCCCGCTGGTGGTTGAGGTTGCCCAAATGCTGGGCAACGACACGGTCCGCTGTGTGGCTATGGACTCCACCGACGGTTTGGTCAGGGGTATGGAGGCACGGGACACCGGCGGTCCTATCACCGTGCCTGTTGGACCGGCAACGCTGGGGCGGGTTTTCAACCTCCTCGGCCAGCCGATTGACGAAAGGGGCGAGGTTGTTACCGACAAGCGCCTTCCCATACACCGGCCTGCCCCTCCCTTCGAAGAACAAAGCACGGAAACCGAGCTTTTTGAAACGGGAATAAAGGTTATAGACCTGCTGTGCCCGTACGTGCGCGGCGGAAAGGTTGGTCTTTTCGGCGGCGCGGGAGTGGGCAAAACGGTTCTTATCACCGAGCTGATACACAACATTGCCCAAGAGCACGGCGGATACTCTGTCTTCGGCGGGGTTGGCGAGCGCACCCGCGAGGGCAACGATTTGTGGCTTGAAATGCAGCAGTCGGGCGTTCTGGATAAAACCGTTATGGTATTCGGGCAGATGAACGAGCCACCGGGCGCCCGTCTGCGCGTTGGTTTAACAGCGCTCACCATGGCCGAGTACTTCCGCGACGAAGAGGGGCGCGATGTACTGCTGTTCATCGACAATATATTCCGGTTTGTGCAGGCCGGCTCGGAGGTTTCGGCGCTTCTGGGCCGCATGCCCTCGGCAGTTGGCTACCAGCCAACTCTGGGAACCGAGATGGGCGCGCTTCAGGAGCGCATCACATCCACAAAGCGCGGTTCCATCACCTCCATCCAGGCTATCTACGTTCCCGCGGATGACCCAACGGACCCGGCGCCGGCAACCACGTTCTCGCACCTGGACGCCACCACGTATCTGGAGCGCCGCCTGTTCGAGCTTGCCATCTATCCGGCCGTGGATCCGCTTGCCTCAACAAGCCGCGCACTTGATCCAAGGGTTGTCGGTGAAGAGCATTACGCAATCGCCAGGGAGGTTCAGCGGATACTCCAAAGATACAAGGACCTGCAGGATATTATCGCAATCCTGGGGGTGGATGAGCTTTCGGACGAGGATAAACTCACGGTAGCCAGGGCCAGAAAGATACAGAACTTCTTGTCTCAGCCTTTCTTCTCGGCGGAATATTTCACCGGGCGGCCCGGAAAGTACGTTCCCAGGGAGGAAACCCTGAGGGGCTTCCGTGAGATTATAGAGGGTAAGCACGATGACCTGCCCGAGCAGGCCTTCTATATGGTTGGAACCATAGATGAGGCCGTGGCGCAGGCCGAAGAGCTGAAGGTTTAGCGGGTTATGGCCTCCCTTCATCTGGACATAATAACTCCAGAGCGCACGGTGTACTCGGCCGAGGTGGAATCGCTTGTGATTATGGCGCACGATGGATACCTCGGGGTGCGCACGGGCCATGCGCCCATGCTGGCTCAGCTTGGAATTGGCCAGATAAGGATAAAAGAGCTGAACGGCCGCGAAGTGCGAATGGCATGCAGTGGCGGCTTTATGGAGGTGGCTCCCGACAGAACCGTGGTTCTTGCCGATGCGGTGGAGCGTCCCGAGGAGATCGATGTGGCCAGGGCGCGGGCTGCTCTCGAGCGGGCAAGGGCGCGTTTGCGCGATAGGCAGGAAGATTTGGATGTGGCGCGGGCACAGCTTGCCATTCAGCGTGCGCTCAACCGGCTGAAGCTGGCTTCAGAGGAGCGGTCGGATGACTAACGGCAGGCTAACTGCGTTAGGTTCGCTCCTTTACCGCAAGGGTGCGCCCCTTGTGGTGCTTTTGGCAGCTTGCGGCCATGCCTTTGCTCAGGAAAGCTGGCTTGGTGTTTACTTTGGCGAAGCCAAGATAGGCTACTCGCACGTGAAAATAAGCAGTGTAACGCGCGGCGGCCGACGGCTTTACAAGGTATACAGCGTAACTGTCACCAAAATGGCCCTGCTGGGTCAGCCAGTGGAGCAGCGCATGGTGATGACCCAGTGGTTGGACCGCCGTTGGGCGCCGCGTTTGGTGGATTTCAGCATGGATTCCGGCGGCCACCGCACCGAACTGCGCGCGATTTTCACCCAGAAGTATGTTAAATGCCAGTTTTCCTCCGGCGGCACCACCACCCAAAAGCTGATTCCCATCCCCAAAGGCGCTAATCTTATATTGGACCCCTCGATGATGCTGGCGCGTGCGGTGAAGCCGGGCAAAAAACTTCGCTTTCACTACCTGAACACCGTAAGCGTGGCCATCGAGCCGGGCGTTGCGGAAGTACTGCGCAGAGAAGCAGTAACGGTGGGCGGCGTTACTTACAACGCCTTGGTGGTCAAAACCACCATGCCGATGGGCACAATCATTCACTGGCAGGACGACCGCGGGGAGCTCCTGCGCGCCGAGGCCATGATGGGCATCACCATGGTTAAAGAGACAAGGGAGCAAGCGCTGTCTCTGCCGGATACCAAGTACGCCCCTCCGGCAGACATCGCGGCGGCAATAGCGGTGAAATCCGACACCCCAATCGAGGAACCTCGAAAGGTGCGCATGCTGAAGCTCCGCATGGCCTCCCCGGAGGAGATTCCACTGGTTGCGGATGGCCGGCAGTCTTTTGCTCCGGTTCAAAGCCAAAACGGTTTGAAGGCTGTGGAGCTTACCATAAGCGCCAGGGACCTCGATGCGCAAAAGGCACTTAAACTGCAAGCCATACCGCGCAGAGAGTTCAAAGATTATCTGGCCCCCGGTCCGTACATCCAAAGCCGCGACCCCAGAATCGTTCGGCTGGCTCGGGAAGTGGTTGGTTCCGAAGACAACGCACTGCTGGCGGCTGTCCGCCTTCGCGATTGGGTTTATTCGAATATGAAGGTGCAGTCCAACATAGGCGTTCTGCGGTCGGCGGTGGATGTTTTGAACCACCGCGCCGGCGTATGCCGAGACTATGCAATACTTTACGCCGCTCTGGCCCGCGCAGTCGGCATACCAACGCGTTTGGCCGCGGGACTGCTTTATGTGAACGGCGCGTTCTACTATCACGCGTGGGCGGAGAGCTACGTCGGCTGGTGGGTTGATGTGGATCCAACGCTTCCAACCGCGTTTGTGGATGCCACCCATGTTAAGCTGGTTCGCGGCGATGTTTCATCCATAGTTAGCGCATCTAGGGTAATGGGTAACTTAAAAGCGGAGGTACTGGAGTATAAATAATGCCTTCTGATTATTTGGTTGTGGCAGTATTTCTCGCCGTTGGGGTTGTGTTTGTGGCGGTAACCCTTGCCTTCGCGTGGCTTTTGAGGGAAAAGCCCAAGTACATCTCCCCGGTGAAGCTAACCCCGTATGAATGCGGAGAACGGCCCATTGGACAGGCGTGGTCGCAGTATTATGTTAGGTATTACATTTTCGCACTGATTTTTGTTATCTTTGATGTGGAAGTGGTTTTTCTGTTCCCGTGGGCGCTGGTGCTGAAGGAACTCGGGTTGTTTGCTTTCTTGGAGATGTTGGTGTTCCTCGCCATACTGCTCGCGGGACTGTATTACGCCTGGAGAAAGGGCATTCTGAGATGGACCTGATAGACCTCGAACGCGAAAGCGCGGTTGAAGATACAGCGAAGTCCGAGGCGAGGCCGAACGTGCTGTTCGCCAAGCTGCAGGATTTGATAAACCTTGCGAAGGGATGGTCTCGGGCCAATTCGCTTTGGCCGATGTCGTTTGGGCTGGCGTGCTGTGCCATAGAGATGATGGCGGCCGCGGCCAGCAGGTACGATTTGGACCGCTTCGGTGCGGGGGTATTCCGGGCCACTCCGCGCCAGTCCGACGTGATGATTGTGGCGGGAACCGTTACCAAGAAGATGGCCCCGCGAATTAAACTGCTGTACGAACAGATGCCGGAACCAAGATACGTAATCGCCATGGGGTCCTGCGCCACCTGTGGTGGTCCGTACTGGGATTCGTACAACGTGGTGAAGGGCGTGGACAAGATAATCCCGGTGGATGTTTACGTGTCCGGCTGCCCTCCCCGCCCGGAGAACCTGATTGACGGCATACTGGAGCTTCAAAAGAAGATTCGCGGCAGGCAATGATAAACGAAGAGCTTGAAAGCGCCATAAGGCAAAACTTCCCCGATGCGGTGGAAGGCTCTGCAGACTGCAGGGGTCGCCTTTTGTTGACGGTGCGGGCCGACCAGATAGTGCCAATATGCAGGTTTGCCAAAGAGAAGCTTGGCTTTGACTTTCCGGATTGCATAACCGGAGTGGATACCGGCCAGCACCTGGAGGTGGTGTATACCCTGTGGTCTATGGATCGGCGGGTGGAGCTGAACCTTAAGGTGGTTGTCCCCTACGACAATCCCGTTTTGGACAGCGTAACCTGCGTTTGGCAGGGGGCAAACTGGCACGAGCGCGAGGTTTACGACCTTTTCGGCATAGAGTTCAGGAACCACCCGGACCTGCGGCGCATACTTCTTCCGGAGGATTTCGAGGGATTTCCTTTCAGAAAAGACTATACCGAAATCGATTAGCATTCGTTTCGTGTTTTTCGGCGCAAGCCGGTTTGGATTGTGGATATGGACCAAATTCCCGACCCATCGGCATACGAACACGAACATCCCATTGAGGATAAAAGCGGCCTCAGGACCCAGGAGCTTCTGGTCAACATGGGGCCACAGCATCCAAGCACTCACGGGGTACTACGCCTGCTGCTTCACCTAGACGGAGAAGTGGTGCTGGATGCCGTGCCGCACATCGGCTACCTCCACCGAGGTATGGAAAAACTGGCGGAGCGGAGGAGCTACGTTCAGATTGTTCCGCTTACGGACCGCAACGACTACCTGGCCGCAATGTGCAACAACCAGGTGTACTGCCAGGCGGTGGAGAAGCTGGCCGGCATAGAGGTTCCCGAGCGGGCTCACTTCATCCGCGTTGTGGTTAACGAGCTCAACCGCATCGCCAGCCATTTGGTGTGGCTCGGTACTTTTGCGCTGGACCTGGGCGCCATGAGCGTGTTCCTGTACGCCTTCAGAGAGCGCGAAATAATCCTCTCTCTGTTTGAGGAAATCTGCGGCGCCCGAATGACGTATTCTTACATCCGCATAGGTGGAGTGCCCTGGGATATGCCTGATGGCTGGGCCGACCGCGTGCGCGATTTTTGCCGCTACCTGCTTCCGCGCTTGGACGAAAACGATGCCCTCCTCACCGGCAACGAGATATTCTTGGCGCGCACGCGCGGAGTTGGCATCCTGCCTCCGGATGTGGCGGTGGATTACGGTGCAAGCGGGCCCGTACTGCGCGGCTCCGGTATCCCCTTCGACGTGAGAAAAGCCGACCCGTATGCCGTTTACGATAGGCTGGAGTTCGATATCCCCTATCAAACAACGTGTGACTGCCTTGGCCGGTATCTGGTGCGTATAGAGGAGATGCGGCAGAGCGTTAGAATTATTCAGCAGGCGCTTGATATGATGCCGGACGGGCCTATAATGGCAAAAATGCCCAGGGTCTTGCGTCCTCCGGCAGGAGAGGTGTATACTCGTATAGAATCTCCAAGAGGAGTGCTGGGCGTTTACCTCGTCAGCGACGGGGGGACGAACCCGCTCCGCATGAAGTGGCGCGCTCCGTCTTTTTGCAACCTGCAGGCGCTTCCGGTGATGGTCCGCGGTTGGAAGGTGGCGGATTTGGTCGCCATTCTGGGCAGTATAGATATCGTTTTGGGCGATGTAGATCGCTAGGTAAAAAGTGCGCAGATTTCTGAAATTCAGCTTTGCCTCCATCTTGATGCTGATAGGCGGCCTGGCCGGCTGGGCGCTTGGCGAAGTGTACGCCGCCAGCCAGTGGGAAGCCATAGTTAAGTACGCACGCCTCCCCATTTGGTTCCCCAAACTGCTTGCCGCTATTTTTGGCATCCTCGTGGCGTTCCTCTTCGCTATGCACGCCTTCAACACCCTTGTGCGCTTTACGGAGTCCCTGGAAAAGATGCCGGCCAGGGACAAGGTTGCGTCCATTGTTGGGGTTTTGCTCGGTGTGCTCTTCACGGCGGTGGCCGCACTGATTTTCGGAAGCGCTCTGCGTTCGATGCCTTGGGCTGCGCTGTCTCTTATCCTGCTGTCTGGGTACATATTCTGCCATTTAGGCGTGGTGGCAATGATGGGCATGAAGCGGGAACTTTTCGGCATGCTACCCGGTACCTCAGACAGCCTTGAGGACATGAAGCCGCAGAAGTGCAAGATATTGGATACAAACGTGATTATAGATGGCCGCATCGCAGATGTTTGCCGCACCGGCTTTGTGGAGGGCACCATATACGTTCCGGGATTTGTTCTGGACGAGCTTCAGCAGATAGCTGATTCGGCCGATGCACTAAAGCGCGCCAGGGGCCGCCGCGGTTTGGAGATTCTCCACCAGATGCAGAAAGAGATGAGGTTGGTTGTTCGCCAGTTCGATATTCCGGAAATCGAGGGGGATCAGGTTGATTTGAAGCTGGTTAAGCTGGCGAAACACCTCAATGGCGCAATCATCACCAACGATTTCAACCTCAACAAGGTGGCCGAACTGCAGGGCGTTGAGGTGCTGAATATCAACGAGCTGGCAAACGCACTGAAGCCGGTTGTACTGCCGGGTGAAGAGCTTACGGTAACCGTGATAAAAGAGGGCCGGGAGCCAAACCAGGGCATAGCTTACCTGGATGACGGCACCATGGTTGTTATCGAAAACGGTAAGAAGTACATCAACAGCACAATAGATGTGGTGGTGTCCAGCGTTCTGCAGACGATTGCCGGCAAGATGATCTTCGCCGATGTAAAAACCGACCGCGATGAGGCGGAAGAAGCATTTGGACGGACCCTGCGCGCTTATACCAGCGGCCGGACGCGGCGAAAGGGCCCGTAGCGATAGGGGCCGACGTCGGTATACATCTCCGGGAAGTTTTGACCCCAGAGCACTCCCTGCGGATTTGTCGAAACTTCTCGCTTCCGATTCCACGGAGAACAGCTTTGGCGGTTTGCATCCCTCTAAGGTCCTTCGGCCCATCCTTGGGCGCCCGATGCTGGCTCATACCCTTTTGCCCTTCCAGTCATCCCCCAGGATAAGCAGTGTGGTTCTGGTGGTCGGCCGTGATGAGATCGACCAGGTGGAGCGGTTGGTTGCCGAAGGAGGCTTCACCAAGGTTGTGGCGGTGGTTCCCGGAGGGGATACGCGCCAGGAGTCTGTGCGCTTGGGCCTGGAGGCGGTTCCAACTGCCGCGCCTTTGGTTGCCATACACGACGGAGCGCGCCCTTTGGTAACCGAGGATATAATCCACCGCACCCTGGATGCCGCAGCCGAACACGGTGCCGCGGTGGCCGCTGTTCGCGCGGTGGATACCGTGAAGCTGGCCGACGAAAGCGATTTTGTGCAGTGCACCCCTCCCAGGGAGCGCGCGTGGGTTATACAAACCCCGCAGACTTTTCGCACCGATCTCATACGTAAAGCCCACCGCCGTGCGGCCGAAGAGGGCTTCGTTGGCACCGATGATGCCTCTTTGGTGGAGCGCCTCGGTTACCCTGTGAAGCTGGTGGAGGGCTCAAGGGAGAACTTCAAAGTGACTTATCCGGAAGATTTCACTGCCGCGGAAAGGGTTTTGCAGGAGCGCGCCGGTTTTGTCCATTTTGGCGCTTCAGTGGTTAGAGTGGGCATGGGCTACGATCTGCACAGGTTGGTTCCGGGCCGCCCGCTGTTTCTGTGCGGAGTTCAAGTGCCGCATGAGCTGGGACTTCTCGGGCATTCCGATGCGGATGCCCCTTTGCACGCGCTGATGGATGCCATGTTGGGCGCGGCGGGCCTTCCGGATATCGGCAGTTTGTTCCCGGATACGGATCCCAAGTACGCCGGCGCATCCAGCGCGAGACTGTTGGAGCAGGTGGCGCGGTTGCTTGCTGAAGACGGATGGCGCGTTGTAAACGTTGATATCACCATAGTGGCAGAGCGCCCCAAACTGGCACCCTGCGTTCCCGCCATGAAGAAGAAGCTTTCGGAGATTTTAAGCCTGCCGGAAAGCTCCATAGGAATCAAGGCCAAAACCAACGAGGGGGTCGACTCCGTTGGCAGGCAGGAAGCGATAGCGGCGTACGCAGTGGCGGCGGTTGCGCGGTCAAAGGCGGAGTAGCTCAATAGAATGAGCACAAAGTTCGGGAATACATTGGAGCAACTTGAGGCTGTTGCTTCGGAAGAGCTGAGCGAAGCGGTAGGCAATGGAGCTTTGGCGGCGGCGCTGGATGGATCTTTGGCCACTGGAAAGGCATGGCCCAGCAGTGACGTTGACATCACGGTGGTGCCTGAAAAGGGAGATGGTTGGAGTGCCGAGTGGAAGGTGCGCAGAGGGATCGTAATCCACAAGCACATCACCCCGATGGGAGTTTTGGATGAAGTAGTGAAAGGATATCCACAGAGCTTTGTTGAGGTTGCATCTGGAGAGTGGTTTCTCGATCCCATGTGGCTGATAGACGGCTTGGCAACGCTGAAGCCGGTGTACGACCCCCAAGGGAAGCTGGCGGCAGTGGCCAAATTCGCGCGCGAGAGGCGCTTCAATCCCGAGGTTGTGATACCCCGCCGCAGTCTCCTGCTACAGCAGGCCGGCAGGTGGCGGAGCAGAGCCGAGCAGGCTTTTCGGGAGGGTGACGAGCTTCAGGCGGACTGGTGCGCGGCGGTGGCTTTGGACGCATTGGCGTTCATCTGGCTGGATGCGGCAGAGCGCATAGCTAGTCACAAAGAGCTGGATATTGAGCTGGCGGATGCCTGCCGCGAGCTTGGAGAGCCCGAGGTGCACCCCCTTTTCCGAACTGCCGGCGGAGCAAGCCTCCTGGCGTACTGCCCAGATAAGGCGGCAGAAGCTTTCCTAGGAGGGTTTTTGGCGTACTCAAGCGCTTTGGATGCGTGTGCTCCACTCGTCAACGAGGATGCTTGCCGCTGGGCCCCGGGGTGCTTTTATCACAGGCATAGACTGCTCTCTGGTTACTACGCCATACAAAAGGGATGCTTTCTGCACGCGGCAGATGTTCGACTTGAAGTGGCCAGGCGGTTGGTTTGGTGCTTAAATCTTGCCGAGGGCGAGAGCGCTTTACCCAAAGACCTGCAGAAGATAGAATGCAGTGCCGAGGTTTTGGATTCGCGGCGTGCAATTTTAGACGCCTGTCCGGTCCCGCCTTGGCCGGAAAGGTTTTCAGCGCTGCTCGCTCTGGAATTTTACACCAAGAAAAGGTTTCAAGCCGGAGGTGGATAATCCAGGTGAAACTCTTTCGCCAGCAGATAGGTGTTCTAAGCGTTTTGGGCGGCTTGCTGGTATTGGGCATCGTTCTGATTGGGAGGTTGCCCCAAAGTCTGTACAAGCACCCCGAATACTACCTTCCCGCATTTGGCGCGTGCTTTGCGGTTTACTGCGCCGCGGTGGTTTTGGTGTTCAAGCACAAATGGGATGAAAAGCCCGTGCTTTGGACGATTATCGCGGTGGCTTTGGCGTGCCGCTTGGCGGCTTTGGTGCAGCCCCCATCGCTTTCTACCGACATATACCGGTATTTGTGGGACGGCCGCATAAATGCGCTCGGTATGAACCCGTACAGATACCCACCCATTGCCCGAGAGATGAGGCCGTACCGAACTTGGTATTGGGACACCATAAACCACAAGAAGATGGTTACCATGTATCCGCCGCTGTCGCAGTCTTACTTCCTGGCGGTGAACAGGATTGCTGGCGAGAGGGTGTTTGCCTACAAAACGGCTTTTGTTCTCATGGATTTGATTACGCTTGGCCTGGTGTTTTGGCTTTTGAAGGTTGCGGGCAAGCCGTCGAGTTTGGGATTGATATACTCCTGGCACCCGCTGGTGGTGATGGAGATAGCCGGCAACGGTCACCAGGATGCATTGGGGATCATGCTGATGACGGCCGCGGTGCTTGCTGCCGGTTTGGAGCTCAGCCGAAAGGATGGGGGCAAACTCTCGGCTTTGGCGGGCTTTTTGGTGGGTTTGTCGATTATGGCAAAGGGATACGTGGCCGCGGCGGTTCCCATTTTTGCGCGCAGAAGGCCGCTGGTGTTTTTGTGGTTTGTGGCTTTGGCGGTGGTGCCGCTTGTGGGCCTGTATTGGGGCAACGGTGTGATAATGCAGGGGCTGGAGCAGTATATGAAAAACCGCATAAGAAATGCCAGCCTGTTTGATTGGACGAACCAGCTTCTGCAGCACTTCACCAAGGACCACCTGAAGCTCACGCGGATGATGGCTGCGGCGGCGCTTTTGGCGGTTGTTGGGCGCATGGCGGTGAAGCCGGCATCGGGGCTGGAAGATTTGGCTGGGCGTGTTATGGCGTCGGTGGGAGCGCTGTTTCTGCTCAGCCACACGGTTTACCCGTGGTATGCGATGTGGCTGATTCCGCTTTTATGCGTAAGTTTTTCTCCAGGTTGGTTTTTGTTCACCGGTTTGGTTTCGATGGCGTATCTGAATCCCGTTCCCCACGTTAACCCGTGGGTGATGAAGGTGGAATATCCGCCGGTGCTTCTGTTGTTGGCTTGGGAGGCCTTCAGAAAGCGATTGAAGCAGAAAACGGATCGGCGGTAACAGGGTTGTGCTACCGCCGATCCGGAGAGGGAAGGAGATTTTACTTGGGCCAGATTCGCTCGCCGGTTTCTTCGTCTTCCAGGATTATCGCATCGACAGGGCAGTTCTGAGCCGCCTCGAGGATGGTCTGCTCGTCGGCGGCGTTGGGATCAACCACGTAGCTCTTCTCTTCCTCGTCCAGGTCGAAAACGCCGGGCGCGTTAGTTACACAAAGTCCTTCTCCGATGCAAGCGTCTCTGTCTATACGAATTTTCACGAGAAACCTCCTGTTACAGCTTCCCCGTGCGGCCGTTGACGACGGACCGCAAGGGATAGTGCTCACCGCTCAAGAGCGGGAAATATTCATTGGGGCGCCGCCCGTGTCATTGTAGCAAAACAATCTTCCGTGTGCAATACAATGTGCGCAGAGTTTGCTTCAATTCGCAACCGTTCCTGAAGGTTACGGTGCTGCACATCGTAAAGCACTTTTTTGGTGGCATACAAGCGTCTGCAGTTCGAGCGGTTTTGTGACGAAAGTACTAAAGGAACGTTTTTAAATGTGGCACGTAAACTTTTGCGCGGCTGCCAACAGCGGCGGCCGCAACTGCGGAACTTTAATGGGAGCAATCCCTGTCTAATCTTGGGCAGACATCACAGCCGCTTTCTTTAAAAATCTACGACGGTTTTACTGCAATGAAATCCAATCGCAAGAGCACAGGAGTCAGGCGCAAGCAGGGCTGGTTTTGGACCGTCCTAAGCCTCATTCAGGTGATGATCCTTGTGGGGCTTGCGGTGGGGATGGTTTTGTTTGTGCTGGCTTTCTGGAATGTGGCCACCATTATCCCCGACATCCAGCGCGCCGCGCCCACTTCGATGCCTGAGAGCACCAAAATCTTCGCCGAGAACGGCGAGCTTTTGGCGGTTATTTACGAAGAGCAAAACCGCGAGTACGTGCCCCTTAAAGAGATACCGAAACACCTTATCGACGCCACGATTGTTATGGAAGACCGTCGCTTTTTCGAGCACAGCGGCGTTGATGTGCGCGGTATACTCCGGGCCTTGTGGGTGAACATAAGGAGCAAGTCTCCAGAGCAGGGAGCCAGCACCATAACCCAGCAGTTGGCCAGGAACGTTTTCCTCAGCCGCCGCAAAACCCTTTCGCGCAAAATACAGGAAGCCATACTAGCGGTGCAACTGGAGCGGAAGTTCACCAAAAACGAAATCCTTGAGATGTATTTGAACCAGATTTTCTACGGAGCCGGCGCGTATGGTGTGCAGGCCGCCGCCAAGGTTTACTTCGGAAAGAAGGTTTCGGAGCTTACACTGCCAGAGTGCGCCCTGCTTGCGGCCATTCCCCAGCGGCCTTCGGAATACAACCCGTATCACGACAAAGAGCTGGCCGAACGCCGCCGCAATATGGTTTTGGACCTTATGGCCGAATACGGCAAGATATCCCGCGAAGAAGCCGAGCAGGCGAAAAGCGTGCCGGTACGCTTGGCCTTCAAGCGCCCATCCAGCGCACGCATCCGGCGGGCCCCGTATTTTGTGGACTTCGTTGTGAAGCAGTTGGTTGAGCGATACGGAGATCAGGTTGTGTACCGGGGCGGACTACGCGTTTACACCACCCTTCACACAGGTATTCAAGCCGCGGCTGACCGGGCCATCAAGGAAGGAATAGCGCGCTTCAGGTACTGCAACGTAACTCAAGGCGCCCTGGTTTGTTTGGAGCCGCGCAGTGGGAAAATCCTGGCGATGGTTGGCGGTGTGGATTACGAAAAATCCCCGCTGAACAGGGCATACTTGGTTAACCACCCGCGCCAGGCGGGTTCGGCCTTTAAGCCTTTCGTGTACGCTGCCGCACTTGAGGCAGGGATGACGCCGGGAACGCGTATTCTGGATGCACCGGTTAGTTACGCCGGTGGCCCCGGCGGCAGGCTTTGGCGCCCCCGCAACTACGGAGGCGGATACAGAGGCTGGGTTACGATGGAACAGGCGCTGGCTTTGTCCATCAATATACCCGCCATAAGAACCCTCAACCAAATCGGTATAGACAGAGCCATAGAGATGGCCCATCGGCTGGGGATTACCAGCCCCATACCGCATAACCTTTCTATTGCCATCGGCACGTCCGGCGTAACGGTGCTTGAAATGGCATCGGCTTATACCGCTTTTGCCACAGGGGGATTGCACGCAGACCCCATTGCTATCCTTCGCGTTGAAGATAAGGACCGCAATGTGATAGAAGAAACGGTGCCGCGCGCCAGAAGAGTTCTATCGCAGGAGGTTGCCAATCAAATGGACCGCATGTTGCGCGCCGTGGTTTTGTGGGGAACCGCAAGCAGAGGCGCCGGGCACATTCCGGAGGCGCGCGGCAAAACCGGAACCACGCAAAGCGAAAGGGATGCCTGGTTTGTGGGATATACCCCGCAGCTTCTGGCGGCCGTGTGGGTCGGTAACGATGATAACACGCCCATGCGCCGTGCAACCGGCGGAATTGTGTGCGCACCAATCTGGGCCAGCTTCATGGAGGAAGCGCTGAAATTCCGCCTGCAGGCTCCAAAGGTTGAGATAGTCAGCTCTTCCGAGGATCGTGAGCCGCGCAGAATTAGGGAAAGGCGCTCTTCAGACAGAAGCACCCAAGAGGAGGCATCCAGCTCGTCTGATACCGCGGACAGCGATATAATATCCGTGCCTATATGCGATGAAAGCGGCCAGTTGGCCACCGAAGCGTGCCCAAGCACCCATATGGAGCAGTTTCCAAGGGACGAGGCACCAACCGAGAGGTGTTCTCTGCATCCCGGTACCAGCCCGGACCGGTTTGAAGAACCCAGACCGCGCAGCGCGGATGCGCCTTCTCGGGCGAGCGCGCCACCGCCGCCCGAACAGCTTTCGGGTCACGGCCGTCCCAGGCCGCCGGAACTGCAAACCGAAGGCAGTACGCTGCCTGGGGCAAGAAGCGAGGTGCCGCGTGTTAGAGTTCGTTTGTGCCGACAGACCGGCTTGCTTGCAACCGATTTTTGCCCGGATACTATACAGCGGAGTCTCCCAATCGACGAGGTTCCGAAGGCAAAGTGCAACATACACTTAACGGCCCCCCGTTGAGAACTCGAACTTCCGATACTTCCTCTCAAACCGAAAGTTGGCAAAGGCTTACTGCCAGGCGCAGGGCAAGGGTCTTTGCCTATATTGCGTGCTTTCTTTTCCTCGTGTTGTTGGCAAGGCTTTGGTACCTTCAGATACTTTTGGGCGAGGAACTGCTGAAAAGCTCGGAGATAAACCGGACGCGCCTTCTGCGGACGCCCGGCCCCAGGGGTGTTATCCTTGACGCGCGAGGAAAGGTGCTGGCGGATAACAGGCAGTCTGTATCTCTGCTGGTGATGCCGGACTATGCCAAAGACAATCCTGAGCTCCTCAAGCGGTTGGCACCGCTCATCGGTGTTGATGTTCGGGAGCTGGAGGATATCGTGAAAAGCAGAAAAAACAGCTCGCTCGATCCCATTCGCGTGGCAGTGGACGTGGATAAAGATACGTTGGCGCGTATAGAGGAGAACCGGATGTACCTGGCCGGTCTTGTGGTGCGGCTTACCAGTGTGCGCCACTACCCTGATGGAAAGCTCGGCGCCCATGTGCTTGGACCGGTCGGCGAGGTAAGCGAGGAGGAGCTCCCAGAGCTTCAGCGCTACGGCTACCGCCCCGGCGATTTTGTGGGCAAATCCGGCGTGGAGCGCACTTACAACCGCTATCTGGGCGGGGTTGCGGGTGGAGACCTGGTGGAAGTTGATGCAAGGGGGCGCATAACGCGAACGCTGAGTCAGCGGCCTCCGCGCGTGGGAGCCACGCTTATGCTGGCCATAGATTCGCGCGTGCAGAGGGCGGCGACAGAAGCTCTTGCGGGGCGCCCCGGGGCCGCGGTTGCGGTGGATCCGCGCGACGGCAGTGTTCTGGCGCTGGTTAGCTCTCCGTCTTACGATTTGAATCTTTTCGCCAAGCGGATTAAACCGGAAGTGTGGCGCGCGCTGGTGAACAACCCCAAACGTCCCCTGCTTAACCGCGCAGTAAGCAGTGCCCACCCGCCGGGTTCCACATTCAAGGTTGTAACTGCCTCCGCCGGATTGAAAACGGGGTTTGCAAGCCTTAACACCCGGGTTTACTGCGCAGGCGGCATTCCACTTGGTGGGCGCTTTAAAAGGTGTTGGCGCCGCCACGGCAACGTTGATTTCATCGAGGCCATTGCGCAGTCGTGCGATACTTTCTTCTACCGCCTGGGCCTTCAGATGGGGATACACCCCATGCTGGACATGGCGCGTGCTTACGGTCTCGGCAGTAAAACGGGCATCGACATCCCTTCCGAGGCCCGCGGAAACATACCGGTTCCAAGAGAGCGCAGCACTCCGGGGCACCCGCGCAATTGGTGGCCTGGAGATACCGCAAATGCGGCGATCGGACAGGGGTACATACTTGCCACCCCACTGCAGATGGCGCTTGTTGCGGCCGCGGTTGGAAATGGGGGAACTGTTTACCAGCCGCATGTGGCCCGCCGCGTTGTTTCGCAGAATGGAAAAGTGCTTTTCTCATTCAAAAAGCGGGTTTTGTCCCGCCTGCCACTTGCACCGGAAAAGCTCGAACTGGTGCGGCGCGGTATGAAGGCAGCCGTGGAACACGGAACCTGCCGTGGGGCCGCACTGCCTAACATTTCGGTGGCGGGGAAAACCGGGTCTGCAGAAGTTGCGGGTTCCAGGCTCACCCACGGTTGGTTCATATGCTTTGCCCCGTACGAAAACCCAACCATAGCCGTGGCGGTGGTCCTGGAAAAGGCGGGGCACGGCGGCACGGTGGCTGTTCCGGTTGCAAGAAAGATGCTTGAGGCTTACTTCGGAATTGGGCATACGGAGTCGGCTCTTCCCGCCAGAACCGATTGATAACCCAGATGAATGCACAGCCGAACTTAACAGCACCCTCGTACGTGGCCCGCATTTTGGCCGAACACGGCCTTCACCTGAAGAAGGGGTTGGGGCAAAACTTTCTTGTTGACCGAAACACCCTGGATAAGATAGTGGCGGCCGCTGAGCTTACCCCGAACGATTTGGTGTTTGAAATCGGAGCTGGAATTGGAACGCTTACCCGGGAGCTGGCGGCCGCGGCTAAACGCGTGATTTCGGTGGAAATAGACCCCGGCATGCTTGCCGTCTTGAAAGAAACAACGGGTGACCTCAGCAACCTGCGTATCGTTCAAGCCGACGTTTTGAAGCTGGACATCCCGTCTCTTTTGGCGCAGGAAGTTTTGGCAACCAAACAAGGAACGGCCGAAAGTCAAAACTTCTTGGAGGAAAGGGACATAAAGGTTAAAGTGGTGGCTAATCTGCCGTACTGCATAACAACGCCGGTTCTTACAAAGCTTATAGAGATGCACGCCGCCTCGCGGTATGGTGCTTGCCCCAAATTGGATGCCATTGTTCTGCTTGTGCAAAAAGAAGTGGCCCAGCGGCTTGCGGCCGAGCCCGGAACCCATCCGTACGGGGCGCTGTCGGTTCTGGTGCAGTTCTGGTGCAGCGTTGAGATTATCTCTGTTGTTTCCCGCAGGGTGTTTCTGCCCAGGCCGAAGGTGGATTCGGCTATTGTTAGGCTTCGCCCGAGAGGTTCGCCCGCCGTGCCTGTGAGCGATGAGCAGTTTTTCTTCAAAGTTGTGAGGGCGGCCTTTGGACAGCGGCGGAAGACATTGCTCAATGCACTTCAGTCGCTTCCAGGTGTGCGTTTGGGGCGCACACAGCTTGAGCAGGCGATTCTCGATGCCGGAATCAACCCCCAGCAGAGGGGCGAAACGCTTTCCATTCAACAGTTTGCCAATTTAGCGGATTCCATAGCGAAAAGAACGGCGCAGAACGAATAGCTTTCTGGCGGCGCCAGTTTGCGCGCAGGGCGGCCTTGTAAAGCACCTCCGCTTAAGTGCTTCGCTTGGGCGCGTTCTTCAAGAAGGAAGAGCGATTTTACCTGCGAAAAGAAAATAGCACTATGCGGGGAGTATTCTTCTTAGCTGATACCAATCGGTTTAGGCGCCGACCGCCGTACGTCACCTACGCGCTTATACTTGTCAACTTAGTTTGCTACCTAGCCTTTGCTCTCATTTCTTACAGAAGCTACCAGAAGATATTCGATTACGGTCTTATTCCGAAAGAGCCCACCGTTTTTGCAATGTTCACCTCGCTTTTTCTGCACGCCGGAGCGGGCCACATAGCTGCCAACATGGCTTTGCTGTGGATATTCGGCAGGGATGTGGAGGATGCGCTGGGTCCGTGCTGGTATTTTGCAGTATACCTCTTCGGCGGCTTAGTTGCGAACGCAACCCAAATGGGCGCTGTATTGGCCGCGCAGATTTCCGAGACCGTGCCGATTTTGGGCGCCTCCGGATGTGTGGCCGCTGTTTGCGGTGTTTTCGCCGTTCGATTCCACTATGTGAGAATAAGGCTTCAGCTTCCGACTTTCTCCGGTTTTAAAACGTTTTCCACCCCCCTCGAGTTTCCGGCCTGGCCGATTTGGGGTGCTGTTCTATGCTGGCAGATAGCCGGCGCGACCAAAAGCCTTCTTGCGCCCCCTGCCGACACAGCTTACTGGGGCCATTTGAGCGGCTTTGCGTTTGGAGTGGTTGTTGGGGGAGCAGTGGCGCGCGGACGCGGCGGCCGCAACGAAGAGTTGGTTGCGAGGGCGCGTGTGTCCGCAGCCCACGGAGATCTGTGGAGAGCGCAGGAGCTGTACGCGAGAGCAATCGAGGCTATGGGAGAGGACCCGGAGCTTCTTTTGGAGGCCGCCGAGGTGCAGGAAAGACTTGGGGAGGAAGAAGCGGCTCAGGATATGTACACCAGGGCTGTGGAGGCGATTGTAAATCAGGTGCCAGGGCGGAACACAGCCCAGCTTCTGAAGCGTTTGGCTTCCCACGGTCATTTATCCCGGTTGGTGCCGGCACTGCGGTTTCGGGTTGCTGGCATTCTGGAGCAGTCCAATCCGGAGGCCGCCGTTGGCGTGCTGATGAGCCTGGTGGACGGAGACCACCACTACGAAGATAGAGCGCTGGCCCTTTACAAGGTGGCCCGTTTGCAACAGGCAATGGGGCAGGAAGAAGCCGCGGTTGCGTCTTATAAGCGCCTTATCGCGGAGTTTCCGGACAGCCAGTGGACGGCGCCTGCTCGGGAGGAGCTTTGCCGCCTCTCAAAACATTCGGCTTAGGCAACATACCGAAGAGCGGTCAGACTTCTTTCGTTTTCCATTTTCCGCGCTTGTAAACAGCGGCGATAATTGCACCGTAAAGCAGAGAGCTTGCGGTCATAGTCCACCAAGCGCCGACTGCTCCGTAGCCCAAAATAAGGGTTACCAAATGCGCGGCTGGCAGGCGAACCCCCCACATCGTTATCAGGGTAACCCAAGCAGGGATTTGGGTTTCTCCGGCCCCTTGAAGAGCTCCTGAAAGCACCATTCCGAACGCCAACCCGGGCTGCCCCAAAGCGTTGGCGCGCAGGTACGATGCGGTTAGATCCACCACCTTCGGATCCGAAGTGAAAATCGCGGCTATATGTGGTCCCAGGAAAAAGTATGCGCACGCTATAGGAAGCATAAAGGCCAAAGCCTGCCGCACGCACTGCCATCCCGAAGACTCCGCGCGCTTGGGCTGCTTGGCTCCCAGGTTTTGGCCAACCATGGATGTGGCTGCGGCGCTGAAGGCCAGCCCCGGCATGAAGGACACAGCTTCGGTGCGGAGCCCGATGGTAAGGGCGGCTATGGCGGCACTGCTGTCCGGCAGGCGCCCCAGAATCCCAACAAAAACCATACTGCCGCCGGTTCTTAGGAAGGCTTGAAACGCCGAGGGTATACCGATGGCGAGTATCCTCCGGAACCATGACCACGAGGGAGCCACATTTAAACGCAGGCATCCTTTCAGCGGAGAACGCGCTAAGTACCACACCGAAGCAGTAAACCCGAATATCCGCGCAATGTTGCTGGAAATCGCGGCACCCACCAATCCCAGCCGCGGAAAGGGGCCGGGGCCCAGAATTAGCACGTAGTCCAAAGCCACGGCCAGCACGTTCAACCATGCCATTATCCTCATGGGGGTGCGGGTGTCGCCCAATCCGCGAAAGATTGCTCCCATAACTATCATTGGGAAGAAAAGCGGCATAGTTACGGTCACTATGCGCAGGTAGGTACTGCTTAACCCCAAGGTTAGCCCCGACGCCCCCATGATGCGCAACAGCGGTACGGCAAGGCCAATCAGCGGTACCATTGCCACGGCCGCGGCGCACAAGCTCAGCCAAAGCGACTGCCTCGCGGCCTCCTCGGCCTGCTGGCGCTCCCCAGCTCCTGTAAACCGAGCCACCAGGGCCGTGGTCCCAACCGCAACAGACATGACCACGGAAAAAATTACCATAAGGATTTGTTCGGAGAGCCCAACCGCGGCCAGGGCCTCCCGGTATCCAAGCCGGCCCACAAACGCGGCGTTCAGCAGGCCTGTGATGGTCATAAGAATGTTGGTTACCAGCACAGGCCACGCTAGGCCCCAAACCGCTTTTCGGATGTTGCCCTTCGTAATCGAGACTACCGGTTCCTCTGCTTCTGTGCCCGTTTTTTCAATAAGCTCAGACTCGACGTATTTCTCTGTGGAATCCATACCGCATCTAATTTTCTCTTTAAAGAAGAACGTTCCTAGGTGCTGATTAAAGAGCATAATTTTGAAATGCGAATTTTGGACCGGCTTCGCTGAAATGGCACAGCTTTTGCACATTGGGATAATTGGTTGCAGATGTGGTCTCGGCCACATTAGACACAATAGGAGGTAGGTATGCTGAACTCCAGAACGGCAGCTCTTCTGGTCGCAGCAGTGGCTCTGGTGTTCTGCGCAGTGGGCGTGCAGGCGCAAACCGTGCAGTTCGACTTCTCCACAGTTTACGCCGGCGACACTCCCACAGGCGCTCCACCGTGGGCTACTTTGGTTCTGGAGACGCAAGGAGGAGGGATCGTTAAAGGCACCCTTACCAACAAAATGCCTAGCAGTTCAAACCAGTACATAACGCACCTGTGGCTGAACACTGCTAGCGACCCAGCCGGGATTGTTCTGCTTCCGCCTGTGGATCCGCAACTCGCAACGTTCCAGGTTGGCGAAGACGCTTTCGAAGCGAACAGCAGCTGGTTCGATGTGAGGATCGGATTCAAGAAACTGCCCAGCCAGGACAGAGTTATGCCGGGAGATACGGCTGTCTTCTACGTGAAGCGCACCGGTCTCACCGCTAACGAGTTCAAAGCTGCGGCTGTTGGTGGAGGCGGAGTTTACTCGATGATTCACATCGTGGGAACCCCTGGTAGCCATGGTTTCAGCCGAGCTACCTTGGTACCCGAACCCGGTTCGCTGGGGTTGTTGGCATTGGGCGCCGTTCCACTCCTTGTGCGTTTCCGCCGCAGAAGAGCGGCCTGAGACCCGCTGCTCGGGGGGCTTTCACAGCCCCCCAATCCCCGAATCCACCGGAAGGTGCAGGTTGAACGCAACATCCACAAGGGTGCGTATCAAGCCTGCTGTGAATTCCCCGGCTACAAGCCCCAACGCCGCCGGCAGTGCCGCCCTGTATCCCCTAAGTCCTCCGTAGCGTAAAATCAGGGTTTTCAACAGCCAGCTTACCGTTAAGGGAAGCCAAAGCCGCATCAGTGCGAAACTGCTTGCCACCACATATCCGGCAGGATGCAGCGGCCACCACAAAAACCGCGCTCGCAGTGCAGCCAGCACGAACACCATTCCCGCACCGAAGGCGTATGCACCCACCGCTCCGGGATCTGGCTGGCGCGGGGATTGAATCCAACTGGCCATTTTGGACCACGGTTCGTTTCCGTAAGCCCAGGTTGCGGGTCCGGTAAACAGAGCGGTCCCCAAACCAACTTGGTAGCCCACGTGCAGAAGTGCCCAAAATGCGCACAATGCACCAAAAATGGTGGCAATTCCAACAGCCGCCGCCATGCCGCGCATAGACATTCCACTGCGCTCGGCCAGGCGAATGCTGTGAAGCTGATGCCCCATCGGAAACTGGCGGTGCGTTCGGTTCATCCAGAAGCATAGGGTTAGCAGAGAAAGCTCTTTGTTTGTCATTGCTTGCGTGCCGAAGCTTCTGAGGAGCATATCGTCGGCCCCGCGCTGGTACAGCTCTATGGTGGGCAGGCCAATCTCAACTCTCAGGCGGGCAACAGTAAGCACTATTGCGAAGAACCCCAGCAGGTATCCAGTGCTCACGATTGGGCGCATGCCAAAGCGGCTTAGAAACGCAACCAGAAAGGCCATCCCGAGAAAGCTCCCCAGAAGCGCCAATCGGTACGGCATGGGCTCTTCTTCCGGGGTTTTATCACCGGCGGCGCCGAACGCGCACTTCCATGCATAGGCCAGATGCCGGCGCGCCATCCACAGAACCAGAGCCGCATAACCTATGTAGGCCCCGCTTCCCTGCTGCTGGACGTAGGGAAAGGAATCCCACCCTTGGTAGCCCAAAGCTGCGGCGGCAACCAACTCCATGCGGCTGAACAGGAAAAAGAACCAGCACGAGAACCCAAGCTGTGTTGGCAAAAGGAACGTCAGCCCCAGCGCAAAGGGATAATAGCAGAAAGGTATGCTTCCAGCGGCGCTCCAGGGAAGGGATCTCGCCTGCACATATCTGGGCGCAAGGCTGATTCCGGGGACCGACGGCGCCAGGTTGTGCGCAAGGTTCAGGAACTGGATAGACGCCGCTATGGCAAACGCAACCCAGAACGCCGGCCGCCGCATCGGTCCTCCTTCGGCATCCGAGAGCGCCAATGGAATCTCTGCCAGCGGGTATGTAAGCCTTTCGGCGTCCCACTGGCGCCTGAACAGCGATGCAAGGCAAAGCATCGTAAAGCACAGCGCCAGAACGAAAACCAACCAAAGCGCCAGCGGTTTAAGCCAAATGAGGTAGTTTCCGTTGGCATACAAAGATGTGTTGCCCTTGAACAAAGCATCCAGTGCCGCACCTGGGGAGGGAAGCAGGTCTTTGGGCAGATGGGGATGTATCAGCTCTGCCCATTTGTTTTCAACGCTGGCCCGCGGATACACCCAAGCGATTGTGGTTACAAGTATCTGCAGTACATCGTGGCCCGCTAAGTTCGAGCCGATTACCTGCAGAGCGTAAACCGTAAGCAGTTCCGGGCGCGACAGTGCCTTCCGCGGCCACCACCGAGCAAACAGACGGTTAAGGCCGGTTAGGATGAGAAGAGTGGCAACGCAGTGGAAGAAAATCGCCGGAATTGTGGGGGTGTCTGAGTAGCGAACGTATTCGATTTGGGCCAACCACCAAGCAGTGGGCGGTATAAGCGCCAGCCCGATGATTACGGAACGCAGTGTAACGCCTGTTCTGGGTGACATGTTCCACCACGATTCCGAAAGAAGAATTTATTCTGAAATTCAAATTCTACCTAGGTGCGCTCTAACCTGCGTGCGTTTGGTATTGAAGGACGCCGGGTGTGGGTTCTAGAAACTTTTTCTGGTTGTGTTTTGTGGAAATTGGGCCTGCATACGGCGTTTCAAAATCTTTCCGCGGAGGGTTTCGGTTGATAAGGCGTTTGGTTTGGGTTGCTGCCGTTTTATTGGTGGTGTTTTGGGGTGGCGCACCCGGTGCCGGCGCACAGCTTCTGCAAGAGCGGGTTACCGAGCACACCCTGAAAAACGGCATGAAGTTTTTGCTGGTTGAACGCCACCAGGCGCCGGTGTTTTCGGCCGTCATCGCTTTCAGGGCTGGCGGTGTGGATGAAGCCGCCGGCGAAAGCGGTTTGGCCCACCTGCTTGAGCATATGGCATTCAAAGGCACGCAGGTGATTGGCACCAAAAACTACCGCAAAGAGAAGCGCCTTTTGGAAAAGATAGACTCTATCGCTGTTGAGCTGGCGCGGCTGGAGGCTTCCGGCCGCCCAGAGGATGCGGAAAGAATCTCCAAGCTTCGTGAGCAACTGCAGAAGGCACAGCAGGAGGCCGCGGCTTACGTTGTGCCAAACGAACTCGACCGCATCTACTCGGTGAATGGAGCCGAGGACCTGAACGCATGGACCTCCAAGGATATGACGGCTTACGTGGTCAGCCTTCCTTCGAACAAGCTGGAGCTGTGGGCGCTTATTGAATCGCAGAGGATGGCCACCCCTGTGTTTCGTGAGTTTTATGCCGAGAAGGATGTTGTGTGCGAAGAGCGTCTTCAAAGTGTGGAAAACAACCCCTTCGGCAAACTTTACGAGGTTCTGATTGCCACAGCGTTTGCCGCTCACCCTTACCGAACACCAACAGGCGGCTGGATGAGCGATTTGCGCACACTTACGCGCCCGCAAGCCGAGCGGTTCCGCAGAACCTATTACGTTCCGGGGAATGCGGTTGCCGCTTTGGTTGGGGATTTTCGCACTGAGGATGTTATTCCCGTTTTGGAGAAGTATTTTGGAGCCATCCCTCCGGGGCCGCCACCACCTCCAGTTGCAACGAAGGAAGAGGCGCAGTCCGGCGAGAAACGCGTAAAGGTTGAATTTGCGGCCCAGCCGCACCTGCTTATCGCTTACCACAAGCCCACGCTTCCCGATGACGATGACTTTGTCTTCGACGTACTGAACGCGGTTCTTACAGAAGGCCGCACATCCAGGCTTTATTCCGCGCTGGTGAAGAAAAACATTGCGCTCAATGTATCAAGCTGGACTTCGGAGCCCGGTGCCAGATACCCCAACCTTTTCCTTATCTCCGCGGTGCCCATGCATCCGCACTCCGTGGAAGATTTGGAAAAAGCCATATACGCCGAGCTGGAAAAGCTCAAAAATGAACCTGTTCCGGATGAGGAGCTGGAGAAAGCAAAGTCGCTTCTTACCGCAGAGTTCCTCCGGGGCCTGCAGACCAATATGGACCTGGCAGAGAAGCTGGCATATTACCAAACGGTGGCCGGTGATTGGAGGTACATCCTGCGCTGGGAAGAGAGGATACGCAAGATAAGCGCGCAGGACATTCAGCGCGTTGCCCGCAAGTACCTTGTGGAGCGAAACAGGGTGGTTGCGGCAGTGGTTCCGCCTTCGGGAAAGGAGGAAACTTCCGCAGAGCAGTCTGCAGGGGGTGCCGAACAATGAAAGCCGCTTATCGCGTTCGAGTTTGCGCGGTTCTCCTGCTTTCGGTTGCGCTGATTTGCTCGCCGTCGTGGGGAAGCTATCCCTACGCCAAGCTCCGCCCCGAAAGCCTTAAGCAGAAGCCGCTTCAGTTCTCACCGCCAGAGCCCCACAGAGCGGTTTTGCCGAACGGCATGGTGGTGTATGTCCTTGAGGACCGCTCGCTTCCGCTTGTAAGCGTTGCAGCTTACGTGAAAGCCGGCTCTGTTTACGATCCGCCGGAGCGGATTGGATTGGCATCCATCGTGGGCAGTGTGATGCGCACAGGCGGCGCGGCGGGTAAGTCGGGCGACCAGATTGATGAAGAGCTAGAAACTATAGCGGCATCCGTGGACTGCTCCGTGGGGCCGGAGTACGCCACCGTTCGGCTTTCAACGCTCAGCAGGCACTGCGAGAAGGCCCTTCAGCTTTTCGCCGATATTCTAACCAAGCCGGCCTTTCAGGAAGACAAGCTGAACCTGGCCAAACAGCAGGCTTTGGAGGCCATTCGCCGCAGGAACGACTATCCGTACAACATCGCCAGCCGCGAGTTTGCCCGGCTTGTGTACGGAAAAGAAAGCCCTTGGGCGTGGATTTCCACACCGGACACCATAAAAGCCATTCGCAGGTCCGATCTTGTGGAGTTTCATTCCAAGTTTTACCGGCCGAATAACACTATACTGGCGGTTTCCGGGGATTTCAAGAAGGACGAAATCATCCAGCAACTGAACGGTTTGTTTGCCTCCTGGCAGGCGCAGGAGGTGGTTTTCCCCAAGATACAGCCAGTGGAAGAGCGGTTTACGCCCGGGCTGTACCTGATACACAAGGATGTGCCCCAAAGCGTCATTGTGATGGGCCACCTTGGCGTTAGGCGGTTGAGCCCGGAGAGATACGCCGTTCAGGTTTTGAATTCGGTGCTGGGGGCGGAGGGCTTCATTTCGCGAATGGTGAGCAGGGTGCGTACCGAGCGCGGTTTGGCCTACAGCGTTTGGGCCGCGATATCGCCCGGGGCCGATCGAGGTTTGTTCCGTGCCGTGGCAATGACCAGATCGTCGAACGCGGCCGAGGCGATTAAACTTATGAGGGAAACCATCGCCGAGATGCTTTCGAAACCGCCTTCCGATGAGGAAATGGCTGTGGCGAAAAACACCATTGTCAATTCGTTCATTTTCGAGTACGATACACCAGAGAAGTTGGTTAACGCCAGAGCCGAATTGGAGCTTTTGGGGTATCCGCCGGATTACCTGAAAACGTTTCCGGATGGCATCAGGGCGGTTACCAAGCAGGATGTTCTGGCGGCGGCGCGAAAGTACCTGAACCCGGACAAGATGGTAATACTAGTGGTTGGAAACAGCGCCGAGCTTCGCAAACAACTTCAAGAAGTGGGTTCTGTAACGGATTTGGCCTTGGAGTCTTACGAAGATGGAGGCTGATAATCAGTTAGAGCATCTTCTTGACGAAGCGCTTGAGGCTTTGGATTCCGGGCGCAACGAACAGGCCCGCAAGTTTGCATCGCAGGCTGTTGAGAAGGCTCCGGACGATCCGGAGGCCTGGGAGTATTTGGGCACCGCTTTGTGGCGCCTTGGCGACCTTGAAAAGGCGGCTGAAGCTTTTCTGCACTGGAGGGATTTATCACCGCTGTCGCGGGCGGCCCATCGGTCCTTGGTAAACACCCTATTTCGCCTCCGCCGCTACGACGAGGTTGAGGAGGCCTGCCGCCAGATGGTGGCCAAGTGGCCCGAAGATCCATACTGCTTGGTTTTGATGGTTAACGTTTGCTACAAACGCGGTGAACCCTTCGAACCGCTGTTGGAGAAAGCCATTTCTAAGGCCCCCGCGGCCGCCAGGACCATGCTGGTGGAACTGTTCGATTTCACGCGCGCGGATGTTGAAGAATCCGACAAGCTTTCTGCGGAGGATGCCGCCAGGTTGGTTGGCGTGCCGGTGGAGTACCTTCTGCGCTTGGCAGAAAACAAGCGCGTTCCGCATCGGCGCGTTCCTTTGGGGGAGCGTGAAGGCAGTTACTCTTTTGTGTTCTACGCGTCGGAGTTGACGGCTTGGAAGAACACTCTGTCTCGCTATGCTTCCTTCCCTCCACCCATCGAGCCGACCTCTCGAGAGTAAAAATCGAGAGGGAGGGGAACGCTTTCCATATCGTGTTCCACGCGCCCATTGAACAAACGCAGGTGGTAGTGAAACGCAGAGCGGATGGGTTCCGCATTGTGCGTTATCACAAACACTTGGTCGAAAGCGCTGGCTATATCCCCTTGTGTAAGCAGTGAGGTGAGGGCGGCAGCGCGCTCCGCATCAAACGAACTGAACGGCTCGTCAAGGAAGATGAAAGACGGCGCAGTGCCCCGCTCCTGCGGAAGGGTGGCCAGTGCAAAAGCCAAACGCAGTGCCAAAGAGAACTGGTCCCTGGCACCCCCGCTGAATACACCCTTCGTCTTCCAATCTCCGGCGCGCTCGTCCCACACCCGTATGCGGTAATCCTCACCGATTTCGGCGTCGTGGTACCTCCCCATGGTGAGGAGCGGCAGTATGCGCTGCATATTGCGCATAGTGTTCGGCAGCACTTTGCGCACGGCGTTTTCGCGAGCTGTGCGGGCTATCTGCACGGCTTTTTCGCGCACGATTAGGGAGCGAAGGGCGGTGTCCCTTTTGCGAATCTCCTCTTCCGCATCCAGCTCCACACCTTCCAGGTGGAGCCTCTCCTCAAGCTCGGCGGCTCTTTCCTTTGCGGAGAGCAAAGCGGCTTTCAGATTTTCCAGCTCTTCAGCCAAACCCTCTGGGGAGGTTTCGGCCGCGTCCTTCAACTCCGGGAAGACGTTCTGCAGAGATGTTCTGCACATGGGATGCGGCGGATTGATGCCCAAAGGTTCCAACAGGGACGCGATATCCCTTTCAACAAGCTCTATTTCGGACTGCTGGGCGGCCAGCTTTGCGCTTATCTCTCCGTGCTTCCTCTGCAGGGCATCTTTAAGCTCCTGGAGCTTTTCTTTGCCCAAGCTATCCAGCTCCTGCAGGGCTGCGCCGCGGAGCTTCTCCACGGCATTTTGCAATGAGTGCACATCCGAAAGGCCCTTAGTATCTCCAATGCCAGCCGCGCACAGCAAAACCGCCTGCTGGATTAAACCGCGGCATTCGGTCTGGGCGGCTTCCAAATCGGACCGCAGGCGCTCCGATTCAGCCTGAAGTTCGCCCAGTGATGCAACGCGCTGCTGTGCCTGGCGCAATTCCGCCTCGGTGCGCCTAAGCTCTCCTGTTGCCTCGGGTATGCTGAGGGCCACCTGAAGCTGGTGCGCGGCCGCTTCGAGCCGACTGCGCCAGAACGCCAGAATAGCTTCCGCCTTGCCGAGTTTTCGCTTTAAACCGGTGGCTTCAGCCTCGGCATCCTCTCGGTGCAGCTCTTCAAGCTGGTGGAGAATCTGCTCCAGCTCCTTCTGCACGGAGTCTCTACGGGCAGACTCTGCAGCCAGCTTTCGCTCTGCATCAACCACCGCTTCCACGGCGTCGTTCCGCTCCTCATCGGCCATCTGCAGTGCCTGGCGGACTTTTTGCAGAATGCCCTGCAACCAAGCACCGTCAACCTCGGAGGGGGGCAAAGCATCGGCCAAGCCAATTTCCCGCGCCTTCAACGCCGCCGCCTCTGCCCTAGCCGTCAGTATTCTGCGGCGTTTTTCCAGCCACAGCTCCAGCGGTTTGGTGCCCAAGCTTCCCAGGTTCCGGGTTGCCTCTTCTGCGGCCCGTTCGGCTGATGCCGCGGCGGCCTCCGCGCGCGCCAGCTCCTCCGCCAAAGCTTCCGCGCGCCCATCCAGAACTTTCAATGCGTCTCCGGCGGACATACTCAGCAGGCCGCCGTTCAGCGCCTCGCATGCTTTTCGACGTGCATCAAGGGCAGACCGCGCGCTGGCCAGCATGCGCTCTATTGTATCTGGGTCTTCGGATGGCGTTTGCTCCAGCTCCAAAAGCCTTACCTTCTCAATAAAACCTGGTTCCGCTGGGCTTTCCGCATCGCCGTGGTAGCGCAGTCGGTAGCTGTGGAGAAGCGCATCGTGCTGTTTGGTTGCCTCCAGCGCCGCCTGAGCACATGCCTCCCACTCTTGGTTGAAGGCGCGCGACTTTCGCCGGTGGTTTGCGGCCTTCGCTGCAAAGCCTGCGAAAATGGCCGCCGCCGCGCCGGCCGCTCCTGCCAGGATGTTCCAGTGCTCCCAAACTTGGGATAAACATCCGGCGGCTGTGCCAAGCGAAACCGCCGCGAGAAGAGCCAAAAAAGCCGCCGTCTGCGTGCGCGCCGACTTATTGGCTTCTTCTCTTGCCTTGGCAGCGGCTTGCTCGCATTTGGCTGTGTTCTCGGAGGATTTGGCGTTGAGCTCGGCTAGATGTTGCTTAAGCTTAAGTGCATCGCGCCAGGATGTCCAGGCGGCAAAGATTTCTTCGGCGCGCAAAAGCGCCCGGAGGGTGCCGCGCATGGCGTTGATGCCGGAGAGTTTTTGGCGCAGTTTTACAACTTCTTCCCTGCTTCTCCTTGCTTCGGACTCCAATTCAGTTGCGGTTTGAAACTGCTTGGCCTTGTCTTCCGTAAGGCGGCGGAACCGCTCGATGCGATCCAAGCGGTCGGCAAGCCTTTTCAATTCCTCCACGCGCCGGTCGGCTTCTGCAAGGCGGAATTTAGCCCGGTTTAGCTGTAAAGAAGAATCCTGCACTTCTGCGCTGAGGGATTCCAAGTTCGCTTTTCGGGTTTCGGCTGTGCGCATAAGCTCGTCGGCGGCGGTAATCCTCGACTCCAACTCAGAAAGCCTCGACTGCCATTCGGACACCAATGCTTGGAGGGCCTCCAAGCGCTGCAGATGCCTGCACAGCCGGTCGAGGCCGTTAATGCGCTGCTGTAAGCGCGGAACATCCTGGTCTTTAACGGCTGTGAGGGTGGTCAGTTGGTTTTCCAGTTCATAAAGCTGGGTGCACAGCCGCTCCGCATCGCGGGCTTGGATGGCAGCTTTATCGAGAACAGCCAGCGCTTCGGTTAGCTCGCTGGCGCGTGCCAACTTTGCCACCACCTCGCTCAGCCGGGATTCGGCGTCGGAAAGCGCGGCCTCCAGTTCCAGGCGCTTGGCGGTTTTTGCGTCCAGCTCATTCATCAGCGCCGCGATTTTGGCGGCCGAAACTCTGCGCTCTGTTCTTGCGATCTCCTGCTGAAGCCTTTGGATTTCGCTTCTGAGTTCTGCCAGGGATGCGCGCTGGGATTGAATCTGCGCTTCTATGCGCTCGGCGGCCGTTGGAACAAGCTCCCTCTCGATCGAAAGCAGTTTGTCGAGATTGAGAAGCCGCATAAGGGCACGCTCGCGGTCCGCCGCCGAAAGCGATTCCAGCTTATCCAGCTTTTTCTGCTCCACAAAGCACGAGTTCAGCAGTGAATCGGCGTCCAAGCCCAGCTCTTCCACGATTCTGGAGTTAACCGCCGCATTTCCGGTGATAAGCTCCTCTCCGTCGCGGCTGTACAGCTTCAGTGCCCACCGGTTTGGGGCATCCCGGCGTATGACCCGGTTTATGTCCAAAACTCGGTTCTGCGTTTCTATGAGAATGCGAACCACGGCGTCTTCGGCCCCGTAGGCGATTAGGTCGTTCAGGCCGGTTTCTGTTGCCAGGCCGCGCCCGAAAATGCCGAAGAAAACGGCTTCAAACAGCGTGCTCTTTCCGGATTCGTTTGCCCCTTCTACGAGGAAACTGCCCTTCTCCGGAAAGTGAAGCCGCACATCGCTAAGCTGTTTAAATCTGTCTGCGTACAGCGCTCTCAGGCGAATCATCGGGTGTATCTGCTCAGCAGTAGGTTTTTGGCATCGGTTACCGTTGCTTTTTCCTCGGGGTTTTTGGAGGCGTCTTCCAAGACCTTAGCGGCAAGCTCGATCTCTTCGAGCACGCTGATGGGTGTCCCCTGAATCGAAAGCTTCTCTCCAATTACCTGAAGCCCGTAGTTATCCAAAACGAAGTAAAAGTTTTTGGCGCTGCCTTCTCGATATATATCCGCCCAGCGGATTCGATGGAAAGCTTCCCGGCTTATGGTGCCTGTAACACTCAGCTTAAGAAGCTGGTCCTCCGCCGAGGATTGAGCCACTTGGGCGGCAAGTGCTTCCGTTGGGTCTTCGTTCGCAAGCTCTTCCGCGCTGATGTTCAAGGTTTTCATGGGTTGCGGCTCTATTCGCACGTAATGCGCTTCCACCTCGCGGCCTTGTATGTCGATGCACCAGAAGCCAGCCTCGTTTTCCGCTTCGCCGAAATCAAACCTTTCGGTGCTTCCGGGGATTATCATCAGTTTACCGTCGAGAGGGAAAACGGCCCAGCGATGCTGGTGGCCGATTACAAAAACATCCACGCCTTTTGCACTTCGCAGAGCATCCAGCGTCACGATTGAATCTGCAGAACCGATTGGCATATATCCTTCAATGCCGGCGTGGAGCAGGAGGATGTTTACCCCGTCGGTTTTAGGGAGCGATAAATTCCGAAGAACCTCTTCACATACTTCCGGCTTGTGATTCCACGATATGCCCCAAACGGCAACCTTTGCGTCTGAAGACTCCAGCACAATCGGGCTGGCGGATTCAAAGTCGGTAGCTGTTTGGGCTGGAAGGAACTTAAAAAGGCCGGCTTCGTCCAGCATCTGCTGTGGTGGGGTGCCAAAAGCGGTTGTGCGCGGGAGATCGTGGCCGCCGGCAATGCCCGCGGCGGGAATGCCGGCCTCCCGGAGGCGCACAAACTGCTTCACTGCGAAGGTCAGCTCGCTTATGCGCGGATCCGGCATATCGAAAAGATCGCCGGCGTGCAGGTAAGCACGGGCGTTTTGGCGTATGCAGTAGTCAATAGTTTGAGAAAAGGCCTGACGGATTCGCCAGCGCCGCTGTTCCAATTGAGCGGGCGACATGCGAGCATAGTAGCAGTTTAGATGGGTATCGGAGGCAACAACCAGCTTCATAAGGCAGAAGAACAAGGAGCCATTCGGCAAAAGGCTTCTGGGGAAGCCTTTGAAAGTGTATCATGTGCTCGGAAGGCGCGTCAACGCATTCGGCGCCGACCAGAGCGTTGGATTTTTGTGCGAACGCCGCTTTTGCACTTCCCCTAATTGTGCCAGAACTCTTGAGCGAAGACTGTTTTGCCCGCGTTTGACCAGGGTTGGGCGCAAGAGTATAATTGACGCAGGGCGGCGCGCTGTTCTGCAAAGGCCACCGCCTTTTTAGTTGTGACTTTTAATTGGATTTAGACCATGCTTCGTACGGAAAAAGGAAAAACTGTTACATTCCTGCCTTCCGGCCGCGTTGTTGCGGCAGACGGGCGAAATATTCTGCAGTTGGCTCAGGATACGAACGTTCCCATTCCAAACGCGTGCAACGGCGCTGGAACGTGCGGCAAGTGCTTGGTTGTTTTGAAGGGGCCGGCCACACCTCCAACCGATGCGGAACTTCGCTTCTTAACCCGCGAGCAGATTGATGCGGGTCTGCGGTTGGCGTGCCAGGTTTGGCCTGCCGGAGATGTGGCGGTTTCGGTTCCCGAATCTGGGCCCGCCCGCATCCTGGTTGAGGGGGCGCAGGTTCGATTTCGCCGAAACCCCCATATCCGCAAGGTGCATATCTCCATTCCCAAGCCTTCCTTGGACGATCAGGCATCAGACGTTGCGCGCGTTTTGGATGCTTTGGGGCCCCGAGTTGACCGGACAGCTTTAGAGCCGAAACTGCTCAGAACCATATCCGAGGTTATACGCAGTGCGCCGCAAAGCGCCAGCGACCCCTCCAAATCGAGCGCAACGGCTGTTTTGGTCGGGAACCGCCTTGCGGCTGTGGAGCCAGGAGACACAACCGACAGCCTGTATGGAATTGCATTTGATGTTGGCACCACCACGGTTGTGGGCTACCTTGTTAATCTCAACACGGGCGAGCGCCTCTCTGTTGTTTCCGATTTGAACCCTCAGGTTGCCTACGGAGCCGACGTGATTGCAAGAATAACCCATACAATGGAGGACCCCCGCGGTTTGCGCCGGCTTCAGGGCGTCATTATCGCCAAGCTGAACGCCTTCATCGGCGTGCTTTGCGAGCAGGCAGGAATTTCCCGCAGTGCGGTTTACGATGTGGTTATCGTCGGCAACACCACCATGCACCACATCGTTTTGGGCTTGGAGGTGCGAAATATTGCACTGGCGCCATACATCCCCGTTGTAACACAGCCGCTTTCGCTTAGAGCGGCAGAGATAGGGCTTCGGGCCAATCCCCAGGCGCGCGTGCACCTACTGCCCAACGTTGCCGGCTACGTTGGCGCGGATATTGTGGCGGACCTTTTGGTTGGCCGGATAGACAGGCGGTCTGGAACAACCCTGATGATCGACTTCGGCACCAATGGGGAGATTGTGCTCGGCAACCGAGATAGAATTCTTGCCTGCGCCACCGCCGCGGGACCGTGCTTCGAGGGAGGCAACATATCCTGCGGAATGCGCGCAACCAGCGGCGCGATATCTTCCGTGTCTCTCCGAGATGGCGATTTGGCTTTGGAGACGATAGACGGCGCGCCTCCGGTTGGTGTGTGTGGCACTGGTTTGATAGATGCCGTGGCCCAGATGCTGAGGCTTGGGATTTTGGAGGAAACCGGCCGAATATTGGACCCCGAGGATGTTCCCGGTCTCCCACCTGCGATTCGCAGGCGGGTGCGCTCCACGGAGCGCGGCAACAAGTTCGTGCTGTGCGAAGCGGGCCAGATGGGAGCCGAGTGCGAGATTGCGCTCACCCAGAGGGATATACGCGAACTGCAAAAAGCCAAGGGAGCCGTGTACGCGGGCATCAAAATATTGTGCAGCCATATGGGAATAGCGCCGGAGGAGATAGACCGCGTGCTGCTTGCAGGTGCATTCGGCAACTACATCCGCCGCGAGAGCGCTTTGGCCGTGGGATTGATTCCCCAACTTCCGCTCGAAAGAATCCGTTCGATAGGGAATGCCGCGGGAGTTGGTGCGCAGATGGCTCTGCTTTCAACCTTTGAGAGGCAACGTGCCGAAAGGCTTGCTCGGAAAGTCGAATATATAGAGCTTTCGAGCAGTAAGGAGTTTCCCACCGAGTACGCAGAAGCGATGTTCTTCCCGACGAAGGCACACGCTTAAGCGGGTGCAGCGGTAAAAGTGGAGGATTTTTGCCCCTCCGCTTAACAGAGCAAGCCAAATTAACGCGGCGACGAGGGGAGGTTTTTAATGCAGCCTCTGGTTTTCGGAAGTCGTGCCAAGCTATCTTTGGCGGACGCCAAGCTGATTATCGATGCGGCGGAGAAGAAAGCGGCCGAGTTAGGCGTTGATATGAACATAGCCGTGGTTGATGAAAGCGGCAACCTCATCGCGTTTGTGCGCATGGACGGCGCCAGGATAACCGATGTTGAGGCGGCAATTAACAAGGCTTCGGCGGCAGTTACCGCCGGCGGTCGGTTTGGTCCGGGCGGCGGCATGGATGTGCGGGGAATTTCGTCGATGAACGCCGATGCTGGAAGCAAGGGTTTGCCGATTCGGGTGCGCGGGCATATCGTTGGTGCGGTGGGGTGCAGTTCCGGCACCCAGGATGAGGAGTATGCGGTGGCTCGGGCCGGAGTGGAAGCTTTCATAAAAACGCTTCGAAGGTCGTCTCAGGAGTGAATGGTGATGGTGAAACGCGTTGGTTTTATCGGCCTTGGCATCATGGGCAGGGCGATGTGCCGCAATCTGCTTAAGGCCGGTTTTGAGGTATCTGTTTACAACCGCACTCGTTCCAAGACGGCGGAAGCCGCTTCTATGGGGGCCAGGGTTGCGGAGAGTCCGGCAGATGCAGCATCCAAAGCCGATATGGTCATCACCATAGTTACGGATACGCAGGACGTGCGCGAGGTGCTGTTCGGCCCCAACGGAGTAAGCGAAGGCATTGCGGCCGGCGCAATTGTTGCCGATATGAGCACGATATCGCCGAAGGCAACCAGGGAGATGAGCGCCCAGTTTGCGGCCCGCGGGGTGTTTATGCTGGATGCACCGGTGAGCGGCGGCGAAAAAGGCGCGATTGAGGGAACTCTTTCGATTATGGTTGGCGGCGAGCGCGAGGCGTTTGAGAGAGCGCTTCCGGTTTTTGAAGCCATGGGGAAGAAGATAGTGCACGTTGGACCCAGCGGCATGGGGCAAACCGTTAAGCTTTGCAACCAGATAGCCGGCGCACTGAACCTTTTGGCCATGGCCGAGGCGCTGGTTTTCGGTGCCAGCATGGGCGTCGATTTGGAGAAGATGGTTGATGCTGTTGGCGCCGGAGCTGCATCCTCCTGGGCCATCGTGAATCTTGCTCCGAAAGTGCTTCAGCGCGATTTCTCTCCGGGTTTCATGGTGAAGCTCCAGCAGAAGGACCTGCGCTTGGCCCTGGAAGCCGCGGCTGAAGAGAACCTTCCACTACCGGGAACAGCTTTGGTCAACCAGCTTTTCCGCGCGGTGGAAGCGGACGGGCAAGGCGATTTGGGCACCCAGGCGATCGTTCTTGCGCTGGAGAAGCTTTCCGGAGTGAAAGTGGGCGGGAGTTCGGATTCTTCGCCTGAGGTTCAGACGCTTGTTGAATCTTAAAAGTACTGCTACAATATCCACGAGTTTTTAAAACCCACTAAAGCTTCCAGGGACACATCAATGTTGCTACGTGAATACCTCGCAGATCTCGGGAAAATCTTTTTCCGGTGGCGCAGTTACACCCCGCTTCTTTTGCTCCCTCTGTTCTGGCTTGAGCGGAACTGCTTTTACTATCCGGAGGGCCTGCATAGCCGTGATCTAGCCTACGAGTTTGCCTGCTTCGCGGTGGCTGTGGCAGGCCTGGGAGTTCGCATCAAAACAATTGGCCACGTTGCCAAGGGAACCTCGGGGCGAAACACAGTTCGGCAGGAGGCAGTCAGACTGAATACAACTGGTATGTACTCAGTAGTACGCAACCCGCTGTATTTGGGCAATTATTTAATTTTGCTTGGCACAACGCTAATGGCGCAGAGTTGGGAATTGGTGGTTATAAACTCTTTCTTCTTCGGTTTGGCTTACCTGCCAATCATTATGTGCGAAGAGGAGTTCCTGCTCGACCGATTTGGGCCGGAGTACAGAGCGTATGCGGCGTCCACCCCATGTTTTATCCCACGCCTTAGACTGTGGCGCCCTCCGGATATGCCTTTCAACATGCAAATGGTCTTATACCGCGAGCATGATACCTGGATGTCGACGGTGGCGGCGTTTGTTTTCCTCGAGCACTTGAGGGACTACGTGATAATGGGGCACCTCACCTTTGATTACCTTTGGGATACTTTGGGAGTGCTGGTTTTGCTCTCCTGGTGTGTTTTGAAGACACTGAAGAGCACAGGTTCCCTCGTCGAGCGCCAGCAGCTTAGTGTTAATCATTAAATTAGCATTGTTCGGTGCTGTTTTCGATGGTACCGCGGGGTTTGGTAGGCGATTGGGAATTACGCTTCCAAACTCGGCGCCGTTTTTGCCCCGGGTTGCCGCGCTAATCGAACTGCAGAAGCACCGGCTGAAGGGGTGCCAGCCTCAGCGTTTCGTCGTGCTTGAGTCCGGTTAGCAAGTCTCTGGATGAGGTTCTTCCCGAAGCAGTAACTCGAATGTCAACGGGCTGGTGGTTGTAGTTAACCATATTCACCAGCAGGCGGCGGCCGATTTTGGCGCACCTCCACTCCACTCCCCAAGGGATCCCGCCATTTGCAGAAGTCACGCTTGCGGCAGGGCGAATGCCGGTTTGCTCCAGCGCAAGCAGAATAGGATTCAGCAGGTCTTTGGCGGATGTTTGGGCGTAAGAGTAGTCCCCGCGGAGCCATGCTTCTGGAATTTGGCGTTCGCGCCCGTAGTCATCCCAGCGGAGGGCATCGCGCCCGAGAAGCAGGACGCGGCTTTTGCCTCCCAACAGGCCCCGCCACGCGGCTTCGGGAAGGTGTTTGGCGTTTGGCACCACTATCAATTTCGCTTTTGGTTTGTATCCCCGCGCTAGCTGTCTTTCTGTAACGAATCCGATTTTCAAGCCCGTGAAACTCAGGGCGGTGTAGGCCTTTGTGAGGCAGTCGGTGTACTGACCACCATCATACACCATAGATGCGGTTGAATAGAGAAGCGCAACGTCCGCCGGCGCAGACTGGAGAGCCGCAACCTCCTTGGAAAGCCGCATGAGGTCCAGCCCTGTGCGGCCGACGGCTTCAGCACAGGCGGGGCGGTGCATCACGCTTCCCGCAAAGTCGCTTCTCGGGTCGTACGTACGCTCCCAAACCCATATGGTTGTTGCAGATTGGCCGTGCACCGCCGCCTGCCACAGGGCGGTGCGGAGATGCTCTGGGGGCACGCGCCTGGTTTCGCGGTCTGGAATTAGGTGGTTTTCGGTGTTGAAAACCGGGGCGTCCAGCACAGATCTCTGCAGATCGTGGCCCATTGCCATCTGCAGCCATCCCTGCGCCCATTCTCCTCTGCCGTGGGAATAGAAATTGGCGGCATCGTTTCCGTTGATTTGGCTGAACTGCCCAAACAGCTCTGCATCCACACCGAAGCGCTGGTCGGAATCAGAGAAAAAGTTCCACGTCATCGCTTTGGCGTGGACCGGAACGCTGGGCGCCGCGCGGTGAACGCAGTCTGCCAAAAATTTATGCCAAGACGCGAAGAATTCCTGATTGAAGAGCACAAATTCGTAGTGAAGCGGGTCGGGTTGTACAGCAGGCTCCGGAAGGGGTACATCGTCGAAGCTTTTGTATCTGGTGCCCCAAAGAGAGTTCAGTTTCTCGATTGTGCCGTGGCGTTTGCTCAGCCAATCCCTCCAAAGCTGCTGAGCGTATTTGCACGAGGGGTCTTCTGCGTTAACCGGCTCGTTGGAAAGGCAGATGCTGTGCAGTGCCGGGTGGTTTTTGAGCAAAGGCACCAGAATAGAGATGAACCGGCTCAGGATTTCCCGCCCTTCTGGAGCGTGCAGGCAGTATTGGAGAAACCCCTCGCGCTTGACCCTCAGGTGGGGATATTTCTCAAGGACCCAATCCGGCATGTAATGGGGGCTTATCAACTGGCAGATGGCCACCCCGACGGCGGAGGCGCGCTTGTAGTCTTTGATAAGCCCTTCTACTTCCGACAGATCGGTTTTCCCCTCCTCCGGAAATACCGAAGACGGTCCGATTTCAATCTGTATGATGTTCACGCCGTACCGCGGCAGTTTTTCGAGGTCCTCGCGGACTTGGCCGAAGTGGCCGTATCCGGTGAAAATAATGGGCCTGCGCTCCACCGCGCCCGTAATCGGGTTTCTTGCCATACCCAGGAAAGATGAGCCGCGTATCTTCAGCGGTCCTGCTATCCATCTGGGAACCGGGAACCAATGCTCGTTGGGATGCTCTGCCTCTTTGCGAAGGCGTTCTGACAGCGCCTTCAGGTCATCTATCTGGTCCCAGGCTCGTTTATACTCCCCACGCCTCAAGTCCTCAGCGATGTAATCGGTAAAGTTTTCCAGGATTGTCAGCGTGACCTCTGGGTAGGCGGTATCAAGGGAGGGGGTTTTCAGTTCGTCGATTTTGGCGCGGAGCCGGGCGGTTTCGCTTCGGATGGAGTCCAGCTCCCGCCATGCCAGCGCCGACGACCTCAAGTCGGCCTCATACCTCGCTTGGGCTTTGGCACCTTCACCGCCGTCCACAGCGACTTCCACTTCCAAGCGCCGTTGGTTTTCCTCCACGTAGCCTGATACGCTCACATGGTACATGCCCGGCTGTAAAACGCGGTTTCCCTCCTGCACCTGCTGAGCATTCACCGCGACGCGCAGTCGCGCGCTTTGGATGCGCTGGGGAATATATGCGGTGGCTTTTACGCTCCAGGAGTCGCCCACATAAAGCGTTTCTCCGGGCGTTTCGAACAGTATCCAAGGGTTTGGATCGGGCTCCGGGGGTTCGCAGTATGTGGCGGCGGCGCCTTCTTCAAGCTTAAGGTCGTCTATCCAGACCCCTGGGGTTGGGCTGTCGGTGTTAATGCGGAGGTGGAACTGCTGTTCCTCCGGAAGGGCCGTGAAGCTTATTGCAAAGCGCTGCCACTTTCCGCCAGTGGGCTGTGCGTTCAGGCGGATGCGCCATTCGTGCCCCCCGCCGACCCACAGCACCCCGGGATCTTCACTGCGCAGATAATAGCTTAGGGTGTAAGTTTTGCCGGGTTGCAGAGGTATGGGTTGTTCCAGCCACAGAGAACCGTAAACATGTGCTCCGAATGGCGTGCCGTTGGTGATTTTCACGCAGTGCTTGCCGGAATGGGGATTGGCAGTGTCCACAACCATCCAGGCATTGGTGTTGCGGGAGTCCCACCGCCACCCGTGCGGCACGCCCTCCGGCCCAACACTTTCGAAACTGTAGTTTGGAACAAGGTTGGAAGATGGCTTGGGAGCGGGTTGCACATCAACCCTTGCAGGAAGCGCCGGGGCACACATGCTCATCAACCCCAGAACCACCGCTGCGCAGGCGAAACCCCTCAACTTGAACCTCCTATTCGATAAACACCAAATCGCGGATTATGCGTCCTTTGTAGCCCTCCCAAGTTCGGAACTCGGCGGTGAATCTGTATGCCTCGCCTTCTGCGGGACTGGCGCCGGGCACCGGTATGCGAATCTCGGCCGTTTTCCCTGGTTCAACATCAAAGAGGCCGGTGGTCACGTCCTGCAGGAACCTATCCGGGTTGCTTAAGCGAACGCCCCCTTTCAGCCTGCGGTTGCGGAAGGTGTTGGTGATTTTGAAAATCACGCACTTTGAGGGCCAATCCGCTATTAAATCTGCCTGCGGAAGCGTGTGCCTTACTTGGAACACGGCGCTTCCTATCATTTTGCCTTCCGCGCGCAGTTCAACGGTTACGGTGCCGTCTGTAGAGCGGTTGCTTGACGCCTTAACTCTCGGGAAAAGCTTCACACCCCACGGTGGAAGAACTCCCTCCCACCGCTCTATAGTGAGAGAGAGGCCACTGCTCGGCACCAGGGTAATTACGGCTTTAACGCGTTTGCCAAGGGGATTGCGCACATGCACACCGAACAGGTAGGTTTCCCCGGGGGCTAGGTCTAGGTCGGCGGGGTTAAAGACGGCGATTTCCCGCGCAGTCGGTTCGGCTTGGGGGCAGTTCGGCGTGAAAACGAAGCTTATGCACAAAAGTGCCGCTGTCAGCATCATGTGGGCGGACCGTCTCATTGTTTACACCTCCTTCCTAGGATGTTCTACAGTCTCGCTCGGCATCCTGCGGCGGAGACCGTTGGCTACAGGAACACAGCGCCCGCCTGGCTAAAGTTAAAGCGGATATTTGGAAACCTCACAACCACTTAAGGAGGGTTTTTCTTGAACCTAAGCGATGCTTTGAGGATTGTTCCTTCGGAGACTTGGCCCGCGGCTTTCGGAAGCGATGGCGCCAAGCGTATGGAGTCGGCATCTTCAGCCGAGCTTGAGGAGGTTTGGGCGGGGGTATCGGGCCCTTCTATCAAGTTCATTTCGGACCTAAGCTGGCCCCTGTTCAGGCTTAGGTGCGTGGCAGACTGGAAGGGGGTGATGGAGCAGATAAAGCTGTCTCCCGGCGGTTTGGTTGTGGAGGTAGCTTCCGGCGCATCGGATCCCGTACCAACCGCGGTTGCACTTCTGCATGGTTCTTCGGGCAGATACGTGTCGGCCAACCTCAACCGAAATCTTACGGATGGACTGCGAAGGGCTCTGGGGAGATTGCCCATAGAGTGGCGCATTATAGAAGACGACGCGGTGAATCTTCCGCGGCACCTTACCGCCGAGAGTGCAGAGCTGATTGCCTTCCACCACGCCGTAAACGACGCGGTGCAAACAATCATCTTCGAAAAAGAAGGCTTGGATACGGTGGATGTGAACTGGGGAGACGTTCTGCCCGAGATGGTGCGCTTAACAGCGGCCTATTGGGCGGACGGCAGACTGCAAACCGAGGTCCGGGCGGAGTTTTTGGAACTGCTGAGGGCCTGCTGCGAAGTGTTGAAGCCAGGCGGCACCATGGCTTTTACGCACCATATGTACCAGTCTGACATCGATTTGGGATACCCGATGGATTTGTACTCTGGGTTTATCCCTTTGACGAGAGAGTGGGTGAAGAACAGTAGCCTCCCCTTGGCCGAATTCCGGTTGGAGGGTTACGATCCAGATTGGTGGTTGTTTGTGCGCAAGCAGGTGGAGTAAAAGGTCTGGGGGCGCGGTCTGCGCCCCCAAAGCGGTTCGGTTATTTCCAAGACTGGAAAGCCTCCAAGCATTTTCGGGCCGTGGCTTCTGGATCGTCGCCCAGATCAAAGAGGTCGATGGTGTAATATCCGTGGTAGCCGATGTTCCTTAAAGCGGCAAGGATCGGCTTGATTTCGAGGTTGCCCTGGCCCGGAATGAGGTGCTTGTGCTCTTTGTCGAGAATATCCTCGACGTGGATGTGCACGATGCGCCTCCCCAGCCGCCTTATTGACGCGGGCGGATCCGGGTCTGTGATGTGGCAGTGGCCTATATCCAAATTCACAGCCACCCTGGGCGAGCCGACCTCTCTGATAAGACGGAGCATATCCTCGGTGTTTTCGAGGAGCAGAAGGGGCTCCGGTTCGAACGCGAGGTAAACCCCGTAGCGTTCTGCCTCCTCCGCCAGCCTGCGCACGTGGTTAACAAACGCCTCCCACTGCTGCTCGCGGTTTTCCTGGGCCCTCTCTGAGTTCAGAACCAGCACCTCAGAGCCGAACCAAGCGGCTATTTGGACTGCCCGAATCTGGTTCTCGGCGCGCTGTTCGGATGGCTCGCCGTCGCCGTGGTAGCTAACGGATGCGACAGCGATGTTGAGCAGGTCCATGCGCCGCCGCAGTTCCTCACAGCGCTCCTCCTTGGTGGTTTCCGGGCGCAGGTCCGGGGCTTCGAGACAGAGCTCAACGCCGTGGTAGCCGATAGCCGCCAATACGTCCACCACGCGCTCGGTCTCCCAGCCCTTGAAGCCGGCAGTTCGGAATCCGATTCTCACCGCTGTAGCGCCCCCGCCGCTCGCCGGTCAGCAACAGGCTGACCAAGCTTCTCGAGGATTTCGTCTGGCTTCTCGGCGGCTCTAAGCATCTCTTCTTTGCTTATCTTGCCGGCCAAGTACAGCTCCAAGAGCGACTGGTCCAGAGTCTTCATGCCTAGGCTTACACCGGTTTGGATGTCGGAGGCGATTGCGTAGGTCTTCTTTTCGCGGATGTGGTGCTGTATAGCTGGCGTAGCAATCATGATTTCGAAGGCGGCGGAGCGCCCTTTGCCGTCTGGCCACGGAAGCAGCAACTGCGAGATAACGGCCACGAGGTTGCCGGAGAGCTGCATTCGAATCTGCTCCTGCTGGTCAAACGGGAATACGTCGGTGATGCGGTCCACGGTTCTTGCGGCGCCTGTGGTGTGCAGAGTAGAAAGCACCAAGTGACCAGTTTCTGCGGCTGTTATTGCGGCGGATATTGTGGCCAGGTCTCGCATTTCGCCAACCAGAATCACGTCCGGGTCCTGGCGCAGTGCACGAATAACGCCCTCCGCGAAGCTTGGAACGTCAACGTGCACCTCTCTTTGGGTGATGATGGACTTCTTGGGTTGATGATAATACTCAATAGGATCCTCGATGGTAATAATATGGCGGTCCATGTTGGTATTGATATAGTCCACCATCGACGCCAGGGTGGTGGTTTTACCGCTTCCGGTTGGGCCCGTGACCAGTATAAGGCCGCGCGGAGCCTGAAGGAGCCTTTCGATATGCCGCGGCAGGCCTATCTGCTCGAACGTAAGGAGCTTGTAGGGGATAAGGCGCATGTTGATGGCCACCGTTCCCTTTTGCATAAAGGTAGCCACGCGGAAGCGCGCCTTGTCTCCGTAGCTGAAGCCGAAGTCTGCCCCGCCTCGCTCCTCCAGGTCCTTAAGGGCGCGGTCCGGCGATATAGCGCGCATGATGGCCTCGGTCTGGTCCGGGGTTAAGCGTCCGAACTCTTCGAGGCGGACCAACCGGCCGTGAAGGCGAATCGTGGGCGGCTCGCCGGCGGTGATGTGGAGATCCGACGCGTCGCGTTCAATAACAATGTCCAGCAGTTCGTTTATGTCAATGGTCAACGTGGAACACTCCTTTCGAAAGGAACCCGAGAAACTAAGTATTGGAATATTGAGGAACAAGACTGCAGTCGGGTGTATTATAGCACGCCGCGAGAAAAAGGTAAACGAAACCAGGGCAAGGCCGCAATCCGCAAGCGAAAGTGAACGCAGCAACCGCTGTCGGATTCGGCCCGGCAGTGCTTTTCGCCTCTGCGCCGCCGCAAAACCGCAGATTTCCTCGGGAGAAAAGCGCTTAAGAAGCAACCGCAGCGAGCGCCTGGTCCAAATCCGCTATAATATCGCGCACGTCCTCTATTCCGATAGAGAGGCGCACAAAGTCCGGGGTGACGCCGGTAGCCTCCTGCTCTTCTGGTGTGAGCTGTTGGTGCGTGGTTGTGGCGGGATGGATGGCCAGCGACTTGGCATCTCCAACATTCGCCAGGTGCGAGAACAGCTTCAGAGAGTTGATGAAGCGGCGGCCGGCTTCCTGCCCGCCCTTTATGCCAAAGCCCAGGATTGCCCCAGCTCCGCGGGGGAAGTACTTACTGCACAGATGGTAGGTCGGGTGGTCCGGAAGGGCGGGATAGTTCACCCAAGAGACTTTGGGGTGCTCCTTAAGCCACTTTGCCACCGCCAAAGCGTTACTGCTGTGCCTTTCCATGCGGAGAGACAGGGTTTCGAGGCCTTGGAGGAAGAGGAATGCATTGAAGGGGCTCATGCATGCGCCGATATCCCTAAGCATTTGGACGCGCGCTTTTACTATGAATGCCGCCTCGCCGAAGGCATCCACATACCGTATGCCGTGGTAGCTGGGATCGGGTTCGGTTAGCTCGGGGTAGCGGCCGTTGGCCCAGTTGAACTTGCCGCTGTCCACAATCACTCCGCCGATGCTGGTTCCATGCCCGCCTATGAACTTTGTGGCGGAATGGATGACAATGTCTGCACCCCACTCGATTGGCCGGCAGAGATACGGGGTGGCCAAGGTGTTGTCGATAATCAGCGGGACTCCGGCATCATGGCACACCTTGGCAACGGCTTCTATGTCAAGAATATCAAGCTTGGGGTTGCCGAGCACCTCCGCAAAAACTGCTCGGGTTTTGTCGTTTATGGCTCTGCGGAAGTTCTCCGGGTCCGATGGGTCTACAAACCTAACAGTTATTCCGAGCTTTGCAAACGTGTGGTGGAACAGATTGTAAGTGCCGCCGTAAAGGCTTTGGGATGAAACGATTTCCTGGCCGGCAGAGGTGATGTTCAAAATTGCAAGGGTTTCGGCGGCCTGGCCCGATGAGGTGGCCAGTGCACCAACCCCGCCCTCCAAAGCCGCCATGCGCTTTTCGAACACGTCGTTTGTTGGGTTCATTATGCGCGAATAGATGTTGCCGAACTCCTGAAGCGCAAACAGTCTGGCGGCGTGCTCGGTATCCTTGAAGCAGTACGAGGTGGTTTGGTAAATTGGCACGGCGCGGGCGCCGGTGGTTGGGTCGGGCTGTTGGCCGGCGTGAATCGCCAAAGTGTCGAAGTGATATTTCGTATCAGGCATTTTTTCTCTCCGCAGTATAGTTTTGACTAAACCGACTTACTTTATCAAAATTATAGGGTTCTTGGGGGGCGCAAGTCAACTGTCTGGGGGCAACGGCTGGGCTTTTCAAAACCCTGAACGTACCGCTCGAACCCTTTCTTTTGGTCGGCAGCCCCATTCCAAAGCCCTAGCCCTCCTCCCAACACCACCCCCTCAACCCCAGCCCTTCTCCCACCCAGGGGAGAAGGGGGCACCCGATTCCCCTCTCCCGAAACTGGGAGAGGGGTCAGGGGTGAGGGCAAGCCAGCCCCTCCGCATATTTGGGGCCGGCCGCATCTATTCAATCCTTGCTTATTACGAACAATGCCTCTTCGGCAAGGAGGTTGTCGATGTCCACCAAAGGGCGGCACTCGCCGTCTGCGTACGCGTAAGCCGCTTCTATGGTTACCCCAAGCTCTCCGCACCACTCCTTGAAATCCCTGATGGTAAGCAATCGGATATTTGGGGTGCTGTGCCACGTGTACGGCAGTATAGGAGTTACCGGCATGCGGCCGTCCGCGTAAAGCTGAAGGCGAACGCGCCAATGGCCGAAATTCGGAAAGCTAACTATGCATTTGCGGCCGACGCGCGTCATATCCTTCACAACCACGCCGGGCTTGTAAACGGTTTGAAGGGTTTCCTCAAGCACAACGAAGTCGAAACTTTTATCGGTGAAGCCACGCAGACCCTCATCCAGATCGGCCTGTATAACCGGGACTCCGCGGGATACACACTGAAGCACCCTTTCCAAATCGCGTTCCACTCCCTGTATAAACGACTTTTTCGTATCCCTGAGGGAGGCTAGGAGGCTGCCATCTCCGCATCCAAGGTCCAAAACAGAAGCCCCCTCGGGGATAAGATTTAGGATGAGAGCATGGTCCCATCTCTCCCGTGGTCCCTCCTCCTGAGGGATTCCCCGGGCCTCGAGCATGGCAAGCGCGGCCAGTGCCTCGCCAATCACGGGGCGGTTTTCCAGGAACGCCTGGAGTATGTCTCTGTACTCGGAAACACTCATTTAGCCGCTACTCCCTCCAAGAAATCGGATATCAGTCGGCTTATTGTGTCAACTTCCAGCAAAAAGGCATCGTGGCCGTAGGATGATTCTATGTTGACGTAAGTAACCGGCAGGCGATTGGCACAAAGCGCGTTGACCCATTCCTTGCACTGGGCCGGGGTATAAAGCCAATCGCTGGTAAAAGAGACCACAAGCCACGCACAGCGCGCCCTGGAGGCCGCTTTAGTCAAATCGCCGTCGCCCCAATTCAGAGAGGCGTCGTAGTAATCCATGGCTTTGGTCATGTACAAATAGCTGTTGGCATCGAAGCGCTCGCTGAAACTGCGGGCCTGGTGGATGAGGTAGCTCTCCACCTCGAAATCAACGTCGAAGTGGAAGCCGGGCTCTTTGCGGTTGCGCAGGCGGCGGCCGAACTTGCGCTCCATGCTGATTTCTGAGAGATAGGTGATGTGGCCTATCATCCGCGCAACGCCCAGTCCCTTTTCCGGCGCATGCGAGTTGTCGTACAGCCCATCTTGGAAGTTCGGATCGGTGCGTATTGCGTGCCGGGCAACCGCATTGAAAGCCAACCCCTGGGCGCTTAAGCTTGGCGAAGCGGCCAAAACAATGCTGGCCTTGAGCCTATCCGGAAAGGCCAAGCCCCACTCTATTGCCTGCTGGCCGCCTATGGAACCGCCGGCCACAGCCAAAAGTTTTTCAATGCCAAGGTGGGTAATCAAACGCTCCTGCAGGCGCACCCAATCGCCAACGGTAACCACGGGGAAGGTTAAGCCGTACGGTTTGCCGGTGGCTGGGTTTATGGATGTGGGTCCGGTGGTGCCGTAACAACTGCCCAAAACGTTGGAGCAAATGACAAAGTATTTGGTTGTATCGAACGCTTTGCCCGGACCGACCATGCTGTCCCACCAGCCGGGGCGGTCTTTGTACCACGGCCTGCCCAAAGCCTCCGGGTCTCTGTACCAGCCGGCAACGTGTGCATCGCCGCTGAGGGCGTGGAGTATAAGTATGGCGTTATCCCGCTTGGGGCTGAGCTCTCCGAAAACCTCGTATTCCACATCCACGGGGAAGAACAGGCTTCCGCAGTCAAGCGGCAGGGGATTGTTTTCGTCGGCGAGGCGAACGCGGTGCGGCTCCACATACCCCACGGAGCGGGGGGAATCCGGTGGGTCGTGCTTTCGAACGGATTTGCCAACTAATGCGTTAAGCGGGTCACTCATAGCGGCAGCGACTCAGTTTTGAAGGGTTTTCTTTCTAAAGTTTTGTTGCCTTATACGGACACAACAGTATCTAAATAATATCACCCGCGCCTGAGGAAGTCAAAATCAACCAAACTCAAGCAGGGGAAAGGCAGTAGCGGGGTGCCAAACAGCGGGGATGAAAGCTTTCCCGAAGCTTTGGTTAGCCTTCTTTGCGGGGTTTGTGTTCACAATTTTTCCGCAAGGCCGCAGAAAGGTTTGACAAATTTGAAAGAATATGGTATTACTGAGACGAAGCTAGGGATAGGAAGCTTTGTTTTGGGTTTGAAAAGCTTCCTGAGAGCTGGGGCTTAAGAAAAGCGGGTTTCTGCCGATAAAAGGTTTGGAAGGATGCGAAAGGGGTGGTTTTCAGAGGAGATTTTTGAGGGAGTAAGGGCTCGCTAGGAGGGAGCAACGCCTGTTACAAAGAAGCCATCTCCGTAAGGGGATTGAAACCGTTCCCAATCGCCTGCGACCAGGTTGCAGGTATCGCGTTACAAAGAAGCCATCTCCGTAAGGGGATTGAAATTGAAACGTGGAGCCTTCCGGGTAGTGCCTGAATGTTCGTCTCCAACTGACTTTGGGCTGGGGATGGGGAATGCCCACCCCGGCTTGTTTTTTCTTTGAAGCTGGAAGGTCGGCTTAAACCCAGGCATTCGGGGGGAATGGGGGCGGCCGCAAAGTGCGTGGATTCCGACGTACCGGTTTCTTGTTGACAGCGCTTTGGAATGCTTCGTAGAATAATTTGGCCTTGGTGAGAGATACTTTCGGAGATTTGGGTGAGCTATGCCCACACAGCCCAGCAAAGAGCTTCAGACGGTGCCGAATCCTTATCCGGACAGGGATTACACTGTGGAGATATCCACCCCTGAGTTCACCTGCTTGTGCCCGATAACGGGCCAGCCGGATTTTGCGGAGATACGGATTACCTACGTGCCGGATAAACTGCTGGTGGAGCTTAAGTCACTTAAGCTTTACCTTTGGTCGTACCGCAACGAAGGCGGCTTCCACGAGAAAGTAACCAACCAGATACTGGACGATTTGGTGGCTGCGTGCGCCCCGCGCAGGGCGGAGGTTATTGGCAACTTCAACGTGCGCGGCGGCCTGAAAACCGTGGTAAGAGCCACCTACGAACGCCCCTCGGAACAGCCCCGAGAGAACCCCCAAAAATAAAACCCCATTTAAATAACACCGCTCCAGACCGGTGTTTTTGACTTTGCCTGTTCCTGCGAACACCTGCTGATTGGGCAGATTTGCGGCGGCAGCGTGCTGATTTAGTGGGGTGCGGTTTGCGGTTGGTGAAGCCCTGCAGTTTTTTCGTGTTTTCGGGCGGGAAGTTTTGACAAGCCGCATTTTGGAGTATGCTTGGCCTCAAAGCTTCTTGCCGGGGGATTAAGGGGGTGGATATGCCTTTCTTGTGCAAGCGTATTTCGGTTCCGCGCCCGGTTTCGTCGCAGGTGAGCGAACTCTCTGTTGATGTCCGCGGGGTTCAGCCACTGCCTTTTGATATAGCGGCGGTTGCCAAGTTCTACCAAGAAGACCCCGACGTTTTCATAGCCGTTAACACCATAGCTTCGGCGGTGTGCGGTCGAGGCTTTGAGGTTGTCGGTGGACTGCCGGAAGAGGAGGCGAACGCGGCGAAGGGCGAGGTGGAACAGCTTTCTCAGGAAGAGACGTTTATGGAGGTGCTTAAGCAGGTGGTTATAGATCTGAACCTGCTGGGCAACGGCTACTTGGAGGTGGCGCGGGACCGGCGCGACAGGCCCGCGGCGGTTTATTGGGTGCCGGCCACCCAAATGCAAAGGAAGCGCGATATGAGCGGTTATGTTCAAAGCGCCTCCGGCAAAACAGTGGAGTTCAACAACTACACGCCCGACCCGGATAGGCGCGCTGAACTGCGCCGCGCGGGCCGATGGCGTCAGGGTGCCAACGAGATACTGCACTTCCGCCTGCCAAATCCCAACAGCCGCTATTACGGACTGCCGCCGACATACACAGTGGCCAAGGACATTCTCTCCGACGCGGCATGCAAAGATTCCAACATGGCCTTTCTGCAGAACGGGTTGTGCCCGGATTATGCGGTGCTTGTGAAGGGCGGAACCGTTTCGGAAGAGACGGTGAAGATGCTGAAGGAGTATCTGCGCGATGCACACACGGGCCCGTCGAAGCACCACGGCTTTCTGCTGTTGGAGGCGGTGGCGGGTCCTGGCGGCGAACGGGTGGAGATCGAGCTTGTGCCCATTCAGCGGCACGGGGATATGCAGTTTGTGAAGTACCGGCAAAGCAACATAGAGGCGAAGGTGCGCGCCTTTCGCGTGCCGATGAGCAAGGCCGGGATAAACCAGTACGGCCGCTTGGGCGAGGCATCGTCTTTGGGAGAGGACCATACGTTCAAGTACCAGGTGATAGAACCCCAGCAAACCATGATAGAGCACGCGATGACGCGAATGCTTCAGCGCGACATGGGATACGAAGGCGCGGAGTTCAGGTTCCTGGAGCTTGACATCAAGGATGAGAGCGAGACGGCTAGAACCGCGGCGCTTTTGGCAGGCGGGGCGCCCATCCTTACGGTTAACGAGGCGAGGGCGATGATGGGCCTTCCACCTGTTGAGGGCGGAGATAAACTGCCGGATGGCGGCCTTGGAGGTGAAAATGGAAGAAGAGTTTGAGAGCGTTGTTCCGATTGCTAAGGTGAACGAGTCCAAGCGGGTTGTTATGGGAGAGGTGCTTGTTCCTGGGATTCGGGATGCGCACGGCGACACCGTGTCGGCCGAGACGATTGAGAAAGCCGCCCATGCGTTTTTGGAGCGCGGCGGTTTGGTTGGAGAGATGCACCGCAAATTCGGCGGTGTTGGAAGCGTGGTCGAAAGCTTCATAGCCAGGGAGGGAGACCCGGACTTCACCCAGGGCGCTTGGGTGCTGGCAGTGAAGTGCAACGAGGAGACATGGCAAAAGGTGCTGGATGGAAAGCTTACGGGCTTTTCCATAGGCGGTTATGCGCGGCGAAAGGAGAACTGATGGCTGAGCTTGTGGATTTGGATGTTAGGGAAATCAGTTTGGTGGACTGCCCGGCAACGGGTCGGCGTTTCCGCATACGCAAAAGGCGCCAAGAGGAGGAACCGCGCCTGCGCTCTCTGTTGAAGCGGTTGGTTCCAAAAGTTGGTGACCGCGGCGGGGCGGAAGCGCATACAGAAACCGAACTGGTTGAAATCAGCAAGGCGGTGCAGACGCTTGCGGAAGCGCTGGAAAAGGCTTTTGAGCGCATAGAGAAGCTTGAGAGCGGCGTGCCAGCCCGCCAAAGTGCGGTGGTGGAACCTGGAGACGGTTCCAAACCGAGTATTTGGAAAGGAGTGCTGTGAAGGTGACAAATCAAGAAGCTTTGGTGGCAAAAGCATTGCAAACGTCCGATTTGGGTTCAAGCCTGCTCAACGATGAGCAGGCTTCCGAGTTTGTAAGGCAGGTGTTCTCATCCACGCCCACACTGCGCGCGTGCAGAACGGTGGTGATGCACTCTCGCAAGATGAATATCGACCGCCTGAATATCGGACAAAGGCTTTTGCGCAAGAGAACAGAGGGTTCGGCGTTTACAACTTACACAAAACCGAGCACAGAGACCGTGCAGTTGAGCGCCGTGGACCTCCAGCTTCCGTGGGAGGTAACCGAGGAGGCGATACGCTACAGCATAGAGGGCGAGCGTTTTGAGGATACGCTGATCGAGATGATGACGGCGCAGGTGGGGGTGGATCTGTCGGATTTGGCGTGGAACGGGGACACGACCGACCCGCCGGCAACAACCATAAACGATTCCGACGGAATAACCGCAACCGAGCTTGGCCCGCTGACGGTTGCCAGCACCTCCGGATATCCCAATGCCGGTACTTTGGTGTGCGGCACAGAGCGAATCAAGTACGATGGCAAAACGGCAACAAGCTTCAATATGGTGGAGCGCGGCGCAGACGGCACAACGGCGGCTCCGCATGCGAACGGGTCGTCCGTTGACCTTGCAACCGACGGCCTTCTTACGGCCACCAACGGCTGGCTGAAAAAGGCCAACGCTTCCGGAAGAACGGTGGACGGCTCTACCATAAACGGCGGCGAGATAAGCAAGGACCACTTCGTTGCCGCAGTGAAAGCAATGCCTGCGAAATATCTGGACGGAGGCGCCGGCACCCGGTTTCGGTGGTTTTTCCACCCACTGCAGTATGCCAAGTGGCTGGATTATCTGGCGGCGAGGTCAACAGGTGGTGGAGATTCCGCCCTTGTGGGGTCGCCGCAGCCACCGGGGCCGTTCGGCTATCCTGTGGTGCAGGATGCCACCATGCCGAAGGATGTAATCGTGTTCACGGATCCGCGGAATCTGATTTTGGGGCTGGCGCGCGAGATAGCCGTGCGTAAGGATGTTTCCAGCAAGGATGTGATTTCACGTGGGGTGCGCTACTATCAAATAGATCTTGCCGCGGATGTTCAGGTTGAACTGGCTGATGCGGTGGTGAAGATAACCGGGTTGAGCACGACCTAGCTCCGAACTGGGGGATTCAGAATGAAGACGATAAAGCGAAACTTCGGCGTTGGCGGAGCGCATTTGGAGTACGACCTGAAGGGCATTCTGGAGGAACTGCAGGGGCTTTTCAACAGCAGTACGGGGCACGACCACAGCGGGACGGACAAAGGCAAACCCATAGGCTACGAAGGTCTTGCGGACGGAAACCTGTTTGCGCTGGAGTTCTACCGGCAGGATGTAAGCGCCGGCCAGAGCTACGTTCCAATGGAGGTATCGCCGGGGGTTACGGAGGTTGTGATGCCGCGGGCTGGGTCGATTGTGGCCATGTCTTTGGCTTCGAGCGCGGCCCGCAGTTCCGGATGGGTTTCTTTCAGCGTTTTCAAGAACGGCGCTCTGATTAACGGAGCCTGGGTTACGCTGGATACAACCGGCGACCAATACAAGTACTCTGTGTTTGGAAAGGGGTCGAAAACGTTTGCCGCTGGCGATAGATTGAGCGTGAGGATGAACAGCACGTCGGATTGGGGTCCGACCACGGCCGACGTGTGCGTTGTGGTGTGGCTCAGCATATGAAGGAGGCGGAAGTTGCCAAAGCTGATACGGATAGAAGATTTGCGGGTGCGCAGTGTACAGGTGGACTTCGACAGCGAAGGCGGCATTGCAGGCGCAAGCGTTTTGGTTGAGGAGGTGCGCGACGACGGCGAAACGGAGCGCATGGTCAGGGCGAGCGTGAAGCTTTCCAAAGCTCAGGCGGCTGCTTTGCGCCAGCTTGCCGCGGATTTAACGGCGGAGCGGCGCGCGGCGGAAGGAGTGTAGCAGGCGGCGTTGCTTAACAACTGTGGTTGAACCGAGGGCCGAAGAGCGTTTGAACGGCGCTCTGAGGCCCTCTAAAGTTTTTGAGGAGGCTCAAAAGTGGCTTACTGCACTGCAAGCGATGTAATGAAGCATCTGCGTGGGGTGGATATATCCGCGCTTGGGAATGCATCGGAGCAGGAGGCAGCGGCGGCGGACGCAGCCCAGGCGGCATCTTTGTGGGTGGACGGCTTCACCCGGCGCAGATTTGAGACGGTGACAGACGCCTGGAGCTTCGACGGAAGCGGCACGGATACGCTGTTTGTTCCAGACCTGCTGGCGGTTGAGGAGTGGAGCATGGATGGGTTTGCCCGCGGCATTTCGGAGCTGGTGCTGTGCCCCCAAACGAAACCGCATACCTGGCTGCGCCTGAAAGAGGGCGTTTTCTGCAGGGGGATAGGGAATGTGGTCTTGAAAGGCACGTGGGGATACGGATACACGGTTCCGGATGAAGTGGCGCGCTGTACGGCGATGCTTGCGGCGGCAGAGCTGCTTGGTCGTATAGCGGCGGCGAGGGACAGGGGCACTTCGTCCACGGTTCAGGGGGCGCTTTCGGAGCATTACGAGGGCGGAGCCTACAGCGCGGCGATACAGCGCCTTCGGAAGGATGCCGCATCGGTGCTGGTGCGGTTCAGAAGGCCGATATGGAGCTTGTGACATGGGGATTCGCGCGAATATGATTGTGGACGTTTACGAATATACTGATGAGTACGGCAACCCTTTGCCGACCGCGGATCCGTTTGACCCGTATTCCAACTGGTGGACGCGGCGCCGCGCGGATGTGCCCTGCTACGGTGAGGCGATTTCGGGGCGCCTGCGCGATTTCATCTTCGGCGACCGGGAGGGAGAGTTTTGGCGGATGTTTTGGGACCGCGGACTGCTTGAAGCAATCAATCGCCCAGACCGGGAATTTGCGCGCAGGTGGCTGGTGCGGAAACTGCCGACCGCAGCCGACCCCAATTCCAAATGCTGGCTGGTTGAGTTTGCCCCGTACGTGTACGACGCCCCGCTGGAGCACATCGAAGCGTACACAAGGGTTTTAGAGCCCGAGCCTTGGAACAGGGACTAAACAGTGGTGTTTGGCGGTTTTGGTTTGATGCGGAGGTGAAAAATGGACGAAGCAGTAACCCGGCTGATAGGCAATGTTGGGTTTCCCATAGCCGCTTTTCTGATGCTTTACCGCCTTGTAACAGGCACGCTTGCCGAAAACACGCGGGCGGTGCAGGAGCTTCGGGCGGCGGTGACGGAGCTGAGGGCGGCGCTTGTTCGGGCGGCCGGAGACAAAGCGCCGAAGGACGACGGATGAGCCGCCTGCCTTCGGTTAGGGCTTTGCGACGGCGCCTGCTTAGGCACTTAACCGAGGTGGAAGAGCGGCTTTACAAGGCGCTTTCAGAAAGCTCTGGGGTTCCGGATGCGGCTTTGGCGCGGGAGATGAGGCAGTATGCCGCTTTGGTGCTGGAGGTTATAAGCAACCCCGATGCGGACGAAACGGCTCCGGGAGGCATCACCATCGAGCACATCCGGCGGGCGTTTCAGGAGGCCAAACTGGAGGAGGGGGGCGGTGCGGCACAAACCAGCGAGGGCTTCGGCTTAGAGCAATCTGATTTGTGGAAGAGTTACAACGCGGGATGAGCCTGACCTCGCCCTCTGTCCCTCTCCCAAAACCAGGAGAAAAACCGAGAACAGGGAATATGGTCATGAAAGGTGAGTTGGAATGGCGGCTTCTGAAGCGGTTTGCATGCTGTGCGGCCGCAGTGCCCTTGATGTGGCAGATGCGGTGAAAGTATGCGGAAAATGCATACTTGGAAATTTCCCCGCCGTGCGCGAAGAACTGCGCAAGCGGCACGCCCTGTCCCGCGCCGCATTCGAACTGCCGGCCGAGCCGCCAAAATCGACCGGGGGAGTGAAGTGCCCGCTGTGCAGTAACGAGTGCACCATGGGGGAGGGGGAGCGCGGCTACTGCGGTCTGAGGGTGGTTGAAGGAGGCAAACTTCGTCACTTGGCCGGCTCTCCGGAGCGGGGATTGCTGCACTGGTACCGCGATCCACTGCCCACCAACTGCGTTGCCGATTGGGTTTGCGAGGGGAGAAAACAGCGGGGTTGCCACAACCTGGCAGTGTTTTACGCCAGTTGCACCGCAAACTGCCTCTTCTGCCAGAACTGGCACTATCGGCGCATAACCCCAGAATCCGACGGTTTCCTCAGCGCCGAAGAGCTCGCTGAAAAGGCAAATCAGCAGACGTTCTGCGTGTGCTTTTTCGGCGGTGACCCAGCATCCCAAATGCCGCATGCATTGGCGGCCTCCAGGCTTTTCGCCAAGCGGGGAATAAGGGTGTGCTGGGAGACGAACGGAATGATGCATCCGCGCCTGCTGGATGCGGCGGTTCGCCACTCTCTGGAAACCGGCGGCTGTATAAAGTTCGATCTCAAAGCATTTGACGAGGAGCTGCACCTGGCACTGACAGGGGTTTCAAACCAGCGCACCAAAGAGAACTTCGCGCGGGCCGCCAAACGCTTCGGGGAAAGGCCCGAGCCTCCTCTGGTGGTGGCAAGCACCCTGCTGGTGCCCGGATATGTTGATGCGGAGCAGGTGGGAAAGATCGCCAGGTTTATTGCGCAGTTCGACCCAAGAATTCCGTATGCGCTTTTGGCTTTTGCTCCCCAGTTTTTCATGTCTGATATGCCGTACACATCAGCGCGGCACGCCCGTGAAGCCGAAGCGGCGGCCAAGGACGCAGGTTTGGTAAACGTGCGTATTGGAAACCGGCATCTTCTGGGCATCCTGTGAGAAGTTTTGGGCCCGGCGGATAAATCCGCGGCAGCCATGTCTTTCAGGCGATTGCGGAGTTGGCCTGCTGAGGTGCTTAAGCGGCGTCGTCCTTGGGGGAGTATTCTCTGAATGTGAAAACCAGCGCGGCAAGCGCCGCTGCCGCAACGGTTACGGCGAACAGCACCATAACTGCACTGCTGGGCGTTATAGCCTTCGGCGGGCTTAAGTGCTGGAGGATTTCTATCAGGTCGCTGCTCCCGTTTGACGGTGGGGAATGCGGCGCCAGCACTTTAAGATACGTGATTATAGAGATTTTTCGAAAGCTTCCCGGCAGGTTTGATACGGTATTCTCCCACCCGAAAGCGAAGTAGATTGCGTACATTATCGCTTTGCGCAGTAGGGTGCCCAGCAGAAGCGCCAGGCTTCCGTAGGCAAAAACCCCGATGAGTAGAACACCGAGATCCCGCATCAAAGGCGTGCCGGACAAATTCCGCGGCCCAAAGCAGGTGACCGCAAGCAAAAAAGCGGAAAGGCACGTTGTCAGCGCGGCGGGCACCAGCATCCCCAAGAAGCGGGCCAAAAGTATCCGTGCGCGCGGCACCGGGCGAGTTAGCAGATAGACTATGCTCTTCCGCTCCATCTCCTGCGAAACAACCGAAGTTCCGGCAAGCATGGAAGTGATTATCAATATGAATCCGAAAATCAGCCCAAGCGCGAGTGCGTCGTAAGCGAGGCGGGGGTCAAAGAAAGCTCTGTCGGTGGTGTACTTCCAAAGAACCGCCAACAGAGACGGAAGAAGCACCACCACAACAGCAACCGCGAAACGCTTTGCGGTTAGGTATTCTCTTAAGGCTGTTTGGAACAGCATTAGGTCGCTCACTGTTTCACCTCGCGCGGAGGCGGTTCTGCGAACGGCGGGCGCGGAATTATCCCTCCGTTAAGTAGCGGAAGACCGCCTCCAGGTTGTTGTCGAGAGACTCAAACGCGGTTATCTCGAAATCCCCCTCCAGCACAACATCCGGAAGCTGTGAATAGAAAGCCTCGGGGTTTTTGGTTTCTACCTCCACTTGATTTGGACTGCCGTCCGAAAATCGGACACTTACCACGTGCGGAAAGCGCATTAACTCGGCGGCCAAAAGCCTGGGTTCGCTGGTTTCTATCTGCACCCTGTGGGGATGTTTATCGATGAGCGAGCGGATATGGTACACATCGCCGCTGGCCAAAAGCCTCCCTCGGTAAAGCAGCAGGATGTTGCTGGTCATCTGCTCGACCTCGTGAAGAATATGGCTGGACACAACAATGCACTTGCCCTGCTGTGCAAGGCTGCAGATCAAGTTGGTCATATCGCGCCTGCCGATGGGGTCAAGGCCGCTGAGGGGTTCGTCGAGTACCAAAACGTCCGGATCATGGACGATGGCCTGCGCCAATTTGATGCGCTGTTTCATGCCCTTCGAGTAGCCGCCTATAACGCGGCTGGCGGCGGCTTCCATTCCAACCAGCGAGATGGCTTCATCCACCTTCTTCCGGAGAAGGGCGCCTTTGAGACCGCTGACCGTAGCCATTGCGGTGACGAACTCCCGGCCGGTCATGCTTTCATAGAGGCCGTCGATTTCGGGGCAGTAACCGAGGCGCCTGTACACTTTGGTATTTGCAAAGGGGCGCTCGCCGAAGACCAGCACAGAACCTGTGGTTGGACGCAGAATGCCCGTTATCAGCTTAATTAGGGTGGATTTGCCCGCACCGTTCGGACCCAAAAGCGCTGTAAGCCCGGGCGGCAAATCAGCAGTGATATCGTTTATGCCGATTACCTGTCCATACCACCTGGATGCATTCCGAAGGCTGATCAATCTCGAACAACCTCCACGGCTTGGATGTGGGATGCGGCCAGGGTTATCCCCAAAGCGCAGAGGGCGGCGGCAAGCGCCACCATCGGAAGCAGTTCGGGCCTTGGAAGCGGCTCTCCCCATATCCTTAAAGGCTGTCCCAAGAAGGATGGCTGGGCATTGTATATATGCTGTCCGATACCGCTGAGCACGCCGGAAATCGACAGATGCATAACCGTGGTGGCAACCTCCTGACCACCGCGGTCCACCACAATGTTGGATGCGATTTGGGAAACTATGGAAAGGGCGATGTACAGCGCTCCGTACACGGCGGTGGCCACCATTGGGCTTTTCGATCTGGCGGAAACGCCGACGGCAACGCTTGAGTGAACAACGGCCGGGAGCAAAGACGCCGCTATTATGCGGGGCAGAATGCCGAGCGCCTCCTTAGAAAATCCTTGGTCGTTAAAGCTCCCCAGGCAGAAAAGGTACAAAGCCAAAGCCGGAATTAAGCTCATTCCGAAAAGGATGAAGAAAACAGCGGCGAGCTTGCCAATGAGGTAATCCAGCTTGGTTATGGGCTTTGCCAGAAGTATCTGGAGGGCGTTTGCTCGGTTGTCGCCAGCGATGCTGGGGGCACCGATGAGCAATGCGACGAGGAAGAGCCAGAAAAGCGATCCCGAATATCCGGTGTAAAAGTAACTTGCAAACGACCGCTCTCCGAAAATCTCCGGTGGGATAAAACTGCGCAGATAAAGCTGGACTCCCGGGATCAGATACGCGAAAATCACAAGAAGCCCCAGCAACCAAACGTCTCTAAACACCAGCTTGATTTCGTTCCGCGTAATAACCCACCAGCGGAACCTTCTGGTGAGCAAGGGGCCTTCGTAGCCGCGATAGCTTAGGTCGGCTATAAGGCCTTTGGGTTGAGCTTCATCCGGTGGGTTCAACTTACAGCCTCCAGGAAAACCTCCTCCAAAGTGCGCTTTGTGGGGCGGAAGCCGCGTATCTGCGCTCCAGAGCTTTTGGCCGCCCGAAACAGCACAGCGCCAATGGAATTCGCACCGGCCGGAAAGGATACCCGATACGAGGAACCTGAACAGTGAACCACAGAAGCTCCTGCTTTTAATATTTCCTCAACAAATGCGGGGCACGGCTCGCGAAGCTCCACATCCACCAGCGTGCGCGAAGTGTTTTTCAGCTCCGCCACACTGCCCTGCGCCCTCAGAGTGCCGTCTTTCAGAACCAGAACATGGTCGCAAGTGCGCTCTATATCCGGCAGAAGGTGGGAAGAAACCACCACATTTACCCCCTTGCCGTGCGAGATATCCCTTATCAAGTTGAGCATCTCCTCGCGCCCTTCCGGGTCGAGGCCGTTTGTGGGTTCATCGAGGAACAGGAGGGATGGTCCGTGCACAAGCGCCTGTGCCAACTTCAGGCGCTGTTTAGCGCCCGTGGAATAGGTTTCCACTTTGCGGTAGCGCACCTCTCCAAGGCCGCAGTACTCCAAAACCTCGTGGGCGCGCCTCAACGCGTGTGCGGACGGCATCCCTGCAAGCTCGCCGGCGTACGCCGTCAAAGATACGGCGTTCATGCCGGGGATGTGGCAGTCCACCTCGGGCATAAGCCCCACCCGCTGGCGTATTTTCAGGCTTTCGGTGCGTATGTCGAACCCCAGCACCGACCCACTGCCCGAAACCGGTTTGAGAAAGCCCAGCAGCGCCTTGATGAGGGTTGTTTTCCCCGCACCGTTGGGGCCAAGAAGCCCGGTGCATCCCTCTGGAATCTCCAAGGTTAGGTCTGAAATCGCTGTTCTCGGTCCGTATGCAAGCGTAAGGTTGCGTACTTCGGCAACCGCCATGGTTTTGGCCCCTTTACGCATCTATTCCGCACAGAAAAGGATAGCAGAATACCGCGAAGACGTACAGTACGTGCATTCTTATGCAGGGCTTTTCAAAGTTCTGAACGCCACCACTCGAAGTCCTTCTCTTGGCTTACCCTCATCCCGAACCCTTCTCCCAAGGCCACCTCAACCCCGGCCCTTCTCCCACCCAGGGGAGAAGGGAGCACTCAGTTCCCCTCTCCCGAAACTGGGAGAGGGGCAAGGGGTGAGGGGAAACAACAACGTGGGAGAGGAGTCAGGAGTAAGGGCAAGCAAGCTACCCTCTTTTGAAAGCCCTGAGTATTCGGTGTGCGTTACGAAGATCGAGGGTAAAGAAGATAGGGGAACCAGCGCCCTCTTTGCTTGCACCGCGGGCGCCACAGGTCTATAATGAACTCGATAATCATGAAGTTCGGCCGGAAATTGCCCCTGTTCACGCAGTTCCAATTCTGCACGGTGGAGGATTCGGGTTGGTTTTAATCAAAGTTGTGGTTGCAGTGTGCCGCAACTGTCCAAAAACCCTCTGAGGGGGAGTGGTCATGCAGCTTTGGGAGTACAGAATTATAAGAGTGCACCGCGTTTCCTGGGAGGATGCAGCCACCAGGGAGGTTCTGGGTAGGCGAGAAGAGACATCGGCGGTGTTTAACGCCCTCGGCAGGGAGGGATGGGAGCTGGTGGGCATGGGATACGATGCCACTGGCGACCTAGCCACCGCAACATTTAAACGGCCGATGCAATCGGCGGAGTCTTCATGAGCAACGAGGTTTTGCCGACACCAAAGAATACACCGGAAACACCAGCCGAGGGTGAGGCTCAAGCCCCTCAGCTTGAGTTTGACGACGCCTACGGATACTGGATGCCAACCCGCTCGGCGAACACACGGCACCAAAACAACGATACCACCTGCGGCGATGCCAACCGTCGCGAAGGGGAAAATCAGGGGTTAAACTCCAATGGGTGAAACCGAGAGAAACTCTGCCGGGGTTTCCGGTATAGAGTTGGCGCGCGCCCTGAGGCAGATAGGCACCCTCCTTCAGGGGAGAGTGTCTATACTCCGTGCTGTTTCTGTTGCGGCTCGGGATACCCACAACCCGGAACTCGCGTCCGCGCTGATGTCCATACGCAGTGCCGTGGAGAACGGAATGCCGCTGTCTAGGGCGTTTGAAGAGCACTCATCCATGCCTCCGGTTGCCCTGGAGCTTTTGGCCGCCGCCGAAGAACAAGGCGCCCTTGATACCCAACTGTTCCTGGTTGCCGACTACCTGGCGAAAGATTCCGAAACGTACGCAAAGATAACTTCCGGGCAAAAAGGGGCTTTTGCGCCCGTGCTCCAGGGCCAGCTTGTGGCGCTTGGTGCCCTGGATCTGGAGCTTATACCCACCTACTTTCAGTGGTGGAACTCCGCCGAGGCCATGCACACCGGCTTGATCACTTCGCCGGCAACGCTTGAGCAGTGCGCCTCGGAGCTCAGGCGGATGGCCGAAAGCCGCGATATACACCTCTTCACCGTGTACGAACTCAGTACGCGCCGCCCCATAGGTGCCGCGTGGCTTTTCGCTGTTGACCAGCGCAACCGCCGATGCGAGCTGGGAGTCCTCATCGGCGAACGCGAATGCCGCTGCAAAGGCTACGGCACCGAGGCCGCGCGCCTTGCGCTGGACTACGCATTCAACATTCTCGGCCTCAACAGCGTGATGATGACCGTGCCGGAGTTCAATTTGGCTGGGCTTCGGCTGGGCCACAAGGCCGGCTTCCGAGAGTTTGGGCGGCGCCGCAGATGCGTGCAGAACCAGGGGACGCTTTGGGACCTCGTCTACATGGAGTGCCTCGCGGATGAATTCGAAAGCCCTGTGCTCAACAACAATGCCTAGCGGCTGTGCCAGAAAATCCTTCGAAGGGGTGAAAAATGGAACCTCCCGAGGATGAACCCTTGCTTGAAGCGGACTCTCTGGAGGAGCTTATAGCGAAGATGGAGCGCCTGGGGCTGGGTGGGGATGGCCTCAGGCTTCGGTCGAAGAAGAGCGATGAAGCGCTGAAAAGCGAGCCGGGTCCTCCAACGGATTCCAGCGGCGGACTAATCCGCAAAATCGCAGATTCGATGCCGGATCCATCCAAAATGCCGGAGCCGTATATCCCCGACCCAGAGTGGAGGCTGCCGCCGGACGCAGTGCGCTCGCGCAGAATTCCAAAAGGCGCCGCGCTCAGGCGCTTCAACGAACGCTATCAGCGCCTTCTGGCATCCGACGGAACCTACGTGCACATGGCCCAGGCAATCCTCAGCACCAACGCCGACGAGCGCACCGAGGCCGTTATGAAGCTTGCGGAGGCCGGCGACGCCGAAAAACTGGCCCGTGTGGCCGAGCGCTGCGTGCACCACACCACCAGAAAGCAAGCTGTGGATGCCCTTACCCAGCTTCAAGCCGTTACCGCCCTCGAACAGGTGGCTTTCTTCGCAAAACCCCCAACCCCTCCGAAGAAGAAAGGCGAACAGCATTCCGAGGAGTCGTCTCAGGAGCGCGCCGGCGGCGATTACTTCGACGAGGATTACGACGAGATACGCAACCTGGCCGTCGACCGCATTGCGGAGCTGGCCCTTCAGCGCGTTCCGGGAGCTTTGGATGCCCTGAAGCGCCTGGTTAGGTACGATTTTTCAATACACGGCTACGCTCAGTTCCGCGCCATCCAGCGCCTTGCCCTCGCCATCGATATAATGGCCGAATCTGAGGATTTCGACGGCTTGGTTCTGCTTTTCAACCAAACCCGCAGTCAGCGCACCAAAGACGCCGTTATCCAAAGGCTCACCCAGCTTTTCCCGAGGGCTGTGGAAACAAGGCATGCGGATGCTTTGTATATCCTGGCGGAGTTTGGAGGCCCAATATCCCAAACCGCGGAGGATGCCCTTGAGCGCATCGAAAACGAAGAGTGGGGTTAATCCGCCAAAAACCCCTTTTCTTTCTTAACCCCCGCTGAATACCCGCACACAAAGCCGATTGCCAAAACCGCTAAGAACCCCAAGAACAGCCCCGCTTTAAAACTAAACGGCCGGTAAGCAAATTCCACCTCGGAGTCTGAGTCTTGCACAAGCACCGCCGTGAACAAACCCTCCGCACGCTCCACCCGAACGCTTCGGCCGGAAGGGTGTGCAGTGGCAGTCCATCCCGGATACCAAACATCCCTAAGCACCAGCTTTCCAGAGCGCCCGTGCAGTTTCACACGCACGCGGTTTGGGTCTCCCTTCTGGGGCACCACGGAAGCCTGCTCCCACCCAACTCTGGCACCGCCCGCCTGCCCCGAAGCTTGGGTAAAAACCTGCGCCCGCGGATACGCACCGGTGTTCTCGTAAACCGCGCAGTTGCTCGCAAAGCCCACCAATTTCAACCTGCCGGGATATTCCAAATAGCCAGGCGCAATCACAAAGCGCACCGCAAGCATGTTCAGCATTTCAGAGCCGAGCAGTGTGGGCGTTACCATGTTGCCGTTGGTGAGTGGACTGGTGTCGCGCCCGTGCCACCGGTTGAGCGCCTCTTTGTAAGCACGCAGGTACAGCGACTCGTACCCACCGACATCGTACAGCCCGTAAACCGAGGCCGTATTCGGCGGAAGCACCCCCTTTGGTGTTCGGCGGAGCGGCCACTCCGGGTTCAGGGGCATAACCCTCCAGTTGGGAGATGCGGCACCAACAAGCGACGTAAGCGCCGTTTTTGGGAAAAGGCTCGACCGCGGCCCAACCGGGTTTAACCCCCAGCCACAGCTCCACAAATCCAAAACAAGCAGTGCTCCGGAGGCAAAAAGCCCCAGTTTCCGCGCATGTGCGCTTCCAACACTGCCCACCACCGCTCCCGAGGCGCCAACCAACAGCAAAAATCGAAGCCAATCATCTCTGCTTTGGGCCGCCAGCACCGCGCTCACCAACTGCGGCGGCAGACATAGCTTCGCAACCAACCAGCATGCGCCACCAAACGCTAGAACGGCGGCGGCTCCCACCAAGCCGAACACCGTGCGCCTTCGCTGAACCAGTTCGTCCCAACCAACTGCGGCCAGCCCCGCGAATGCCACAGCGTGCAGAACCAAAGCGCGGCTGGGCATTCCGAATTTTGCAAAACCCGGCACAAAGAAGTACAAAGGCCGGTTCAGCACCGTTCCGAGGGCCAGCAAAAGGCCCACCGCCTCCAGCGCAAGCATTGCCGCAACCGCTCCGCTCCTCCTAAGGCGCAGAACGGCCAATCCCGCCAGCATCAGCGGAAGTATCCCAACGTAAAGGGCATACTCGGCGTAGTTGCCGTATCCCCAGTAGTCACCGCGCGTGCGACTGCCGTACAGCCCAGGCATAAACAAACACACCAAGTTCTGCGGCGGCAGAGCCATTCTCACAAAAGCCGAATAGGCTTCTGGGGTGGGTACATCCTGGCGGTGGGCATATCTGGCAAGCTCGGCGGACGGAAGAAGCTGTGGGGATGCCAAAAGCACAGCCAAAACCAGCGCGGCGGCGAAGCTCCCTGCGCCTTTTGCGATTCCGGGGCCAACTCGCCCGCCGGGATTGAACAAAGGGCGCACAACGGTGTATAAAGCCGTTCCCAAGATGCAGTAGAAGGCTATCTGCAGGTGCCCGCCCACCAACATGCAGCCCAGCACCGCCCCCATCAAAGCCGTGTTGAGGGCACTCGGCTGTGTTGCCTGCCGCGCCGCAAGGCAAAGCGCCAATGGAAGCCACACGGCTGTTTGCATAAAAACGGGCAGCTCCAGCCAGGCTGTGCTCCACCCCCCGAAGGCGAAAATCAAAGCTCCCAAAATCGCCCCCCAGCGCGAAACCTGCTCCACTCTCAGCCATAAGTAGGCGAAAAAGCCCGCCAGGAAAAGGTGCAGAAGCGCGTTGACTCCAAACGCCACCTCCGGAGGCCACAGCCAGAAAGCGAACCCAAGGGGATATAGCACCGCCGATTGTATATTGGCCAAAAACGGGGTTCCGCAAAGCTCGTATGGATTCCAGAGGGGGAGATGGCCGGCGGTTACAGACTCGTGCAGAAGTTTGCGCGACGGCGCGAAGTAACCCACCGCATCCCAAAGAATTGGGTCCCACCAAAGTGGCGGTTTCTCCAGCCAGGGGCGCATCTGCTGAAGCAGTTCAACAGGCAAAAGTGCCTGCCCGCCGAAGAGCGAACGGCCCAGCCATACAAGGCACAGGACCAGCAGTCCTAAGGCAACAGCGAAATCACTTAGACTGCGCCTGACTGCTCTCAACATGGCCGGCAGTTTGCACCGAACCGCGGCTAGCGCTTGCAGCCATCAAGCACACCCCAAGGCATATCAGCACCAAACCCGCCACGCGGATCGAGGGGATTTTCTCGTGCAGAAGCGCCCAAGACAGGATGGTCACCAGCACGTAGCTGAGCGCAACCATGGGGTAAACCAGGCTTAGATCCCACTTCTGGATCACGCGGAGGTACATCAAACTGCTGAAAACATAGCACAGCATTCCAACCGTTACATACGGCTGGGTGACCATTGCCCTCACAACATCCAGAGCGGTCTTGGCCTCCGGGACTTTCTCCATGCCGGTCTTGAGCGCCAACTGCCCAACCGAGCCGAGCCCAAGCGCTATGAAAAGCATTACCAATGGGTGCTGCAGCACTTTCAACTTTCCACCCAAGCGGCAAAAAAATAGGGCCGGGCATTCACACGCTCGACCCACACACCTCTCTCTTCCCCCAAACTCAACGCCGTGAAATCAGCTCTTTGCTCTGAATCACTCCGCTGAGGTTAGGAAGCGCAGTTGTTTGCTTGCCTCCTCGTTGTTTGGATCTTCCTCTAGAACCCTCTGAAATTCTTGGATGGCCTCCTTGTCCATCCCGAGCATGCAGTAAGTTTTTGCCAGATTCACGCGGGCCTCTATGCAGTGCGGAGCAAGTTCCACCGCCTTCCGCAACTCTTCTATGGATTCATCGAAACACCCGATAAACCCATAGACCAAGCCCAAGTGCATATGAGCCTGCGCATGGAGAGGGTCGGACGCCAACACGGCTAGGAACTCATTCACGGCCTCTTCGTACTGACCGTTTATTTTATAGCGCAGGCCGCGGTTGAAACGCTCCTCCAACGGGCCACCAGCAACCACCACCGCCATTCTTTTACACCTCCCGGAACGCAGGCTTTCTGAATAGAATGAATTATCAATAATTGCCTTGCTCTCCGGCGTTCCGGGCACACAACGGCTGGCGGCTTTGAAAACCTTCCTATCTTCGCTTTTAGTATACCATGCTCTTTAAACTGTATCAAGCCCGTGCAGGAACAATTTCGCACTAAACGCGGTCAAAACTTTTTTACACCTTTTGCCCAACTGCCACACGCCATCCCCTGGCGAACTCCGCTCCAGACTGCCGCCTTCCCCCTGCAGGCTGAACCTCAAGCAAAAGCAGTGCGCCGCGTCCAGTTTGCACCACAGGCCCCTCTCGCGAAAGGGCTATCAGCACCCCGGGCTCTGCGTTCGGGTCTCCTTCCACCACAGCGGCGCGCCACACTTTCACTTCCCGCCCCCCTATCGAGGCCACCGCTCCAGGCTTTGGGTTTAAACCCCTAACGCGGTTCCGCAAAGCCTCTGCCGGCTCGTTCCAGTTCAGCACTGTGTGTTCCGGCTTCAGCATGGGGGCGTATGTAGCCTGGGCGTCGTCCTGCGGCGTATACACAGCCCGGCCGAGCTCTATCAACCGCACAGCCTCCACAAGGGCTTCCGCGCCCAGGCGCGCCAGCCGCTCGGATAAAGTGCCTGCTGTATCATCCGGATGTATCGGTTCCTCGCGCTGCAAAAGCACGGGGCCGGTATCAAGGCCTTCATCCGCCCGCATTATGCTTATGCCGGTAACCGTTTCGCCGTTTATCAGCGCCCACTGTATGGGAGCGGCGCCGCGGTATTTCGGCAGAAGCGATGCATGCACGTTCAAGCATCCATGCGGCGGTATGTCTAAAAAGCTCTTCGGCAGAATTTTCCCATATGCCGCGTACGCAACCAACTCCGGAGCCAACCGCCGAATCTCCGCAAGAAATCCCTCGTCCCTAACCCGCTCCGGCTGAAGCACCGGCAGACCGCGTTCCAGCGCGGCCACCTTGAGCGGGGGCGGCGTTAAAACCTGCTTTCGACCCACAGGTTTGTCGGGCTGGGTTACAACCGCAAGCACCTCGTGACCAGCATCCAGCAGGGCATGCAAGCTGGGAACCGCAAACTCCGGCGTTCCCATGAAAACTATCCGCATACCAAGTATTTATCGGCCTCTTTCCAATGCAACTTCAGTCCCTCTTGCCAAAAAGCAAGCGTAGATTGCCAATCTGCCCATTCCATCAGCATGATAACACACCGAATGTGGTTAAGTGAAGAAAGCAACAACCCGGAATTGAACGGCGAGTAGAAAAGGGTAATCTCAGCATTCGCGATGCTGAAGATGGTTGACATACGCTTTAAGAAGGGTTATAATAATTACGTCTATCTTGACTAATTTACCCAACAATACTTGCTAGCTGTAGGTAGTGCAAAGCGGAGATGCCGACAGGTGTAGCCGGGGGCAAGCGTAAACATCGGTGGACAAGCCTTGAGCAGGAAGATAAAAGCGCACGGCGTTCACCGGAAGAGGAGGGGTTTCAGTATTGTGGGGTGGTTAGCGGCAATAGGTATGTGGCTGATGGAGGGTTCATACGTGCCGCAGATAGTGAGGCTTTACCGCGTTAAGGAGTCCTACGAAATAAGCCTGTTTTTCCCTCTGATCAACCTAGCAGGGCGGCTCTTGGTAATGCTTTACAGCGCTGTGGTTGGAGAGAGAGTGCTTGCACTCGGCTTTTTGGCCGGTATAACTCTTCGTACAGTGCTTTTGTCCCAGACACTGTATTACCGCTGGAGGTGCAGGCGCATAGAATACCTCAGAAACAACACTTTAGGGCTTTAAGAGAGGAGAGGGAATATGGATGATTTGGATGTTAAAAAGAGCGGTGAATTGGCTCGTACGGTGGACGAGCTGGAGAGAATGCAGGCCGAAGAGATCGTAAGGTGGGCGGTGGAACATTACGGTGAAAGAGTGACCTTGGCGTGCAGTTTTGGCGCAGAGGATGTGGTTCTGCTGGACATGATGGCCAAGGCGGCGAAGAGCCCGAGGGTTTTCGTGCTTGATACGGGCCGGCTTCACCAAGAGACCTACGATGTGATGGAAAGGTGCAGAAGGCGGTACGGTTTGAACTTCGAGGTGTACTGTCCAAGGACCGACCTTTTGGAGCGCCTGCTGAGAGAAAAGGGGCCGAATTCGTTCTACGCTTCGGTGGACGATAGAAAGGAGTGCTGTTTTGTACGGAAGGTGGAGCCGCTGGGGAGAGCTTTGTCTGGAGTAGATGCGTGGATTACTGGGTTGAGGCGGGAACAGTCTGTTACACGCTCTTCAATTTCCAAAGCAGAGGTGGACGAAGCACACGGCGGCATCCTTAAGCTCAATCCGCTGGCCGACTGGACCCATGAACAGGTATGGGATTACATCAGGGCAAACGATGTGCCGTACAACAGCCTGCACGATAAGGGCTTTCCGAGCATCGGCTGTGTGCCATGCACGCGGGCGGTTCAGCCCGGGGAAGATATTCGGGCCGGCCGCTGGTGGTGGGAGGCCCCGGAGCACAAAGAGTGCGGTCTGCACATAAAACGATGAGGTGCTTCACACATGAGCGAGATCGAACGCATTAAAGGTGAAAAAGACGGCTTGGATGCTTACGGCGATATCCTCCGCGCGGCCAAAGAGGGCTACAGAGGCATCCATCCTGACAATCTCCAACGCTTCCGGTGGTACGGTTTGTACGAGCAGAAACCGAAAGATGGGCACTTTATGCTGAGGGTTAAGATACCCGGAGGTCGACTGACGTCTGCCCAACTGTTGGCGCTAGCTGATATCGCGGAAGGGTACGGTGGAGGTTTCACAGACATAACAACCCGCCAAAATGTCGAGTTTCACTGGATCAAGATTGAGAATATGCCGGAGATATTTGCGGGGCTGGACTCCGTAGGACTAACCACAACGGGAGCATGCGGAGATACGGTGCGCAACGTTGTAACATGCCCTGTGGCGGGTCTGCACCCGCAGGAACCCGTCGATACGGAACCGTTTGCCGAAGCAGTCACGCGGTTCTTCTTGAACAACAGGTTGTTCTCAAACCTGCCCCGCAAGTTCAAGATTGCTGTAACAGGGTGCCCATGCAACTGCATCCACCCCGAGATCCACGACTTAAGCGCGGTTGCCATTAGGACAAATGCTGATGGGAACAGACAAGGAATCGCTTTTCGCCTTCTGGTTGGCGGTGGACTGTCTGTCCAACCGATGTTCGCTAAACCCATGAGGATGTTGGTGCCGCCGGACCAATTGGTGGATGTGTGCCGAGCGGTGGTGGAGGTCTTTCGGGACTTTGGGTACCGACAGAGCCGAAAGCACGCCAGACTGAAATTCCTGATATCAGATTGGGGAATTGAGCGCTTTGAGGAGGAAGTGCTCGGGCGGTTGAACTGGAGGCCTTTGTTAGCAGAGGATTTTCCACTGCCGTTGGGCAGGACTCGGGGCAACCACTTGGGAATACATCCACAGAAGCAAGAGGGCCTTTACTGGGTGGGCGCCTCGGTACTTGCGGGTCGGCTCCAAGTCCGTCAAATGCGTATGCTGGCCAGACTGGCAAGCGAGTTCGGCATGGGTGAACTGCGTACCACAAACCAGCAGAACATCATTATTCCGCACATTCCCGAGGGGAAACTGGAGCAGGTTGTTTGTGCGCTGGAGGGAGAAGGCCTAAGCTGTGACTCCAATGCTCTCAGCGGATGGGGTGTTGCTTGCACTGGAAGCGAGTTCTGCAACTGGGCCCTTACAGAAACGAAGCGCCTGATGTGCGAGCTTATTCCCCACCTCGAGAAGACGGTTGCGCTGGATACTGCGGTGAGGATTCACATAAGCGGGTGCCCGAACGGATGCGGCCAGCACCAAATCGGTGATATCGGCCTTCAAGGGTGCCTTAAAGCGCACAACAGCACCAGGATAGAGGCTTATGATGTCTGGCTTGGCGCCCAGCTTGGAAGCGATCCGAGGTTTGCGCGCCCAACAGCCAGAAAGGTCCCCGCTGATCAGGTGAAGCACTGCTTAGAAAGGTTACTGCGGCATTACGCGGCTTCGAGAGCCCTTGGGGAAAGCTTCGCCGAGTTTACTCAGAGGCATACAACGGAGGAGCTCGCCGCAGTAATGGGCGCGACCGAAGCCGAACGAACTGCAGGAATTGTTTAGGGGGTTAATGCGCTGATGTCATCTTCTTTAGTGCCGCCGCATGGTGGTATTCTCACCCCAAGGCTTGCCCCGCCGGATGAAGTGAAGGAGCGGCTGGAGCATGCCTGCCGACTGCCTAAGATTCCGCTCTCATCCCGGGAGGTATCGGATCTGTTGATGATAGGCATGGGGGCGTTCAGTCCGCTGACCGGGTTCATGTGCCGGCAGGACTACTTATCCAGCACTTTCGATATGCAGTTATCGGACGGAACCCTGTGGCCCATTCCGATAACGCTCACCGTCGATGATGCACTGGCAAAAACCATCAAGGACGGGCAAACCGTTGCACTTGTTGATGGTGAAACGGGTGAAACAGTCGGCACAATGGATGTGCAGGAAAAGTACACCTACTCCAAGCGCGATGAGGTTCTCAACGTTTACCGCACCGACGACGAAGCACACCCCGGCGTTGCCAAAGTTTTTTCCCAGGGAGAGGTGTGTTTGGGCGGACCTGTAACCGTCCTAAGCGAGTGCGGGTATCCGGAGCGGTTTCCCGAATATGCTCGCCCACACGAGGTGCGTGCAATCTTCCAAAAGCGCGGCTGGAGCACGGTTGTCGCCTTCCAAACGCGGAATCCAATCCACCGCTCGCACGAATTCATCACCAAGGTTGCGTTGGAAATGGCAGACGGCTTGTTCATACATCCCATCGTCGGGAGGCTTAAAGAGGGCGACATCCCCGCCGAAGTTCGCATGAAGTGCTACAGGGCACTGCTTGAGGGTTATTATCCCAAAGACCGGGTTGTGCTGAAAGTATATCCAATGGAGATGCGGTATGCCGGCCCAAGAGAAGCCGTTTTGCACGCAATAATACGGCAGAATTTCGGCTGCAGCCACCTGTGCGTGGGAAGAGACCATGCAGGGGTGGGAAACTACTACGGTCCCTTCGACGCGCAGAAGATATTCGACGAAATCCCACCAAACAAGCTGGTTATCCGCCCGATTAAATTCGAAAACGCTTTCTGGTGCCGCGTGTGCGGTTCCATGGCCACGGCAAAAACGTGCCCCCATCCGCGCGAGCAACACCTCAGCATAAGCGGAACAAAGCTCAGGGAGATGCTCTCTTCAGGGGAGATGCCGCCTCCGGAGTTCAGCCGCCCGGAGGTGGTGAAGATACTCATGGATTACTACCGCTCTTTGGCAGATTGAATTAACCTGCGCAGTGCGGGAAGAATGCCGCGCAGAGCCTGACCGCGGTGGCTTACGGTGTTTTTCATATCCGGGGTAGCGCGGCCGAACGTGCACCCGAAAGGCGGGTAAAAAAAGATCGGGTCATACCCAAATCCGTTGGTGCCGTCCGGCCGCTCTGCGATTATCCCTTCGCACACGCCGTGTGAAATCTCAACGCGGCCGTCTGGGGTGGCCACAGCAACCACTGCGCGGTATCTTGCAGTGCGCTTCTCCCAAGGCACACCTGCCAGTTGTTCAAGAATCAGGCGGTTGCGGTCTTCATCGGTGGCGTTTGGTCCCGCAAACCTGCTGGAATAAACCCCCGGTTTTCCACCCAATGCGTCCACTTCCAAACCAGAGTCTTCCCCTAAGGAAATGCGGCCCGTAATCCTGGCCGCATTCACCGCTTTTTTCACCGCATTCTCTTCGAAAGTGGCACCTGTTTCATCCACATCCGGAAGATTTACATCTTCGGCAGAAAGCACCACCACCGGCAAATCCGCAACAAGCTGGCGGAGCTCCCTAAGCTTTCCGGCGTTTCGCGTTGCGGCCACAATCTCAACCATTGATGTGCTATCTCATCAAAATATCGGCAAGGGCTTCTCTCTGGATGCTCAAAAGTTGGGTTATGCCCTTTTCCGCCAGGTCCAAAAGCCGGTTCAGCGTTTCGCGCGAAAACGGCATGCCCTCGGCGGTACCTTGAACCTCAACAAGCTTCCGCGAGTCTGTCATAACCACATTCATGTCCACTTCAGCGATGGAGTCCTCTTCGTAGCAGAGGTCAAGCCGCGGCTGTGCGCCAACAATGCCAACGCTTATCGCAGCAACCATATCGTACAGAGGCAATCTGGTTATCAGATTCTCCCTGCGCAGGAAATCCAGCGACTCCACAAGGGCCACATATGAACCAGTGATGGATGCGGTTCTCGTTCCGCCGTCGGCTTGTATAACATCGCAGTCGATGTAAATTGTGCGCTCGCCTATCGCTTTCAGGTCGACTACGGAGCGCAGTGCTCTTCCGACCAACCTTTGTATCTCCTGGTGCCGACCAGACGGCTTTAAAATCTCTCTTTGGCTTCGGGTTTTGCAGGAACGCGGTATCATTCCGTATTCAGCGGTTATCCAGCCGCTTCCGGTACCCTTAAGAAACTGCGGCACCCGGTCCTCAATTGAGGCACTGCAAACAACCTTCGTATCGCCGACCTCTATAAGGCAAGAGCCCTCGGCGTATTTCAGAAAGCCCCTTGTTATCTTAACTGGCCTCATCTCTTCTGGGCCGCGACCATCAGGCCGGCTGTTATCCATACCAGCGAAACCCTCCAACGCAAGCTCTCCCCTGAATTGCTTTCAAATCTGCCCCATTATAACAAATTTGCTGGCACCGCAACAAAAAGAAAGCCCGCATCACACGCGAAGTATGGAGAAGAAAGCCTGGTTACGCGCACCCGCGTAAAAGGCTCGCGAGGGGCAAGGGGTGATAACCAGCGTAAGCTCCAGCGGGCCATCCGCAACTGCGCTTGTAGGCCGCGGCGGTGAATCGATTTCGCACTGCCGGGACCGTGCACACAAAACCGCTCTAAGCAGGCTGAAGCGGCTATGAAGAATCCCCGCCGCTTTCGGTTTGCTCTGGCGGTTCCGAATCACTGCGCGCTTCTTTGGCGGCAAGCCCGGGCAAACGTTTGAGGAAGCCCTTTATGCCCTTTGCCTCGCCCTTTTGGCCGCCTCGCTTTGAACCGTTGTCGCCGTAGTAGTGGTAATATCCGTAGTAGTAGCTGTAATAGTAGTAGTACCCCTCTCTGCCGCCGGGCTGCATGCGGTTCAAGCAAACGCCCAATATGTTGCCTTTGGCCAAAAGGAGCTGTTCCACAACCCTGCGCAAAGCGTGGCGCGTTGTGCGTCGCGGATTTGCCACCACCAGCACGCCGTCCACCTGCGAGGCCAGTATCATGCCATCGGTTAGGAAGCTTGCCGGGGGTGTATCAATCACCACAAAATCTGCCATCTGCTTCAACTGGTTGATTACCGCTCGGCACCGCTCGGAATCCAGAAACTCCGGGGGATTGGGCGGCAAAGGGCCACCAAGCAGCACACGCAGGTTCTCCACCTTCGTATCTTGAAGGGCTTCCTCGATAGGAAGGTCACCGAGGACTACATTGGTCAGGCCCCTATCGCGCTTCAAGCCGAATATTTTGCCGACCGACGGCTTGCGCAAGTCCATGTCAGCCAAAATCACCTTCAGCCCGTTGGTTGCCAGTGCGACGGCCAGGTTGACGGCGGTTGTGGTTTTACCCTCGCCGGCGCCGGGGCTGGTGATCATCAGGGACTTGAGAGGGCGGTCGGGGCTGGCAAAGCGGATGTTACTGCGCAGAAGCCTGAAGCTTTCTGCCATCACACTCCTGTCTGAGGTACCCATGATTATCGGGCCCGAGCTTTTCGGCAGGACCGGGATTGCTCCGAGGGTGGGCAGTCCAACATTCCGGTCAACATCCTCGGTGCCTTTTATGGTATCATCCAGGTGGTCCAGCAGAAAAGCCAGCATCAGCCCCACAGTGAGGCCGATTACAGCGGCCAAGAACAGGTTCAGAATGGGGCGCGGTTTAATCGGCTTTCTAGGCACGCGTGCAGGCTCCAAAAGGCTTGCCGAAGCCAGCTTTGCCTGCTCGGCAACGCTTACCTCTTGGTATTTGCTGTTCAGCTCCTCGTAAACCCGTTCCAGGTTGGCAACCTCTCTTGCCAAGGCCACAATTCCGCGCTCCCTGCTTGGAAGTTCGCTCACCGCCAAGCGCTCTTTTTCCACAATCGGCCTGATTGCCAGCACCCGTGCTTTCTGGGCTTCAAGCTCTGCACGCAGTCTTCCAGCCTGCTGTATCAGGTCCAGGCGCACCGGGTTCGCGGCTATTGCCTGGCTGCTGGATATCATCTCTCTCCTAAGTTCCTGCTGAAGCGTTTCTCTGGCTTTGGCTATTTGGTCATCTATGGCCTGTACCTCTGGGGTATCCGGCTGATACTCTTTCAGCAGGCCAGCCCTTTGGATCTCCAGCGAGGCGATTTTATCCCTCATGGCAGAAATAAGCGGGTTGGACGAGCTTACAGTCTCGCGCACGTAAGTCTGCTCGGCTTTCGAAAGCATATCCTCAACCGCCCGCAACTGCCCTTCCAAAGAGCGGACCTGCGTTTCGGCTGTTGCCAGCTCCTCTTCTGCGGCGGCCAGCCGTTTCATGCGGTTGGTTACTTCATCAGTTATCGAGGCAACGCCGGTCTTTTCTTTGTAAGCTTTCAAGCGGTTTTCTGCATCCGCCAAAGCGCGCCTCTGCTTTTCCAACGCTCCACGCAGGAACTCTTTGGTGTTGGTTGCGGCCCGTCTGTTGGCCGCTTGGCTTCTTGATATGTAAGCGGATGTTATGGCGTTGGCCAGATTGGCAGCAAAGTGCTTGTCGGGGTCCTCCACCACAACTTTTATGATATCGGTATCGCGAATGTTCTGCGCTCTCACAGAAGGAGGATGGTCCGGATTGAGCTTCTTGCCGAGGAGTTTGTAAGCGCTTTCAAGAATGGGATAGCTTTGCAAAACCTCAACCTGAGTTTGTATGGAGCGGGAACGCCCTGCCCCAAGCATCTCTGAAATAGCCCCAAATCCCTCGCTGGAAACCGGTTGTGCAGGGCCTGTATCCACAAGTATCTTGGCTGTGGCCTGGTAGATGGGAATCTGCTTAGATGTTACAAAAGCCGCAATCAATACGCATGCGGCAAATACAAACAGGATTAAGAGCTTATACCTCCAGATGACTGCCAGGATATCCCGAAGATCCCTTACCTCGGGTTCGGTTAACGGTGCCTCGGGAAATTCCGCTGCCGGCCCGGTTGAGGGGACCAATCGGTTTTGTGCGTTAGGGTCATATCTATCCAGAGAACTCATAGGTCAGGCTCCGTATACGAGGCTTTGCAAAGCAAACACCGGCAAAGAGGCAAACTGCAATGGGGATGCTTGGGTGCGCGGGAAACGTTGAAGAAGCCGGATAATAACGCTTTGAGTGCGGCACCAAATAATCAATCGAAAGCATTGTACTCGCGCCCCTAAATTAGACAACTCGGCCCACAAAAACAGCCGCAGCCAATCAGATGAACCGATTTTCGCGGCGCGCCGGAAGCCGATTTCCACTTGCCGGATGTCACCAAATTATACACTACCATCCAAAACCCAGTCAATCCAAACTGCTGACCAGAAACACAGGTTTTAGGAAACTCCTCCTGCCTGTTAAGGAAAGGAAGAAGCCCATGCTTGCAATTTTGCAAATTCCGAAAGCTTATCTTCGACAAGGAGTAATTTCCAAAGGCCGGAACAGCGGGTGCCGCAGAAGTCTATGGTCCATCTGTCCACTTCCCGCTGGACGTCTGCTTGACAGTTAGCGTACACTTGCCTATACTTGGACTTGCTAAACCGCACTTCGGAGAAGCTGTTGCTTGCCAGCGTAAATTCCTGTGCAATTCACGGCATCGATGCCTACATTGTCCTCGTTGAAGCCGACATTTCGCCGGCAGGTTTTCCCCACTTTACCATAGTTGGGCTTCCGGATACCGCCGTTCAGGAATCGCGCGAGCGGGTGAGGGCGGCCATACGGAACTCCGGCTTCAGGTTTCCATCCAACAGCAGAGTCACCATCAACCTCGCTCCTGCGGATATACGCAAAGAAGGTCCCAGCCTGGATTTGCCGATAGCTTTGGGCATTTTGGCGGCAACCGGCCAGCTTAACTGCGAAGATCTGGATGGCTGGGTTCTGGTTGGCGAGCTGGCCCTGGATGGAGCAGTTCGCCCCGTAAGCGGCATTCTGCCAATGGCCCTTGGAGCGCGCGCCTCAGGCAAACTTCGGTTTGCGGTGCCGGTTTCAAACGCGAAAGAGGCTGCCGTTGTGGAAGGGGTGGAGGTTTACCCAGTGGCCTCCCTGAGCGATGCGGTGGCACTGCTTTCTTCAGCGGACAGCCGTACGCCTATGCCGCGCGAAATGGTGGAAGAGCTTTTGGCAACCCCGCCCTACGAAGCAGATTTTGAGGATGTAAAAGGCCAAGAGCATGCAAAGCGCGCACTGGAGGTTGCCGCGGCCGGCGGTCACAACCTGCTTATGATAGGGCCCCCGGGCTCTGGGAAAACCATGCTGGCGCGCAGGCTTCCATCCATCATGCCGCCAATGACCTTGGAGGAGGCTCTGGAGGTTACCAAGCTTTACAGCATAAGCGGCCTTTTGCCCCCGATGACTTCAATAATGACAGTGCGGCCCTTCCGCGCTCCGCACCACACTGTTTCCAACGCTGGGCTCATCGGCGGAGGGTCGGTGCCGCGCCCAGGAGAGGTTAGCCTTGCCCACCACGGCGTTCTGTTCCTTGACGAACTTCCGGAGTTCAAACGAGACGTGCTCGAGGTGCTGCGCCAGCCACTGGAAGACGGGGTTGTAACCATATCCAGGGCATCCGGCTCTTTGGCGTATCCGGCGCGTTTCACACTGGTGGCAGCCATGAATCCGTGCCCGTGCGGCTTTCTTACCGACCCATCTCGCCAGTGCACGTGCGCTCCATCGCAGGTGCAGAGGTATCTAATGCGCATATCTGGTCCGCTTTTGGATAGAATCGATATGCACGTGGAAGTGCCGCGGCTGAAGCAGGATGAGCTTATGTCCCGACCCAACTCCGAGCCTTCTGCAGTTATACGCGAGCGCGTTAAGCGTGCGCGGGAGATACAAACCCTTCGCTTCCGGGGAAAAGGCATATACTGCAATGCCCACATGCCCCCCAAGCTGATTCGCCAAATGTGCGTGATGGACGAGGACTCCAAGGCATTGCTCAGAGCTGCCATCACCCAGCTTGGGCTCAGCGCACGCGCCCACGACCGAATTTTGAAGGTCGCGCGCACCATAGCCGATTTGGAGGGAAAAGAGAGGCTTGAAGCCTCGCATGTTGCCGAGGCAATTCAGTATCGAAGCATGGACCGCAAACTTTGGAACTGATTCGCAAAAACCCTCCAGACTCCGCAAAGAGGATTTTCGACGCTAAAGAGCGAACCAAATAAATAAGCGCGCCCGTCCGAAACAATGCCGTTGCGCGTGTGCCGGGCTGGCGCGCTTTCGAGATAACACTGGTAAAATCAATATGATGATATACAGTAGCTTCTTACAGAGGAGGCATTGCATGCGCCTTTTCGGGTTTTGCACTTTTATATTGCTGTTTGTCGGTGCCTTCAGTGCATCAGCGCAAGACTCCATCATGTTCCGAGGCACCCCAACACACACCGGCGAGGTCTCGGCTGCCATCAAGCTTCCGATGGCTCTTTCCTGGAGATATGTAACCGGCAGGCCGATATCCGGTGTTACAACCTCGTACAACCTCTCTTCTCCCATAATAGTCGGCACCGATACTCCGAACCCGATGATGTACTTCGGGTCTAAAGATGTGCTTGTTGCCGTTTCAACCAACACGGGCGAAGCTAAATGGTTTTATCCGCAGACCGGTTCCATCGGCCTGCAGGGGAAAACCGCAACCATACGCACCACTCCGGTGTATTACAACGGCTTTGTGTACGTGGCCGCTACCGATGGCAACCTCTACTGCATTAATGCGGAAACCGGCGCCCTTACCTGGCACACACAACTGGGCGGGGCGGTGAACTCATCCCCGATTTTGGTTGACGGGGTGCTTTATTTCGGGGCGGATGACGGCGGCTTGTACGCCATAGATGCCCGCACGGGTCAATCAATTCGGCCGCCGGGGCCGATTTTCCGCGCATCCGACAGCATCGTCGGCTCGCCGGCATATGCAGACGGAATGCTGTTTTTCATCTCGCGGGACCAGTTCGCTTACGCGGTGGACCTGGCAAAGCTTTTGGCCCTTCAACCGCGGCAGAGCCAAATGAGAGCGGTTAAATGGCGCTACAGCATGTCGGTGTCGGCCATAACGGCGTCTCCCGTGGTGGCGAACGGCAATGTGTACCTGGTGGACGGCGCCAATCTGGTGTGCTTAACCGCAAATAGGGGCCGCGTACGGTGGCGCTATCAGGCTGACCGGGCTATCACAAACACGCCCGCGGTTACCGAACAGGGCATATTCTTCGGCACCAAGAGCGACGATACCGTGGCGCTGACCCCGGAAGGGCGCCTGAAGTGGAAGGCCAAGATGGCCGCGTCGTCTTACGCATCCCCGGTTGTGGTTAGGCTTGAGGGCGTCACCAGGCAAACCCCAACGGGTCCTCAGCCTGCATATGCAGTGGTTGTCGGCTCCAACCGCGGCTTCATATACGTGTTCGATACCGAAGCACCTCCTGGAAGCGAGGAAGGCAAACTGCTTTGGAACTACCGCATCCGGGCCACAACAATATCGCCAAGCGCGGCATCAACCACAACAGCAATAACGGCCGGGCCTGGGCAGTACGCCAACGTTATCGCATCGCCTGTGGTGGTTAACGGTGCTATATACGCGCTTTCGGACGACGGCACGCTGCACTGCTTCCGCTCCGACGAGGAGGATCACACCCCGCCTCTTGTGTACGGAGAGCTCCCTGCCCGCGGACAGGAAATGTCCGGAGCGCCTCCCATCTGGTTCGCTGCTTACATCCTCGATGAAGGCTCCGGCATCGATCCCGATTCGCTCGATTTCCAACTCGACGGGGAAACCATGCCGGATTACAAGTACGATGAGTACCGCGGTTTGGTTTACTACAGAATTGCCGCAAGACCCAAAAACAGAAACACAGCCGCCGAACCGGTGAAACCCCTCGCCGACGGCCGTCATACGGTTACCCTCAAAGTTGCCGATTGGAAAGGCAACAAGGTAGAGTGGACGTGGACTTTCATCGTTGACAATACACTGCCACCGAGCAAACCAAGAGTGGAAACACCTAGTCCGCAATAGCAATAAAAATTGGAGGGAGGAGCTTACTGGATGGTTAAAAGCACATACGGGCTTGAGCACCACGGGCTTGTAAACCTCGGAAACGAATATTGGAACCTGCATGCCGCACCGCTGACCGAGATGGCTATCAAACGCGGGGAGGGATTCCTCGCCCACAACGGTGCCCTTAACGTGCTAACCGGCAAAAGAACCGGGCGCTCTCCGGCCGATAAATACGTGGTGGATGAACCCTCTGTGCGAGACCTGATACACTGGGGCAAAGTCAACAAGCCGATCTCTCAGGAGAATTTTGAACGGCTTTTGCACAGAGTTCAAGGGCACTTCCAAGGGCGCGACGTGTTCGTGTTTGATGGCTATGTAGGCGCACACGAGGACCACCGCCTGCCAATCCGCATCGTAAACACCTACGCGTGGCAGAACCTGTTCGCCCACCAACTGTTTCTGCATCCCAGCAAAGAACGCCTCAGGTTTCACAAGCCGGAGTTCGTTGTTCTTTGCGCACCGGACGTCCACGCTGACCCAGAGCGAGACGGCACCAACTCGGAAGCCTTCATTATAATCAGCTTCGAGAGGAAAATCGTCCTGATAGGCGGCACCCACTACGCCGGAGAGATAAAAAAGTCGGTGTTCTCTGTGATGAACTACTGGCTGCCTCTCCGAAAAGTTCTACCAATGCACTGCTCGGCCAACGTGGGCAAGGACGATGACGTTGCAATATTCTTCGGCCTCTCCGGCACCGGAAAAACCAGCCTTTCTGCAGATCCGCAAAGACGTCTCATCGGCGATGACGAACACGGTTGGAGCGATGACGGTATCTTCAACTTCGAAGGCGGATGTTACGCGAAGTGCATTCGCCTTTCGGAGAAGTACGAACCCCAGATATACCGCGCCATCCGCTTTGGGTGCGTGCTGGAAAATGTGGTTCTGGACGAGGAAACCCGAGAGCCGCTTTACGATGACGACTCCATAACAGAAAACACGCGGGCAGCCTACCCGATACGCTTCATCGAAAACGCCGTTCTCAGCGGCTGCGCCGGCCACCCCAAGGTGATACTGCTTCTGGCCGCAGATGCTTTCGGTGTTCTGCCGCCCATAGCCCGCCTCACACCCGAGCAGACTATGTACCATTATCTATCGGGATACACATCCAAAATCGCGGGCACGGAAGTGGGCATGGGCCAGGAGCCTGAAGCAACTTTCGACCCGTGCTACGGATCGCCCTTCTTGCCGCTTCCGCACACCGTATATGCCAAGCTTCTGGGCGAAAGAATGAGGCAGCACAACACCCGCGCTTACCTTGTGAATACCGGTTGGACCGGAGGCCCATACGGAGTCGGCAATCGTATCCGCATCGACTACACAAGAATAATGGTGCGGGCCGCTATAGCCGGCAAGCTGGAAGAAAACGGTATGAGGGAGGACCCGTTCTTCGGGGTGCAGGTGCCCCTGCATATACCCGGTATTCCGGACGAACTGCTTAACCCGCGCGAAACTTGGGCCGATCCACTGGAGTACGACCGCATGGCCCGCCAGCTTGTTGACCAATTCCGAAAGAACTTTGCTCGGTTCAAAGACGTGCCCAAGGAGATTCTTGAAGCCGGCCCCAGAGCTGATTGCTGAAAAGAAAGCGGGTTTGCTTCGAAATCGCGGTTTTGGGCAAGCTCTTCGGTACGTCTTTGTTGGGGCGGTCAAATGGGTTTGGCCGCCTCGTTCCTTTCCTCGGGTATTGGTGCTCCGAGAAATGCGGCCACTTCTTCCGGGGACTCAAAAAGAAAGTCGGGGTGCTCTGCAGACAGCACATCCCGCCCGAATGGCCCCCACAAGGCGGCTCCGGTAAGCACACCAGCGGATTTACCGCACCTCATATCGTACACGCTGTCGCCGATGAACAGCGTGTTGCCCGGCTGGGCATTGGTAAGCTCCAGTGCTTTCAGCACGGGATCGGGATGCGGTTTGGGGCGCTTGGTGTCGGATGAGGATACAATAACATCCAAGTACGCCTGAAGCGGAAACCGCGAGAGGAAGTTTGCCACCTCGTGCCGGTTTTTGGATGTCACAATGCCCACAATGCGGCCGCTTTCTTTCACCGCACGGAGCATTTCCAGCGCCCCGGGATACGGCTTTTCCATGTGTTTGTTTGCCTCGTAGTACTCTATGAAAGAGCGGGACATCTCATCAACCAGATGCTCCGGGCCGTAAACGCGCATCTGTTCAACCAATGGGCGGCCTATCAGGGCCACTAACTCGGAACGGGGCGGCTCGAAGCCCAGGTGCTTCCGCACCGCGTATGCCAGCCCACCGGCGATGAGTTCGGTTGTGTCTATCAAAGTTCCATCAACGTCGAAAAGCACGCAGTCAATAGCAGGCATTTTGCGTTGTCCAACCAGTATCGGATTTCGCTTAAAGGCAAGAGAAAAGCGCCGGTGTGCACTGCACAAAGTGCTTCCCGGCGCCTATCAAATTTGCGGAACACGTCTTAGAAGCGCCTCTTGGATTTTGCCTTCTTGGGCTTTGGCTTCGGCTTTGAGGCACTCTTGGCGGCAGAGGAAGCCGCGGCTGACGCGCCGTCTCCGGCTACAGCGGCGGCCGGCGTTGACGGCACTTCGGTGGCGGGTTTTTGGGATGCGCTCGGGCTGGGAGTTGGCCGCAGGCGCACATCCGCGGGACGCTTGGCAGTTGTGGCCGCTACCAACGCCGCCCTCCTGCGCTTGGCCGCAATCTGCTCCCAAACCACCAGAAGCGGGCTGGCGTTGAAGATGGATGAATACGTACCCGTTATCACGCCGATAAGCATTGCCACCACAAAGAGCCTGATGACCGGTCCGCCCCAAATCACCAGTGCGAGAAGCGTGAGAATAACCGTCAACGAGGTGTTTATAGAGCGCGCCAGCGTCTGGTTTACGCTTCGGTTTACTATGTCTTCAAAAACGTCATCCTTGGTGCGGTTTTTGAGGTTTTCGCGGATTCTGTCGAAAATGACAATGGTGTCGTGAACCGAAAAGCCGATGATGGTGAGCATTGCCGTGACGAACAGGCTGTCTATCTGCCATCCGGCGAACTTGCCCATGATGGCAAAGATGCCCGTCACAACAAGCACGTCGTGTATCAGCGCGATAACGGCCGTGACACCGTATTTGAGGCCTGAGACGAACCCACCCGGAGCAAAGCGGAAGGACAGGTACACCCCAATGGCTATCGAAGCGAAGAGCACCGACAAGAACGCCTTGCGCGTTAGCTCTCGGCTTATAACCCCTCCAACGGTGTCTACAGACCTAAGGGTGGCACCTTTGAAGCGGCTTTGAATTAGGCTTACGACCTTTTGCTTTGTGGGCTCATCAAGCTCTTTCGTTTTGATAAAGACCTCTGTTCCGCGGGTGGCACCGGCAAGCTGTATGGAAACATCCTCCAGCTTTGCGGGAGCCAGTGCCCTGCGGATCTGCCCAGCCGAAACAGGCTGTGTGAAGTTGAAATCCAAAAGCGTGCCGCCGGTGAAGTCTAAGCCTTTCTTCAGGCCTCCCATAAGGAGGAATATCAATCCGGGAACGACGACCAAACCGCTGAGGGCGAAGTACAGATTTCGGCGGCCGATGATGTTGAGGCCGGGCTTGTTCTCCCTTGCCACCCAGCTTCTGCGCACTCCGAACAGCCACTCCTGCTGGGCCCAAGGCCAGTTAACCACCACGTGCAGGATGGTTCGCGTAACGGTGATTGCGGTGAACATGCTCACCAGCACACCGATGGCCAGAACCAGGGCAAATCCGCGTATTGGTCCGGTTCCGAACCATCCCAGGATTATACACGTGATGATGGTGGACATGTTGGAGTCGAAAATCGAGGTGAAGGCCCGCTTGAACCCGGCGTCGATGGCCGCGTGGAGCGTCTTGCCGCTTTTCAGCTCCTCCTTCAAGCGCTCGAAGATGAGGATGTTGGCGTCAACCGCCATGCCGATGGACAGGATGTAACCTGCGATGCCGGGGAGTGTGAGGGTTACGTGGATGAGCTTGAAGATGGCGAAGGACAAGAGAGCGTAGAACAAAAGCGCAAGGTCGGCCAAAAAGCCCGGGAGGAGATAGTACCCCAGCATGAACACGAGGACGGCACCCAAACCGATTATGCCGGCTATCTTGGCACTGCGGATTGAATCGGCACCCAAAGTTGGCTCCACCTCGGTTTGGGCAACCACTTTGAGGGGCACAGGAAGTGCGCCGGAGTTAAGCAGGGCCGCCTGTTCAACAGCCACTTTCAGGTCGGTGCCCTGGCCGTGGGTGATTCGGGCGTGCCCATCCGGTATTTCGCTTTGGATGCGGGGAGCAGACTCAACTTTGCCGTCGTAAACTATTGCCAGGAGATCCCCTATATGCTCCCGGGTGAATTCCCGGAACTTGATAGTTCCTTCCCGGTCCAGCTCCAGAAGGGTTTCAACCTCCCCAGTTTGGCTGTTGATGCTGGCCTGAGCGGCACCCGGCTTCAGGTTGCGCCCAGTCAAAATGATGTTTTTGGGATCGGCGTACAGTATCTTCTTGCGAACCTCCTCATCGGAGAGGGTTCGCTTGGTGGCTCGCTCTATGAAGCGGGTTCCGTCGTACTCGTACGGGGCAAACGGATTGCGGTCGCTTTTAACATTTGCAAGGTAGATGAACTCCAGCTTGGCGGTTTTTTGAAGGGCTTGGATGGCCTGTCTTTTGTCTAGAGGCTGGCCTTTCTCTTTCTTGCTTTCGGATATTTCAACAACAACCTGATCCCGCCCCTTGGGTTGGATAACCGGCTCGCTGATTCCCAAAGCATCGATTCTGTTGCGGATAACCTTAACAACCTGCTCTTGGGTGTCGGCATCTATGGTAACGCCGGGAACTTTTTGAAGCTGAAGAACAACCCTTATACCGCCGGCCAGGTCAAGGCCAAGCCGAGTTTCAACCCAAGATGCCCACTGACGGACACCCGGCGTGTTAAGGTTAATGTAAATGGCGGCAACTAAAAGGGCGGCAATTATGCCCAAGAGATGATTATGCCTGATTCGCAAAAAAGTGACCCTCCTCTAGTTAACCAAAAACCATGCGGAGGAACAAAGATAGGAACAGCCCTACCTGGGGCGGCCAAAACACACCTGCAGCAACCGCGCCCCAGCCCGGGCTTCCGACCTGTTCCAGCTCCGATGGGTGGATTTTTAAAGCGCCGAGAAAGCGCTTTTCAAACCGTGTTCATTATATGTGCGCCTCCCAGCGCTGTCAAGGTGCCGGCATTGCCTCACCAAAAATCTAAGCGAAAAAATGGACGTTGACCCTCATACAGCGATACAGTATAATATCACCGAACTGCCCGCCGGTTTACACGGTCTGGGCAGGATTTTGTGCAGTTTATATCTTTTCTATCTTATTTCCCCGGAGTTTATTGCATTGAAGCTGAAGATTGGTTTGCCTAAAGGAAGCCTTCAAGACGCTACTTTCGACCTTTTCCGCAAAGCGGGCTTCTCGTTCAGGGTTGACAGCAGCCGTTCTTACGTGCCAACTTGCGACGACCCAGAAATAGACGCCTTGCTCATCAGACCGCAGGAGATTCCCCGCTATGTTCTCCAGGGAGTCCTCGACTGCGGCCTTACGGGTTGGGATTGGATTGTTGACAACGACGCCGCCGACGACCTGATACAGGTGGCCGATTTGGTGTACGGCAAGCGCGAGTTTCACACCATTAAGATCGTGCTTGCTGCGCCTAACGACAGCCCCATAAACGAGCCGAAAGACCTGCAGGGCAAGCGTATTGCTACCGAATATGTAAATCTTACGCGCCGGTGGCTGGCTCAGCACGGGGTGGATGCCGATGTGGAGTTCTCTTGGGGCGCATGCGAGGTGAAAGTGCCCGACTTGGCCGACGCCATCGTTGCAAACACCGAAACCGGAAGCAGTTTGCGCGCACACGGCCTCCGCATTGTTCAGGTTATCCTAGAGTCATCCACAAGATTCGTCATGAACAAAGAGTCTTACCAGGACCCGTGGAAGCGCGCCAAGGCGGAAAATATCGCTATGCTGCTTCAGGGCGCTCTTAACGCCATCGGTATGGTTGGCTTGAAGATGAACGTCTGCCGCGATGATCTTCCCAAAGTTCTCGACATCCTGCCGGCGCTCAAACGCCCAACCATATCCAACCTTGCAGACGAAAATTGGGTGGCCCTTGAGGTAATTCTGGAGGAAAGAGCGGCGCGTGACCTTGTCCCGCAGTTGAAGCGCGCCGGCGCAACAGGCTTGGTGGAATATCCGCTTAACAAGGTGATTTATTAAGAACCGCTTTGGCAACCGCTCTTGGAAAACCGCAATGCTACCGTGTGTTAACTGCGGAGCGGAAAACAGCGATAATGCCAGGTTCTGCTCGGCCTGCGGGCTTCCGCTGACCGACGCCGAGCCGGGAGCTCCCACATCGCGATCGGCTCGCGTGTCGCTGGAGGTGCGCCTGCGCGACGACGTTTCGCCGGCCGGACGCCTCGTTCACGCCGCTTTTCAGCGCCTTTTGGAGGGCAACTTAGAAGACGCCCTGCTTGGGTTAGACAGCGCCCTCACCATCAATCCCGACCTGTGGTCAGCCCACCTGGTGCGCGCTGTCATCCTTTTCCAAAAGGGCGAGGTGGAAACCGCTGAGGAGCATATGCGCAAAGCCGTGCAGTCCGAGCCCGATGCGGTTTACCACAAAGCCACACTGGAGCGCATTCTGGCAACCAGCACCCAACCCAGTTTTGTTTCCAAAGTCCTGCGCATCAGCAAAGACACGCCGTTTCTGCTTGCTGTGGCCGCCGCCGGTTTGGTTTTGGTGGTCGGCCTTGCATTGAATGTCTCGGGTAAACCGGCCCAAAACCAACCAGCACCAAAACAGCAAGAGCAAGTTGCACCGGAGGGCTATCCACCTGGACTAATGCCCTACACCCGGCCGGCACCGACGGCTTACACAACTGTGCCCCACTCATTCCCGGCGGTAACCGCCCCGCAGGCGGAAGATACCCCTGCGGCCACCCACACCACTTCGCAGTTGCCTTCGGTGCTTCCGCCGGCCCAACCCGAGGTGATTGCTCCACCTGCAGACCTGTACGCGGTTCCGGATTCCTCAGATAAACAGCAACAGCCGTCAAAACCGGAAGGCTCGTCTGAAGCGGACTCATCATCCCGCGAGAAACCCAAAGACAGCCCCGAAGAAACACCCGTAAGCAGGCCTGGGCGCGCCTATGTGGGATATGATCCAACCCCAAGTCGACAGTGGCAAAGCCGGAACGGTTCGGCAGTCATGTTCCACCGCCAAACGGAAGCCAAAAGCACCAATGGCTCCGAAGATGAAGGGATTAAGGCCTGCGAACTCCAGCGCCTTGCCATAAACTACGAACGGCAGGGCCTTTACGCCAAGGCCGCTGAGTACTTCCGGCTTGCCATAGACGCTTACCAGAAGCAAATCGCCGAGGGGCGCGATGTCGAAGCCGCCCAGAGGGCGATAGCCTCCTGCCAAGCGGGTTTAAGGCTTGTGGAAGCCAGGCTGTAAAACCGATGCGCACCACAGCAAACATGCTTCCATTTAAAAATCCGCTGTTTGCAACGGCTCTCGCAGTGGTGCTTGCCTTCGCGGGAACACCGGCATGCAGAGCGGAGCGTCTCGAGCTTTTGCAAACGCCGGACACCAACCAATGCGTGCTGTTCTGGTCGGCAGGTTCTTCCCGACTCTTTCAGGATGCTGTGGATGCTGTAAGAAAGAGCAGTCCCAAACTTCTCGTTCTCTTCGCCGATCCGTCCTCTCCGGAAGTGGCGGCGGCTTCTGCGGAGGGGCGGCTTGAATCACTGCCGGGAGCAAACCCAACACCTCAAGAGTTGGCCTTGTTGGGCACAATTTTCGGCGCCGAGGTTGTTGTAGCACCCGGCAAAGCCTCCAAGCCGCAGGAAAGAATCCTCAAATCGGAATCCTTGGGCGAGGAAACACCGCCCTCCGACCAGAACCGCGCGGAAGCGGTTGGCGGCTTCACAGTGGTGAGTTCCATAAACAACAGCGCTGAATTCGTGCCGGCGGACACCCAAGCACCCGGCGCCGTGGCCTCAGCGGTTTCCAAACTGCTTAAAATCCCAGCCAGCACACCCAGCGCCCTCTACCGGCGCGGGCTGATACTGCTTTGCAGGCACAGCATCGTTGAGGCCTTGGACTCTCTTTCATCCGCCGTTGCGCTGTCGCCCAACACTGTGGAATACCGCCTGGCCTACGCAAAAGCCCTCCGTGCGGCCAAACGCACCCGAGAAGCCGCAAACGAAATCCGCCGGGCGCTTCGGCAGCAGCCATCAAACCCGGCGGCCCTCATGGCCTTGGCAGAGATGGAGGCCGAACAAGGCCGTTTGGCATCCGCACTTAAGGCCGCAGAGCAGGCGGCTTCGGTGCCGAACGCGCCGTCGGAAGCGCACAGGCTTTTGGGAGACATCTGCTTGGCCGCGGGGAGAACCCTTCAAGCTGTGGAAGAGTACACCCTGGCCGGAAAGAACCCCAAAGCGCTTGTGCCGCTGGCCAAACTGCTTATCAAACAGGGCCGCTTCGATGAAGCCGCTTTGGCGGCAATGGACGCGCTGGCCATCCAGCCGAACGATACAACGGCACGCGGCATCCTGGCCGACGCGTATTCATCAGGAGGGCGCTACGCCGACGCAGTATTCCACCGCTCACAGGTTGTGATACGGGTGGTGGAAGCAGCCGGCGAGCAACAGCCGGCGGTATTCTGCGGCAGCGCTTACGTACACCGCGGACCGCCAACCCTGTCTGCAGATGACGAAGCAGAGCTCACCAAAACGGTAAGGGCTTTGCTTAACGATATCTTATCTGGCGTTCGCGGCGTGCAGACCGGCACCGTATCCAGAACCAGCATGTATAAAGCCCTCCAGGAATCTCTGCTTGCCTCGGACAGACTGCGGGCTGTGCTTATGGAAAATTCGGCTTCACCCATCATGGACGAGGCTGAAGCAGACCGAATGCTTGCTTACAGTTTGTGGTCGCAGTCCTCTTACGATCTTATAAAAGCGCTGGAGTCTGACGACAGAAAAGCTGTGCAAGACGCCCTGGAGTTGGTTGAGCATGCCGTCCGAAAACTGGACGATGCCAACCGCACCTTCAAGCAGCGAAAACCTGCCAGGTGAGCGGTGGCCTGAAAAATGGAAAACTTTCGGCGGTTTTCTCCTATGAATGATTTCGGCATGAGCAGCATTGGAAAAACATTGATAGCGCTGGGCATCAGTTTGGTGATAATAGGCGCAGTTATGTGGGGCGCCTCCAAACTGCTGGGCCGCCATGAGGGCTTTCTGCCGGGCGATATTGTTTACCGGCGCGGCAATTTCACCTTCGCGTTTCCGATAACCACCTGCATACTGATAAGCGTACTGCTCACACTCATAGCTTGGCTGGTATCCGCTTTTCGACGTTAAGGTCTATGCGGTTGGCCGACTTTCAATACCATCTTCCTCCAGAGCTTATAGCCCAAGACCCTGTGTATCCCCGAGATGCATCCAGGCTCCTCGTTCTGCACAGAAGCACCGGTGAGCTGGAGCACAGAATTTTTTCCGATCTGCCGGAGTATCTAACAGCCGATGACGTCTTGGTGCTTAACGACTCCAAGGTCATCCCTGCACGCCTGGAGGGGAGGAAACCCACGGGAGCAAACATCGAAATCCTGCTCCTCAAGAGGCTAGATGAACGCAGATGGGAGGCCCTGGTATCGCCTGGACGCCGCGCGCGCCCGGGCAGTGTGGTGCTGTTGAACGATGGGGTCCAAATCAAAATTGGCGAGCGCACTGAAGCCGGCGGCCGCATCGTTGAGTTCAACGGGAATGCCCCAGTATCCGAACTGCTGAAGCGGTACGGTCGAACGCCCCTGCCTCCATACATCAAAAAAGAGCTGAAGGACCCCGGCCGCTACCAAACGATTTACGCGCGCGAGGAGGGATCCGCCGCCGCTCCCACCGCCGGACTGCACTTCACCGAGCGCCTCTTGGAGCAGATTCGACAGAAAGGCGTTTCAATTGTGTACTTAACCCTCCACATAGGCCTGGATACTTTCCGCCCAATACACGAGGACATCATTGAAAAACACCGAATGCATTCTGAGGAGTACGAAATCAGCGAGGAAACGGCGGAAACCATAAACTCGGCGAAAGGGCGCGTAATCGCCGTCGGCACAACATGCGTCAGGGCGCTGGAATCTGCCGCAACCGAGGACGGCAAAGTGGTGCCCGGGCGCCGCTCGACGAGTCTTTTCATAATGCCCGGGTACCAATTCCGCGTTGTTGATGCGCTGATAACCAACTTTCACCTCCCGGGGTCAACTTTGCTGGTGCTGGTCAGCGCTTTTGCCGGCCGGGAGTTAATTCTTTATGCGTACCAGCAGGCTATTCAGATGAGGTATAGGTTCTACAGCTTCGGCGACGCAATGCTGATTTTATAAACTCTTACAGGGAGCGTGGTTGCAAGTGAAAAACCTGCAGGAGTGGATGCGATACGTAGAATCCCAATCTGAAGCCGCCAAACGCAAGCTCAGCGGCCAGGAAGAACCACAGCCGCCTCAGCAGGAGCAGCAGGCGGAGGAAAAACACGATCACGCACTGAAAGGATCGGCAAAAACCCTCATCTCCTGGGCGCAAACGGCTCCGGAGGAAATCACAAAACCCAAACCGCGCGCGCGATCGGCGCCACCGGCCAAGTCCGCCGCCGATGTAATGCGCTATATCCCCATACTGCGCGAGGTAAGCGGTCTCAATGAAAAGCCTCCAGCCCACCAAGAGCAAACGCCGGCTTCCACAGCGCAGTCCGCGGCAGAAAATAAACCGGAGAGGCCGCTACAAACCGCGGATGGGTTCCAAAATCCCCCAACTCAGCCATCTATCCGGGAGGAAGCGCCGGCCAACGCAGCAGAAGACACATCCAGTTGGCATAAACTTCCAAGGCGGCTTCAGATTCTTCTGTCTTCGCTTAAGGATGAGGTGGCTTCGCACTATTACAAACCGTTCCGCGAAACCAGAGAGGAGCTGATTCGCCGGCTTCTAGACCCAGAGCTGACACTGGAAGACACCGCCCGGGTTCTGGGCGTTTGCCCAATGACCGTGCGCCGCTACACCAACAAGGGCCTGCTGCCCCACCACCGCACACCGGGCAATCAGCGCCGCTTCCGGCTGTCGGATGTGCTGGAGTTTATGGAAAAGCACGGAACGCTTAGGGGTGGAAATCCCGACATAGAGGAAACCGCCGACTAACGCGCTTTCGACCAACCTGCATCCTAAGGGAATCTGCGGGTGTTTAATGCGCGGTTTGGAGTTCTCAGGGGGCCGTGGTTATAGCTGTGTTCACAGAGAGCTTTCGTCCCGTGGTGAACGGCGTAAGCGTCTCGGTGGAGACCTTCGCGCGGGAGCTGACGGCCCTCGGCCATGAGGTCCACGTGTTTGCACCGAGATACCCCGGATACACGGACAACTGGCCTTTTCAGGTGCACCGACTTCCTTCGATAACCACGCCGTTCGCTAGGGACTACCCTCTTCCAATTCCCATATCAGGCCGTTTGCACCGCCTTTTGCTCGACGCCGGAACACACCTCATACACACCCAATCGCCGTTTCTCTCGGGTTGGTCAGGCGCCTTTTGGGCGAAAAAGCTCCACATTCCGCTGGTTACAACCCACCACACAATCTACACCGAGTACGTTCATTACGCCAAGATTGTTCCACCTGCGCTGGCAAAACGGGTTGTCATAGCCATCACCAGGCGGCACAGCAACAGGGCAAACCTTGTGATAGTGCCCACCGAACCCATCATCGGCCTGCTTAGGTCCTACGGCGTAACCGCGCCCATCAAGGCCGTGCCAACCGGCGTGGACGTAGAAAGCATCGCAAGCGCACCGCCGGAATGGGCCATCAATCAGTACGGAATACCGGAGGGTAGCAAGGTTGTTCTTTATGCAGGCCGGCTGGCTCCGGAAAAAAACGTTTTAGAGCTCATACGCGCTTTTGCCTTAATATCGCGGGCTCGAAGCGATGTGGTGTTCCTCGTGGTCGGCGGCGGCCCCTCCGCCGATGATTGCAAGCGGCTTGCGGCTTCTCTGGGGATTGGCGAACGGGTTCGGTTTACCGGTGTTCTGCATCCGCCGCATCTGTATTCGTGCTATGCGGCCGCCGACCTAATGCTTTACCCCTCTCTAACCGATACCCAAGGAATGGTCTTGTGCGAGGCTTTGGCCGCCGGAACGCCATGCGTTGCCGCAAACGCATACGGGGCAACATCCGTGGTCCAGCACGGCATAGACGGCATCCTGGTTCCCGGAAGCGCCGAATCCCTGGCGCAGGCCGCGCTGGAACTGCTTTCCGACCCGGAGAAGCTAGAAGCAATGTCGCGCAATGCCAGGGAAAACGCAAAAAGATTCAGCCGCCGCGAGTGCGCTTTGAAAATGCTGAGCGCCTACAACGAGGCGATCCAAAACGCCGAAAAAGAGCTTTTGTTTAAATCAAAAAGATAGGGAGTTCGAAGCTTGGAAAAACTGCTTGCGCCGATATTCATTTGGGTGAAGAACGTGATTGCCGGATGGGGGTATCCTGGCGTTGTGGTTTTGATGGCCATCGAAAGCGCCTGTATTCCACTTCCCAGCGAGGTGATAATGCCTTTTTCCGGGTTCCTCGCCAGTGAAGGTCGGATGAACCTGTGGTGGGCATCCGTGGCTGGAGCGGTTGGATGCGGAATTGGCTCCGCGGTGGCTTACTGGATTGGGGCCACAGGCGGGCGCGCTTTCTTCGAGAAGTACGGCAAATACCTCCTCATTCGCAAACGCGACCTCGACTCCGCAGATAGATGGTTTGCCAAGTACGGCGAGGCCGCCGTGTTCATCAGCAGGTTACTGCCGGTTATACGCACCTTCATTTCGCTGCCGGCTGGCATTGCGCGCATGAATTTTCCAAGGTTTATGGTATACACACTGGTGGGTTCGCTTCCGTGGTGCTATGCATTGGCCTTCGTTGGGTATAAAATGGGGCAACACTGGGAAGACATCCGCCGCTACTTCCACGGAGCCGACTTGGTCATCGGCATTGCGATTGCGGCGGCTTTTATCTTTTGGCTGTGGCATCATCTCAAACCCGAAAAAGAAGCGCAACCCGATTGAGTTAGCCAGCAAGTATACTTGCCCTCACCAACCAAAACTTTTGAAAAGCTCTGGGCAGGAGGAAACGCATGGACCTGGGTCTTACCGGCAAGGTGGCCATAGTAGCCGCGGCATCTCGCGGTCTTGGTAAAGCGGTTGCGGCCGCACTGGCCAGCGAAGGGGCAAAGGTTTCCATATTTTCGAGAAGCGAAACCGCAATCCGCGCCGCCGCCGAGGATATACACAGAACAGCAGGCGTGGACGTGCTTGCCATTCAAGCCGACGTTACAAACCCCAACGACCTGGAGCGCGTGGTATCCGAAACCGTGAAGCGCTTCGGCAGGCTTGATATATTGGTTAACAACGCCGGCGGACCACCGCCAGGCCGCTTCGAAACCCTAACCGAGCAGGATTGGTACCGCGCTGTTGACCTTACTTTGATGAGCGCCGTAAGGTTAACAAGGCTGGCGCTTCCGCATCTGCGCGCCGCAGGCGGAGGACGCATTATCAACCTCACCAGCATAGCCGTCCGGGAGCCTGTTCGCAACCTCATGCTCAGCAACGCCATCAGAGCGGCCGTTGCGGGATGGTCGAAAACGCTGGCGCAGGAGCTGGCGGCCTACAACATCTTGGTCAACTGCGTTGCGCCGGGGAGAATAGACACCGAAAGGGTTAGAGAGCTTGACCAGGCCAATGCAACTGCCCGCGGCATAACCTACGAAGAAGCCCGCGCAGAACAAGAGCGCGCCATCCCACTGGGCCGATACGGCACCCCGGAGGAGTTTGCCTCCGTTGTTGCTTTCCTCGCCAGCAACAAGGCAAGCTACATAACCGGCACCACCATTTACGTTGACGGCGGCAGTCTAGCCTGCGTTCTGTAAAGCCTTCGCTGAAACTGGAACCTCAAGTCAGGTATCTGCGTCGGATATAGTGAAAAGGTTTCAGCGTGGGCAAGGTAATATGGAGCGCGTAAGGTTTAGGTTGTTGCTGTGCTTTATGCTTCTGGCGTTCGCGGCTTTTCTGCAGCCGTACCGCGTTGTTGTGGTTGTCGGCAACTCTATGTGGCCAACTCTCCGCAGCGGCACCGTGGTTATTTTGGACACCAGAGCGCGCCGCGGCGTTAACATAAGTGAAGGCGACATTGTGGTGGTGCGCATCGACGGGCAGAACCTGGTGAAAAGGGTTTACGCACTGGGCGGAAGCAAAGTCCGGGGCTTTCTCGGACGCGATGAGAAAAAGTATTCAAGGCGCACGTACCGCGTTCCAGACGGCTACCTCCTGGTGATTGGCGACAACCGACAAGATTCCTACGACAGCAGGGATTTCGGTCCGGTGCCTATTGAGGCAGTGCTGGGCAAAATCCTCTCCTGAGCAAACAAAACGCGGCTTTCAACCCTAAAGAAGCCATCATTCGCCGCAGAAGTGCTTGTACCAAGAGGCCACCTTGCGTATGTAGTTTTTTGTTTCGCGGTACGGCGGTACCCCACCGTATTTTCTAACGGCCCCACTGCCGGCGTTATAGCTTGCCAGCGCAAGCGCCAACTGCTCCATCGAGCTTCTGCCGGAAAACTTCTCAAGGTGGACCCGAATGAGCCGCACCGAAGCCTCGATGTTCTGCACCGGATCGTAGGCGTTGGTAACGCCCAATCCACGAGCAGTGGCCGGCATCAACTGACCAAGACCCATTGCACCCTTGCGCGAAGTTGCATCCAGCTTGAACCCGGATTCCACCGCAAGAACCGCCATAACAAGCCGGGGGTCCACGCCGTATCTACTGCTGAACCCGAGCACACTGCGAGCAATCGTTTCAAGCTGGGGCTCCGAAAGCCGGGGGTTAAACCACGCCACAGCCCGCTTGTAAGCCTCCACAATGGCCGATATATCCCATCCTCGCCCCACTCCATAGTAGAAACCGCGGGACGAAGGCCTTGCTGTTCGAGATGTGCGGGCGTTTTTGCTGGCACTGCTCCCAGCCTTGGCGGACTTTTGCGCAGCAAGCAGTGCCGCCTGCACCTCGGACTCGGTGGCAACAGCCAGTGGAACCGGCGAGAAGTCTTGCACTCCCTGCTGGTTTGGCAAACCTTCACTGGAAGAAGGCCGGTCCTGAACCAAAACTCGAATTCGGGTGCCCACGGGTATATCCGGGCACTGGCCGGAGCCCGTAACGCTTAGGCTGGCGCCGTTGTCCAACTGCAGTAAAAGCGTGTAGGTGCCGGCAAGCGTACTAACCGCCACCCCGTTCAATGTGCCGCGAGCCTCCCAAGCGGTTGGCGTACCCCTGCCGAGGGATACCTGTGCCTGTCCGTCGAACACGGAGGCGTTGTGCTGTTTGCACTTTGCTAGGTACTCCGCACCGCGAGATGCGGCACTATTTGCCACGCCGCCGAAGCTAAGCAATAAAACGAGCAAAAAAGCAGTAAACCAAAAATTTGCTCTTATAAAGCAAAAGGCTTTGTTCTCGAACATCATCCCCCAAAAATCTTCCACAAAATAACTTGCCCTTTCCAAGGGCGCCTTCTAATTGTTTAGACGAAACTGCAGGGTTGAAGTAACACTGGCTAACGAAATTCTGAAGCCAGCTCCTTTAAGCGCTTGGATTAAGAACTCGCCCCTGCCCATACTAGCCAATCTGCGCCGCACTGTCAACCAGAACCCAAGCGGAACCAAGGCCTTTCAAAGTTCTAAACGCCGCCAATCGAAGCTCTTCTCTTGGTCAGCATCCCCCTCCCCAAGCCCTTCTCCCCAAATCACCCCCTCATCCCCGACCCTTCTCCCATCCAAGGGAGAAGGGAGCATTCGGTTCCCCTCGCCCGTGCGAAGCTACGGGAGAGGGGCCAGGGGTGAGGGCGAGCAAGCCGCCAAACTTTTGAAAAACCCTGGAACCCAAGCGGAACCTGCCGCCTAAACTGAATTGGAAAGGGGTTGGAACAAGGATACGCGCTTTCCCAAAGCACCGCGCAGGGAAACGGTGTGGTTCCCGTCGAAAAATCCAAGTCGGGATTATGCGGCTATGGTGCAGATAAAACTCCTGGATGTTACGGTAGGCTACAACTCTTCAACGGTTCTTGAAGGCATCACGCTTTCGGTGGAGCGCGGGGAATTTGTGGCACTGCTTGGGCCAAACGGCTCTGGCAAAACCACCCTCCTTCGTGTTTTGAGCAAAGTTCTTCCTCCGCGGCACGGCACGGTTTTCCTCGAAAGCACAGACCTGCGCAGGATTTCCACAAAAGCCCTTGCCAGAAAGATGGCCGTGGTATCTCAAACTGCGGCCGTCGGATTCGATTTTACCGTGGAAGAAATCGTGCTTATGGGCAGAGCTCCGCACCAAAGCCGGTTTGGCATCGATACCGCCCACGACCGCGAGATTGCGACGCGGGCCATGGCGCGCACGCGGACTCTGCACCTGGCACGCAGATCGGTGGCCTCGCTCTCGGATGGCGAGTTCCAAAGGGTGATGCTGGCAAAAGCCCTTGCCCAGCAACCGGAGATTCTGCTGCTGGACGAGCCGACGTCCCATCTGGATATGAACTTTCAAATCGAAATGCTGGAGCTCATCCGAACGCTTAACCGCCAGGAGGGTATAACCGTCATAGCCGTACTGCACGACCTGAATCTGGCTTCCTCCTACTGCGAGCGCATCATCCTACTTAAAGACCGCAAAATTTACGCGGCCGGAACGCCGGAGGAGGTGCTTACAGAAGCCATAATATCCGAAGTTTACGAAGCGGAAGTGCTGGTGCGCCCGCACCCAATCACTGGGCGGCCCCACATCATTCCGGTGCCGGGTCCGCCGCCGATGCCGGAAACCGCCGCCGGCAAGGTGGTGCACGTTGTGTGCGGAGGCGGAAGCGGGGTTTCGGTTCTAAGGGCGCTGGTGAGAGCCGGATACCGCGTTACAGTAGGCGCATTGAACTACGGCGACTCCGACCATTCCGCGGCACAGGCACTGGGCATTCCGCTAGCCGAGGAGGCCCCCTTCTGCCCAATCTCCGACGAGGCGCACGAAAACCACAGAAAGCTTGCCTTGGCATCGGATGTTGTGGTGCTGTGCGATGTTCCCTTCGGTGTGGGGAATTTACGGAATTTGGAAGTGGTGCAGGAAGCACAAAACGCCGGCAAACCCGTGGTGCTGTTACAGCGGCGAAGCATCCAGGAAAGAGACTTCACCGGTGGATGCGCCGCCAAACTTTACTCTGAGATAGCGGCGAACGGTGCTTTTGTGGTAGCCAGCGTGCAAGATCTGCTGAAGGAACTGCGGCGCCGGCTGTGATTCTTCCAAGGGCGCGAAAAGCCCAGATGTTTACGCGCTCATTTCCCTGTTCTCTGGACGAGCAGTAAAGCGGCATCATCGCGCAGGTAGCCGCCGGCGTGCTCTTGGGCACGCTGAAGGAGTTTATCCAGCGCGGAGGACGGGTCTTCGTTGGCGCTTACGATGTAAGCCACCTCATCCACGCCCAATATCGGTCCGCCGGGTCTGTGGGCATCTGTAACGCCGTCTGTGTACAACAGCAGGCGCGCATTTTCGGGTACTGTCACTTCCTGGGTGGCGAAAACGGCATCTTCAAAACTGCCGAGTGTTGGCCCTGTCGAGTGAAGCAGAAATTTAAGCCCGTCTGGTGTTACAATCAGAGGAGGTTCGTGGCCGGCGTTGGCATAGCGAAGCCTTCCGGTGTCCGGCTCAAAAATGCCGTAGAACAGGGTTATAAAAGAGTGCTCCGCACCGTAGGCATCCAAAAAAGCGCTGTTCACGGCGGCCAGAATATCACTTGGCCTTTGGAAAACCCTGCTGTAAGCCCTCAAGCTGTATTTAACCAAAGCGGTTCTTACTGCGGCTTCAACGCCTTTGCCGGCAACATCGCCCATTGCTATGCCGTACTTGCCTTCGGATATGGAAAACACGTCGTAGAAATCCCCTCCAACGAGCACACTGCTGTACGCTGGCTGGTAACGCCCTTCGGCAATAAACCCGTGCAGTTCCCTGTTTCTGGGCAGATTTGGAAGAAAAGCTTTCTGCAGGGTTGCGGAGACGTGCTTTTCCTGATCGAAAGCCCTTTGAAGCTCTTCTTGGGCCTGCCGCAGTTCCGTGAAATCTCGATACACGAGAACGCCGGCTATGATTCGGCCTTCGGAGTCTCTGATGGGACCCGCGTTGCACAAGATATGAATGCGCTTGCCGCCGCGCGTGGGTATAAGATACTCTTCGCCTTCAACAACCTCTCCACTGCGTATGGCCCTAACCAGCGGCAGTTTTCCCTCGGGTACTTCACGGCCGTCTGGGTACCGCACATCAAACGCGCAACGCCGCTGTTGAACCGACATCGCCAAAAGCTCTTGAACCGAACAGCCTATCATGGCCGCCGCGGCCCGGCTTGCCATTATGAGATTGCCGTCGGGAGCGCTCGCAACCAAAACGCCTTCGGGTATATACTCCATAAGGGCTTGAAGGAGGCGACTACCCTCCTCTGCCTTTCGCAGGGCCGAGGTAAGTTCGCGCTCGCGGTCCTTAAGAGCCGTAACGTCCGCCAAAGCCACCACAGTCCCCGTAGTCTTTCCCGAAGAATCGAACACCGGCGTTATACTGGTAAGCGCCGTAACCTTGGTTCCGTCGGAGCGCTGTATCAAGTGTTCAACGGGGCCGAACGCGCGGCCGGAACGGAGCACCTTTAAAATCCGCTGAAAACCGGAGTAGATCTCTCCATTGTAGCCGCGAAAAACGAAAGAGGATGAAGCATCGTCGCCCGGGCTCCGACCTGTTGGGTCCTCACCCAGCATAGACACAGCGGTGCTGTTGGAAAGAATGACAACCCCCTCCGCATCCGAAAGGATGATGCCAACTGGTATGGTATTGATTGCGGCCTGCAGAAAAGCCCTGGCCCTATCGGCCTCGGCGGCAACCCTGGCCCGCTCCGATTCAGCGCGCTCGCGCTCGACAATTTCGGTGCGCAAAGCTTCATTCGCGCTCTTAAGGGCGCGCGTCCGTTCTTCAACCCTCTTCTCAAGCTCTGCAGCCAAGCGCTTTGCCTGTTCCTCCGCACGCTGGCGCTCGATGGCAAGAGATATGGCTCCGGCCGCGGCGCGCAGAAGATCGATTTCCGGAGGCTCCCATTCGCGCTCCTCGGCGCAGTTGTCGAAGCCTATAAAACCGAAAGGCTCACCGTTCACAAAGAGGGGGATAAGGAGTATGGTCAGTATGCCCTGGGGCTCCAGAACGGCGCGAACAAAATCCGGCAGATTTCGCACTATGCCTGTTAGGATTTCACCCTTAAGCAGACGGGCGGCGTAGTCATCGTAAGGGTAGTTTTGGAGGAGCGGGTTGTCTATCTCGGGCTTCACGCCTTTGGCGCACCACTCGGCCTTTTGGCTCATAAGCATGCGCCCGCTTTCGTCGCGGTGGTTCTCGAAGACGTAAACGCGGCTTGCGCCTGATACAACCCCAAGCGGCTCCAGAACGTCTTCGTAGCACCTTCCCTCGCCTCTAAAGGCCAGCAGGCGGCGCTGAACCTCGGCCAACGCCGACAGATATTGTTCGCGCTTAGAAGCCCAAACGCTGTATGGATACTGCCCCGCATCTCCGGCTCCAAGCGGGGATAGTTCTTGGCACATAAAAGCTCCTGAAAAACTGCGCGGTTTGAATGCCCTCGTTTGGGGTCACCGAAGTGGCTGTGTCCGCATGACCATAATACCATTCAAACGGGAGCAACGTCAAAGAAAAATACGCACGCACGGTGATTACAACCTGCGGAAGAAGAACCGTGGACGAAAACCTCCCTACGAAACAGCCTTTCCTAACGCTTTGAAAACCTTCTCGCGAAGTTCCGGGGTTGGTGCCAAAAACCGCTGGATAACAGCCTGAAGGTCCTCCGGGCGCCGGGCCTCGAAGCGAAGGGTAACCGCCGGCTCGGTGACGCTGGGGCGGAACAGCGCCCAGCCCTCGGGATAAACAACCCTCAGCCCATCCAGCAGGCTTACATCGCCTTCTGCCGCGCTTTTGAGGCGCTCCAAAACTTCGGGCACGTTCAGCCCTTCCGCCGGTATGCGCAGGTCCGGCGTTATAGAATAGGCAGGCACGGAATCCGCCATTTGGGCCAGCGGGGCAACTCGACCCACCAAATCCATCATAACCAGCGCGGAAAACAGGCCGTCGTCTCCGCCCCACAGCTTTTCGTAGAAGAAGTGGCCGCTGATTTCAGCGCCGAAAACCGCTTTCTCCAAAAGCATCCTGGTTTTGATGAAGGTATGGCCGGACCGCTCCATAATGGGCACACAGCCCGCCTGGCGAATGGCCTCCTCAACGGCCATGGAGCATTTCAGGTCGTACACAACCTTCAATGGGCTCTGGCGGTTAATCACTTCCTGTTGGTTTGGCAAGGCTTCTTGGCGTCCGGCGCTTCCAGGGATGATATGGCGGATGAAGATAACGGCGGCGGTATCGGCCGTCACCGGTTTGCCACGCGAATCCACAAACGCAACACGGTCACCGTCGCCGTCAAAGGCCACACCAAGGTCTGCCCCAACCTCTTCAACCTTACGGCAAAGCGCACTTAGATTGGATGCCACAGCAGGGTTCGGAGGGTGCCCCGGGAAAGTACCATCCGGCACGCAGAAAAGCTCGTGCACCTGCATTCCCAGCCGGCGGAGCAGTTTTGGGGCTATCTCAGAGTAACAGCCGTTGGAGCAGTCCACCACAACCGAAAGCGGCTTCGGTGCAGGCGCCGTTCTGAGAATGTGCTCTTCGTAGGCGGGCAGTATGTCGGTGCGAACCACAGTCCCGGCGCGCTGTACAGCGGAAGGCGCGGTTTCGGCCAGGCGGCGCACCTCTTCGATTTCTTCCGGCGTAATCGGCATCCGGCCGACCCTCAGTTTAAAGCCGTTGAACGGCGCGGGGTTGTGCGAAGCGGTTACCATAATGCCCCCGTCGGCGCCCATGGTTTCGATGGCGAAGTAGAAAGCCGGGGTTGGGACAATTCCCAAGTCAACCACGGAACAGCCAGAAGCCAAAAGGCCATCCACAGCCGCGGCCATCAACTCGGGAGTGCTTGGCCTCACATCGCCGCCCACGAAGATGCGCGGGCTCTCCAATCCCAACTTCCCTTTGGCGAGAACACCAACCGCCCAGCCTATTCTGTAAGCCGTATCGGTGGTGATTTCCGTTCCGGCCAGCCCGCGTATGTCGCAAGCTTTGAATATGTGCGCACTCAATCGGCCCATCTCACCTTTTCACGCGTTCACCAGGTATCCGCGCTCTGCGCACGCCTCGCGCAAAGCCTTAAGCTTCTGCACGTAAACCTCTGCGTGCTCCGGACGAGGCTCCACACAGTATCCAATGCGCACCATGGCCCTGCTGGCGCTTTCCAAACTGCTGTAAAGCGTTTTCGACGCGGCAAGCACAGCCGAACCCATTGCCGCCTCGCTTATCTCCGGCACCCTTACCTCCACCTGAAGCACATCCGCCCTAAGCTGAGACCACACTCTGCTGCGGGCACCGCCGCCGGTGGTAAATACCGCCTTCGGATACCCTGCGCCGAGCGAATCCAGAAGCTCGTATATCCACCTTTCAACCAAAGCCACGGCCTCCAGCCCGGCCGCGTAGAGAGCCGTCTCATCATCCACGCGGCCAATCACGAAGCCCTCTGCGTCTGCGTGCAAAAACGGCAGTCTCTCGCCTTTTCGCGCCAGCGGATAAAGCACCAGCGCGGTTGGCAAAAGCGGTTCGGCATTGCGATCAAGCTCAGCGTAGTCCCTCCCTGGGAAGTTTTTGGCGAACCACTCTCCCCCCACGTTGCTGGCACCGCCCGGAAGCCAGTATCCCTGAGGATGCCTGTGGTTGTAAATGCGGCCAATGGGGTCGCGCACCGGCTCCTCCGAAACGCCGCGCACAACCAGGGTTGTTCCCAAAGTGGTATTCCAATCGCCTGGAGCGGCGGCACCCGATGCCACAAAGCCGGCGGTTCCGTCCGTCATTCCGGCCACAACGGTTGTGCCCTCTGCAAGCCCGGTCTGCTCGGATGCCGTGCGATTCACCTCCGCTATCGGGTCCCCAATCGCCGCCACAAGCGGCAGTTTGCTAAGCGGAATTCCCAAAGCAGACTCAATATAACCGGGCCAAGCCATCTGCTCAAGGTCGTAGCCGGTTTTCAGCGCGTTGGAGAAATCCGAAACATCCCAACAGCCCGTAAGCTTTCCCACCAGGAAGTCGGCCGCGTGGATGAACTTGTACGCGTTGGCGTACACATCCGGCTCATGCCGCCGCACCCACAATATCTTGGCAAGAGCGAAGGATGCGTTGAATATGGGAGCTCCGGCGGCCCGATTGCACTCTTCAGCCTCGGCCACGGCCCGACCATCGTTGTACATGATGGCTCTGCGAAGCGGGCGCCCCTGGCGGTCCACCGGCACAACCGTGCCCGAGGTGCTGTCCACGCAAACGGCGGCTATCTGACCGCTTTCGATGCCGCGCTCCCGAAGCTGCTGCACCACCTGGCGCAGGCAGAAGCATGCGGCTCTCCACCAATCCTCTGGGTCCTGCTCGAACCAGGCGGAGTCGGCAGGCTTCTTTTCCGGTTGGGGCAGGGGGGTGCTGGCAGAAGCAACAACCACACCCTCGCGGTTGCACACCAAAGCGCGAACGCCCTGCGTTCCCACATCCAGTCCAAGCACGTAATCCACAGTTTGAAGACTCCCGCCAAGATTCATAAAGAAGGCGGCTTCACCGCAGGCCCCTTGTGCGCAGTAGATAGCAGAAGAAGGGCCCACCCATAAGCGCGGTTAAGACGCCAACGGGAAGCTCCGCGGCCCCGAAAAGGGTTCTCGCTGCGGTATCCGCCAAAATCAGGAAGCTTGCACCCAGGAGGGCGGCGGAGGGTATCAGCACGCGGTGGTCGGGGCCAACCAAGCTCCTGGCCATATGCGGCACAATCAGCCCCACAAAACCAATCACCCCCGAAGCAGCCACCGCAGATGCAGTTGCCAAAGCGGCCAAAGCGATTATCAGGTGTTTAACCGACTCCACCTTCACCCCCAAGTGGTGCGCCGGCTCCTCTCCCAAAGATATCAAATTCAGGTCCTTGGAGAAAAGCCAGATGCCAAAAGCGGCCAGCACGGATAAAGGACCCGCCATCCAAACGCGCGCCTTATCCGCCCCCGACAAACTGCCCAAAAGCCAGTACACTATCTCCTGCATGCTTTGCCCGCTGAGCGCCAAAAGCAATGTAACCGCAGACCAGAAAAAAGAGCCAACAACCACACCGGCCAAAAGGAAACCGCGCGTTGGCAGTCGGCCGCCGGTGCGCGCAACAGCAATAACCAGCGAAATGGCCGCCAAAGCGCCGGCAAACGCCGAAAGCGGCACCGCCATGCCCCCAAAAGCCGACTGAATCCCAACCAACACGGCCAGCGCCGCACCAACCGCCGCCCCCGCTGAAACCCCGATTATGTAGGGATCCGCAAGGGGGTTTCCAAGCAACCCCTGGAGCGCCGCCCCAGAGGTGGAAAGCGACATCCCAACAACGCCGGCCAGCACCACCCTTGGAAACCGATACTCCAGCAGTATCGCAAGGGCATCCGTGGAAGCGCGCCCCAACCGCGGACCAACCACCGGCACCCAGCCGAACAGCGCCGCCGCCGTTTCCCTCAAGCTGATTTCTGCGGGGCCCACGGACGCGGCGAAAACGGCCACAGCAACCGCAAAAAGCCCAAAACCAACCACCGAAGCCACTAAGCGGCGGATAAGAGAGCCGCCAATCTGTATCTCCGACGGATGGCGGGAATGCACAGGCCCGGGGTTAGCAGGGTCTCGAAGGTCAGGGAGTGGGAGCAAGTTTACCACCCTTTTTGGCGAACAATTCGGGATGGATAAACCTTGCGAGCATCTCGACTCCATCTGCCAAACGCGGGCCGGGAAGCTCAACCAAATCCGGATTGGGGTGGTACACCCGCCGGTTCGCCACAGCCGGAACAGAGCGCCAAACAGGGCTGGAAAACAGCGCAGACGCCTGCTTTTTTGAAATAAAAATCACGTCCGGCTTGCGCTGAACGGCCTTTTCAACAGAAAAGATGGGATACGGCGCCTTGGCATCGGCGGCGATGTTTCTGCCTCCGGCCAGCCTAATGCAATCATCCATGAAAGTGCCCGGTCCCACCACTATCAGAGGCTGAAACTGGATGATGCTCAGAACCTTGGGGCGCTCGCGCACGCCGGCCAGCACAGCCCGCACGCGGTTCAGCTTGGCCCTCATCTGCTTGGCAACGCGCTTTGCGGCTGCTTCTGCCCCCGTCGCCCGCCCCACAAGCTCGATCGCCGCAATGGTTTCCTCAACTGTGTGCGGATCGATGGTGAAAACGGGCAGTTTCAGCGCCTCCATCTTTGCGATGCTGGCCTTCTGCAGGTTGGTTACCGCCAAAACCATATCAGGCTTGAGGCTGAGAATCTTCTCGTAGTTAAGCTGAACCCCTCCCACTTTCGGGAGGGCGCGGGCCGCCGGCGGATAATCGCAAAAATCGGTTACGCCGACGACCCGCGGCCCCAAACCCAGCGCAAAAAGTATCTCCGTATTGCTCGGTGCCACCGAAACGATGCGCCTCGGCGGCGACGGCAGGGTGAACAGCTTGCCCCTGCTGTCGCGCACGCGGATAGGCTGTCCGCATGCCGGCAAACTCAGAACAACGGTCAGCACCAAAAAGCACACACGGAGCAACAACGCACTAAACCTCCTTAACCCTGAGCTTGGATACGTCTATCTCTCCCAATCCAAGCTCACTGCCCCTCACGATATGCTCCACATCGGTTGGCTTCAGGCCTTTCACCGTTAAATATTTGCAGGCGTAGGCATCGACCGAGGCCGGATCGACCCCAACAACCACCTGATGGGGATGGGTTACTTCGCCTGGGCCTTTTGGACCGCGGGTTTGCAGGGCTATTGTGGCATCCAGGATAATCAACGTTGGCCTCAGCGCCGCGTTGAGCTCTGCAATGCAGTTGTGAAGATTTGAGCGGTGGTAACCTTTGCGGTTCCAGATAACTCCCATAAGCTTCTTCATGGAGAGGGAGCACTTCGCCGCCTCGTGATCTTTGGCCACCGGAATCGGTATGAACACGTCTGCGTTAAGGACGTCCCGCGCCACCTTCTGGGTCACATTGTCCGCCTTGTGCTGGGGGTAAGAGGACATATCTATCTCTTTGTAAAGCGACTCGTCGGATGGAGATATCAGCGTGGCCTTGGTTCCTTTCACCGCATCTGCAGTACCGTTGGCCTGGAAGGAGAGCTGGGGATCGTCCAGCGTGTAGTCCAAAACGGTGATGCGGGAAGCACCAGCCCGCTCGCAAAGCTGGATGACGGCGCGCAGAACTTCCGGCGTTGTGGTGGCCCCAACGGACGGGTCGCGCTGAAAGCCGATGTTGGGAGAGAGGACCACTTTGTCCCCTGGGCGGACGTACCTTTCTATTCCTCCAAATGCGTTGACGGCGTCTTCAACCGCTTTGGCACTGTTTTTGTTCTCGGCAACGGCCAAGTCGATGCCCTCCGGCTTGCCAACCAACCGCGGACCGGCGGCTTTTCCCGGACCGGATGCGGGTTTTGAACAGCCGGAAAGCCCAAGCTGGGCCAATACGGCCGCCGCGGTGGCACCGCCAGCCATCGTTAGAAAATCGCGCCTGCAGATTCTGGACCTCATCGTTTTACTCCTCAGATCGGGCTTTTACACTCTGATAAGCCTGATCTTCGAGGGATCGCCCTGCCCGAGGCCAATCTTAGCCGCCACGGTAACCGCCCTAGGCGGCCTACCAACCTGTTCCAGCGGAGGCAGGCCTATCTCCTTCCGCCTGGCCTCAAGTATCTGAAGTCCTATGGTATCCACCGCCACCGGATCGGTGCCAACCATTATGCCGCCGAAATCCCACCCGAACTGCGCGCGCAGGCCCGGACCACCGTTGGCCTGCGGCCTCAGCAAGTCAACCACTATAAGGCGGGTTTTGTTGCGGATTGGCGGAAGAGCGTTCAGCTCAGCGGCAGGGGCGCAGTTGTCGCCGTGATGGTCTCCGGGGTTGTGGTGAGACCCGTAGTGGTTCTTAAGTGCCAGCGTCATGCCGGCTATCGAATGGTCCTTCAATATGGGAATGTTTACCAAGGCGGTTATCTGGCGGGTGAGTATTTTGCTCAGCTTCCCGTTGAAACTGCCGTTCCTCATCGGCTCGTCTTCGTAGCCAGCAACGGGATCTGTGCCGTAGCACCGCACCCCGGGCTTGTCCACATTGATTGTGTATCCGGACTTGGTGAGGTCCGCGTTCGACCTATCCCAGATGATGATGTTCTCCGGCTTCACACCGGCTTTCATGATGCCTTCGGCGACTGCCATGGTCACCTCGGGGCGCGTGGAAGCATTCAAACCGAACAAGCAGTTCACTTTGAGGCCAACCACATCCGTGGGCTTGAAAAGCTTCTTCCAAGCAGACTCCTCATCCGGGGCTCCGGTGAAAGCGACGATTGCCTTGCCCAGCATCTCGCGCACTTTTTTGGCATCAACCGTCGTGTTTCCGTCCACCGTCTTCACGGACGAAAGGTCTCTCGCCAGCACCACGCGCGCCGTGCCCGAGGAAGACGGGGCTCCTTTGGCGCTGGTGGTGCCGGGCGCTTCCGCCGAGCACCCAGAAATTCCCAAAATTCCCAATCCTAAAACGGTTCCGTCTCTAAGCAGGTCCCTTCTTGTCTTCTTCTCCATAGTTAACTCCCAACGAAAATCGAATTCTAATTTGCGCAGGGGCCTCAAAGCGGCAACAGCTCACGCCGCTGTTCAAAACTTTCTTCCTCTCAGCCGCCGGGTATTCCTCCCCAAACGCGGCAAAAAACCCCCGCAGAAAAGAAGTGGTCAATCGCAACAGCAAGCATCTGCGGAGTCTTCGCTTGGGAAGGCTCGTTCACGAAAGCTTCAGGCTTCGTCCGAACCGCTGTGCGGGGCGCGCTTATCCCCCAAATCCAGCCCGTACTGCTTAAGCTTCCTCCAAAGCGTGTTGCGGCCGATGCCAAGCGCCTTGGCGGTTGCCTCGCGGTTGTAGCCGAAAACCTCCAGCGCTCGAAGTATGTGTTGCTTTTCCACCTCGCTTAAAGGGAGGACCGATGTCTGGGCACCCTGCTGTGTTGGAACAGCGGCCGCGGTTACCGCTATGTCCTGCGCAGAGAGAACATCTCCGGAGGTTAGTATAACAGCGCGCTCGATAGCGTTTTCAAGCTCCCTAACGTTTCCCGGCCACGAATGGGACAGAAGAACCCTCTCTGCATCCTTGGAAAGCCCCTTAACATCCTTTCCGTACCTGCGGCTGTAGATGCGGATGAAGTGGTTTGCAAGCGGCAGGATGTCCTCGGGGCGCTCTCGAAGCGGCGGTATCTCGATGGGAAGCACTTGGAGGCGGTAGTAAAGATCCTCCCGAAACCGACCGGCCGCCACCAGCGAGGCCAGTTTCTGGTTGGTTGCGGCTATTATGCGCACATCGGTGCGGATGAAGGTGTTGCTTCCAACGCGGCGTATTTCGCCGTCTTGAAGCGCCCGCAGAAGCTTAACCTGTATGCTTGGAGATGTTTCCGAAATCTCATCCAAGAACAGCGTGCCGCGGTCTGCCTCTTCGAAAAGGCCCTTCTTGGCCTCCGTTGCGCCGGTGAAGGCTCCTTTGGCGTGGCCGAACATCTCGCTCTCAAGAAGGGTTTCCGGAAGCGCACCGCAGTTTACAGCAATAAACGGATAGTGGCGCCGAGGGCTGTTGGCGTGAATAGCGCGGGCTACAAGCTCTTTGCCTGTGCCGCTTTCCCCTTGAATCAGCACGGTTGCATCCGTTGGGGCTATGCGTGCGATGAGGTCCAAAACCCGCTTCATTGCCGGCGATACGGCTATGATGCTGTCAACGCTCAGGCTTTTCCCAACGGCCGCTCTAAGCGTGGTTACCTCGCGCACCAGAGAGCGGTGCTCCAGCGCCTTTTCAACCGCGTGAACCAAATCCTCAACCTCAAACGGCTTTCTGATGTAGTCAAACGCACCGAGCTTCAGGGCCTCCACTGCGGACTCCACCGTGGCGTAGGCCGTCATCACCAGGACTTCCGCAGACGGTTCAACCTCTTTTGCCAGGCGCACCACATCCATGCCGCTCTCATCCCCAAGCTTCAGGTCGGTCACCACAACGTCGAAGGTGCCGCCGGCCAAAAGCGAAGCGGCCTCGGATGCGCTTGCGGCCGACTTGACTTTGTACCCCCGCCGCCTCAGCGCCGCACCCAGCGCAAGGCGCATGGAAGCTTCGTCGTCAACCACCAAAATCGAAGCCATCACGCGTTCTCTTTCTCCGCAAGAACTGGCAGGCTTATCACAAACCGGGCACCTTGGCCCAAAGCGCTTTCCACCCTTATGGAGCCTCCGTGCATCTGAACAATGTTTTTGGCTATAGCCAGCCCCAATCCTGTTCCGTTCTGCTTGCTGGTGTGGAAAGGCTGAAAGATCTTTTCCAACTCCTCTTCGGGTATGCCAGGGCCTGTGTCCTGCACGGCAATCTCCACGTATGGACCAGAAAGTTTGGATGAAATCGTAAGCTCCCCTCCGGAGCTCATCGCTTCCACGGCGTTGATAACGATGTTCAAAAGAGCCTGCCGCATCTGGTCGGGGTCGAAGGGCACTTTGGGAAGGTCGGGTGCTTGCTCAAACCGAACTGAAATGCCTCGGGAAGCAAGCTCTTTTGGGTCCACGCTTTTCATCACATCTCTGAGAAATGCATTCACGTCGGTGGGCTCCATGCGGGGAGGGCGGAAGCGGGAGTAAGAGAGAAAGTCGTTCAGAATCCTGTTCAGCCTTCTTGCCTCTTCCACCACAATCCCCAGGAGCTCTCGCTGTTCGTCATTCAGAGGCAGATCAGTCTCACTGCTAAGAACATCCACCGCCGCAATAATCGCCCCGAGGGGATTCCGAATTTCATGCGCCAGGCTGGCCGCCGCCTCTCCCACAGACGCCAGCTTCTCAGCGGCTCGCAGGCGCCCTTCCAAGGCGTGCTTCTCGGTCACATCTCGGATCACCTCAATGACGTACAACACCTGCCCATTTCCGTCGGTAATGGGGAATGTGGATATATCCAGATAGCGCCGCGAGCCGTTGGGGCCGTTCACAAAAGACTCCACCCGCTGTGCCTTTCCCGTCCCGAAGGTCACAGGGGTAACGCAGTGGGGGCACGGTGTGGGACTGCAGAAGAAGGCTTCGTGGCAGCGCCGCGGTTCGGGGCTTTCCGGGAGCTCTGAAAGCGCCTGCTTTGCGGCCTTGTTGAGGAAGATGATGTTGTACTCTTTATCTACTATCTTGATGGAGTCTTGAATGCCGTCCAAAGCGGCCTGAAGTAAAGCTTTCTCGGACTCCATTCCGGGCGGAAGCAACATATGCTCTTCTCCAATGCATGCTCAAGATGGTGGGAGGCCAGCGAACCAAACCGCGAACGGATTTCCACCACCCTCAAAGCCGGAAAGTTCAGTACCCCGGCCCGATGCGGCGCACGAAAAAACCCGGGTCAACAATTCTTACGTCTCCGAATTGGCGCAGTTTAAGCAGATGTTCGTCGGACGTTATAAGATAGTCGGCCCCGGAGGCAAGTGCGCAGTCCAGAAGCTTGTTATCCTCGGGGTCCTCAAAAACAACGCGGACACCGCCGTTCGGGATGGCCCGCCTCGCCGACAGGAGAATCTCGACTGCGTAGGCGTAAAACCGGTCGCTTACGCCAATGCTTCTGAGGACCGACCGCACCTCGCGCTCGACCTCGTCGGACACGCACACCACCAAACTGCCGCGCCTGCAAGCACGCAGTATGGCCGCGGAAGCGCTTTTCCAGTTCCAATAGGCGGCCACGAACACATTCGTATCAAGAACCACGCGCGGTCTATCCAAGCGTTCGAGACTCTCCATTGAAAGATTTCCGAACCCGGATGCCTTATGCACCTCCACCACCGGCCTCGCGCCTGCGCCGGGCCAACTCCCTTGCCAAAAGCGCCCGTACACGCTCCCGCAGGCTCTTGTTTCGAATACAGCCAGCGATCGCCTCCAGCTTTTCCACATCTTCTCCAGGAAGGCCTTCCAGCAAGGGCTCTTCCTGCTCGGCACCAAGCTCTTTGGGCCGCTCTTCACCCGGTATGCTCCCAACGCGGAAGCGGATATCCTTAACCAGGGCGTTCCCAAGGCGCTCGTTCAGTTCCGCGATGAACTGCTCTTTGTAGAAGGAAAGCTCACAGGACCAGGCGTTGGACCTCGTCCGCACGTAGAGCACACCGCTTCTGAACCCCTCAACAAACGTGGCTTTGGCCACCTCGGGTCCAACTATCTCAGACCAAAGGCTTACGGGCTTGGCGCCCTCCAAACACCCGGAGATTCCCTCTCTGGCGGCGGCGTCGCGAAGCACTGCCTTCAGCAGTCTCATTCGAGTTCCTCCAAAACGCCGGACTTTACCCTGTACACCGTGCAGGTTTGCACCGCCCAATCCGGAAGGCGGCTCGGCTCTGTGGTTGCTATAAACACTTGTCTGCCAGGCACAGCAAGCTCCAAAAGCTTTTCGGTTCGGGCCGAATCCAGCTCTGCAAACACATCATCAAGGAGCAACACCGGCGGCTCTCCAATCTGCTCCTGAACGGCAGCCAGCTCCGAGAGGCGCAGGCTCAGCGCCGCCGTTCTCTGCTGCCCCAGCGACGCATAGGCCTTCGCATCCCGGCCGTCTATCAAAAACACCAAATTGTCTCGATGAGGCCCCAATAAAGTCATACCCCTTTTTAGCTCTTCCTGTTGCATCTCCTCCAGGCCCCTGCGGAAGCAGTCCTCCACGCAGTCGTCCTCAAGCGGGAAGGACGGCGCGTACTGAACCGAGAGCCTTTCTCTCCCTTCGGTAAGCTCGAGGTGCGCCTGCTCCGCGGGGGCGGCAAGCCTTTGAACAAACCGCCGCCTCTGCTCAATCAGGGGGGCGCCGTACCTTACAAGCTCGGCGGTCCACACGTCTAAAGACGCATCCGATGTGCCCCTGTGGGCCAACTGCTTAAGCAGCCGGTTCCTGTGCTCCAGCACGCGCTTGTATCTTACGAGGTTAAAGCAGTACTCCGGGCTTATCTGGGATATCTCCGTATTGAGGAACCGCCGGCGGACCGAAGGCTCTCCCCTTATTATCTCCACATCCTCCACCCAGATGCCAACGCTGTTCAGCTCTCCTATCAGCTCCAGAACTCTAGGCCGCCTTACAGAGTTGATTTTAACGCTCTTCCCCTCAGAGCGGCTCAGAACCACTTCCAGCTCAATATCGGCCCGCTGTTCCCTAACCACAAGCCCCCATATCAGCGCTGTATCCTCCCCGAGGGAGATAAGCTCCTCATCGTGCGCGGTTCTGTAGGACTTCGCCGTAGTCAGTACGCACAGCGCTTCGAGGAGGTTGGTTTTCCCTTGCCCGTTGCCCCCGGTTATCAGGTTGGCGCCCGGCTTGAAGCCCACGTCCTGAAAGCGGTAGTTTCGAAAATTGGCAAGACGCAAGCGCGAAATGTACATCCAGCACACCCAATTATGTATACCCGCTTATTGTCTTAGCAGTCCTGTGGAAAAAGTTGATAACCTGGGCTTTTGAGCGTGGTTGAGCTGTGGAATTGCTTGTGGATTGAGCTCGGCACGTTGTGGACAGGAATCCGCAGGAGGGCGAGTTTTGTGGAAAACTGTGGGCTTGGCGTCATGTTATCCACAGGCGCCGGGCCGGTTATTCACCACCTGCGGACCCGGCGATGCTTTCCGCAAGCCTGCGCACCCTTGCGTTCAGCTCCGGATCTTCGCGCAGAAGCGCTTTCACCTTGGAGCAGGCGTGGACCACGGTGGAGTGATCCTTCCCCCCGAAGATCCTCCCTATCTCCGGAAGCGAAAGAGTGGTGAGCTCGCGGATGAGATGCATTGCCACCTGCCTGGCCAGAACGGTCTTTTTATCCCTTCGCTTTCCGAGGAGCTGTTCCGGCCCAATCCCAAACTCGCGGCAGACAGCGGCCTGAATCTCTTTCACGTCGACCGGTTTAGGCCTGTTCTCCCGGAAGTAGTAACCAAGCACCTCATCGGCGAAGTTAACATCGATGTTGCGGCGCAGTATGGACGCAGATGCAATAACTTTCACCAGCGCGCCTTCCAGCACCCGCACGTTGCTGTGGACCAGGGACGCTATATGCTCCAGAACCGGCTCTGGGACGGATGCGCGCTCCATGGCCGCCTTATGGCGCAGGATGGCCACCCGCGTTTCAAAGTCCGGCGGTTTTATATCCGCCATTAAGCCCGCTTCCAAGCGAGAGCGTATCCGATCGTCCGAGGTGTAAAGCTCTTTGGGAGAGCGGTCGCTGGCTATTACAATCTGCCGGTCGCTTTGGTAAAGGGCGTTAAAGGTGTGGACAAACTCCTCTTCGGTGCTTTCTTTGTTGGCGATGAACTGGATGTCGTCTATCAGAAGCAGGTCCACGCCGCGGCACCGGTTCCGGAAGTCCTCCATCCGCTTCTGCTGGATGGCACTGATGAACTGCACAGTGAACGACTCGCCGGACATGAACAGCACGCGTTTGTTCGGGCATCGGCTGAGGACGTGGTTTCCGATGGCCTGAAGCAGGTGGGTTTTGCCCAAGCCTGCGCCTCCGTAGATGAAGAGGGGGTTGTAAGCGCCGCTGGGGTCGTTGGCCACAGCAAGGGCCGCGGCATGCGCCAGGCGGTTGCATTGGCCGACGACGAAGCTGTCGAAACTGAAGCGCTCGTTTATGGGCAGGGACCCAGGCACCAAACCGAACTTCGGGGCTGTTTTCGGCTCGGAGGGCTCCGCTGCGGGCGGCTTTGCCCCGTTTGCGCCGATAACCACCACCTGAAGCTCCAGCGGCTCTCCGAACACCGCCTCCACCGCTTCCGACAGCTCCGGGGCGTATTTCTCATCCACAAAGCGCTTCACAAGGGCAGAAGGGGCCGCCACAACCAGCCTTCCCCCTTCAATTCGCTGTGGAGACAAACAGCGTATAAACCCCTCGAACACCGGCCGTCGGAAGAGCTGTGAGGCGGCGCGCATCACCGCGCTCCAGGCTTCCTGCAGTTCGGTTTGGCTGTCTTTTATACCCAGGTCGAGCTGTTCCGGCATAGGAGGGCACCTCTGGTTTGGCGGAAACAATTATACCAATGGCTCCTCTTCAAGAGTCAACGCCGTGCCCTGCGTGGAATGGAAAAGGCTTTAGAGATGGTTTGCGCAGGCGAAGGGGACCGAGCGCTCCATTCTCTCGGCGCCGGGAGAAGGGTTGGGGATGAAGGAGTTTCGGTTGTTGCAGGGTGGAACAGACCCTTCGCGGCTTAGAAGGTGTGGCCTATGCTGAAGTGAACGCGCGGCCCCTCGCTTCCGATTCCGTAGTCAAGCCGCAGGGGGCCTATCGGCGTAACAACGCGTATGCCCGCACCAAAGCCGGCCCTTGGGCTGAAGCCGCTGTGCTGGCGGAACCTGCCCTGCGGATCGGATTCGATCAATTGGTATGGAGAGCCCCACGCGTCGCCGATATCCACAAAAGCAGCTCCCTGCAGGCTTTGGCCCAGTGGGATTCTGTACTCGGCGCTGAACAAGAACATCCTGCGCCCCCAAAAGCGGGACTCTAGGTATCCGCGCAGTGTATCGGCGCCACCGATGAAGAACTGCTCAACAAAAGGCACCACTCCGCTGGCGAAGCCGAACATGGCGCGAACTGCCAGCACGCGCTTCCTTTCGGTTACGGTTTTTCGCGGGGCGCCGCCGAAGTAGCGCCGGAAGTCCCCAGTAATCTTGCGTATACTGCCGCTACTGCCGCCAACTATGGATGCTCGGCCGAGCTCCAGCGCCAGGCTGTTGTAACTGCCCTTCGCTGGGTCTGTGCGGATGTCTCTGGTATCGCGGATGCCGCGGAAGGTGGCAGTGCTAACCGTGCCGTTCTGCCGTGCGAATATCAGGTCGGCGGGGATGGTTTCCCCTTCCGGCAGGTGCAGGTTCCACTTTTCACTCCGCAGGCTGACCATGGCCGTGTTGTAGTCCGACAGCGGGCGGGCGAGGGTTATCATTCCGCCCTTGCGCACTTCGTTGAACAGATTGCTGTCTACCAAAACACCCGGGCTGGTTACAACGGTGTTTGCAAACCGGTATATAACCTTGTTGAAGACCGACACCGAAAGGGAGGTATGCTTTTTGTCCAGGTACGGCTCGTAGTAGCCGAGCTCGTAGCTTGTGGTGTTGGCGCGGCCGCCGAGCTCCAGCAGGGCGTTTATTGCCTGTGCGCGGCCGCGGAAGTTGGACTCGGAGTATTCCAATCTTCCCACCAAGCCCTGCGGCGAGCTGAAGCCCATGCCCAAGGATATTTGGCCGGTCTTTTTCTCTTTAACGTGGAAGATGACCACGGCTTTGGCGGCATCGGAGCCGGCCTGAATCTCCGGCGGCTGAACGTCTTCGAAGAGATCCATGTTGAAAAGGCGCTCCACGTCGCGCTGAAGCAGTTTGTAGTCAAGCGGCTGACCGGGTTTAGTGCGGATTTCCCTGAGGATGACGCTCGTGCGGGTTTTCTGGTTGCCGACCACGCGCACGTCCTCCACCACCACTTCCGTGATGGGGATGGTCAGCACGCCGTCTGTGGAGATGAGGGCTTCGAGGTCCGGTCCACCGGCGAGAGCGAGGTAGCCCCTTTCCACGTACAGGTTCTGAATCGCCTTCAGGTCCTTCTCGAGGTCGACGGTGTTCATAACGGTGCCCTCTTTGGAGATGATAACCTTGCGTATATCGGCCTCGGGCACCACTTTGTTTCCGGTTATGTTTATGCGGGTTATGACGGGGTGTTCGCGCACCTCGATGGTGACCACAATCCCCTCGGGGGTTGCCTCGGTTGAGGCGGAGACGGAGTCTTCATAGAAGAACCCCAGGCTGCGTATACCCCGCAGGTCCGCCAGGAGGCCGTTTTCGGAGAAATCCATTCCGGGCTTGGTATACTGCAGTCTTCCGATTATAACGTCTTCGGGAGTTTTTTGGTTGCCGCGAACCACCACCTTTGCCACTTTGGGAGGCGGCGCTTGGGGGGACTCCTGGGCGGCGATTTTTGGCGTGGAGAGGCTGAAAACCGCAAATACCAGCGCCAAAGCAAGGCGCCAGACCTTCATTTGCTCCTCCATAATTCAGCAAGCTTCAGATGTAAGGTGCCAATTTGCGCCGCAGCATGATGCGGGCGCGGTGTAAGCGCGATTTCACATTTTCCAGGCTTAACCCTGTGGCCTGCGCAATCTCTTGGTAAGACAGGTGCTGTAAATCGCGCAGAACCAAGACTGTTCGGTACTCCTGCGGAAGTTCGGCTATTGCCGACTGCACAAGTTCGGAAAGCTCTCTTTGTTCGTACAGGCGGTCCGGTGCATGCGTCCAATCCGGCACCTGCCGCTCCTGACGTTCTCCCTCTTCCTGCTTGATGATCTCCTCCAGCGAGACTCCGGTTATGGGCCTCATGCGGTCCCGCTGGCGAAAGCGGTTTTTGCACAAATTCAAAGCAATCTGGCAGAGCCAGGTGAACACCTTGCTCTGTCCGCGAAACTGGCCGAACGCCTTGAAAGCTTTAACAAACGTTTCCTGAGTCAGGTCGGCGGCATCTTCGTAATCTCCAACCTGTCTGTAAATCAGGTTGAAGATTCTGCGCTCGTACTTGGCCACCAACTCTTCAAAGGAGAGGTTGCGATCCTCATCCTCTATTTGATGAGCTATTTGCGGCGGATGGTGCACCGTTGCTCCCACTACGCAGCCTCCCCCGGTGAAGAGTTTGCCAGCAGGAAGTTTTGGTAAACGAAAGCCAAGCGCCAAACCCCTTTGTGACAATGGTTTTCGGCAAACCCTTCGCGGAGAGCTTGCCAACTAGCAATTATCGGCAAACCGTTTGCCGAAATCCACCCGCTAATCGGGCCGGCGAACGGGCTGTTTGGGCAAACTCTTCGGTAAGTGGTGCCGCAACAGCCCGAAGAAGCTTTTCGCCTTTCCAAAGCAATGGTTTGGCAAACCCTCCGTTCCGCCGCGCGCTTATGGGAGGTTGCGCCGAAGACTCTCCAAACAGCGCATCCCGGCGCTGTCAACGTTTTTATTCGACCAAACCACTTCTGCATCCTGCCTCTTTAAGCTGTTGCGGTTTGCACAGTCCTTCTCCGTCTGAAGAACTCAAAGGTTCGGTTTTGCTCTTCGAAAAGGATTTGCCGGTTCGATTTGTTTTTTGTGCTGGCAAGACTTCGTTAAGAAGGGGAGGCGGAAATCCCCACCGGCGGCCTGAAAAGGACCTGCCTCCATATTAGACCGTTCAGCGCGCGAAGAGTTACTACGCCCCCGGCTGTGGAGCAGAAAGCGTCTTCTGTTCCACAACCGGGGGCAAGGGGTGCCCGTGCGGATACCGAAAGGGGCGCTATCTTTTGGTTCCGGGCTTGGCAGGAGGCCTGGCCGGCTTCGGAGGCGCTGAGGGCTTGGGCTTTGGCTTCTGAATCGCGGCGGGTGGTTTGGTTTTCGGTGGCACCGCCGGTTTTGGTACCGGCCCCCAATCTACGGGCGGTTCCTTGAGGCTCACATGGCCGTCCAGAAAGGCGAAGCATCCTTTGCCGCTGTGCCTTAGGACAAGGCCCTCGCCAAAGGAGTTTGGGTTTTCTGTTGTGTCGGTGGATTCGAAGAGAAGCACTATCGATTCCGGGTTTTTGAAGCGGCTTAACGGCTGTCCGGAGAGCCTTCGATTCATGGCGTAACTGCACGGGTGTGTCTTGTCTGGGTCGGATGGGCAGCGGAACACCCCATCGTTTTTTACGTACGCCTTGATGGCATCCCTCCATCGGTTTGCTGGGGGCAGTTTTTCGTCCCAATCCTGGGCATACTGCATCATTGCCAAGGCAAGCTGCCTCATATTGCTCATGCAGGTTGCTTCGTGCGCCCTTTCGCGGGCTTTGGTCAGCACCGGAAGCGCAACTCCGGCGCCCAGGACCGCGGCGGTCCCCATTCCGCCGAAGCTCTTAAGCGTTCCGGGTGGGATTCCTATGAACATTCTCATCTTCACGGCCTTCTCATCGGCGCCAACGCTGAAGCCCGCACCCTGTATGGAGCTCAGAGCCTGGCGAATTCTCGAAGCGGCCGCCGGGTTCCCAAGGGTGAACGCGGAGGAAAGCATGCTTCCGGCGCCTGCAATGGGTTTCAGGTTTACATAGGCCAAGAGCTTTGGCTTTTCCAAAAGGCGGGACCTAACCGCGGAGAAAGCCTGGGCCGATTCAAGAGATGCGGTTTGGCTGGAAGCCGCAAGCAGGCTTTCTTCTGCCGATTGGCGGTCGGCAGCTATCAGCGCGTACCGCCCCGACATGGCCATCACGGCTTTCGGCTGTTCCTTTCCGTCGGTTGGGAGCAGAATCCGAATGGTGCCGGTCTCGGAGCGCACTTCTTCAACCTTTGTTCCGGGCATCGAGCCGATCAGGTCGGCAAGCTGGGAGGCTTGCTGTTGAAGAGTGGTTTCATCCTTGCCAGCCATCACCAAAACCCAACTCGGCTTGGGCAGCAGTCCGCGCAGGGCGAAGGCCGCATCGTTGCGCAGAAGGCCGGCTATCGGGCCGAACGTTTCTGCGGCCGATGAGATTTGTGCACCGATTTTTGGAAGGTTTTTCAGCTCTCGTGCCGCATCCAGGATGCCGCCCAAACTGCCCACAGCCACAACCGCCAGTGCGCCGGAAGGAATCGCTTTCAGGGTGTCTCCTTGGACATCCGGCAGTGCGTTCAGGGCCGCGTGAATGCCTTGGGGTTTTCCGCCTTCAAACAAGAGGGCGGCGTCTATCTGAAAACCGTCCTGCAAAATCGACATAGAGCCGCCCAGGATAGACAGTGTGCCGGCTTCAGGCTTGTTCGGGTCGGCTGGCGCGCTCACGCAGAAGGTAACCATACCTTCCGGCATAGAGAGCAGGCTTTTGATGAGGGGAGACTCCTTGCTTAGTGTGCGGCCCTCCAGCACGTCGGCAATCATAGATTGGCTGTTGGAAACGAGGATGAGCTCCGGCATGGATGCGTAAGCCAGATGCAGTTTGCCGCCGCGGGTTTTGTAAAGGTGCATCAGGCTTTTGCCGCACGGAACAGCCTCCTCCGAATCATTCCTGGCCACCGACAGCAGAATCTTTCGAAGGGCATCGGCCGCTTGCTTTGGATCCTTTGTCTGCACTATCCCCAGGATGGAGGGGCTGCTGCTTCCCTGCTCAGGTTGGCGGAAGGCCACAACAATGCGCGGCCCCAAATTCGATAGAAGCTCCGTTCGAAGGTCGATTGAAAGGCCCATCAACGGGGCCAACTGGCTCAAAGCGCCCAGAAACTCCTCTGCAGAGAAGGCTTGGGCATCGGCACCCTCCTTCAGAAGGGCCATGTGGGGGCTTTCGGGGTCGATGTTGATGTGCACCACCCCGATGGAATTGGTCGGCACAAGGTCCAAAAGGCCCTGCGGTTGCTGGGCAACAGCAGGCACCTGCGCCGAAAGGCACAGGGCAAGCAGAAGCATCAGCCTTTTCATTTCTGCACCTCCGCAGGTGGTTTGGTGTTTGCGTCTCGCGGTTGCGGCGGGAGTGGAATCATTCCGGCTGCCGCGGCCCAAAGGACCGCCGTCATCGTGGGAGAATCTGGGTATTTGCCCGAGACCACATCCCTATAAAGCTCATCCAAAGGCACCGAAACGACTTCCTCAACCTCTTTCCATTCATCGCCCTCGCCCTTCTCCTGGACGGGACGAAGCCCTGTAGCGAGATACAGATGCATGGTTAGGGATGAAAAGCCCGGAAGAGGATGATAAGCTCCTATCTTCTGCCAAAAAGCGGCTTCCACACCGGCTTCCTCGGCAAGTTCGCGCGCCGCATGCTGAAGCAGTTCTTCTTCCGAGCGGGCGTGGCCTGCTCCACCGGCCGGGATGTTCAGCACAAATCCGCCTAGCGGGTGGCGGTACTCGCGCACAAGCAGTGCCGAGCCGTCATCCCTCAAAGCCAACGTTGCCACCGCATGCTTGCCAGCGTGGTAAACCCAGTTGATTTCGCGACAGCCGTCTGGGGAGACCACGCGGTCCATCTTTATGGTGTAAGGGCCTATCGAGTAGCTTTCCGAAGATAGAACCCGCCAGTTATGTGCGCTTTTTTGTTCAGTGCTCACCTGAACCTCCAGATTTTCATCCGCCAGTATTTTCCAAAGTGATGCGCTTCGCCGCTTTGCTACGCCACGCAGACGTAATCTTTTCCCTCAGTCCAGCCTATGGAGGAGAGGAACGCGCGTATCTGAGCGCGCACGCCCCTAACCCCTATGCACACCAGCAGAGGATCTCCGCGGTATTGGGCCAGCTCTTCGGGGGCAACCACCGGAGCGCCGCACACTTCTGTTCCTATTTTCCCCGGGTCTATATCTATAAACCTCAGCACAGTGAAGCCGGACTGCTGTAGGTGGCGCGCCCAATTGCGGCCGCTGTAGCCGGCGCTCCATATCTGCAGAGCGTCCACATCTTTGAGGAAGCCCTTGCGCAGGTAATGTGTTTTCAAAGCCCGGAATGCCCGCATGGAGTATCTTTCCTGGGTGCGGGTGAGGCGCTGTCGGTGGTCCCTCCAGTAGAAGAGGATCTGCGGCACCTTGGCAAAGCGCGCTCCGTGCAGGCGCATTCGCATCCAAAGGTCGTAGTCTTCCGGCCAGGGCACGTTCTGGTATCCGCCGACGGCCTCAAAGGCGGCGCGGCGCATCATCACCGATGGATGCGCAAAGGGCGATTCCACAAAGAAGTCCCTTTCTATATCCTCGTGCAGTATCAAAGAGTTGAGCCACTGTTCGTATCTTTCCATGCCTTCTGGGAGAGTCCTGCGGGGGAAGCACCGAACCAAACAGCTTGCAAGCCAAACGTCGGGATGGTTATCCAAAAGTTCAACCTGGAGCTGGAGGCGGAGCGGGTGGCACAGGTCATCGGCGTCCATTCGGGCCAGAAGCTCGCCGGAGGAAGAGCTGACGGCGGCGTTCAGTGCGCTTACGATGCCGGCATGGGAGGTGCGGATGAGCTTCAGGCGGCGGTCGGCGGCGCACAAACGCTCGACTTTGTCGGCGGTATCATCGGTGGAGCCGTCGTCGCAGACGATGAGCTCCCAGTCGCGGTACGTCTGCCGCAGGATTGAAGAGACGGCGCCGTATATCCACAAACGCGCGTTGTGGGCAGGGAGGATTACACTTACCCTTGGCACTTTTTGGAATTGGGTTGCGGGGGACCGGTCTTCCGCGCTTTCGGCTCTGATGCGCGGGGTTTGCTTCCCAAAAACACGATTCGCGGCGGGGGCTTCAGCTTCCTTGAAAGAAGAGAAAGCCCCACCGCGAATCCAGGTTGCTATGTTTCAACTGCGGATGGCGGTTCTTTTCGGTTGGCTTGCCCTCATCCCCAGCCCTTCTCCCACCCAGGGGAGAAGGGAGCACACGCTTCCCCTCGCCCGTGCGAAGTGTACAGACCGGGGACATAGGTTACAGATTGTTCGGAGACATGGGTTA